>Ga0209469_1000278_pt1 | contig 32423 bp, 28 predicted proteins | sample GraSoiAngelo_123_FD_185880 | JGI IMG/M metagenome (GOLD analysis project Ga0209469, IMG submission 185880) | Grasslands soil microbial communities from the Angelo Coastal Reserve, California, USA - 14_0927_02_40cm (SPAdes) (version 2) | ecosystem: Environmental > Terrestrial > Soil > Grasslands ... | reverse complement strand
GCGGCTGTCCGGCCTCGGGGCGGCGCGGTGATCGATGGTTTCGTCGCGGCGGTAGAAGCCGACGGCGTGGTTGCTGGTCGCGAACACGATGCGGCGCGCGCCGTTCCGCCGCGCGGCCTCGAACGCGACCCGGGCGACGCGCTCGATCTCGGGAACGGTGTACACCAGGGTGTTGACGGCACGGGACCCGGCCGCGTCCCGCCCGCGCGGCTCACCGTAATACAGCCCGCCCGTGAGCTCCCGCACGATCAGCACGTCGACGCCGCGCAGCCGGTCCGGCTTGAGCGGCGAGCGGTCCACCAGGGGCTCGAGCACGGCGACCGGGCGCAGATTCGCGTACACACCCAACAGGGCGCGCAGCGCGAGCAGGCCGGTCTCGGGCCTCAGGTGCCGGGGAGCGTGCTCGAGCCCCGGTGCCCCCACCGCGCCCAGCAGCACCGCGTTGGCGCGCCGGACGGCGGCGCGCGTCTCTTCCGGCAGCGGATCGCCCGCAGCGGCCACTCCCGCCGCCCCCAAGGGAAAATGTGCAAGGGTGAAGGCGATCCCGAAGCGCTGACCCACCGCCTGGAGCACGCGCTCGCCTTCGGCGGTAACCTCCGGACCGATCCCGTCCCCCGGCAACACGGCGATCGTGTACGTCTTCACGACCTCTCCCTTGGTCCCGAAGGCCGTTCGTCAATTCCGCACTCCGCATTCCGCATGCCGCATTCGAACGCCGCGATTTCACTATCCACCAGCAGCGTCCGCCCGATCTCGTCGAGCCCGTGCAGCAGCATCTCCCGGCGGTAGGCCTCGATGGCGAACCGGGCGGCGAAGCCCGCCCCGTCCTCCACGCGCTGCTCCACGAGATCGATCGACAGCCGATAGACTCCGCCCGCGGCCGCATGACGGCGCAGCAGCTCGGCGATCTCCTCGGATGAAAGGCGCACTGCCAGCACTCCGTTCTGGCAGCAGTTCGCGTAGAAGATGTCCGCGAACGATGGGGCGAGGATGGCGCGGAAGCCGTACTCGGAGAGGGCCCACACGGCGTGCTCCCGCGATGAGCCGCACCCAAAGTTCGCCCCGGCGACGAGGATGGTGGCGCCCTGGGCCTCGGGCCGGTTGAGCTCGAATGCGGGATTCAAGCTGCCGTCGGGCCGGAAGCGCCAATCGTAGAACAGGGCGGGACCGAAGCCGGTGCGCTCCACCCGCTTCAGGAACTGCTTCGGAATGATCTGGTCGGTGTCCACGTCGGCGCGAGGCAGCGCGGCCACGGCGCCGGTGTGGCGGACGAAAGGCTCGATCACGACGCGGCCCGCTCCCGCTCCCCCTCCCTCTCCCACGCCCATTCGCGCACGTCGACGAGCCGGCCCGCCACCGCGGCGGCCGCCGCCATGGGCGGGCTCATCAGATGCGTGCGACCACCGCGCCCCTGACGCCCCTCGAAATTGCGGTTGGAGGTCGAGGCGCAACGTTCCCCAGGCTGGAGAATGTCGGGATTCATCCCCAGACACATCGAGCACCCGGCGTTGCGCCACTCGAACCCGGCCTCACGGAACACCCGATCGAGCCCCTCGCGCTCCGCCTGGGCGCGGACCAACTGTGATCCCGGAACCACCATCGCCCGCACTCCGGACGCCACGCGCCGGCCCCGCACCACCTGGGCCGCGGCGCGCAGATCCTCGATCCGGCCGTTGGTGCAGGAGCCGAGGAACACCCGGTCGATCGGCAGTCCCGCGAGGGGGGTGCCGGGCTCGAGGCCCATGTATTCGAGGGCCCGCGACACGGCGCGCCGCTCGTCGTCGGTCGGGTAGTCCGCCGGATCGGGCACGGCGCCGGTGACTCCCGTGACCATGCCGGGGCTCGTCCCCCACGTCACCTGAGGCGGGACTCGGGCGGCGTCGAGTGTGACTCGGCGGTCGTACGTCGCGCCGGGGTCGCTCTGGAGCCCGCGCCACGCCTCAACGGCGCGGGTCCACGCCGCGCCCGTGGGCGCCCGCGGCCGCCCCGCCAGATAGGCGAAGGTCGTCTCGTCCGGGGCGATCATCCCGGCCCGCGCGCCCGCCTCGATCGACATGTTGCACACCGTCATCCGCTCCTCCATCGAGAGCGCGCGGATCGCGTCCCCGGTGTATTCGATGACGTGCCCGGTCGCACCGGCGGTACCGATGGAGCCGATCAACGCGAGAATGAGATCCTTGGCCGTGACGCCCGGTCCGGCCGTGCCGGTGAGGCGCGCCTCCATGGTGCGCGGCTCGGACCAGACGAGGCACTGCGTCGCGAGGACGTGCTCCACCTCGCTCGTGCCGATCCCCACGGCCAGGGCCCCGAACGCTCCGTGCGTCGAGGTGTGCGAGTCCCCGCACACGATGATCATCCCCGGCTGGGTGAGCCCTTGCTCGGGGCCGATCACGTGCACGATGCCCTGGCTGGGTGATCGCAGGTCGAACAGCTCCACGCCGAATTCGCGGGCGTTCGCGGCCAGGGCGTCCAGCTGCCGCGCGGAGACCGGGTCCTCGATCGGCAGCGCGCGGTCGCCCGTGGGCACGTTGTGGTCCACGGTCGCCACGGTCAGCTCGGGCCGGCGCACGCGGCGGCCGGCCTGTCGCAGGCCCTCGAACGCCTGGGGTGACGTCACTTCGTGGACCAGGTGAAGGTCCACGTACAACAGCGCCGGCCCCTCCGGAAACCGGTGGACGACGTGCGCGTCCCACACCTTCCGGAAGAGCGTGCGGGGCGTCATGCCCTGAGGGGCTCGGGATTCGGAGTTCGGGGCTCGCGTGCCTTTCCCGGGCCCCTGGCCCCGGGTCCGGACGCCGCTGCCTTCCCCTCTTCCGTCCACGGCATCATCGCGCGCAACTTGGCCCCCACCCGCTCGATGGGGTGCTCGGCCTCGGCCCGGCGCAGGGCCTGGAAGCGCGCGGCGCCGCCGCGCGCCTCACCGATCCACTCGCGCGCGAAGCTGCCGGACTGGATGTCGGCCAGCATGCGGCGCATGGCGGCCCGCACTTCGTCGGTGACGATCTTGGGACCGCGCGTGTAATCCCCGTACTCCGCCGTGTCGCTGATCGAGCGCCGCATGAAGCCCATCCCGCCGCGATACATCAGGTCGACGATCAGCTTCAGTTCGTGCAGGCACTCGAAGTAGGCGATCTCCGGCGCGTAGCCCGCGTTGGTGAGCGTCTCGAACCCCGCCTGAACGAGCGCGGTCACGCCGCCGCACAGCACGGCTTGCTCGCCAAACAGATCGGTCTCCGTCTCTTCCTTGAACGACGTCTCGAGCACGCCCGCCCGCGTGCAGCCGATCCCGGCGGCGTAGGCGAGGGCGTCGGCGAGCGCGTGGCCGCTGGCGTCGCGCTGCACGGCCACGAGCGCCGGAACGCCGCGACCCGCCTGGTACTCGCTCCGCACCATGTGGCCGGGGGACTTGGGGGCGATCATCGCCACGTCCACCGAGGGCGGCGGCACGATCTCCCCAAAATGAATGTTGAAGCCGTGCGCGAACAGCAGTGTCTTTCCCGGTCCGAGGCTGCGAGCGATGCCGGCCTCGTACACGGCGCGCGCCTCCTGGTCGGGAACGAGCACCATCACGACGCCGGCGGCGGCCGCGGCGTCGGCGATCGGCCGCACGTCCAGGCCCTCCGCCCGCGCGCGCTCCCAGGACGCTCCGCCCGGGCGCAGCCCGACGATCACTCGCACTCCGCTGTCGCGCAGGTTGAGCGCATGCGCGTGGCCCTGACTGCCGTATCCGATGACGGCCACCACGCGATCCCGCAGCCGGGTCAGGTCGGCGTCCGCGTCGTAGAAGACGCGCACTCCAGACGAACTCATGATTGCACCTCCCTAGTGGATTCTTCGGTCGCCGCCAGCACGACGTCGCGCACGCCGACGATCTTGTGGAATTGTTGCGCGACGCGATCCGCGGTGGCGGCGTCCGCCTTCAGAATGAACGTCAGCTGCGATACCCCCGCGGTCGCGGTGGGCCGCAGCGCGACACGCTCGATCGGAACATTGCGCCGGCGCAGCACACCCACGGCGCGATTCAGCGTCAGCAGCGCGTCGTCCAGCAGTACCGCGACGGTATGCGAGTCCGGCATGCGCTGGCTCAGTCGCCCGCCGACGCCGGCGCGGTTTCGATCGGCTCCGAGAGCGAGCCGCCGGGGGGGATCATCGGGTATACGTTCGCCTCCTGCTCGATCACGAACTCGACCAGCGCCGGCCCGGAGTAATCGTTCGCCTGGGCCACGACGTCCGGGAGCTCCGCCGCTTCCTTCACGCGCCACCCCGGGATCCCGTATGCCTCGGCAAGTTTGACATAGTCAGGGCTCCAGATCGGCGTGCAAGAATACCGCTTCCCGTGGAAGAACTGCTGCCACTGCCGCACCATCCCGAGATACCCGTTGTTGAAGATCGCCATCTTTACCGGCAGCCGCTCCTGCACCATGGTCGCAATCTCGGCCATGTTCATCTGGAAACCGCCGTCGCCCGAAATCGCCCAGACCGTCTCCCCCGGCCGGGCGAGGTGCACGCCCATGGCGGCGGGGACCGCGAACCCCATGGTGCCGAGGCCGCCCGACGTGATGTGCGAGTTGGGCTCGCGGTACGGATACAGCTTGGCGACCCACATCTGGTGCTGGCCCACGTCGGTCACGATGGTGCAGCGTCCCTCGGTCGCCTGGTACAGTGACGCGAGAATCGTCTCGGGCGCCAGGTCTCCCCGGAACGCCGCCGCCCGCGGTCGCGTGAAGTCGTGGATCTCCGCGAGCCAGCGCTCGCACGTGCGGGGCTGCACCACGGCGGCCAGGCGGTGTGTGACGTCGCGGGCGTCGCCCACGATCCCCACCGTCACAGGCACGTTCTTCCCGATCTCGGCGCGGTCCAGGTCGATGTGCACGATGCGCGCCCGCGGCGCGAAGCCGGCGGTATTGCCCGTGACGCGGTCGTCGAACCGCAGCCCGATGCCCACGATCAGGTCGGCGTGCTGGATGGCGCGGTTCACCCGCACCTCGCCGTGCATCCCCGGCATGCCGAGGAACAGCGGGTGGCCGTCGGGGAACGCGCTGATGCCGAGCAGCGTGGTGATCACCGGGATACCGGTCTTCTCCGCCAGCGCGCGCACTTCGGCGTAGGCGTTGCCGATGATCACCCCGTGCCCCACCATGATCAGCGGGCGCTCGGCGGCGGCGATGAGGCGGGCGGCCTCGCGCACCCCGTCCTCGACCGAGGCCGACACTCCGGGCGCAGCCGCGGGGGCCCCACGAAGCGACTGGGTATTCTTGTCGCGTAGTGTGGCCCGCGCGGCTGCGCCCGGGGTGTAAGTAGTCTTCTGGTTTTGGACGTCCTTCGGCACGTCGATCAAGACCGGCCCGGGGCGTCCTTGCTGGGCGACCGCCAGCGCCTCCCGCACCACGCCCGCGAGCTCCGTGACGTCCTGCACGAGGTAGTTCTGCTTCGTGATCGGCAGGGTGATACCGACGATGTCCGTCTCCTGAAAGGCATCACGCCCGATCATGGCGCGCGGCACCTGCCCGGTGATCGCCACCACCGGCGATGAGTCCATGTGGGCCGTCGCGAGCCCGGTCACCAAGTTCGTGGCGCCGGGACCCGACGTCGCCACGCACACCCCCACGCGCCCGCTGGCGCGGGCGTACCCGTCTGCCGCGTGCGCGGCCGCCTGCTCGTGCCGCACCAGGATATGGCGTAGCGCCGGATGGTCTCCCAGCGCGTGATAGAACGGCATGATGGCGCCGCCGGGATACCCGAAAATCACGTCGACACCGGCCTCGAGCAGGGTGCGGCACAGAATCTGCGCGCCCGTGAGCGTTTCGGTCATCGGCTCACACTCCCCAGAGGTAGATGGCGTTGAGCGAGCGGTCCTCCAGCTCGTCGGCGTAGCTCGCCTTGTTGAGGGCGTGCAGCACCGCGCGCGCGCTCGCCTCGACGATGTCGGTCGACGCGCCGTGCCCCGACAGCGACTTGCCGGCCACGCGGACCTGCACCAGCACCTGGCCCAGGCTGTCCCCCCCGGGGGTGACCGATTGGATCGTGAGGTTCAACACCTCGATGGGGCGCTCGACGACCGCGCCGATCGCGGCGATGGCCGCGGCGATCGGTCCGTTGCCGCTCCCCGCCGCGCTGCGCTCGCCCAGCCACGGGCCAGTGAGCCGGACCTGGGCGGAGGCGGGCGTCGACCCGCACGTTACCTCCAGATGCGCGAGCCCGTACACCTCGGGCGCGTCGTGGAACCGGCCGTGCAACAGCGCCAGCAGATCTTCGTCGAGCACCTCCCGCTTGCGATCCGCCAGCGTGGTGAACTCGTCGTACAGCTTGGCGAGGGTCGCCTCGTCGAGCTCGTATCCGAGCTCTTGATAGCGCCGCTCCAGCGCGTGCCGGCCGGAGTGCTTACCGAGCACCAGCGTGGAGCGCGGCACGCCGACCTCCTCCGGTCGGATGATCTCGTACGTCAGGCCGTTTTGCAGCAGGCCGTGCTGGTGGATGCCCGCTTCGTGCGCGAATGCATTGCGGCCCACGACCGCCTTGTTCGGCTGGGGGAAGACGCCGATGACGTGGGACAGGAGCTGGCTGGTGCGGAAGATCTCCTTCGCGTTCACACCGCACTTGAATGCCACGGCGTGCGAGCGCACCCGACCCGCCATCACGATCTCCTCGAGTGCGGCGTTGCCGGCGCGTTCCCCGATGCCGTTGATCGTGCACTCCACCTGGCCGGCGCCGGCCTCGATGGCGGCGAGCGAGTTGGCGACCGCCAGGCCCAGGTCGTCGTGACAATGGGCGCTGAACACCACCTGATCGCTGTTCGGCACGCGGCTACGCACCGCGCCGAACATCGCGCCGTATTCGGCGGGCAGCGCGTAGCCCACGGTATCGGGCAGGTTGATCGTCCTGGCCCCCGCCGCGATCGCGGTCTCGACCACGCGGCACAGGAAGTCCAGGTCGGTGCGCGTGGCGTCCTCGGCCGAGAACTCGACGTCGTCGGTGTAGCGCCGGGCGCGACGGATCGCCGCCTCGGCGCGGGCGAGGCAGTCGGCGCGGCTGATCTTGAGCTTGTGGTCGAGGTGGAGGTCCGACGTGGCGATGAAGACGTGCACCCGCGGTCGCGCGGCCGGCCGCAACGCCTCCCCGGCGAGATCGATGTCGCGGTCGTGGCACCGCGCCAGCGCCGCCACCGCGGACCGTCGCACGGCTTCGGCCACGCCGCGGACGGCCTGCTGATCGCCCTGGGACGCGCTCGGGAACCCGGCTTCGATGACGTCCACGCCCAGGGTGTCGAGCTGGAGGGCGAGGCGCAGCTTCGCCTCCGGCGTCATGGAATTGCCTGGCGCCTGCTCGCCATCCCGCAGCGTGGTGTCGAAGATGCTGACGTTTCTCTCCATGGCGACCGCTCCGTCCCTTTCCGAACCGTGAGGTGAAAAAAAGCCGCGGACCTTGGGGGTCCGCGGCGCTTGGCATTGCTTTGCTGTCTCGCTAGTTGCTCACGTCGTCTTTGCGCGCGCCGCCGACCCCTCCTGAGCAGGAATGCTCAGCAGCAGGACCAGCAGCAGCAGGACGAGAACGAGCGCGAACGGCATCACGAGTATGGGGTTCCGAGTGTCAGGTCGTGGCCAGCTAGGTTACCCCGGCGGGCGGAGGGTGTCAAGGCCATCACCTCGGCCGCAAACCGCTCCATCTCCTCGTGCTGCGGGCTGAACTGGAGCAGCAGCAGATCGACCCCGGCCCGCTCGAACGCTTGGATGCGCTGCGCGATCTGCTCAGGGGTCCCCACCAGCCCGGCCTTGAGCCCGCGGTTCGAGACCGAGTAGTCCTCCAGGCTGACGCGCTGCTCGAGCTGGGTGTTGGCGATCCATTCCTGATAGTTCGCGTAGCCCGCCGCACTCTGGCGCACGTCCGTGATGCGTGCCACCTCGGTCTGGGCGGCGGCCTCGGTGGGCCGGCATACGACGTAGCCCGCGACCCCGAACTTGAGGGGCGGAAGTCCCAACTGCTCGCGGCGGGCCCGCAGGTCGGCCACCTTGGCACTGATCCGCTCGGGCGGGTCCCCGTGCATCAGGTACGCGTCGCAGGTGCGCGCGATCAGCTGCTTTGCCGCCTCCGACTCACCGCCGGCGTACAGCGTCGGGCGCGGCCGCGACACGGGCTTCGGCTCGAGGATCGCGTTCTCGACCGTGTAGAATTGCCCCGCGTAGCTGAACCGGGGCTCGGCCCACATCCCGCTCACCACCGCGAGCCACTCGGCGGTGCGGGCGTAGCGCGCGTCGTGCTGGTCGAACTCGACGCCGTACTGGCGCGCCTCGTCGGCCCACCACGACGACACCACGTTGAGGGTGACCCGCCCCCCGCTGATGTGGTCGATGTTCGCTGCCTGCTTGGCGGCGAGCGCCGGCGGATGAAACGTCGGCCGCACGGCGACCATCAGCTCGAGCCGCTCCGTCACCGCCGCGAGCGCCGCCGTCGTGGTCCAGGCGTCGAGCGCGGGCGCATCCGGGCCCTTGATGTCGTTCAGGTTGAGCTCGGCGATAAGGGTGACGTCGAAGCCGATCGCTTCGCTGCGCCGTGCCAGGCGGCGCACGTACTCCCAGCTCGCCTCCATGCCCTCGTCAGGCACGTTGCGGAGCCAGCCGCCGAACACCGGGAGCCAGTAGCCGAAGCGCATGGTCACTCCGCCGCCTGCTCGAGGTAGTCCACCAGCCGCGCGAACGGATCGAAGCCCACGACGCGCGGCGCGTCGGCCACGAAGTTCGAGAGCGCGTTGATGTCGTAGAAGTACAGGCGCCCGTCGCGGGCATCGATCATGTATTCCACCCCGCCCACATCGATGTGCGCCGCCCGCATGATGCACTCCACTTGATCGACGATCTCGGGGGGCGGGGTATAGCCCTCGACCCGCAGATTGTTCTTGGGCGCATCCACCGGGCAGGCGGCCCGCGCCAGCTCGGCGCCGCCGACGGTCTGGCAGACATCCGCCGGGCAGAGGTTGAAGCTGTCGCCCGGGGTGTAGATCCGAATCGCGTACAGATAGCGCCCACCCAGCACTTCCACGCGCACGATGCGCTGCTCGGCGGCCGGGATGTACTCCTGCACCAGCGCCGTCTGATCGATCCCCAGGTCGAGCGCACCGGCGCTCGCCGCCTGGTCGAGCTGCGCCGGCGTCTCGAAGCGCCGGATCCCCGCCCCCGATCCGCCGATGTTCGGCTTCACGATCACCGGGAAGCGGAACCCCTGTGCCGCCTCCGGCGCCCGGGCCGGGTGGTTGATGACGCGGGCCCGAGGGTACGGCAAGCCGAGGTGGTGCAGCAGCGACAGCTGTAGCGCCTTTGAGGTCTCCGTGACGTAAGCGTCGTATCCGTTGATGACGCGCACGTCGTGCCGCTTCAGGTACGCCAGGTAATGCAGCGTGTAGAAGATCGCGTTGCCGTGGCCGCGCAGGTACGCCGAGGGACTCATCCGGTTGAACACGAGCGAATAGGGCGGCCGCCCGTCACCCGCGTCGAAGCGGTGATCCGCGGCGTCGACTCGCACGTACGGCACGCGGCGCCGGTCGAGCTCCTGGAACAGGGGCCGGAACCAGTCCGGGTGCTCGTAGTAGATCGCGATCGGGCGCTCGGTGGTCGCGCTCACGGTGAAGTCGCCTTCCTCAATAATCAGTCGCTGCCGGCGCTCGCCAGCGCGACCGCCTCCCGCACCGCGCGGTCGACGGCCGCGCGCAGCTCGGCGGCCGGCGTCCCGTCGGCGAACTGCTCGCTCGTGGCATAGACGCCGTGCGCGATGACCGTCGCGCCGACGCTCGCGAACAGCGGGCGCAGCCCGTGATCGAGCGCCAGCGAATGCGCCACGCCGTGCCCCGTCACGATCGGCACGCCCACCTTCCCGACCAGCGCATCCTGAGGCAGCAGGTCGAAGAAGACCTTGAGCAGGCCGCTGTAGGTGGCGCGGTACACCGGTGTTCCGGCCACGACGATCCGGGCCTCGGCGACGCGGGCGAGCGCGTCCGTCAGCTGGGACGCCGACCCGCGGCCGAGCAGCGCGTCGGCCGGCAGCGTCGCTACGTCGATGAGCCGAACCGCCGCGCCCCGTGCCTCGAGCTGCGCGAGTGCATGCTCGACCAGGACCCGCGACTTGGACGTCGCCGACGGGCTGCCCGAGATCCCGACGGCCACGAGCCTGCCGGGCGCAGCGCCCACTCGCTCGTCTCTTACCACGGAGCAAAACGCTAGCCGGGGGCCGCCCGCCGGGCAAGGGCGGCGCGGTGGGAACATTTCGGGCGATATAGTTCATTCATGAACTGCACGCTGGTTGACGGCACTCAAACAGGAGTGGAAACACGTGGGCGGAAGAATCGCGGCGCTCGTCCTTGCGGCGGCCCTGGCCGCGGGCCAGTCGGGGGCGCGCGCGCAAGCGCCGTTGCCCCTGCCGCCCGTGCCGAGCCCGAGCGCCGCGCTGTTCCCGTCCCTGGTTGCCGACCCGAAGGAGCCGGAGTTCTTCGCCACGTACCTGTGGCAGCGCTCCTCGCGCCTCTCGTCCCGACTCGGCTCTGTCGGATTCGGCCAGACCATCGGCATCCTCCGCGCACGGGACTGGCAGCTGTCGATCGCCGCCGGCGTCTTCTCTCAGTTCGACCTCTCGTCCACGACCGCCGACTTGATGAACACCGACTATCTGGTCGGCCTCCCGGTGGCGTACCGGCGCGGCAACACCGCGATGCGACTGCGGGTCTACCACCAAAGCTCGCACCTGGGCGACGAATACATGATCCACGCGCACGCGCAGCGCGTGGACCTGAGCTTCGAAGCCGCCGAGCTGCTCGTCGCACGCGAGCTGGCACATTGGCGAGTGTATGGCGGCGGCGAGTACATGTTCACCCATTCGCCGGCCGATCTGAAGCCCGGTGTGCTGCACGCCGGCCTCGAATACCGCCAGCCCGGGTCGCTCGTGCGGCTCGGCCGGCTCGCCGCCGGCCGGCTCGTGGCGGCGTTGGACGGGAGATCGGTGCAGGACCGCGGCTGGCAGATCGGCTGGAGCTTCGTCACCGGGCTCGAGCTGGCCGACCCGCTCCTCCTCCCGGGATCCGGGTGGCGGTGGAGCGTGCAGCTCAAGGGCTACAGCGGGCCCTCGCCGTACGGAGAATTCTTCCGTGATCGCGTCTCGTCGCTCGGCTTCGGTCTCGGGTTGGCTTTGTGAGACGCGCCTCGTCTCGATCAGCGGGAACATTCTTGAGAAGATAGTTCATTCATGAAGCATCACGGCTTTGTCCCGGGGGCCGGAGCCCCCAAACCTTGAGTCCCTTCTGGAGGATCTTATGCTGAACCGTTCGATGTCCCTGCTCTCCCTGGCCCTGGTTCTGGTCGTGGCGCCCTCCGCGCTCCGCGCTCAGATCAGCGCCCCGCTGGCCGGCAGCAGCCGGCCCGTCTATGACCGCTTCACCGTAGGCGGGGCCTTCGGCGGCCTCTCCGGCGCGGCCAATCTGAACCAGGCCGGCACCGCCGATTGGCGGCTCGGGTGGGCCGCGTCCCTCAACGCCACGGGATGGGTCAACGACTACGTCGGCGTCCGCGCCGGCGCCGGCTGGGGCCAGGACAGCATTCGCGGCACCACAGTCACCGGTCGCGGCAAGCTCAACAAGTTCACCTACGACGCCGACGTCGTCCTGCGCTATCCGCTGCGCGCCGGCTCCGGCACCGTCAGCCCGTACCTGCTCGGCGGCCTGGGCGCGATCAGCGTCCATCAGCTGGGCTCGGACAGCACCTGGTCCAAGTTCGCCGGCAACTACGGCGTGGGCTTCGAGTACCGCTTCCGGCGCATCGGTGTTCGCGCCGAAGGTCGGGACTTCGTCTACAAGTTCGATCGCTACGGGTTCGACAAAACGCAGCACGACATCGCTTGGCAGGGCGGCCTCACGCTGTCCTTCTAGACGTCGTTCACCCGAACGGGTGGGTCGTCCCCACCCGTTCGGGTGAAGTTGCGCTAGGCGCGCGACATCCGCGGAACCTTTCCCGCAAATAGTTCATTCCTGCACTATCACGTTGTTCGTCTCGTTCGAGAATCACACGGAGAGGATTCACAATGACGCGTTCGATCAAACCGACGGCTTGGGCCCTCATGGGAGTGGGTGTACTGGTCCTCACGGCCGGCGCCGCCGCGTTCCGCAGGGCGCCCAGCGCGCCGGTCGCTCCACCTCCCGCCGAAGTGTCCGTCCTCACGGTGGCCCCCGAGACCGTGGCGGCGCGCTACGAGTACGTCGGCCAGGCCGAGGCCTCGCGCTCGGTCGAGGTCCGCTCGCAGGTCACCGGGGTGATCGTCGCCCGGCCCTACGCGGAAGGCACCGACGTTGCAAAGGGGACGCTGCTGTTTCGGATCGACCCCACGACCTATGAGGCCGCCTACCGCAGCGCCCAGGCGCGGCTCGCAAACGCCGAGCGGAACCTGGCGCGGCTCAAGTCCCTGCTCGCGTCCCGCGCCGTCGCCCAGAAGGACGCCGACGACGCCCAGACGGCGTTCGACCAGGCACAGGCGGCGGTCGACCAGACGAAGAAGGACTATGACGACACGTCCGTCCGCGCCGAGATCGCAGGACGCGTCGGACGCGCCCGGCTGGAGCTAGGCGCACGCGTGACTGGACCGGGCGATCTGCTCACTACGGTCGAGCAGGTCGACCCGATCTACCTGAACTTCAGCCCCTCGGACCAGGACATCCTGCGCTGGCGGCGCGACGCCGCGACCGGTCAGTTGCTGCTGCCACGCACCATGTCGGTTCAGGTGGTGCTCGCCGACGGGACGGTCCTGTCCGAGCCCGGCAAGCTGAATTTCGTGGACCTCGCGTTGCAACCGGAGACCGGAACGCAACAGCTCCGCGCCGTGCTGCCCAACCCGAAGCACGTGCTACTCCCCGGACAATTCGTGCGGGTGCGGCTGCTCGGCTTGAAGATTCCGAAGGCGATTCTGGTTCCGCAGCGCGCCGTCCAACAGGGGCTGGGGGGCGCATTCGTGTACCTCGTCGCCGACAGCGGCAAGGTCGCGCTGCGCAACGTCGTCGCGACATCCTGGGATGCCGGGGCGTGGCTCATCGCCGCAGGGTTGCAGGCGGGAGATCGCGTGATCGTGGATGGCGTGCAGAACGCCGCCCCCGGGGCGCCGGTCAAGGCGGTGGCCTACCAGCCGCCCGCCGACAGCGCCGCGAGGGTTCCATGAGCAACGCACCCGAGATTCGCAACGTCTTCATCCGGCGCCCGATCTTCTCGGGCGTCATCTCGATCGTCATCGTGCTGCTGGGGCTGTTCGCGCTCCGCACGCTCCCGGTGAACAGTTACCCCGCGCTCACGCCCCCCGAGATCCAAGTGCAGGCGGTCTACCCGGGCGCGACTGCACAGGACGTCGCCACGGCCGTGGCCGCGCCGATCGAGCAGCAGCTCTCGGGGCTCGACGGGTTGCTCTATTTCAAGTCGTCGAACTCGAGCGCCGGCGTCATGAACCTGTCGGTCTATTTCGACGTCTCGCGCAACCCGGACCTCGCGGCGGTGGACGTGCAGAACCAGATCGCGCTCGCCGAGCCGCAGTTGCCCCAGGAGGTCGTGCGCAACGGGATCACGGTGCAGAAGCGCCAGACGGCCATCCTCGTGGTGGGCGCGCTCACCGCGGACGACCCGCGCTTCGACGCCGAGTACCTGAGCAACTACTCGAAGATCTACGTCCAGGACGAGCTCAAGCGCATTCCCGGCGTGGGCGACGCGCAGACGGTTGGCCAGCTCGAGTTCTCGATGCTCTTGAGCCTCGACCCCGACCGCATGGCGCAGCTCGGGTTGACCGTGTCGGACGTGGCCGCCGCGGTGCAGGAGCAAAACGCCACGAATCCGGCCGGGCGCATCGGGCGCGAGCCTTCGCCGCCGGGCACCCAGCTCACCATCCCCGTCGTCACGGGGGGCCGGCTCAAGGATCCCGCCGAATTCGGGCGCATCATCGTGCGAGGGCGACCGGACGCCTCGCTGGTGCGCCTCAACGACATCGGCGAGGTCCACTTGGGGGCCCGCAACTATGACGTCGTGGGGCGGCTCGACGGCAAGCCCACGGCCCTGTTCCTCGTCTTCCTGCGACCGGGAGCGAACGCGCTCCAGGTCAAACAGGCGGTGCTGCAGCGCATGAGTGAGCTGGCCAAGAGCTTTCCCGCCGGCGTCCGCTGGTCGGTGCCGTTCGACACGACCCCGTACATCACCGCCTCCATCTACGAGGTCGTGAAGACCCTGTTCGAGGCGATGCTGCTCGTGACCCTCGTGGTCTTCGTCTTCCTGCAGAGCTGGCGGGCGACCCTCATTCCCGTCCTCGCCGTGCCCGTGTCGGTCATCGGTGCGTTCTTCGGTATGCAGGCGCTCGGCTTCTCGATCAACCTGCTCACGCTATTCGGCCTGGTGCTGGCGATCGGGATCGTGGTGGACGACGCGATCGTCGTGATCGAGAACGTGGAGCGCATCATGGCAACCGAGGGCGTCTCGCCCGCGGTGGCCGCGGACCGGGCCATGCGCCAGGTGAGCCGGGCCCTGATCGCGATCGTGCTTGTGCTGTGCTCCGTCTTCGTTCCCGTGGCCTTCCTGGGAGGCATCACGGGCCTGATGTACCGGCAGTTCGCCATCACGATCGCGATCGCGGTCGTCCTCTCGGGGATCGTGGCGTTGACGCTCACGCCGGCGCTGTGTGCCGTGCTGTTGCGGCCGCCCTCGGAACACGCGACGGCGCGCTCCCCGCTGGGCCGGTTCTTCGACCGGTTCAACCGCGGGTTCCGCGCGGCCACGGAGCGCTACCTGGGCGCGGCAGGTCGTGTGATCGACCGCCCCCGCACGTTCTTCGCCGCGTTTGGGGTCGTCGTCGCGCTCGTCTTCGTGCTGATCCGCAGCGTGCCCAGCGGGTTCATCCCCAGCGAGGACAAGGGCTACTTCGCGATGCTCGTCGCGTTGCCGGACGACGCGTCGCGCCAACGCACCGAAGCGGTCGTCGGCGGGATCGAAGGCTTCTTGAAGCGGCAGCCGGCCATCAACCACGTCGTGGCGCTGGTCGGACTGGACTTCATCCAGAACGCGAACCAGACGAATGCCGCGATCATCTTCGTCAACATGAAGCCCTGGGACGAGCGCTCATCCCGCAGGGACCAGATCAACGCGGTGCTCGGCGCCGTGAACGGCTATCTGTTCGGCATGCGGGACGCGCGCGGGTTCGCGTTCAATCTGCCGGAGATCATCGGCCTGGGCACGAACGCGGGCCTCGAGATGAACCTGCAGGATCGCGGGGTGAACGACGTGCAGCGGTTCGCCGCGCTCGTCAATGATTTCACGCGCGACGCGAACGGCAGCCCCGACCTGCGGGGCGTGTACTCGACGCTCCGGGTGAACACGCCGCAGCTGTACGTCCAGGTGGACCGGGAGAAAACGAAGGCCTTGGGGATCTCGCTCACGGACTTGTTCCAGACGCTCCAGGCGTTCCTCTCGACCCTCTACATCAACGATTTCAACCTGTACGGGAAGACCTACCGTGTACAGGCGGAGGCGCAGCCCAAGTTCCGCCAGACGCCGGAGGACATCGGCCGCCTCTACGTACGGGGCCCCGATCAGCACATGGTGCCGGTCTCGGCGCTCACGCACACGGAGTTCCAGGTCGGGCCGAGCGTGCTGACGCGCTTCAACGGCTTTACCTCGGCGCTCGTGATCGGCGCCCCCGCCCCGGGCAAGAGCTCCGGCCAGATGCTCGACGCGGTCGAGCAGCTCGCGCAGCAGAAGTACGGCAGTCAGGGCGTGGGCTACGCCTTCAGCGGCCAGTCCTATCAGGAGCGCGCCTCGGGCGGCCAGGGCGGGCTCGTGTTCGGGCTCGGGCTCGTGATGGTGTTCCTGGTGCTCGCGGCGCAGTACGAGAGCTGGTCGATCCCGTTCGCGGTGCTCTTGGCCGTGCCGTTCGGCACGTTCGGCGCGCTGCTCGGCGTGTGGCTGCGCGGCATGCCGAACGACGTGTACGTGCAGATCGGCCTCATCGTCGTGGTGGGCCTCGCGGCGAAGAACGCGATCCTGATCGTCGAGTTCGCCAACGAGCTGCGCGCCCAGGGCCGCTCCATCAAGGACGCGGCGCTCGAGGCGGGCCGCGAGCGGCTGCGGCCGATCCTGATGACGTCGTTCGCGTTCATTCTCGGCGTAGCGCCGTTGCTTACGTCGAGCGGTGCCGGGGCGGCCAGCCGCCACTCGATCGGCACGGGTGTGTTCTTCGGCATGCTCGTCGCGACGGCCGTTGGAATCTTCTTCATCCCGTTGTTCTTCACGGCGATCAAGGCCTTGAGCGAGCGGGGCGTGTTCGGCCGCCGGGCGAGTGCCGTCGTCCCGCAAGCGGCGCCGCTCGCCGTGGAGGGCGACTGACATGCGACGCGTCGTCTTGCTCGCGTCCGTCGCGCTGATCGCCCTCGCGGAGGCGTGTGCGGTGGGACCGCGCTATCGCCGGTCCTCGGTCGGCATGCCGGACGGCTGGCGGCGGCCGGCGGCGTCGGAAGACTCGCTGCGGTCGTTCTACGACTCGCTGCGCACCAGCCGGGACACGCTGCTGCCGCCGGGGACGGACACCGCGCGCGTGCCGTTCGCCTACGACACCACGTATCCAGGTCCGCACGGGGACTCGACGGTCGCGCTGCGGTGGCTCGACCTGATCCAGGATTCCGTGCTCCGGCGGCTCGTGGACACGAGCCTGCAGGAGAACCGCGACGTCCGCACGGCGCTCGCCGTGATCGACGAATTCCGCGCCCAGTACCGGGCCACCCGGGGTGCGCTCCTTCCCGAGCTGACGGCCAACGGTCAGGCCGGCCGTAACCAGCAGGTGTTTGGCACGTTCGGGTCGTTCACCTACGATTCGTACCGGGCGACGGCCGACCTAAGCTGGGAGCTCGATCTCTGGGGCCGGCTCCGCCGCAGCACCAGCGCCGCGCGCTCGGATCTCGTGGCGCGACAGGAAGACCGGCGCGCGCTGCAGTTGTCGCTGATCGGCGACGTGGCGACCGCGTACTTCGACTTGCGTGCGGCCGACTTGAACCTCGCGATCGCGCGGCGGACGCTCGACTCGCGGCGCCAAACGCTCGCACTCGCCCGGCAGCGGCTCGACCGTGGGTTGATCTCGGAGCTGGACGTCCGCCAGTTTGAAGCCGATGTGGCGAGTCCGGCGGCGAGCGTGGCCGACTTGGAGCGCCAGGTGGCCCAGCAGGAGAACGCCCTGAGCGTCCTGGTGGGACACAACCCCGGAGCCATCCGCCGGGGCCGCGCGCTCACCGAGATGGCGGCGCGGATCCCGGTCCCGGCCGGCGTGCCCTCCGCGCTGCTCGGCAACCGCCCCGACGTCCGGAGCGCCGAAGCGACGCTCCGCGCCGCCACCGCGCGAATCGGGGTGGCGCAGGCGGCCTGGCTGCCGACCTTCACGATCACCGGTCAGTACGGCACCCAGAGCACCGAATTCTCCAAGTGGTTCGCGTCCGGCACCAACATCTGGCAGGCGTTTGCCGGAGTCTCGATCCCGCTGTTCAGCCAGGGCCGGCCGGGGGCGGGCGAGCAGGTCAACATCGCCCGGGCGCGGGCGTCGCAGGCGCGGTCGCGTTATGAGCAGACGGTGCTGGTGGCGCTACGCGAGGCGGAAGACGCACTCGTCGGATTGCGGACCGCCCAGGACCGCAGCGGGGCGCAGGAGCGCCAGGTGATCGCGCTGCGCCGGGCGCTCGACCTCGCCACCATGCGTTACCAGAACGGCGTGTCGAGCTACCTCGACGTGCTGGACGCGCAGCGCGGCCTGTTCGGTGCGGAGCTCGCCCTCACCCAGGCGGAGCGGGACCAGCTCGTTGCGGCGGTGCAGCTGTATCGCGCCGTCGGCGCCGGGTGGCCTGCCGCCCACCCATAACCTTATAGAAAGGGGATTCCTGTGGTCTACCTCGTGCCCCTAGGTCGATTCCTCTTTTCGGCGATCTTCTTGATGACGGTGTTGGGGCACTTCTCGCCAGCCTACATCGGATATGCCGCACAACAGGGAGTGCCGGCCGCGGGGCTCCTGGTCCCGCTGTCGGGCGTGATCGCCACGCTCGGAGGTTTGAGCGTGACGCTCGGCTACAAGGCCAAACTGGGCGCCTGGCTGCTGGTCCTGTTCCTGGTGCCGGTGACGCTCATGATGCACAACTTCTGGGCGGTGACCGATCCGATGATGCGCGGGATGCAGATTGCGATGTTCATGAAGAACGTGTCCATGCTGGGCGCCGCGCTGCTGATCACGCACTTTGGCGCGGGCCCCTTGAGCCTGGACGCGCGACGCGACATTAATCGTCCTTCATGAATAACCGTCCGCGCATGAATAACCGTCCGCGGAAGCGGTCACGGCGCGCCCCGGCGGCCGACGTGCTGGTCTTCTCCCTCCTCGGAGCGGCGGGAGCGGTCGAGGCGCGGCTCGAAGCCGCCGTGAGCCCGTTGGGGCTGTCCCTCGCCAAGTTGGGGTTGCTCCGGCTGCTGGCCGAGGCGAAGCAGCCGCTGCCGCTCTCCGAGCTGGCGCAACACCAGCGCTGCGTGCGATCCAACATCACGCAGATCGTCGGTCGGCTCGAGAAGGACGGGCTGGTCCGCCGACGCGCCGACGCGGACGACCGCCGGAGCGTGCGCGCCGCCCTCACGCCGGCCGGCGAGCGGGCCTACGCCAAAGGCATGCGGGCGCTCACCCAGGAGCAACGCGCCATCGCGAGCTCGCTCGGAACGACGGAGGCGGGTAACCTCCAGGCCGTGCTGGAGGCGCTGGCGCGCTGAAACGCCCGCCCGGGGCGCTAGATTTTCCCGGTATGCCGCCCGCCATCACGGCCGATCGGCTCAGCAAAACCTTCAAGGTCAAAGTGCGGGACCCCGGGCTCAAGGGCGCGCTCCAGGCGTTGCTCAAGCCCCGCTACCGCGACGTGCACGCCGTGCGCGACGTGACGTTCGGCATCGAGCCCGGGGAGATCGTCGCGTTCCTCGGGCCGAACGGCGCGGGCAAGACCACCACGCTCAAGATGCTGGCGGGCCTGCTGTACCCCACGAGCGGCCGGGTCACCGTGGCCGGCTTCGCGCCCTGGGGCGGCGGACCCGCGTTCAAGCGGCGCATCGCCCTGGTCCTCGGCAACCGCCAGCAGTTGGTGTGGGACCTGCCGCCGGAAGAGACGTTCCAGCTGAACCGCGCCATCTACGACATCGCCGAGTCCGACTATCGCGAGCGGCTCGCGGAGCTCGTCGCTCTGCTCGAGCTGGAGGACCTGCTCGACAAACCGGTGCGTCAGTTGTCGCTCGGCGAGCGCATGAAGTGCGAGCTCGCCGCCGCCCTGCTGCATCACCCGCCGATCCTGTTTCTCGACGAGCCGACGCTGGGACTCGACGTCACCGCTCAGGAAGCGATTCGCCGCTTCCTCACGCAGTACCGCGACCGCCACGGCGCGACGGTGCTGCTCACGTCCCACTACATGCAGGACGTGACCGCCCTCGCCTCGCGCGTCCTCATCATCAACCGCGGCCGGCTGCTGTACGACGGTGCGCTCGCGGCCCTGGTGGCGCGGATCGCTCACACCAAGCGGATCGAGCTCATGCTCGCCGACGGCGTCACCGCCGAGCAGCTCGCCGCGTTCGGCGACGTGAAGGAGTTCCGGTTCCCCAACGCCGTGCTCGAAGTGCCGCGTGAGGAAGCGGCCGCGACGAGCGCGCGGCTGCTCGCCCAGCTCCCCGTGGCCGACCTGTCGATCGAAGACCCGCCGATCGAGGACGTGATCCGGGTCGCGTTCGCCCGCGGCGTCGCAGAGGACGAGGCGTGAGCCGCGCCGCCTGGCTGCGTCGCTACGCGGCCTTGATCCGCAACGCCTGGCTCGTCGACCTGCAGTACCGCGCCTCCATCGTGCTGTGGCTGTTGTGGGGCGTGACGGAGCCGGCCGTGGCGCTCGGCATCTGGTGGACGATCGCCGGGGAGGGTCAGGTCGCCGGCTACGCGCGGGCCGATTTCGCCCGCTACTTCTTCGCCCTGATGCTGGTGAACCAGCTCACCATCGCGTGGGACTCCTGGTACCTGGACGGCTGGATCCGCGAGGGCGAGCTCAACTTCCGGCTGGCGCGGCCGCTCCACCCCGCGCACGAAGCGGTGGCGGAGAACATCGCCTACAAGGCGCGCACCGCCGGAATGATCCTCGTGGTGTGGCTCGTCGTGTCCCTGGTGTGGCCGGCGGTGCGGCTGCCGCTCGCGCCGGCCCGCTGGGCGCTCACCGCCGCCGCCGTGCTGCTCGCCGGCGCGATGCGGTTCTTCATCAGCTTCACGACGGGACTGCTGGCGTTCTGGACCACCCGCGCCACCGCGATCATGGAGCTGCACGCCGGCGTGTCGCTGTTTCTGTCGGGCCGGCTCGCGCCGCTCGCGCTGCTTCCGCCTGCGGTCGCCGGGGCGGCGGCGCTCTCGTGGTTCCCGTACATGCTCGCCTTCCCGGTCGAGCTCCTGACCGGCGCTGCGCAAGGCACGGCCGTCGTGAAGGGCTTCGCGGGGCAGCTCGTCTGGCTCGGCGTCTGGATCGCGGCGTATCACGTCACCTGGACCCGGGGGGTGCGGCGGTACGGAGCGGTGGGGGGATGAAGATCCGCATTCTCGCCGCTCTGTGGCGCCTCAACCTCGCCGAGGAACTCCAGTACCGCGCCAATTTCGTGGCAAGCGTGCTCGGCACCTTCTTCTGGATCGGTACCGCGCTGCTCACCCTGGCGGTGTTCTTCTCCCACACGACGCGACTGGGCGGCTGGGACTACTGGGAGGTCGTGGTGCTCCTGGGGGTGTTCAACGCGCTCACCGGCGTGATCGAGGCGGTGCTGCGGCCGGGGATCGGCCGGCTGGCGGGAGAGGTGCGGAGCGGGGGCCTCGATCTCGTGCTCGCGAAGCCGGTGGATGCCCAGGGATTCGTCTCGTTCCGGCGCCTCGACATCTGGCGGCTGGCGGACGTCGTGCTCGGGCTAGCGCTCGCGGGCTACGCGCTCCACCGGCTGGGACGCGTGCCGTCGCTCGCCCAACTTGCGGCTTTCGTCCTCGCGCTGGCGTCCGCGGCGGTCGTCGTGTACGCCCTGTGGGTCGTGCTGATGAGTCTGGCGTTCTGGTTTGTGTCGGTCGAGAACCTGTCCGTGCTGTTCGACGCGGTGTACGAAGGCGCCCGCTACCCCGTCTCGGCGTACCCCGAGGCGCTGCGATTCCTGTTCGTCTACCTGATTCCGATCGCCTGGACCACGACGATCCCCGCCTCGACCCTGACCGGACGGCTGCGGCCCGAGATCGGTCTCGTCGCCGCCCTCGTCGCCGGCGCGGCGCTCGCGCTCGCGCGCCTCGTGTGGCGGACGGCGCTGAAACGCTACACCGGAGCCAGCGGCTGACGCGCTACCACGGCAGCGGCCGTCCGTCGCGGAAGAACCCTCCGGTCGGCCCATCGTTCGTCAACGTCGCCGCCCACACGACACTCGCCGCCCCGTCGGCGACGGGGCGTCCGCCGGAGCCGCCCATGTCGGTGGCCACCCAGCCGGGGCAGACGGCGTTCACCAGAATGCCGTCTTCTCGGAGTTCGGCGGCGAGCATGCGGGTCAGCGCGTTCAGGGCCGCCTTCGAGAGGCTGTAGGCGGGCGTTCCACTGCCCATCGAGGCGAGCGACCCCGCCTCGCTCGACACGTTCACCACGCGAGCGTGTCGGCTGCTTCGCAGCAGCGGCAAGAACGCGCGGACCATACTCCAGGCCCCGAACAGGTTGGTGTCGAGGGCCTCGCGGACTTGGGCGAGGTCCGCGTCCGCGGCGCGCTGCCAGGTGTCGTACAGGATGGCTGCGTTGTTCACCAGCACGTCGAGCCGCCCGAACTCGCGCTCCACGCGGGCTCGCGTGCGTTCGATGCTCTTCACATCGGTGACGTCCAGCTGGCAAGGGAGAACCATGCGCCCCTCCTTCGCGAGGTCGGCCGCGGCCGCTTCGCCCTTCGACCGGTCCCGCGCGCCGAGCATCACGGTGTGCCCCCGCTGCGCCAGCTGGCGGCATACCTCGAAGCCGATCCCGCGGTTGGCGCCGGTGACCAGCGCGACGGCGGGCGAGGAGTGAGGCACGTCGAGGCAACGTCCACGCGTCGTCGCGGGTTCCGCCGGCCGCCCCTTGCTCTTCCGGCCGGGGTGCGAGAGACTCCTTGTCCCTGCCGTCGTAACCGGAACTCGCTCCGCCGGGAGGCGCTCACATGCCCGCACCCAGTCTTCGCGGCCGCTTCGTGTGGCACGAGCTGATGACCACCGATCCGGACGCCGCTGCCCGCTTCTACCCTGCTGTCACCGGCTGGAAGGTCCAGACGTGGGAACACAACCCCGCGTATCGATTGTGGACCATGGGCGGCGCTCCCATGGCCGGCCTGATGGCGCTCCCCGATCACTCGCGTCGCATGGGCACGCCGCCTGCCTGGCTGAGCTATGTGGGCGTGCCGGACGTGGACGCCACGGTCCGCCAGGCGACGTCGCTGGGCGCGCGCACGTACGCCGGGCCGCAGGACATCCCCGTGGGACGGTTCGCCGTGCTCGCCGACCCGCAGGGCGCCACGTTCGGCTTGTACAAGCCGAGTCAACAGCCGGTGCGTGGTAACGACGCCGCGATCGGGGACTTCTCCTGGCACGAGCTCGCGACGACGGATTACAAGGCGGCGTGGGCGTTTTACCGCGCGCTGTTCGGCTGGGAACCCCGCGAATCGATCGACATGGGACCGGATGGGACCTACTGGGAGTTCGGGCTCGCCGGCAGGGACGAGACTATCGGCGGGATGTACAACAAGCCGCCGGCGCTCCCTGCCGCGCGCTGGCTCGCCTACGTGAAGGTGCCGAGCGCGGACACGGCGGCCCGGACGGCGCAGCGCTCGGGGGGCCGTGTGGTGAGCGGGCCGATGGACGTCCCGGGGGGCGGCCGAATCGCGCAATGCGTCGATCCGCAGGGCGCTGTGATCGCCGTACACGCCGTGGCGGTGGCCGTCAAGCCGGCGGCGAGGCCCGCCGGCAAGCGCAAGGCCCCGAGGGCAAAGGCAAAGAAGGCCGCGAAGAAGGCGGCGCCGAACCGGAAAGCGAAGCGCGCGAAGCGCGCCCGCTAAGCTACGCCGGCCTTACGACCGCGTGACCGTGTATTGCCCGCAGGCCGTGAACGCGATGGTCACGGTGGACGTCGTACTGTTGCGCGTGACCGTGGTCTTGAGCGTGCCGGCATCGAACTTCGGCCGCGCGGTGCAGCTCGCGTTGTAATGCAGCACGGGGTTGGTCGAGACGGTCAAAGCGTACGAGTTCGTGCCGTGCGTCCACGTCGACGTGCCGTCGATGCTGAGCGTGCCGCTCGGTAACCGTGCGTCCGGCTGGATCGAGCCCGCCGCATCCGCCGTGAACGTGCTGTTCCAGGTGCGGTCGTGGCTCGCCGTGCTGCCGTCCGGGAAGGTGTAGGTGCTCTTGAAGTCCTTCTCGATCTGCGCGATCACCGACGCGTCTCGATCGGTCTCGCGCGTGCCGTTCACCACGAGCGAACGGACTTTGCCGTCGCGCACATGCACCCAGGTGAGATCGGTGAACACGGTCTTCACCGAGCGGTCCGCGACCGTCGGCGTGGGGTCGACGATATCGATCGTCCCGCGCACAGTGTCGGCCTCGCTCCCCATCGCGAACCCGCATCCGGTGAACGCAATGCGCACCGCGTCGGGCACGCGGTCGCCGTCCGCGTCCGCCGGCGACGCCGGCGTGCGGGTGGGCATGCAGAACGCGTCACCCCCTCCGAACGGGGTGATCGGTGCGCCCAGCCCGGGGAGGAACGTCCCGCTCGATAGCGTCGCGCCGTCGAGCTCGCTCTGGGCATCGGCGGCGACGGCTTCTCCCATCATGTTGGCCTCGGGGAGGCTCAGCGCCGGATTGGTGGACCCGGCAGAGACCGGCGCGGTGGGCTCGTGGGTGCACGCGGCGACCGCGGCCAGCGCGGCGGCCGCCACGCCGGCAAGGAGCCGGCGCCGGGAGCGAATGGGCGGCATGACAGGTCCTCCTGAGCGGTGTGTAGCGGGTGGCGTCCTACTTACTTATTGAAGAGTGTGGACGGTACCCAGGCGGTAACGTTAAGGTCCGCCACTGGACGCAAAATGAGACGCCATCAGCGGAGGATCTGGTCGATGGTCTGAAGCTCGGCGGCGCTGAAGCTGCGGTTCCCGAGTGCTCCCACCGCGTCGTCGATATGCCCCGGCCGGCTGGCGCCGATGAGCGCCGACGTCACTTCGGGGTGACGCAGCACCCAGGCCAGGGCCATCTGGGCCAGCGTCTGGCCGCGGGCGCGAGCGCACTCGTTCAAGCGGCGCACCTTCGCCAACACGTCCGCCGTCACCTCCTCGCGCTTGAGAAAACCGTGCGGCTTGGCGGCGCGGGAATCCGCCGGAATCCCTGAGAGATAGCGATCGGTGAGCAGGCCTTGCGCCAGCGGCGAGAACACGATGCACCCGATCCCCTGCTCGCGCAGCGCGGCGAGCAGGGCCGGCTCGATCCAGCGGTTGAACATGCTGTACTTGGGTTGATGGATCAGGCACGGAGTCCCCAGCGCGCGCAGGATCCCGTCGGCCTCTCGGGTCTGCTCCGGCGTATAGGACGAGATCCCGGCGTACAGCGCCCGGCCGCTGCGCACGGCGTGATCGAGCGCGCCCAGGCTCTCGGCGAGCGGGGTCCGGGGATCCGGGCGGTGATGATAGAAGATGTCGACGTAATCGACTCCCATGCGACGCAGGCTCTGGTCGAGGCTCGCGAGCAGGTACTTGCGGGAGCCCCACTCGCCGTACGGGCCCGGCCACATGAGATATCCGGCCTTCGTCGAGATGATCAGCTCGTCGCGGTAGCGCGCCAAATCGCGCCGCAGGATGCGGCCGAACGTCGTTTCCGCGGACCCGGGTGGCGGACCGTAGTTGTTCGCCAAATCGAAGTGCGTGATCCCCAGATCGAACGCGCGCAGCACCATGGTGCGCGAATTACTGAACCGATCGACGCCGCCAAAGTTGTGCCACAGCCCGAGCGAGATGGCGGGGAGATCGACGCCGCTTTTCCCACAGCGCTGGTACGCCATGGTATCATATCGGGTCTCGGCTGGGCGGCGCGGCATCGTGGGCCGCATAAGCTGCATCGCCCGTTGCACTCTCCGCCAGCACGGGTAGGTTAGCGTCGCTTCGAACCGGGTCCCCGTGCCAACCGCCTTCCGATCAGTGTGCATCGTCCTCGCCGCCGTCGGGGCCTTCCCCCCCGTCCCTTCGCTGGCGCAGGCCGCGCCCCGCACCGGCGATTGGCCCGCGTACGGCCATGACGCCGGCGGCACGCGCTACTCGCCGCTCGCCGAGATCACACCCGGCAACGTGGCGCGGCTCCGCGTCGCTTGGGTGTACCGCACCGGCGACTACCTGCGTGACCGGAGCCGGTTCGAGGCCGCTCCGCTCGTAGTGGACGGAACACTCTACGTCTCGACGCCGCTGGGCCACGTGATCGCGCTCGACCCGGAGCGCGGGATCGAGCGCTGGCGCTACGACGCGCGCGTCTCGCTCGAGGGAGACTACGGCGACTTCGCGAACCGCGGTGTGGCGACGTGGCTCGATCAGACCCGGGGGACGGCCCTGCCCTGCCGGCGCCGCATCTTCCTGGCGACGGTCGACGCGCGGCTCATCGCGCTCGATGCTCGCACGGGCCGGCCGTGCGGCGACTTCGGCGCGGGGGGGGAGGTGGACCTGGCGGGCGGATTGCGGCACGCGCCGGCCTACCACTGGGAGTACGGGGTCACCTCCCCACCGGCCGTGGCATCGGGCCTCGTGATCGTCGGGGCGGCGGTGAGCGACAATCAACGCGTGGACGCGCCCGAGGGGGTGGTGCGCGCCTTCGACGCCCGCAGCGGCCGACTGCGCTGGAGCTGGGACCCGGTCCCGCCCGCGCTCTCGGCCGGCGCCGCCAATGCCTGGTCGGTCCTCTCCACCGACCCGGAGCGCGATCTGGTGTTCGTTCCGACGGGCAGCGCCAGCCCGGACTTCTTCGGCGGCGAGCGCCCGGGCGCGAACGCCCACGCCAACTCCGTGGTCGCGTTGCGCGCATCGACGGGGCGGCTCGTGTGGGCCTTTCAGGTGGTGCACCACGACCTGTGGGATTACGATGTCCCGGCGCAGCCGGTGCTGTTCACGCTGCGGCGTGGCGGCTCGGCCCTCCCCGCTGTCGCGGTCGGGACGAAGATGGGACACCTCTTCATTCTCGACCGCCGTACCGGAGCACCGCTGTTCCCAGTGGAGGAGCGCGCCGTCCCCGGGAGCGACGTGCCGGGGGAGGCGGCATGGCCGACCCAGCCGTTTCCGGCGCCGGCGCTGCGGCTCGCGCCCGAGAGCCTTGCGGCAGCGGACGCGTTCGGCACGACGCCGGACGCCCGGCGACAGTGTCGCGACCGCATCGCGGCGCTACGCTACGACGGGGTGTTCACCCCGCCCTCCCTGCGCGGCACCATCATCTTCCCGGGCGACATCGGCGGCATGAACTGGTCAGGTGTCGCGGTGGACGAGGGACGCGGCGTGCTGATCGCGCCAACCAACCGGCTCGCGATGGTCGTGACGCTCATCCCCCGCGACAGCGTCATGGCGGCGCGCCACGCGCACCCCAACAGCGAGATCAGCACGCAGCGGGGCACTCCCTACGGGATGATGCGCGACATGCTGCTCGACTCTGCCGGGATGCCATGCAATCCGCCGCCGTGGGGAACGCTCGCGGCGGTCGACCTCGCCGCCGCGCGCGTGAAGTGGGAAGTGCCGCTCGGCGCCTTCCCCGGCGGGATGGCTGGCTCGATCAATCTCGGCGGGGCGATGATCACCGCCGCCGGGCTCGTGTTCATCGCCGGCACATTCGATCGGCACCTCCGGGCTTTCGACGAAACAACGGGACGCGAGCTGTGGAGCGCCGGCCTCCCGGCGGGCGCGCAGGCGCTGCCGGTCACGTATCTGGCAGGCGGGCGCCAGTACGTCGTCGTCGCCGCGGGGGGGCACGACCGGCTGCACACGACGATGGGCGATTACGTGGTGGCGTTCACCCTGCCGGGCGCCGGTGCACCCGTGCCCGACACGACCGACGCTCCGGTCGAGGGCGCGTACACGGGCCAGATCCGGGTGGGCGGCGCCGCGATCGGCCTTGATCTGACGATCGGGACGATGGCCGACTCGCTTACCGGGCTCGTCGGCCGGATCGACTCGATCCGGGTAACCGGGCCAGTCACGGTGCGGCGCACGGGGCGGAGCGTGACGATCCGGGCGCCGTTCGACTATCCCGCGAAGCGGTGCGCCGGGACGATTACGGCGACCGGCGAGCAATGGAACGGCGCCCGGCTGCTGGAGGGCGACGTGGAAGTGAGCGGCTCGTGCGGCGGCGGCCCGCCGGAGCACGGAACGTTCGCGCTGTGGCGGCGATAAACGAGATCCGGACTGCGCGCGTAACCTACAAGACTCCCATGGAGGCCTTCCGTTGACTGCGACTCCCCGTCTGCTCGCCGCCGCGCTCGCGTGCATCGCGCCGGCATCGCTGCTGTCCCAGGGCAGCCATCCCGGACTCGATCCCGCGAACCGCGACACGACGTGCGCTGCCTGCCAGGACTTCTACCGCTACGCGAACGGCGGCTGGCTGGCGCGCACCACGCTGCCGCCCGAGTATGCGAGCTACGGCAGCTTCACGGAGCTGGTGGAGCGCAACAACGAGACGCTGCACCGCATCGTCGACCGGCTGGCCGCCGCCGCGCCCGCGACGCCGCAGACCACCGACGGCAAGCTCGGCGCGTTCTACGCGTCGTGCATGGACTCGAGCGCGGTGGAGCGGGCGGGCGCCGCACCCTTGCAGGGGGAGCTGCGCCGCATAGCGGCGATCGCGTCGACCGGCGACGTAGTGCGCACCGTCGCGCGGCTGCACGGGAGCGGCCGCGAGGCGCTCTTCAATTTCGGCGGCGCCCCGGACTTCAAGAACAGCGCCATGACGATCGCTTCTACCACGCAGGGTGGGCTCGGTCTCCCGGACCGTGACTACTATCTGCGCTCCGACTCGACCGCGACGGCGCTGCGCGCCGCGTACCTGCGCTACCTGTCGGCCACGCTGCAATTGCTGGGCGATCGACCCGCGGCGGCGGACTCCACCGCGGCGCGCGTCGTGGCGCTCGAGACCGCGCTCGCCCGCGCCTCGCTCACCCGGGTCGAGCGACGCGATCCCAACGCTAACTATCACAAGATGCCCCTCGTGGCAGCCGACTCGATCACCCCCCACGTGGTGTGGGCCACGTTCCTGCACGACGCCGGCGCGCCCCGGACCGACGCGATCAACGTGGGACAGCCCCGCTTCTTCCGCGCGGTGGACAGCCTGCTCGCGGCCGTGCCGCTCGCCGATTGGCGCGACTATCTGCGCTGGCACCTGGTGCGCCAGTCGGCGCAGTGGCTCTCCAGCCCGTTCGTGCGCGAGAGCTTTCGGTTCCAGAGCGCCCTCACCGGCGTGAAGGAGCAGCAGCCGCGCTGGAAGCGCTGCCTCCAGGCGGCCAACCTGCTGATGGGCGACGCCATCGGCCAGGCGTACGTGAAGGAGACGTTCACGCCCGAGGCGCGCCGCCGCGCCCTCGAGATGGTCCAAAACCTGATCGCCGCCCTGGACGAGCGGCTGCACACGCTCGAGTGGATGAGCGACGCGACCCGCGCCCAGGCGCTCGGCAAGCTGCGCGCGTTCGGCAAGAAGATCGGCTATCCCGACAAGTGGCGGGACTACTCCAAGCTGAGCGTCGACCGCGGACCGTTCATCGGCAACGTGCTGCGCGCCCAGGTGTTCGCCACCCGCCGCAACCTGGACCGCATCGGCAAGCCCGTAGAGCGGGACGAGTGGCGCATGACGGCGCCGACGGTCAACGCCTCCTACAACCCGTCCCTCAACGACATCACGTTCCCCGCGGGCATTCTCCAGCCCCCGTTTTTCGACCCGGCGGCCGACGACGCGGTGAACTACGGCGGGATGGGCGCCGTCATCGGTCACGAGATGACGCACGGCTTCGACGACCAGGGCCGTCAGTTCGACGCCGCGGGCAACCTGCGTGACTGGTGGACGGCCGACGACGCGGACCGCTTCAAGACGCGCGCCGGGCTCGTGGTGCAGCAGTTCGACTCCTACACCGTGGTGGACAGCGCCACCCACGTGAACGGGCGGCTCACGCTGGGCGAGGACATCGCGGACCTGGGCGGCCTCAAGGTCGCCTACGCCGCGTTGCAGCGGGCGCTCGCGGGCCGGCCGCGACCGCCCGACATCGATGGGCTTGCGCCGGAGCAGCGCTTCTTCCTCGCGTGGGCCCAGATCTGGCGGTCCAAGGCGACCGACCAGTACCTGCGAAACCAGGTGACCGTCGATCCCCACGCGCCCGCCCGCTGGCGCGTCATGGGACCGCTATCGAACCTGTCCGAGTTCGCTCGGGCGTTCCATTGCCAGGCGGGGGATCCGATGGTGCGCCCCGACAGCCTGCGGGCCCAGATCTGGTAGCGCCGTCAGGCCGCGGCAGGCGTCCCGGGATGCGCGTCGCCGCTCGTGGTCTCGATTCGATTCGAGCCGCGCCGCTTCGCTCCGTACAGCGCCCCGTCCGCCAGGGCGTACAGCTGCTCCTGGCTGGTGGCGTCGAATGGCGCCGTCGCGATGCCTCCGCTCACGGTCACCTCGAGGAACTGCCCGCACACCGGGCGGGTCTCGAACCACGACTCCACGTCGGCGCGGAACCGCTCGGCCACGCTGCGCGCCTCGGGCTGCGCGGTGTCCGACAGGATGATGGCGAATTCATCGCCGCCCAGCCGGCAGGGCACGTCCGCACCGCGCAGGTGCTTGCGGATCAGCTCGCCGAACGCCAGCAGCACCTTGTCCCCGACGCGGTGACCGTACTCGTCGTTGATCTCCTTGAATTCGTCCAGATCCAGGAGCAGCAACGACACCGGGTTGCCGTAGCGCTGGCAGCGTTGCAGCTCGCGCCTCAGTGCGTGCTCGAAATAGCCGCGATCGTACAGCCCGGTCAGGGCGTCGGAGATGGCACGGCGCTCGATCGCGTCGAGCGCCGCGGTCTCGATGATCGTCGCGTCGACGTGCTGCGGGTGAATGTTGAGGAGGAAGTCGAGCAAAGCGACGCGCCGCCCCACGTCGCGCCCCAGACGCCGCAGCAGCTCGCGGCGGTGCCGGGATATCTCGCGCCACAGCCGCTGCGCCTCGGCCTCGGGGACCTGGAGGTGGGCAATCTGCTGCAGCCGGGTGGCATAAGAAGTCACAGGCGCCATCGGGTGGCCGGATTTGCACACTGCGTACCCAACCCGTGGTCTGCGACTTAACATCTTTCAGGGTAGGTACTTAACCGAATGAGTCAGCGAGCACCCGAGGCGCTAAACAGCCCAATTCGGGTGCAGCGCTCCCGGGCCACGCCCCGAAATGTGGCGTGCGTAACACAGGGCCTTTCACGCGTCGCCCTTGGAGGAGTCATGCATCGCTCGTTCCTGCTGCTTGCCATCGCCGCCACGCCGGTCGCCCTGCCCTCCCCCACCGCGGCACAGCAGGACGCCGATACGGGGTACGCCAAGACCCAGGCGATGGTCCCGATGCGCGACGGCGTCAAGCTGCGCGTCGTCATCCTCGCACCGCGCGCCGCCACGCCGCTCCCGATTCTCCTGCAGCGCACGCCGTACAACGCCGACGGCGCGACCGGCTTGGCGCGCCGCGCGAAAGCGCTGGGCCTGGACGGTTACATCATCGCGTTCGGCGATATCCGCGGCCGCTTCCGCTCCGAGGGGCGGTTCGACATGAATCGCCCGCCGCGCGGGGGATCTCAGGGGATCGACGAGAGCACCGACGCCTACGACACGATCGACTGGCTCGTGAAGCACGTGCCGAACAACAACGGCAGGGTAGGGACGTTCGGCGTCTCATACCCGGGGTGGCTCACGGCGGTCACGGGGATGGGCCCGCACCCCGCCCTCAAGGCGATCTCACCCCAGGCGCCGATGGGCGACACCTGGATGGGCGACGACTTCTTTCACCAGGGGGCCTTCCGGCTGAGCTACGGCACCGAATACACCTGGAGCATGGAATCGTCGTCGGATCAGAGCGAGGATCCCTCCCCGTCCCGCTACGACCTGTACGAGTGGTACCGCTCGTTTCCGACCCTGGCAGCGCTCGCCCGGACCGCACGCGCGGACCGGTGGCCGAGTTGGCACCGGTTCTCGGAGCATCCGGCGTACGACTCGGTGTGGCAGGCGCGCGCGCTGCCGCGCTACATGGGGCATGCGACCGTACCGACGCTCGTCGTGGGAGGCTGGTGGGACCAGGAGGACGAGTACGGTCCGCTCGCCCACTACGCCGCGCTCGAGCGCACCGACACTGCGCGGCTCGTACATTTGGTGATGGGTCCGTGGTATCACGGGCAATGGTCGGGCGATTCCGGCACGGCGCTGGGCAACGTCCGCTTCGGCCGCGCTACCGGAGTCGAGTACCGGGAGCTCCAATCCCGCTGGTTCGCCTACTGGCTCAAGGGCGACGGAGACGGGCGGTTCCCCGAAGCGTGGCTGTTCGACGCCGGCACCGACAGCTGGCGCACGTTCGACAAGTGGCCCCCCGCGAACGCGGTGCGCCGGCGGCTCTATTTCCACGCCGACGGCGCGTTGTCGTTCGATCCCCCGACAGCGGCGGACGCGAGCGACGATTTCACGTCCGATCCGGCGCACCCCGTGCCGTACCGCCCGCGACCGGTCGAGCTCACGTATTCGCGCACCTCGCGCTGGCGGCGCTGGGAGACCGAGGATCAGCGCTTCGTGGATGGGCGGCCCGACGTGCTCACCTGGGTGACCCAGCCGCTTACGGCAGAGGTGACCGTCGCGGGCGACGTCGTCGCGCACCTCTACGCCGCGACCACGGGCAGCGACGCCGACTGGGTGGCGAAGCTCATCGACGTCTATCCCGACACCGTACCGGGCCGTCCGGAGATGCAGGGCTACGAGCTCATGGTGACGGGAGACATCATGCGCGGGCGGTACCGCAAGAGCTGGGAGCGTCCGGAGGCGATCCCGCCGAACACGATCCAGCCGTTCACGGTGGACCTGCACCAGCAAGCGTACACGTTCCAGAAGGGACACCGCATCATGGTTCAGGTCGAGAGCAGCTGGTTCCCGCTGTACGATCGGAACCCGCAGACTTTCATGCCGAACATCTTCCAGGCGCACGCCGGAGACTACAAGGCCCAGGTGCATCGGGTGTACCGCACGGCGCAGTATCCGTCGAACATGGAGATCGACGTGCTTACCAGTCCCTGACAACCCCGCTGCAACCTTCCGTGGGAGTGGAACGTCTTACCTTACGCTCCCGCGCCATGCCGTCCGCCTATCGCACTGGAG
>Ga0209469_1000271_pt1 | contig 32608 bp, 33 predicted proteins | sample GraSoiAngelo_123_FD_185880 | JGI IMG/M metagenome (GOLD analysis project Ga0209469, IMG submission 185880) | Grasslands soil microbial communities from the Angelo Coastal Reserve, California, USA - 14_0927_02_40cm (SPAdes) (version 2) | ecosystem: Environmental > Terrestrial > Soil > Grasslands ... | reverse complement strand
GCCTGTCGCTCGGCCGAGAGCCGGCGCCACGCGTTGTCGAGCTTGTAGAACGCGAAGCGGACGACCTGGCGGCGTTCGCGCTGAGCACTCATGGCACCAAATCTAACGCGGAACGCGGAAGTCGGAACGCGGAACGCGGAACGGATGCTCAGGCTTCTGTTCCGCGGTCCGCGTTTTGCCTTCCGCGGTGCTCCTTCCACGCCTTACGCACGACCAGCCAACCGATGCTCCCGAAGATGAGCACCGGAGTCAGGACGATCAGGATCGCAGCCCAGAAGTAGACGAGATCTAGGTCGCCGTGGTTCATCGGCCGAGGAAGCGCTTGAGGTTGCGGAGGTAGTAGGTGAGGGCCGCGGCCGCCACGGCGAACACGAGCGCCATGGCGAGTGTCAGGCCCTCCCCCGACTGCCGCCAGTCCCACGCCGCCCACGCGGCGAACCCGGCGCAGAACACGATCGCGGTGGAAATCAACACGCGGTGAAACGGGATCATGCCTTGTCCAGCACCATCAGCGTGAGGAGCGCCGGCAGGTACACGATCGACACGAGGAAGAGGCGCCACGCGCGGGGATCGGTCGCGGCCAGCGTCATCGCGATCGAGGCTGCGGCGTACGCGAGCCCCAGCACGAGCGCGCCGAAGAAGTAAAAGGCCCCGGTCACCCCCAACAGGGTCGGCAGCAGGCTCACCGGCAGCAGGGCGGCGGCGTAGAGCAGCACCATCCGTCCGGTGTGGCGACCCTCGGAGTCGTCGACCGACAGCATGGCCAGCCCGCCGCGCCGGTAATCCTCGCGGTAGATCCACGCCAGCGCCAGGAAGTGCGGCAGCTGCCACAGGAACAGGATCCAGAACAGCGCCGCCACCGCGGAGCCGAGCGCGCCCCCCGCGGCCGTCCATCCGCCGACGATCGGCAGCGCACCCGGCACCGCGCCGATCAGCGTGTTGAGCGTCGTTTTCCGCTTGAGCGGCGTATACAGCAGCACGTAGCTCGCGAGCGTGAGCCCGGCGAGCGCCGCCGTCAGCAGATTGACCGCGAGCGCGAGGTAGGCCACGCCCGCGAGCGAGATGACGCCGGCGAACAGCCCGGCCGCCCGGGCGCCGATCCGCCCCGAGGGCAGCGGGCGCCGCTCGGTCCGGCGCATCCGCCTGTCGACGTCGCGCTCCAACACCTGATTGAACGCGTTGGTGCCGGCGGCGACGAGCGCCACGCCGAGCAGCGTGTGCGCGAGCAGCCGGACGTCCACGTGCGCACCCGAGCCGAGATAGAACCCAGCCGCGGCGGTGAGCAGCACCAGCTGCGTGATGCGCGGCTTGGTCAGCTCCAGGAGGGCTACCAGACGTGCTCCGACATCGCGGCGAAGAGGAAGATCAGGGCCAGCGGCAGAGGGATGATCGCCATGATCCGTAGGTTCCAGCGCTCGAACTTCAGGTGCATGAAGAACAGCGCCACGAGCAGCGCCTTCCAGACGGCCAGGAACAGCAGCAACACCAGCTTCAGGTTGCGCGAGATCGGCAACTCGAACGCGAGGGCCAGCTCGGCGGCCGTGAGCACCGCCAGGTACACCCAGATCAGGATGTAGTTGGGACGCTTGTGCGCGGTCTCCATGGAGGGGGGCCCTCAGATCAGGTAGACGATGGTGAACAGGATGATCCACACCAGGTCGACGAAGTGCCAATACAGCCCAACCGTCTCGATGCCGCGATAGTCCTGTCTCGTGTACTTGCCGGGGAGCGCCTTGGTGAAGAACAGGTACGTCATCGAGATCACGCCGCAGGTGACGTGGAAGCCGTGGAATCCGGTCATCGTGTAGAACGTCGAGCCGTACAAGCCCATCGTGGCCGCGGGGAGGGTGCCCTGCGCCACGAGCTCCGCCAGCTCACTGCCTTCCCGCACCCCGCTCGGCAGGAAGCCCCGCTCCACCAGATGGGTGTACTCGTACACCTGGATGCCGACGAACGTCGCGCCCCCGAGGATCGTCATCAGCAGCCAGAAGCGCATCTTCTGCCGGTCGCCGTCCTGGATCGAGGCGTATGCTTTCACCATCGATACGCTCGAGCAAATCAGCAGGAACGTATTGAACGCGGTGACCTTGATGTTGAGGACGATCCCCGGCCTGGCCCACTCGCCCGGAGCTCCGAACCGCAGGATGACGTAGGTCCCGATCAAAGCGGCGAAGAACATCACTTCCGACGCGAGGAACACCCACATGCCGAGCTTCGTGTTGTAGACGTCCAGCCCTCGCTCGGCGGGGTACGGCGGCTGCATCATGTCGACGGTGGCGCTGGCGTGCGTCATCGGTCGTTTCCCCCTAGCGCGCTAGTGAGCCGCGGCCGGCGCGCTGGCCGGCTCGCGGTCGGTCGGGAGCTTCACGTACTGCGGCAGGTAGTCCTCCCTGGCCTGCGGGTGGCTAAACTCATAGGGCCCGCGATACACGTTCGGCACCTTCTCCCAGTTGCCGTGCGGTGCGGGCGCGGGCAGCGACCACTCGAGTCCGTTGTCATGCCACGGGTTCTGCTCGGCCTTCTTCCCCTTGAACAGGCTCCACCAGAAGTTCACGAAGAAGATGAGCTGCGTCGCGAACAGCAGGAACGCGCTGATCGAGATGAACTCCCGCATCGGCTGGTAGGGCTGCAAGAAGGTGTACTGGTTCGGGTCGTAGAGCCGTCGCATCTCCCCGGCCATCCCCGTGATGTGCATCGGGAAGAAGGTGCAATTGTAGAAGATGAACGTGAGCCAGAAGTGCACCTTGCCCCAACGCTCGCTCATCATCCGGCCGAACATCTTCGGATACCAGTAGACGATCGCGCCGAACAGGGCGAACAGACTGCCGCCGAACAGCACGTAGTGGATGTGCGCCACGATGAAGTAGGTGTCGTGGATGAACATGTCCACCGGCGTCGCGGCCATGTAGATGCCCGACAGGCCGCCGATCACGAACATCGCCACGAACGCCGTGGCGTTGAGCATCGGGACGGTGAACTTCAGGTTCCCCCGCCACATCGTCCCCATCCAGTTGAACACTTTCACCGCCGACGGCACGGCGATGATCAGCGTCGACACCATGAACGAGGACCCGAGCGTCGGGTTCATCCCGCTCACGAACATGTGGTGGCCCCACACGATCCAGCCGAGAAACCCGATCGCGACGATCGCGAACACCATCGAGTGGTAGCCGAAGATCGGCTTGCGGCTGCCGTTGGCGATGATGTCCGACACCATCCCCATCGCCGGCAGGATGAGGATGTAGACCTCCGGGTGGCCGAAGAACCAGAACAGATGCTGCCACAACAGCGCCTGGCCGCCCGCCGCGGGATCGAAGAAGTGCGTGTTCAACACCTGGTCGAACAGCAGCATGATCGCCGCGCCTGAGAGCACAGGGAGGGCCAGCAAGCCGAGGATCGCGGTGATGAACAGCGACCACACCGACAGCGGCAGCCGGAACCAGGTCATGCCGGGGGCGCGGTTGTTGATGATCGTGCTGATGTAGTTGAGCGACCCGAGAATCGAGGAGAGGCCCACCAGGATGATCGAAACGGACCAGAGCTCCTGGCCGAGCGACGCGCCCGACAAATCGTGCCGCGCCGAGAGGGGCACGTACATCGTCCAGCCGGCGCGCGCGGCGCCATCCGGCACGAACAGGCTCGCGAGCATCACCAGCCCCGCCGCGAAGAACGACCAGAACGACCACATGTTGATGCGCGGGAACGCCATGTCGTGCGTCCCGATCTTGAGCGGGATCAGGAAGTTCGCGTACACGCCCACGAGCAGCGGCATGATGGCGAAAAACACCATGAACGTGCCGTGCATCGTCACCAGCTGGATGTAGTACTCGGGGAGGATCACGCCCCCGGGCGCCATCGTCTCGGGGAGAATCCCGCCGCCCGGCATCGGCTTCCCCGGGAAGCCCAGCTGCCAGCGCATCTGCATCGCGAGCAGCCCGCCCACCAGCAGGAAGAACAGGCTGACGAACAGGAACTGGATCCCGATGATCTTGTGATCGGTCGAGAAGATGTACTTGCGGATGAACGGCCGGTCGTCGTGATGCGCGTGCGCGCCGTGGGCCGTCGCGGCAACGGTCGTCATTGCGTGGCCTCCTGGGCAGCCTGCTTCATCCAGGCGGCGAACTCCTCCTGGGTGTGCACGAATACCTGCGCCCGCATTCGGTAGTGGCCGAGCCCACAGAGCTGGGAGCAGCCCAACTCATACGTGCCGGGGACCGTCGGCTGGAACCAGGCCCTGATGTCCATGCCCGGCACGATGTCCTGCCGCACGCGGAACTGCGGGACGTAAAAGGAGTGGATCACGTCTTCCGATGAGAGGTGGACCACGATGGGCCGTCCCACCGGCACGTGCAACTGGTTGCGGACCGTGAAGTCGTCTGCCGTGCCGAGCTGGCCGTCCGGGCCTGGATAGGTGACCTGCCACTCGAACTGCTTCGCGTGGATCCCGATGGGATACGCATTGGGCGGGACGCTGTTCCTCCCCTTGATCTCGACCCAGTAGTGGTTGCTGATGATCCCCAGCGCCACCATCGTCACCGCCGGAATCGCGGTCCAGATCACCTCGGCGCGGGTGTTGCCGTGTGTGTAGAACGCCTTCCGGCCAGGACGCCCCCGGTAACGGACGATGAACCAGATCAAGCCCGACTCCACCACCACGAACGCGATGCCCGTGATGATCAGGATCGCGATGAAGAGGCCGTCGATCGGCCCGGCGAACGTCGAACCCTTGGGCGGCAGCCACCAATGCATGGAGCGCTCCTCGTTTAGTTCACTTGGCCGCGAAGCTGAAGTCCCCCGTCTTCGTCTCGCTGCCCGTCACGGTCACGGTGGCGGTCTGCGTGCCGTACTTCTCGTGCCACGCCTCGATCGTGTACGTCCCGGGCGGCAGCCCGCGGATGGCGTAGCTCCCGTCGGTGCCGCTCACGCCGAAGAAGGGGTGCGGCAACACGCCCACCCAGGCGTGCATCCAGCCGTGCACGTTGCACTCGAGCGGCACCATCACCTCGGACGCCGTGAACGTGCGCTCCGACGTCATGGTCGTAGGCTGGCTGATGTTGAAGGGCCGGTTCTTCGTCCCCTTGGCCTTGATGTTGTGCAGGATGCCGTCCGAGTTCTTGATGGCCAGGGTCTGGCCCACGAGAATCCCGAACACGTGGGGATGGTAGCGGCACCCGTCCTGGTCGAGCGTCACGGGCCCCGTGGGCGCCGGCGCCTTGTAGCTCGCGGGGAGGCCCGACTTCACATAGACGAACACGTCGGCGAGGGTGCCGTTGGGGTTTACCTCCACGATCTGCTCGCGCGCCGGCGCGGTGTATTTCGCCTTGCACTTGGGCTCTTCGGTCATGTCGATCACCGGGTTCGCCGGCGCCTTGCCGGTGAACTTCACCTTCCCGGTGACGCTGGCGCCTCCCTGTACCGCCGGCTGCCGCGTCCAGCCCGCCAGGGCCAGCGCCACCAGCCCGATGCCCCCCGCCACCGCCGCAACAGAACCGAGCTTGCCCATCCTGCCTCCTCGATAAGGGTCCTGCACCCTATACCCCAGAGCGCCTGCCTGCCCCCCGCCCCTCCTGCCCCCCTCGCCGCTGCGCGCGGACGATCACCAGCATTCCCAGCCCGAGCGTTACCACCATCGCGATCAGCGGCGACACGACCACGCTCGCCGGTGTGGGCCGGTCGAGCGCGAGGAAATACCACGTGCTCACGGCCATGCGGGAACCGTGTTCCCCGTCGGAACCGTCCCACGCAAAGAACGCCACGGGGATCGCGCGACCGGTCGCAAGCTGAACATCGTTAGCCGTGTCGGGCGTGGCAAGAGCGCGCGTGAACACGACCCGCCACTCGCCGTGATCGTAGACCGCCTGGGCGGCCGGCGCCGACGGGAGCGCGTCGAACTGATCGATCCCCCGCGCCAGCCCGGCCACGGCGCGTCGCGGCTGGCTCGTCCAGCGCCACTGGTACACGGGATCCGTGGCCGCGCCCATCAGGAAGTAGGGCCGCTCCATCCCGTCCGGGATATGGCGCGGGAACTGCACGGCCAGCTGATCGGGCCAGGGCTCCGCCGCGGAGGGCGGGGGCGACGAGTCGTCGCTCGCCATCGTCTCGAGCACGCGCCGCTCGAACGCGAGCCACGCGGTGTCGGGGCTCTGGGAGCGGTCGTCCCAGCTCACGCGCAGCGCCAGCTCCCGGCCGTTGTGCACCGCCTGCACCCACACCCCGGAAACGGCGGGCGCGAACCAACGCGGCTTTCTGATCACCTGGCCCACGAGCGGGAACCAGTAGCGGTCCAGCCGCGCCCACGCCGAATCGTCCGGCGCGGCCGGCAGCGCGCCGGCGATCTGCGCGGCGTGGATCACGTCCCGCACCTCCGGCGTCTCGGCGGGCGAGAGAGAGCGCACGTACTGCGCGAGCCGCCACAGCTGCTCGTCGGTCAGGAATTTCTGGTCGATCAGATCGGAGAAGGAGGGCATCGGCGTCCCGTCGAGGCCGGTGCGCAGCCGGCGGTAGATGTCCGCGGCCGTCGGACCGCCGCGGAACCGCCAGCTCTGGTGGAGGTCGGCGGCGTAGATCGGGAAGCCGGCGTCATCCTTGAGCGTCGGCGCGGACGGTCCGTCGCCGTGCCCCTGGTCGCCATGGCATTTGCGGCAGCCGATGGAATCGTAAAACAGCCGCCCCTCCTTCAGGGCAGCGGCGCCGGCGCCCCCTCCCGGCTCCTTCGAGAACGTCAGCGCCGCGATGTGCTGGCTCGTATCGGCGAAGAACGACGAGAAGGTCTTGAGGTACGCCATCACGTCACGCCGCTCGCCATCCGAGAGCCGGCCCTTCCAGGCCGGCATCGCGCTGCCGGGGAGCCCGTCGTCGATCGCGCGCATCAGGTCCGCGTCGGTCGGCAGCTGGCCGCTCGCCGTGGTGCGCACCTTGTAGACCGCTCCGGTGAAGTTGCGGGGGCGCGGCAACATCGTCGACGCGGCAGGACCGTCGCCGGCGCCGGTCTCGCCGTGACAGCCGGCGCACCATTTCACGTAGACGTTCTTGCCGGCGGTGGTGTCTTGGGCGGATAGACGGATAGCCGGATAGACGGATAGCAGGACCGCGGCGAGCAGCGCAGTCCTATCCGCCTTCACTTCGCGCCTCCGCTCTCCGTCTTCTCCCAGGTGCGCGGCTTCCACCCTGTCTGATCGTACAGAAACACGATCACCGACCAGATCTCCCGCTCCGTCAGGAAGTCCTCCCACCGCGGCATGGCGGAATTCCACGGCGTGCCCTCGCGCGGCAGCCCCGGGCCGCCCTTCGCCACGCGCCAGAAGACGAAGCTCTCCGTGAGCTGCGCGATCGTGCCGTTGTCCTGAAAGTTCGCCGGGATCGGATTGAACCCGGCGGCGAAATGCCCCTGGCCGTCCAGGTGATCGCCGTGGCAGGGGAGGCAGTTCCGGTAGTAGACACGCTTGCCGTCGGCGCTGTAGGCGGCGAGCGACTCCGGATGCTGGCGCAGCGGGTTCTCGAGCCCCGTCAGCGTCAGCGACCGGCCGCGGAACGTGATCTCACTCGGCGGGGCGGGATGGATCGAGCGCAGGTTGGGCGGCGCGGCCACGGTGGTGCGCGCCTGACCGAAGGTGATCCAGCCGACGACGAGGGTCACCACCCCGAGCAGCGCGGTGCGTAGCACGCGCAGGCGCCGCTCGACCAGCACGGCGCGGATCGGTTGCTTGAAGCGCGTCCACCGCTCCTCGCTGTCGCTCACGTAGATGAGCACACCTACGAACACGGTCGCCATGTACTGCAGCACCACGCTCTTCGGGACGAGGGCGCTGCCGGGCAGCAGCGGCACGACGTATACGACCACGACGTAGGCGAGCACCAGGATCCCCACCGCCTGCCAGAACGGGTGCGCGGCGTAACGCCGGACGGCGGGTGGGAGCATCATTTGTGCGCCGCCAGGTATTGGGCCAGCGCTTCCAGCTGGGACGCATTCATCATCGCCCCGAAGGTCTTCGGCATGATGCCCGCGAGCTTCTCGTACCCCGGTGCGATCGAAGACGTCGGATCGAGAATCTTCTTGCGGATCGACTCCGCGTCGCGCCGCGAACCCACGTGCGTCAGGTCGGGCGCGATGACTTGCCCCTGGCCATCGAGCTTATGGCAGGCGAGACACCCCGCTGCCTGGATGATGGCCTTGGGATCGGTGCTGCCGCCCGCCAGCCCGCCTCCCCCTCCTGCTGCCCCTCCCCCCGGGGCGGTAGAGGCGGCAGGGGCGGCAGCGGCGGCAGGAATGTCCGAGCCCGTCACGTCGACGATGCCACCCTGTGACTCGAGGTAGGCGATCACGGCCCAGATTTGCTCCGGGGAGAGCTGCCGCGTCATCACCGGCATGATCGGCTGATAACCGGAGACGATGTACGCCGTGGGGTTGTCGAGCGACTCATACAGATACTGTTTGCAGCTCTTGCCGGCTTCGCGCTTGCCACAGCGCGCGCCGATCGGCCCGGTGCCCTGCTCGTCGGTGAGGAGGTTCGGAGCGCGCGTGCCGAGCCCGTGGCAGGTCGTGCAGCCGCCGATCCCGTTGAACACCTTCTCTCCGGCCGCCACCAGCTGCTCGGACGTCACGTTGGCGCCGAGGGTGAGGGTCTGCGGGACCTCCGACTGGACCTGCGGGATCTTGTTGGCGATCAGGGTATAGAGCGCCAGCGTCCCGAGCACGATCGCGACGACCTTCGCGTTAGTGACCCACACGCTTGGCCCCCCCCACCCCCTCCCGGCCGCCCGGCGCGACGAACGTCGACTTTTCCGCGAGGCCGCCGAGCCAGAACACGAACGCGACGAGCGACAGGAAGATCAGGACGCACAGGCTGATCATCTTCGAGGCGTAGCCGAGCGCCGGCGTCGCGGCGTACTTGCTCGTGTCCTGCACCACCTGCCACACGTGCCAGTACTGGCGAACCCCGGAGCGCGCGAACCCCATCAACCCCATCAACCAGGTGAAGGTGACGGCGAGCACGAACAGCGCGTACTGGGAGCGCGCCGGCATCCTGCCCCACTGGATCGCGCCCAGCGACCGGGCACCGCGGCCCAGCAGGATGTCGATCACCGTCACGAACACGATGCACGAGAGTACTGCCAGCACCTGGTACACACTGAAGCCGATGCGGACGATCGCGTCCACGAAATAGCCGCGGATCCCGTAGAACAGCACGATCGTGGCCGCGATCGCGAACATCGCCGCCTGGATCTGCGTGCCGGTCTTGGCCCACGGCACCACCGGCCGCGTGTTGGCGCGACGGTACAGCAGGAACGACAGGAACGTGGTGAGGATCATCAGATTCACGGCGGTATTCTTGGCGCTCATGACGCCGAGGGCGCCGAGGAACGGGTGGTGCGAGCCTCCCATCGCCGCGAGCTCTTTCGAGTCCGCGATCATCGTGTGCGGCGTGCCCCACACGATGGCGCCAAGCACAAGCACGAGCAGCAGGTACTTGGTGTAGGGCCGGAAGCGCTCGGCGCCGGGGATGCGCTCCATCCCGACCCAGAGGTAGTAGTTGCCCGTCAGGAACAGCACGGCGATGAGGAACGCCTGGATCACCCACAACCAGCTCATGAAGCCGCCCATCATGGTGATCCCCATCGACTGGTCGTACTGGTAGATCTCGCGACCCAGCCAGTAGCCCGCGAACGGCAGCACGATGAGCGCCGAGATGGCGATGAAGTTGCCGACGTAGCCCATCCAGTCGTAGTGGGCCCGCTCCTCGTCCGTCCGGGAGGCGAGGAAGCGGTAGCTCGCGTACGCCGCCACGATCGCGCCGCCGAACACCACGTTCGCGATCAGCCGGTGCACGTTGATCGGCATCCAGGTGGCGTTGGCGATCGCGTGCCACAGCTTGATCGTGGCGGGATCGGTGGCTGGTGTGATGTCGCGTGGCGGGGTCATCATGTAGGTGAGCCACGAGTTCGCAATGAACATCACGATCGTGCCCCACACGTTCAGCAGCAGCCCCAGCCCCCAGTGCGCCCACTTGGCCCGGGCATGCTTCCAGCGGTCCCAGCCGTAGTAATACAAGTACAGCGTGAACGACTCGAGGAAGAACAGCGCCGCGTACGCCCACATCGAGGGGCCGAACACCGCCGTGAGGTAGGCCCAGAATCGGGGGTACAACGTGGCGAGGAAGAACACGAGCACCGCGCCCCAGATCGCGGTCGCACTGTAGGCCACGAGCAGCAGGCGCGTGAACTCCTTCGCCAGCCGGTCGTAGCGGGCGTCCCCACCGAAGATCCCGATCGCCTCCGCCACCACGGCGAACATCGGCACGCCCAGCACGAAGGCGGCGAACATGAGGTGCACCTCGGCCGCGATCCACACCGCGGCCCGCGCGCCGATCAGCGGAAACTCGCCGTAGGCGCGCGTGGTGTCGGCGGCGGCTTGGAGCAGCACGAAGCCGTCAGTCATCAGCTATCAGTCTCGATGAAGAAGGGTCGCTTCTTCGAGAAGTCGATCGGCATGGCGCTGCGCACTTCCGCGAGCAGCTCGACCGTCACTTCCCGGCGGCCCTGGCGGCGGGCGTAGTCCTCCACCCGCTGCATGACGACGCCGCGTACGAAGGAGGGAATGCGGTCCATGCGCGCGCGGGCCGCGTCGGCCCACACGAGTGCCGGCGTGAAGTCGTCGCCGTAGGCGATGTCGCGCGCGCGCTCGAGGGGGGGCGTGCCGCCCGTCGGTTGATAGGCACACGACGGATCGGCGGCGAGCACGTCCCCCTCGAGCGCGAGGGCGCGTGCGCGGCACCCACCGCACAACCGGCGGTATTCGCACCGGCCGCACTTGCCGCCCAGCTCGCCCTCGCGGAGCCGGCGGAACAGCGGTGCGGCGCGCCACAGCTCGGCGAAGCTCTGCGTGCGCAGGTCGCCCGCGACCTCGGGCATGTACGGGCACGGCGTGAGCTTCCCGTCCGGGGTGATGCGGCAGTACTGCGTGCCGCAGGGACAGCGGGTCTCGTAGTTGAGGATGGGGGAGTCGGGGTCGGCCTGGTGCACGTGACGCATGAAGTGCGGCGCGCATTTCGCCCGCACCAGCATGCGGCCGCGGTACTCGCGCTGCCAGCGCGTGAGATCGGCGAGCACGGCCTCGTAGTCCGCCGGCGACAGGTCCGTGAGCGACGCGCCGCGCCCCGTCGCGACCAAGAAATAGCAGTTGAACGACACCGCCCCCTCGTCCGCCGCCCACGCGACCAGGCGCGCGAGCTCCGCGCGGTTGCCCTTTGTCACGGTCGTCTGCACGATGAAATCGAGCCGGTGCGCGCGCAGCCGCGCGAGCGCGGCTAGCGTGTCGGCGAGCGAGCCCTTCCCGTGCCGGAAGTTGTCGTGGTAGGAGGGACGCAGCGAATCCACGCTCACCGCCACCCCCCGCACGCCGGCGGCCACCAGCGCCGCAATGCGCCCGTCCGTGAGGTGGGTCCCGTTCGTCCCCACGACCACCGTGGCGCCCCCGTCGGACGCGGCGCGCGCGATCGCGGTGAGATCCTCGCGCAGCAGCGGCTCGCCGCCCGACAGGATGATCATCGGCGACGGGTTCACCTCGAGGATGCCCTCGAGGATGCGCCGGCACTCCGCCGTGTCGAGCTCCCCGGCGGCGGACTGGCCTGGCCCGGCGGCGATGTAGCAGTGGGCGCATTCGAGGTTGCAGCGCCGCGTCAGGTTCCAGGCAATCACGTGCGGGACGAAGTTCACGGCAGCAGCTTCTCCACCGCCGCCTTCGCTTCTTCCGGCGTGAGGCCTTTAAAGTCCACCGGGCACTTGCCCATCTTCTCTTCGATGTCGCGGATGGGACAGCGCGTGATCCCCTGCGCCTTTGCTTCTTCGATGAACGCCTGCAGCGAATTGCCCTCGCCGCGGATCTGCTTGGCCCGCAGCTCGGTGAACATCACCATCATGGTGTCGACGTCGAACTCGTCGGCGGCGATCATGGCCTGCTTGTTGTCGTCCATCACGCGCGTCGTCACGCGCCAGATGCCGTGGCTCCGGGAGAAGCGCTCGACGGTGTTGCGGGCGAGCGGCCGCGCGATGAGCGGCACCAGCCCGAGCCGCTGCCACGACTCCTCGGTCCACACGATCGCGTCGGCGGCAGTGCGCGCCCGCCGGCTCACCGCACCGGTGACCGGGCACTTGACCTCGACTTCCATGGTCGCGGGCTCGGGATCGGCATCGTGTCCCTGAACCTTCGTGGCCTTCAGCTGCTCCTGCGCCTTCACCTCCGCGAGGGCGAGCTCCTCCGCCGTGCCGATCCCCATGATGAGCTGCATGTGCGTGGGCAGGAGCTTCTTGATCGCCTCGTCGAGCCACCGGTTCGTCACCGTCGCGGGCTCGCCGTGCGTCTGCTCCAGCACGTACTCCTCCACCGCCCGGCGCGCGATCCCCTGCGCGAACGGCGGCACGCGCAGGATCCGCACCTCGGCCTCCGGGGCCCAGGGCAGTCCCGCGACGCCGTCCTCCTCGATCCAGGGGATGTCCTCGGGACGGATGCCTACTGTCCCCGCAACAAGCACGTTGCACGTTGCAAGTCGCACGAGGTTTTCGGCCTGGGACCCCAATTGGGTCCCCTCGATGCGGTGCGCGCCGTGGCGGGCGAGCACGACCAGCGACGGTTTGATCTCCTCGGCCCACTGCATGATCACCTGGAACGGCTTGCCGATGAGGATTTGCGTCTTGAGCGGGACCGCGGGGAACTCGCGCGCCATCACTTCGGCGCGCTTCAAGTTCGCCTGGCACAGCTTGAGGAGTCCCTTGTCGATGATGTTGTTGTGCAGTTCCTCCTGTTCCTCGAACTTGAAGACCTTCGAGGCCTGGTACGACAGCACGTCCTTGATGTTGTGGAACACGACGTGGTGGTACTCCACGTCGAAGGCGCTGCACACGTAGAGCGATCCGCCGAACGCCTGCGCCAGCTCGAGCGCGACGCGCATCGCCCTGTAGCCGTACGACGAGCCGTCCACGCAGACGAGCAATCGGCCTGCCGCGAACGGGCGATCGTCGCGCACCACCAGCACGTCCTTCTCGACCCCCCGCAGCACCCGCGCGACCACGCCGCCCAGCTGCGAGTAGGGCTGCCGGCCGAGCCCGTGCGCTCCGATCGCGAGCAGGTCGTACGCCCGGCCCGAGGACCCGACGAGCCGCGCCGCCCGATCCTCGTCTTCGGCCACCAGCCGCCCGTTCTCGCCCACCCGCACGTCGGAGCGGACCTTGTCGCCGCCGTCGTAGCCGGCGGCGCGATTGGGATCGAAGCCGATGAGCCCCGGCAGCCGCCCGGCGCCGCGGTTCACCTCGTTCGCGATCTCTTCGTAATTGATGCCTTCGAGCAGCTGGCGCGTGAGTCGCACACCGGCCGCGTCGCACCGCTTGCCCAGCTGATCGAGGAAGCTGTCGGCGATGAGCTGCAGCCCCTTCTCGATCAACTTGTCATGGATCTTGCGCTGCTTCTTGATCTCCTCGGGGGTCTGGAAGCGCGCGGGGAGACCGGTCTCGAGCTGGCGGAAGCGGACGTCGTGGAGTCGGGCGGCGTAGACGTGGTTGCCGGTGACGCGACCGTCGGCCTGGCGGCACAGCTCGATCGCCCGGTCGACGGCCCAGTCGGAGTGCGGTGAGTTGTCGACGGGGACGAAGATCTCGCGATACACCGGCACCTCCCCCTTTAGGGCGGGGCGAGTATGTGAGCCACCGAATGGGCTGTCAAGTAACTTAGGGAATGGGAAACTGTCCTGGCACCAATTGCCTGCCGTCTGAATCCCAGACGGTGATGGCGTCCACGGGACAGGCGTCGCAGGCGCGCAGCAGGCGCTCGCGCTCCACGGCCTCCGGCCGGACGAAGACCGCCACCGTGTCGTCGTCCAACTTGAAACCCTCGGGGGCTTCCTTCACGCAGTCCCCGAAGCCCACGCACTGGTCGCGATCGATCACGATCCGCAGTCCGGCCACGACTCGCTCATCGAGCCGGCTCACATGCCCTCGAGCCCCAGCTCGGCGCGCGCCGTGTCCATCACCGCCGGCGTGATCTCCGCGATGCCACGCTCGCGGGCGTAATCGGCGTAGATCTTCTTTACCATCCCGCGCACGAACCCCGGGACGCGGCCGAGCCGCTCCTGCGCCGCCGCGGACCAGGCGGGAGCGCCTTCCGTCGTCCGTTGTCCGTCGTCCGTAAAGGCGTCGTCCCGTCCCGTCGTCACCATCCCGCGAACCGTCTCCAACGGCTGGGCCGTGATCGTGGTCCCGCCGATTTTCACGCCGAGCGACGCCACGAGCTGCGTCTCCATCGGGTTCGTGAGCAGCGCGACCACACGGCCGCACCCGGGGCACTTGAACGCCGCCGCGAGCGTCCCGTCGCCCGGCAGCCGCCGCTCCTCGAACGCCATCTGCCGATCGCACTCGACGCAGAGAAACTTCATAACGCGGAATTCATGACGCGCTCCCGAGGCGCTGTGCCAGCGCATCCCAGGCGTGCACGCCCGGATGGAACGGGAGACGGGCGAGCAGGGGAGTGTCGAATTCGCGTGCCAGGCTGTCGCCCGCGTCGCCCGCAAACGGTCCGCCCGTCATGTTCTCGATTACGCCGAGGCAGGGCGCGCCGCGATCGTGGACCGCCCGGAGCGCGCGTCGCACCGCGTCCGCGGACTCCGGGGTCGGGATGGTCACCACGAGCACCGCCGGCGGCGCGGGCAAGAGATCGGCGAGCTCCTGGAAGCGCTGGATCCCGGGCGGCAGGTCCACCAGCAGCAGGTCGAGGGGGCCCCAGGCCACGTCGGCGAGGAACTCGCGCAGCGCGGCGGCCTCGAGCGCGCCCCGCCACACGTGACTTTCCGCCTCCGGTCCCCGGAAGGCGAGCGGCCGGCCGTCCTCGACGAGCAGCCCCATCGAAAAGCACTTCACGCCCTCGGCGTTCACGACAGGCTCGATCGCATCGCCGCGCAACGTGCAGCGTGCCACGGGGAGGTGGAGCAGCCGGGGGGCCGTGGGGCCGTTCAGATCGGCGTCGAGCACGCCGACGGGCCGGCCCCGCCGGGCGACCGCCCGAGACAGCCCGGCGGTCACGTAGCTCTTCCCGACCCCACCTTTGCCGGAGAGCACGGCCACCACCTGCCGCACTCCGGCGACCCGCTCCGCGACGCGGCGCCGTTGGGCGCCGATCTGCTCGGGGAGTCCCGAGCGATCGGGGTCGGTCAGCTCGTGGTAGGTGCGGAAGTTGAGGGGCACGGAGCAAAGATAGGCGGACAGGCGGATAGACGGATAGGCGGATAGAGGCCACGTCAATCGGTACCTATCCGCCTATCCGCCTATCCGCCTAGATTTGTGCCCTTATGCTCGAAGAGCTGAAGCGACGACTCCAGGCCGAGGTCGAGCGCCTGAATCACGAGATCAACTTCGTACTCCCGAAGGAGATCGAGAAGGCGCGCGCGCACGGGGATCTGCGCGAGAACTCGGAGTACAAGGCAGCGCTCGAGCGCCAGCAGTTCGTCACGTCCCGCCTGAGCCACCTGCGGCTGCGGCTCTCCAAGCTGTCGAGCGTCCACGAGTCCGACATCCCTCGCGACCGGGTGGGATTCGGCTCTCGCGTCACCGTGCAGGACGCCGAGACCAAACGGAAGGAGACCTATGCGCTGACGCTGGGCGAGTTCGTCGAGGGAGACGATGACGGCGATGAGATGTCGGTCTCGATGGCCTCGCCCCTCGGTAAGGCGTTGCTTGGCGCCAAGGTGGGGCAGACGGTGGCGATCTCATTGCCCGTGGGCCAGCGGCGGCTCAAGGTCGTGGACTTGGAGACCGTGCACGATCTGGCCGACAAGTAGGGGCACGGCATGCCGTGCCCCTACAGCAGCAGGTGAAACACCATCGGGCCGCGGGGCGTGGTCGATCCGGCCCGCGGCTCGATGGTGAGCGCGGCACCCATCACGCCCTCCACGACCCCCGCCCCCCCCGCCCCCCCCGCCCCCCCCCGCGGCATGTCGAGCGCCATCACCATGGGCTGGTCCGTGTCCATCGGCATGAGCGCGGCGCTTTTCATCCCGTCCCTGGTGATGAACCACAACTGGTAGGCCTGGTCGGGCGCGTTGGGCGCGAGACCGTCGCAGCGCACCAGCCAGCGGTGCCGCAGGCTGTCCGCGAAGATCGTCACCGCGCCGACCCGACCACCGGTCGACACCGGGATCTGGATGAGCCGGGTGGCAGGGCCGTGGATGAACGTCGCCACGGTGTCGTGCAGCGCCTCCACCTGCGCCGCGAGCCGGTCCCGCTCGGCGGTCAGCGCACCGATGGTGCGGTACGCCCAGAACGCTCCCCCGCCGCCCACCAGGAACGCGAGCACCGCCGCTGCCCCGAGCCACGCCCCCCGCCGGCGCGACGCGAGGGCGCGGGCCACCACCCGCCCCTTCAGCTCGGGGCGCGGGGGCCGCGGGTGCGCCGCCATCCCCAGCCAGTCAGTCATGCCAGCCAGTCCTTTACGTGCGCCAACGCCTCCGCCAGCTTCGCCTGGGCGATCCGCAACCGCGTCTTCACGGTGCCGAGCGGCTGGCCCAGGCGCCGGGCGATCTCGCTGTGGGTCAGCCCTTCGAAATACGCGAGCAATACGACTCCGCGCTGCTCCTCCGGGAGGGCCTCGAGCGCCGCGTGCACTTCGCGGTGCACCGGCCATCCCGGGACCGACGCCTCGTGCGGCGCGGGGGCGGGCTCCACGTCGCCCCCAGCCCCCCCCGCCCCCGCCCCCCCCGCCCCGCGGGCCCGCTCCCACCGTTCCACCTTGCGCCACCACCGCCGCCGCCGCCGCAAGGCGTCGAGCGACCTGTTGCGCGCGATCGACAGTATCCATGGCACGAGCGGGCCGCGGCGCGAGTCGTGCTGATCAATCCGCCGCCACACCTGCACGAACACGTCCCCCACCACCTCCTCGGCCTCGTCTAGATCTTGCAGGATGCGAAACGCGAGACCGAGCACCCACGGTGCAAGGACATCGTACAGCTCCCCCAGGGCCCGCTCGTCTCCGGCCTTGAGGCGCCGCACCAAAGAGCGCTCTGCCTCTTGACTAAGACGTTTTAGCTGGGTCACTTAGATTCCTGTATTAGATTCCTGTAAGAGCACCGATCGAGGGGCGAATTTAGCCGTTTCCATGTATCTTGGTGGCTCATCCGGGCGCCCGGGGTGGATGAGCAGGACAACGCTGGGGGTCTGATGCCAGTTCACAGCGATTGTAGCGATTGTGAAGAGGAGCGGTTTTCGTTCGAGGCGTTCACCCGCCACCCCTTCTTCACCGACGTCAACCGGTGGATCGTGGAGCGGGTCATCTGCCCCGGCCGTCGTAAGATCGTCGACCTGGGATGCGGCCCCGGCGCCGTCACCAAGCTGATTCTCGAGCGGTTGGGCGACGCCCGCAACGCGACCGTGATCGGGATCGATCCCTCCGCTTCCGCGCTGCAGAAGGCGCGCGACGCCATCCACTCCAAGGTGGTCGAGTTCATTCAGGGCAGCGCCGAGTGGGTCTCCCGCCTCGTTTCTTCGGCTGACGCGGTCGTGTTCCTCAATGCCATCCACCTCGTGCCCGACAAGGCGCAGGTCATCGGCGAGATCCGCAAAACCCTGAAGCAGGACGGCGTGTTTGCCTTCAACACGACGTTCTTCAACGGTGCCTACGTCGAGGGGACGGCCGCCTTCTGGCGTCGCTGGGTCGTGCGCGCCGTGCAGGTGCTGCGTGAGCGCGGGTTCGAAGTACAACACAGCGCACACGCACACGCAGTCGCGCGGCAGTTCCTCACGGCGGCCGAGTACTCCAACCTGTGCGTGCAGGCGGGCTTCTCGCCGCCGACGATCGACCTGGTCCGCATCGAGATGACACCCGAGAGCATGCGTGACATCGGCCGGTTCTCGCTCTTCATCGAGGGGGCGCTGCCGGGTGTGCCGCTCGAAGAAGGCGCGGCGGCGCTGGAAAAGGGACTCGATCGGGCGATGGACGAGACGGGCGTGCGCACGGTGCCGCGCAACTGGCTGGAGTGCGTCGCCACGGCGGCGTAGCCTACGCCAACACGAACTCCAGGCGTCGATGCGCCTCTCGTAGCGCCGCGACCACGGCCTCAGGCGTTTCCCCCCGCGCGAAGATAAATCCCGGGTAGCGCGACCCCTCGGGCCACGGGACCAGAGTCTGTCCCGGGTGCGCCGTGATCGCGACCTCCTCGACCAGCGGCACGGCGCGCGCTTCCGCCAGTCCCCGCACCTCGCGCAGCACGCCGCCCCGCGGCACCGGAATCATCATGACACCCGACGCGAGCCGCTCGCGCTCCAGTGCCGGCAGCGGCATCCCAAGGGCGTTTCGCAGGACGACCTCTTCCAGCGAGACCCAGCTGCTCCCGGCTCCCTGCTCCCTGCTCCCGAATCGTAGCGCCCCACTGCACCTTCCCCCGATCGGTCGCGCCGCGAGCTCGATGAGCCAGGGCCCCCGGTCGTTGTAGCGCAGCTCGGCATGCACGGGTCCCTCCCACAGGCCCAGCGCAGTAACCGCCTGCTGCGCGCAGTCGGCGATCTTCTGCTGCGCGTTCGCCGGCAGGGCGGAGGGCGTGACGTAAATCGTCTCCTCGAAGAAGGGGCCGTCGAGGGGGTCGGGCTTGTCGAACAGCGCGAGCGTGCGGAGCCGACCCCCGGTGACGAGCCCTTCGAGCGCCACCTCCGGGCCCGGGATGAAGTCTTCCACGAGGACCTGCCCGGCCCAGTCGCCGCAGCGCGCCACATCCGGCTCCTCGAGGATGGCCCTGAGCCTGCCGAACGCCGCCACGAGCCCCGCAGGGTCGTCGGCGCGGATGACGCCGCGCGACGCCGCGAGCCGCAGCGGCTTGAGCACGCAGGGGTAGCGCGCCGCGGCGGCGACGGCGTGCGGGTCTTCCGTGGTGCGATGGCGCGCGAACCGGGGGACGGGCACGCGGGCCTCGGCGAGCAGCACGCGTTGCCGGTACTTGTCGCGCGCCGCCGTTGCCGCCCCGACCGGATTACCGCGCAGCCGCAGCTTCGCCGCGACGGCGGCAGCGACCACGGCCGTGTCGTCGTCCACGCCGACGACGCCGTGCACGGGAACCTGCTCGGCGAACGCCCGGGCCTGGGCGGCTGCCTGCTCGGGAAGCCGGAAGTCGAGGGTCAAAAGCCGGTCGGGCTGAGCTTGCGCGAAGGTGCTGGGTTGTTCGGAGGCGACCGTCAGGTCGACGCTGAGCCGGCGAGCCGCCTCCACGAACGCCGCCGCTCGATACGTCGCCGTGGGCAGGAGCAGGAGCAGGCGGGGCATCGAGCGGTGCGGGATTGCCGTGCCGTAGGGGCACGGCACTACGGTGCCCCTACTTCTTGGCGGCGGCGAAGTAGGGGTTCGAGCCTGCCGCGTGGTCCGTGATATCGACCACCCCTTTCACGTCGGGAACGTGCTCGTGCAACATCGCCTCGATGCCCTGGCGCAGGGTCACGTCCGCCATCCCGCAGCCCTGGCACCCGCCGCCCAGGCGCAGCATCACCACGGCGTCCTGCACGTCGATCAGCTCGACGCGGCCGCCGTGGCGGGCGACCATCGGATTCACCTGATGCTCGAATAGGTCGGCCACCCGCTCGTACAGCGCGTCGTCGTCGGCCCCCCCCCCGCCAGAGGTGGCGAGCTTGGCTGCCACTGCGGGCCGCCCGCTCGCGAGCGCCGCGCGGATCGCCTGACCCACCGCCTTGCCCACGACCTGCCACGGCGTGGGGCTCCGCTTCGCCACCGTGACGAGCCCGCCCGACACGATCACCTCGGCGACGTCGGCGCCCGGGATCGCAAAGATGGCCTCCACGAGCGGCGAACCCTTGGCCTCTTCAGGCGACGCGAACCGCCGCACGCCGCCCGCGTGCACGGGCTCGCTCACCAGGAACTTGCAGCGGCCGATGTCGACCGGCTCGGCGCTGATCCGGATCTCGGGCGGCGTCATGAGGGGAACCTAACCCCGGACGCAAGCCCGGGGGAACTCCCGGCGCTCATACGCGGTCCGCGGCGGCGTGCGCGGGGGCGGGGCGCAGCTGCCGCGCCGCCTGCACCATGTTCCGGAGCGAGGGCAGCGTCTCCTCCCAGCCGCGCGTTTTGAGCCCGCAGTCGGGATTGACCCAGATCTGGCGGTCGTCCAGCACCTCCCGCATGCGCTTGAGCGCCTGGACGATCTCCGGGGTGCTCGGCACCCGGGGCGAGTGGATGTCGTAGACGCCCGGCCCGATCTCGTTGGGGTACTTGTATTCCTTCAATCCCTCGAGCAGCTCCGAGCCCGAGCGGGCGTTCTCGATGGAGATGACGTCGGCGTCCATCTTCTCGATCACGCGGAGCACGTCGTTGAACTCGCTGTAGCACATGTGCGTGTGGATCTGGGTCGCGTCCGACACGCCGGCCGTCGCCAGCCGGAAGGCGTTCACCGCCCACTCGAGATATCCGGGCCACTCCGCCCGGCGCAGCGGCAGCCCCTCGCGCAGCGCCGGCTCGTCGATCTGAATCACGCGGATCCCCGCCGCCTCCAGGTCCTTCACCTCGTCCCGGATCGCGAGCGCCAGCTGCTTGGCGGTATCGGCGCGCGGCTGGTCGTCACGCACGAACGACCACTGCAGGATGGTGACCGGCCCGGTGAGCATCCCCTTCACGGGCCGCGCGGTCTTGGACTGCGCGAACGTGCTCCAGCGCACCGTCATCGGTCGCGGCCGCGAGACGTCCCCGTAGATGATCGGCGGCTTGACGTAGCGCGTGCCGTACGACTGCACCCAGGCGTGCTCCGTGAACGCGAACCCCTGCAGCTGCTCGCCGAAGTACTCCACCATGTCGTTGCGCTCGAACTCCCCGTGCACCAGCACGTCGAGCCCCAGCTCCTCCTGGAGCTTGAGGGTGCGCGTGATCTGATCGGCGATGAACGCCTCGTAGTCCGAGGCCGGCAACGTCCCCTCGTGCAGTTTCTTCCGCGCGGCCCGCACCTCGGCGGTCTGCGGGAAGGAGCCGATCGTCGTGGTGGGGAAGAGCGGCAGCCGCAGCTGCTTCTTGCGCCGCTCGGGGTAGGGCGACGCCCGCCGCATGTCGCGCTCCGTCGCGCCCCGCACCCGCTGCCTGACCGCGGGGTCGTGAATGCGGCGCGACTGGCGCCGCACCGCGAGCGCGCGCGCGTTGCCGTCCAGCTCCGCCGCCACGCTGTCCCGCCCGTCGCGCAGCGCGCGCGTCAGGATCGCGACCTCCGCGAGCTTCTGCTTGGCGAACGCCAGCCACCCCTTGAGCTCGGCGTCGAGCCGCTTCTCGAGGTCGAGGTCGATCGGCACGTGGAGCAGCGAGCACGACGGCGCCACCCACAGTTGCGCCGCGCCGGCGCGCTCCAGGGCCTCCTCCAACTGGCGCAGGGCGGCGTTGAGATCGGCCTTCCAGATGTTGCGCCCGTCGATCACGCCGAGCGACAGGACTTTACCCTCGCGGCCGCCGCCCGCGGGCCAGGCCTTGAGGAACGCGTCCAGCTGCCCGGGAGCCCGCGTGGCGTCGACGTGCAGCCCCGCCACCGGCAGCTCGAGCGCCGTAGGCACGTTGTCGTCCAGCCCCGCGAAGTACGTGGCGACGAGCAGCTTCACCTTGGACACGCGGTCGGCGAGAAAGCGATAGGCCCGCCCGAAGGCGGCGCGCTCCGCCGGCGTACGGTCGAGCGCCAGACACGGCTCGTCCAGCTGCACCCAGGTCGCCCCGGCCGCGCCCAGGCGCGACAGCGCGTCGGCGTACACCGGGAGCAGCGCGTCGAGCAGCGACAGCCGGTCGAAGCGCGCGGTGCGCGCCTTCCCCAGCAACAGGAAGGTCACGGGGCCGATCAGCACGGGCTTGGTGTGGATGCCCAGCGCCTTCGCTTCCTGGAACTCGTCCACCGGCTTCGAGGAGGACAGGCGAAACGCCTGCGCCGGCTCGAACTCGGGCACGATGTAGTGGTAATTGGTGTCAAACCACTTCGTCATTTCCATCGCGGTGACGTCGCGACCGCCCTGCTGCGCGCCTCGCGCCATGGCGAAGTAGGTGTCGAGATCCACCGGCCCGCCCACCCAGCCGTATCGCTTGGGGACCGCGCCCACGAGCGCGCAGATATCCAGCATCCGGTCGTAGTAGGAGAAATCGTTCGAGGGAACGAGGTCGAGCCCCGCGGCCTGCTGCAGCCGCCAGTGCCGGGCGCGCAGCTCGGCGCCGGTCTTGAGCAGGGCGTCGCGCGCGACCTTCCCGTTCCAGTAGCTCTCGGTAGCGCGCTTCAACTCGCGCCCGGCTCCGAGGGGAGGGAAGCCGAGATTGTGGGCAATCGGCATAGGGAAGGGAATCTACCCAGGGAAGGAGGCGTGGGGAGTGGGCCGAAAACACCGGCGCCGGGTCGACCGAGTCGGCCCGGCGCGTGGGCGGCAGCGCCGTGCGGCGCGCCTAGGGTTTGTGGGGGTGCGGCTTTGCCTGCCCTGGCGGCACGAAGGTGGGATTCTGACCCGGAGCCTGCGCCACCCCGCGCGCCAGCCCGTTGGCCGCCTGCGCCGGCGTAGCGCCCTGGTCCACGCCTGCCTGCACGCCGCTTGGTAGATCGAGCAGATCACCGGGCGCGCGGCCCGCGCTGATCATGCTCTCCATCAGATCGAGCGTCTGCTGCGGCGGAACGCCCAGTGCCGCGAGCGTCGCCGCGACGCGGAGGGTGAGCGTCGGATCGTAGGGCGGCCGGCTGACGCGCACCAAGTCGCTTGTCTGGCGGCGGCTGAGTCCCGCGCTCAGCGCATAGGCGCCGCCTTCCACCACGTCGGCCCCGGGGGTCTCGATCCCCCCCTGGTGCAACGCCAGCCGAGCCTCGTCGAGCCGGGCGGCGAGCGCGCGCACCGCCGCGATCACTCGGTCGGCCGGCACGTGCTTCGCGCCGCCCTCGATCGCCTTATCGATCAACGGCTCGATCGGCAGACCGCGCGCCGCCGTAGCCGCCGCGATGCCCTGAACGGCACGCACCACTTCGGGCGGCACGCGGCCGTCGAGCCGCGCGGCCACGCCGCTCCCCCCCCCTCCCTGTCCCGCGAGCACCAGGGGAACCGCGGCCGCGACCGCCGCGAGCAGCGCGGATCTGAGCCCCGTCACAGTGTCCGCGCCCCTTGCGCGATCACGGCGACCACGCTGTTGCGGCGTCCGAAGCCGTCGTCCACCGCGGGCGCCCGGGGATCGGCCACCCACCGCTCGCCGTCCACGATGAACGCATACTGGTGTTGCCCGATGGGCACCGCAAGGGTCGTCGCCCAGACGCCGTTCGTGCCCGCCGGCCGGAGCGGCGCGGCGTTCTGGTCCCACTGATTGAAGGTGCCGGCGACCGTGACGCGTTGGGCGCCCGGGGCATACAACACGAACCGCACATACACGCTGTCGTGCGACGCGACGCGCGCCGGCAGGCCGGCGTCGCGGGGTGGAGAGGAAGGCGCGGGTGCGCGACTCACGAGCAGGACGACGGCGGCCGCGGCCGCGAGCGCGCCGGCCCACACCGTCCAGGGCCGCACGCGCAGCCGCAGCTCCACGTCACGCGGCGCGGTGAGCCGGCGCCAGGCACGCCGCACCGGCGACGCTGCGTGACGGCGCACGGTCGCCATCACGCGCGCGTCGAGCGTCGCCGGCAGCGTCACCGGCGCGCGATCGACGCCGCGGATCAGCCGCAGCGCCTGCTCGCCTTCGGCGCGCAGCTCGGCGGGCAGTTCGGCGAGCGACAGCTCGCCGTCCAACAGCCGCTTCACCAAAGGATGGTACTGTGCGCTCATGCGTGCTCCTGTAGCAATTCCCGCAACCGGTCGTACGCCCGATGCATCCGCATCTTGAGTGACGCGACGGTCGCGCCCGTCAGTCGGGCGATGTCGTCGTACGGCAACCCTTCCACATGCTTCAACACGAACACTTCACGCTGTTCGGCGGTCAGGTGCTGCAGCGCCGCCGTGAGCGCCTGCGAGCGCTCGGCCTGCTCCAGCTCTCCATCGGGGCGCCCCGACGCTGCGAACGCCTCGTCCGCCAGCTCCAGCGGTCGCTCCATGCGAGTCCGGCGTCGCCGCTCGGCGAAACAGCGGTTCCGCAGAATCAGGAACAGCCACCCCGCAAACTTGTCCGGCTCGCGGCAGTCCGCCAGATGATCGAACGCCCGCACCAGAGCGTCTTGCACCGCGTCCTCCGCGGCGTCGCCCGAGCCCAACATCCGGGTGGCGTAGCGCGCGTAGCGATCACGGTAGCGGCACACGAGCACCGCGAATCGTTCCACGTCGCCCGCCAAGACCGCACGCACGATCTCGCCGTCCGTCGCCCCGTCCCGCAAACCCATCCTCAGATGCTAGGTGCGGCAGGCGGCGCGGGCAACGGCCTTCATGGGGTAAAGAGTCTCCGACCACAACGCCGGTAACGCGCTGCACCGTCGGGACTTCCGGGCCGGGGCGTTACCACCGCCCCCGGGGGGCAGTCTTTCATGGCGAACCGCGGAGGGTCACGTATGAGCTCCAAGGCCCCCTTAGCGCCCGACCGGAGCGTGGTTACCGAGATCGCCCAGGGAGACGTCGAGGCCCTGGGAGAGCTCATGCGACGGCATGGGCGGACGGTGTATGCCCTTGCCTACAGCATCCTCGTCGACCCGGGCGAAGCCGACGACGTCGTCGTCGAAACGTTCGAACAGGCGCGGCGCGCAGCCGCCCGTTTCCTCGAGCGCGCGTCCGGCTCGGTGTTCACCTGGCTCACCGAGATCGCCCGCAGCCGCGCCCGCGGTTTGCTCCTGGCGCGGGAGTGGCCCAGGCGACTCGGCCCCGAGCGGGGGCCAGCGAGCCGTCATCACATGGAGATCGCATGATTCGCAAGCTGCTCGGGGTCGCGGTGACGCTCGCTTTGCCGGCGCTATTGGCAGCGCAAGTGCCCGCCCATCGTGCCACCAGGCGTCAGGGTGAGGTCGTGGGCCTCGACAACCGGCCTTCGTGGATCGCGCAACCGCCGGTCGGCCGGGCGGCGCCCGCCGCACCGCCCACGGGCACCGCGTCACGTGCGGCGCTGCCGGCGCAGCCGCCTCAGAAACCGACCAACCCGGGCAGCCAAGCGGGTACTCACCGGCCGTGAACTGACGAGGAGGCATTTCGGGGAATCAGCGTAGGGGCGCAGCGTGCTGCGCCCCTACGCTTTTCCTGCTGTTCCTGTCTACCGGTCGCGGGTAGCTTTTCCCCCGTGAATCGGGGCGTCCTCGCCTTACTGATCGCCGGAACGAGCGGCGTGGCGCCGGCCGCCGCCCAGACGGAAGGGTCCTTCGGCGTGGGGGTCGGGACCGTGCGCTACTCGGGCGGCACCAGCTTCAGCTCGGCCACGTTCTCGCCGGCGTTCCACGCGTCGTCTCCCCGCTGGGCGGCGGACGTGTTCGGCTCGGCGGCATCCCTGGACAGCGGCCGGTGGTCCATCCAGGGCCGGGCGGACGTGTGGGGCGCGACGCCGCCCCTCGGGGACGGCTTCCGGTTCGGCGCGGAAGGGATTCTCGCCGGAACGACGCGAACGGACAGCGGGTGGACCACCGCCGCGCACGGGATCGCCGAGCTGCTGTGGTCCGCTCCTCAATGGGGGTTCGGCTTGGGCGCCGGGCCGTCGGGTGGATGGAGCTCCGATGCGCCGGGCGGTGTGACAGCGCTGCACACGCGCGCCCGCCTGTGGTGGCGACCAAGGAGGGATGAGCCGTCCTGGCTCTTGACGGTCGAACCCACACGGTTCGAGGGCGCTTGGTTCACCGACATCACCGCCGGTGCCACGCTCGAGCGCGGCTCCGTGATCGCCTCACTGTCGACCAGCGCCCGCTTCTGCGCCGTCTACTGCTCCAAGGCCGCGGCCAACGCCTTCCTGCAGGTCTTCCTCTCGCCCTCGGTGTCGCTCGAGCTGGGCGGCGGCGGCTACTTGAACGATCCCTACCAGGGGCTGCCGCGGGCCACCCTGGTGACCCTGGGTGTCCGGCTCCACGGCGCCCGCCGGATCCCCGGGGATGTCCCTCCCGTGAAGTGGACGCCGCTCATCCCTGCGACGCGCGGCGACAGCCTCGTCGTACGGTTTCACATGGCCGGCGCGCGCTCGGTGGCGATCGCGGGCGACTGGAACGACTGGCGGCCCATGCCCCTCCAGCCGGTGGGCGACGCCGTGTGGGAAGGCGCGTTCGTCCTGGCGCGCGGCCTATACCACTTCGACCTGCTCGTGGACGGCGCCGATTGGGTGGTGCCGAACGGGGTGGCGGCGGTGCCCGACGGGCTGGGCGGTATGGTGGCCGTGCTCGTCGTGCCTTAGTGTAGAGGGTCCCTCTCTCCGGGGTGCACGATGGGCAAGATCAATCTCGGTAGCGTCGTGCTGGGCGGGTTGGTGGCAGGTGTCGTGCTGAACATCGTCGACTATCTCGTGTTCGCCGTCGTCCTCAAGCTGCCCGTGACTTCGGGACAACTCATCTGGTTCGTGATCCTGGACTTCGTTTACGGGATCGGACTCGTCTGGGTGTACGCGGCTGTCCGCCCGCGCTTCAATCCGGGGCCGAGGACCGCGGTCATCGCTGGTGTGGCCGTGTGGTTCTTCGTCGGGTTGCTGCATGCCCTCGGGGAGGCGCCGATGGCCCTGATGCCCCAGAAAGTGTACGTAACCGCGACGGTGGTCGGTCTGGTTCAGTACCCGCTGGCAACCGCACTCGGGGCGTACTTCTACAAGGAAGTCTGACCGTCGGAGCGTGGGAAAACGAAAGGGCGCGGCGTGCCGCGCCCTTTGGTTTCTGCGTGATCGACGGCCCTTGCTAGGTCAGCGGCGGCGTGCAGGTCACGACGTCGGGGATGACTTCGCTCGCCGTGAGGTTACGCGCGTCGCACTCCCCCTTCGGAACCGGCATCACTGACGGGATGTTGCCCGACGGCACGTCAAGCGGGATGTCACCCAGGCGCCCGAAGCGACGGGCATCGATCCAGCGGGTGCCCTGCTCCCACAGCAATGAGAAGCGCCGTTCGTACATCAAGGCCTTTACGAACACCGAGTCCAGGTCGCCGGTGGTGACCGGCGCCGCAGTCGCCAGGTTCCCCGAGTTCGTCCGCACATTGTTGAGATCGGCGATCGCCTGGGCCTTGCTACCGGCGAACCACTGCGCTTCGGCGTCGAGCAGGATCAGCTCTTCGTCCCTGATGATCGGAATCGGGTGATTGGCGTCGGCGGCGCAGTTCACCGCCCCCGGTTGCGAGCAGCTCATGAACACGGCGAACTTGAGCTCGCCGGGAATCGGGATGCTGCCGAGCAGCGCGATCTGTGTATCGGCGGCGGGCACGATCTTGTTCAGGACGCGCTGGTCCGTCGAGCCGTTCGCCTGGGTGTCCGCGTCGGCGAAGTTGTCCTGCAGCGCGAAGAACGTGAGCGCGTTGGTGGGCTCGGACAGGCCGTTCTGCGTGTCGCCAGAGCCGCTCGAGAAGTCGAAGAAGACTCCGTTCGGAAAGCTCGCGGGCGCGGGATCGAGGAACGACGTGCCGAGCGCGGTGAGCGCCGCGGTGTAGCAGTTCACCGGCGTGCCGCCGCACTTGGTGGCGTCCGTGGCCCGGAGCACGTTCGCCTTGGCGGCGAGCGCCCGGTTGAACTGCGCGAACGTCGCCGGCGTGGCGAACCCGGCGAATCCCGGCGGCACGGGGAACGGGAAGCTGGCGCTCAACGCCGTGGCGCGGCCGAGATCGGCCTGGGCACTGTCGAGCAGGCCGATGATGTAGCCGTACACGCTGTCCTCGCTCACGAACGGCGCGGGAGGGGCGTTGACCGGTCCCCCGACATCCACGGGCGCGCCGAGCTGCGCGCGCGTCTCGACGACGTACATGAAGGTGAGCGCTTTGAGCGTATTCGCCATGGCGCGCGACGCGGCCTTCTCACCGGTCGAAACCTTGAGCGTGTCGATGACCCCGAGCGCCTGCAAATAAACGTTGGCGGTGCGGATGGTGGCGTAGCGATCGATCCACAGCGTGCCGCCGAAGCTGCCGCCCGCCTGCACGGGACCGAAGTACGGCTCCTGGAAGTCCGGCTGGTTGTTGCCCGACAGGTTGACCCCTTCCCGTCCCATCGAGCCGAGCCGCCAGATGAGCGCCTGGATGCCGCCGCGCGAGCTCGCGAACAGGCCCGTCGCCGCCGCAGACAGCTTCGTACGCGTGGGGTTCGTGAGCAGGTCGTCCAGCGTCGGCTGGTTCGTGTTGGTGATGTCGAAGTTGCAGCCCCCGGCCCACACACCCAGGGTGAGCAGGCCGGCCGCGATCGCGAAGCGTCTCGTGCGCATGGTCAGAACCCCGCCTGGATGGTGAAGAAGAACTGCCGCGAGGGCGGATACGGCCCGAGGTCGATGTTGCGGGTGATCGACTGGGCGCCGTAGTTCGACACCTCGGGGTCGTAACCCCAGTAGTCCGTGACGGTGATCAGGTTCACGCCGGTCACGCTCACGCGCGCCGAGGTCGCCCCGAACCAGTTCGCCAGGCGGTTGGGCAGGTCCACCGACAGGCTGGCGTTGCGCAGCTTCAGGAACGAGGTGGACTGCACGAACGGCCGGGCGTCGCCGGTGTTGAGGCACGCATCCGTGCGTGCCTGACCCGCCGGGGTTCCGGCATCCGGGGCGAGGCTGTTACAGTCGTACAGCGACAGCGTCTGGTTCTGCGCCACCCCGCCGTATTGCCACTCCCACAGGAACGACAGCGCGGCGCGGTGATAGGTGAGCTCGTTCGTGAACGACCAGCGGAACTTCGGGTTCACCTGGCCAAGCGAGATCGTGTTGCCCTTGTCGTCCGTGCCGATGATCTGCGAGATCGGCTGCCCTACCTGGACGAAGAACTCGCCGTAGGCGAGGCCGTACCCCGCGTTGGCGGGGCGGAACCCCTGGGCACCGCCGGGCAGGTTGAGCGAGAGGACCTTGTTCTGGAGACTGCTGAACGTCGTCCGGAACAACCAACTGGCGTGGTCCGTGCGGAACGGCGTGAACCCGGCCGCGACGTCGATCCCCTCGTTCTGGATCTTGCCACCGTTGATGAACTGGAGCGAGAACCCCGAGGACGGGGGCGGGGTGACCGGGACCAGCAGGTCGCTCGTGCGCCGCCGCCACAGCGTGACCTCCGCCGTCGTGCGCCCGTCCCCGAGCGTCAGATCCACGCCGCCCTCGATCTCCCGGGTGCGCTCGGGCTGGATGCTCGGGTCGCCCCCGGTCGCGCCGACCACCGTGCCGATATTCCCGCCGATCACGACGCCACCCTGCAGCGAAGTGAACTTCTGGCCGAAGAGCGGCTGGTTGCCGGTCTCGCCGTACGCGAACCGCAGCTTCGCCTCACTACCCTGGCCGAGCAGCTGCGGAAAGCGGTAGGAGCCGGCGGCGGCGGGGAAGAAGTAGTACTTGCCCACGTCGCCGTTGGCGCTCGAACGCTCGGCGCGCACGCTGCCCGAGAGGAGCAGGCGCTCATTCATCCCCAGCCACTCCTCGTGGCCGTACAGGGCGATGGTGCGCTCGTGCGTGATTTCTTCGAACGGCGGCGGCGGTCCAATTACGGCGCCCTGGTTGATGTTCTGCTGGCCCGGCAGCAGACCCCGCGCGACGATCCGCGAGCGCGACAGGTAGCGGTCCTCCCACTGCACCCCCACGGCCGTCGTGGTCTTCCACGCCCCGCTTCCCGGCGTGTAGGTATGGATGGCGTTGCTGTTCCAGTTCGTGAAGCGACTGTCGGCGTTCGCGAGGCTCGAGGTGCCCGGATACGTCTGGCGTTGCTCGAAGTACAGCTCGGGCGGCGCGAAGACCTCGTCCTTCTGGTTGAAGAAGTCCATCCCGCCCGCGGCCACGAGCTTGAGGCTGTGCCGCGCCGTCTGGACGGCCTGGAACGTGGCGGTGAGCCCGCCGGTGAAACGCAGCGCCGCCTCGTCATTCGTGCCGAGCGCCGTCGTCTGCAGCGGGTTCGCCCCGAAGTAGCTGAGCCCGCCCGGATCAGGGAACACACCGTTAACCGGCTTCAACGGGACGAAGCCCGGGATGTACGCGAGCGCGTAGGTGACGCTCGCGCCCGCATTGTCGTTGTTCGTGAAGCCGCGCTGCGTCGTGGTGCGGCTGAACGCCGTGTTGAGCGAGATGTTGAACCGATCGGAGAACGTCTGGTCCACGTTGGCGCGCAGCGACTGGCGCTGGGCGGCGGTGTTCTCGATGATGCCGCCGTCACCCTTCACGTTCCCCGACAGGAAATAGCGGGTCCCGCCCGCGCCGCCCGAGACGTCGAGCTGAGTCTCGTAGTCCGCGGGCTTGTTGCCGGCCAGCTCGCGCAGGTGGTCGTATGTCGGCAGCACGCCGTTCACCACGTATGACCGGATGAGGGCGGTGTCGCCGAACTGCGCGAAAGCGGTGGTGGTGTCGAACACCCGCGTGCCCGGCCCACGCACCAGCTCCGAGAAACCGACGCGCTGGATGATGTTGGCGCGCGGCTTGCCGGCCTTGCCGCGGTTCGTGGTGATGATCACCACACCGTTCACGCCCTTCGAGCCGTAGATCGAGGAGGCGGCGGCGCCGCGCAGGATTTCGATCGACGCGACGTCGTTGGGGTTGAGATCGGTGAGCCGGTTGACCGGGTCATCCTGCTTCTCGCCGTCGTTGCGCGTCGACTGCGGGTTGCCGCTCGCCGTCACGGAGAACAGCCCCGTTGAGATCGAGGCGTCGCTGTAGATCACGCCGTCCACGACGTACAGCGGGTTGGAGGAGCCGATCACGGTGTTCGAGCCGCGGATCTGCACCTGCGTGCCGCCGCCCGGTGCGCCGGAGTTCTGCTGGATGTAGGCGCCGGGGACGCGCCCCGCCAGCGCGCGATCCACCGCCGGCTCCGGCGCCGCCGTCACCTCGGCCGCCGTCACGACACTACTCGCGATCGCGGCGTTGCGCCGCTCGACCCCGGTGGCCTGTCCCGTGACGACCACCGCCTCGAGGTTGAACACGTCCGGCTCGAGCGCGGCATCGGCGGTGGTTTGCTCCGCCGCCACGGTGACCTCGCGCCGCTTGAACGCGATGTGGCGGAACACGAGCGTGACCGCGCCTGCGGGCGCGGAGATCGCGTAGCGACCGTCGGCGTTCGACACCGCCGCGAACGCGCTACCGGTGACGGTGACGTTGACGCCGGCCATTGGCTCGCGCGTCGCCGACGAGGTGACCTGCCCGGTGATCTGACGCTGCTGGGCCGATGCGCCGGCCACGCCGACGAACGCCCCGAGCGCCAAGGCGAAGAGCGGAATGCGTATTACCACGACGCCTCCTCGAGCAGTACCACGGGTTACGGGAAACGGGGGAGGGAGCATGGCGATATGCTGTCGCGCGGACGGCGACCCCGCAAGAAGGGGTGGGCAGGTTGCGGCCTGTGACAGAAGATGCGGGCCGGCGCATAAAAAACCGCGACCGAGGGTGCCGCGGCGCCGCGCCCGGAGCTAAGTTGCGCCCCGAACCCACGACCTGGGAGGTCGTTCATGAACCTGGACCGCCGAGCCTTCCTGCACGACACGGCCGCCGCCGCCGCCGCGCTCGCGTTGCCCCGCCACGTCTTCCCGGATCAATCCGACCTCGCCCCGATTTTCGCGCAGATCGACAAGCGGCACGACGAGGCGGTGCAACGATTGCAGGAGTGGATCCGGCAGCCGTCCATCGCCGCGGAGAACCGGGGCGTGAGCGAGGGGTGCGAGCTGACCATGAGAATGCTGCGGGAGGCGGGATTCGATCAGGTGACGAAGATCGCCACCGACGGCCAGCCCGGCGTCTTCGCGACGCTCGATGCCGGCGCGTCGCGCACCCTGGGCCTCTATTTCATGTACGACGTGAAGCAGGCGGATCCGGCGGAGTGGTCGTCGCCACCGTGGCAGGCGGCCCTGGTGGACCGGCCCGAATTCGGCAAGGTGCTGGTGGGTCGCGGCGCGGTGAACCAGAAGGGCCCGGAAGCCACGTTCCTCGCGGCGCTGCACGCGATCCGCGGCGCGGGCCGCAAGCCCCCGCTCAACTTCGTGCTCGTGGCGGAGGGCGAGGAGGAGATCGGGTCGCCCCATTTTCCCCAGATCGTGCGCCGGCCCGAGGTGCAATCCGCCCTGAGCCGCACGCTGGGGATTTTCATGCCGTCGGCGGCGCAGGGGTCGGATGGGCGGGTGACCATCACCCTCGGCGCCAAGGGGGTGATCGAATGCGAGCTCGTCGCGAGCGGGGAGCGCTGGGGTCGCGGGCCACGCAAGGACATTCATTCCAGCAACAAGGCGCGGGTGGACAGCCCGGCGTGGCACCTCGTCGAAGCGCTCGCGACGCTCGTCTCTCCCGACGGCAACGAGCCGGCGATCGAGGGCTACGCCGACAAGGCGCGCCCGCTGTCAGCGAGTGAGAAGGCGATGGTCGCGGAAGCGGCGCGCCGGCTCGACGAGGCCGTAGTCAAGCGCGAGCTCGGCGTGGACCACTGGGTGCACGACGTGAGCTGGGTCGAGGCCCTGGAACGTCTCGTGTCGCGGCCCACGGTCAACATCGAGGGCCTGGTCGGCGGCTACACCGGGCCGGGGGGAAAGACCATCCTGCCCCACCGGGCGGTGGCGAAGCTCGACCTGCGGCTCGTGCCGGAC
>Ga0209469_1000269_pt1 | contig 32631 bp, 31 predicted proteins | sample GraSoiAngelo_123_FD_185880 | JGI IMG/M metagenome (GOLD analysis project Ga0209469, IMG submission 185880) | Grasslands soil microbial communities from the Angelo Coastal Reserve, California, USA - 14_0927_02_40cm (SPAdes) (version 2) | ecosystem: Environmental > Terrestrial > Soil > Grasslands ... | reverse complement strand
ACCCGCTCCGCCTCGTTCAGCAACTCCTGCGTGACGACGGCGAGGTAATCTTCTCCTGGAGGGGTGATCCCGGTCGGACAAGCCGGTCCGAGCTGCTCGGCAGCCATCTTCCGGTAGGTGGCCAGCGTGCGCTCGCCAAAGCGGGCGCACTCGAAGTAGTCCTCGCTGAGGATCAGGACCATGGGGATGCGCAGGCCGTCATTAATCGCCAGCTCGGCGGCGAGTTCCTTATGGGCATCACGGTCGAGGAACCGCAGCGAGATTTTCGGCGACGATTCGGTGATGCGCTGGAGAATCGGGCCTTCCCGCACGCAGTCTCCGCACCAGGTCCCCGCAAGACACAGCAGGTGCATCTCCCGCCCAAACCCTGCCAGCAGTGCCTGCTGGGCATCGGTCAGGCGGACGCGGTCATAGACGGCCTGCCACCGCTGCTGGTGCTGGGGCGTGCCGTACGTGCTGAGGAACTCCTGATATGCCAGTCCCTTGCTGTAGTACTCTTGCCAATTCATCGCGTTCCCCTTCCCTGATCCTTTTGTCCCCTTATCCCTTTATCCCACAACTTCATCTAAAATATAGACGTGATTCGCGAAGAGGATGCCATTCGAATGTTTCGCGAGGTCCTTCCGCGCGTGGATCCCCGCCTCGTGCTGGACCAGGGCGACGTCCACTACGTGACCGAGCCGTACGCCGGCGAGGTCCTTCCGCGCGTGGATCCCCGCCTCGTGCTGGACCAGGGCGACGTCCACTACGTGACCGAGCCGTACGCCGGCGTCGAGTACGGGTTGCGGCTCGGCTCATCCGGGGCGTTGCTGTTCATGCCGGAGGGAGATTTGGCCGCGCCTGACTGGCAGGACCGGCTGCGCGCCCGCCTCGAGGCGGCCAAGCGCTATCTCGAGGGTTTCCCCCGCCGTGATTGATCTCAATGCGGATCTCGGCGAGGGCGCGGGGACGGACGACGGTCTCCTCCAGTACATGACCTCTGCCAACGTGGCCTGCGGCGTGCACGCGGGGGATGCGGAGACCATCCGGCGCACGGTGGCGCTGGCCCAGGCCCATGGCGTGGGGATCGGAGCCCATCCCTCCTTTCCGGACCGTGAGGGCTTCGGGCGGCGCGCGATGACGCTGCCCGCGGACGACGTTGTGGCGACGGTCGCGGACCAGATCGAGGTTGTCGCCCGTGTGGCGCGCGACGCCGGCGCGCACCTGCAGCACGTCAAGCCCCATGGGGCGCTTTACAACCAGGCGGCGACCGATCACGCGCTTGCCGCGGCGATCGGCAACGCGGTGCGGCGCGTGGATGCCTCCCTCATCGTCATGGCGCTGGCGGGCTCGCCGATGGTGACCGTGCTGCGCGACCTGGGCTTGCGCGTCGCCCGGGAGGCGTTTGTCGACCGCGCGTATTCCTCCGGCGGGACCCTGGTGCCCCGGAACCAGCGCGGGGCACTGGTCACCGATCCGGCCGCGGCCGCGCGGCGGGCGGTGCGCCTCGCGACCGAGCACACGGTGATGGCGGAGAGCGGGGAGACGATTAGCGTAGATGCCGACACGCTGTGCCTGCATGGGGATACCCCGGGGGCCGTCGTGTTGGCCAGGGCAGTGCGCGGGGCGCTGGATCACGCCGGCGTGCGCGTGCAGCGGCTGGACGCGTTCGTGTGACAGGATAACTCGATGCACACCTACCTGATGGCGACGATCGCCTACATCCAAGAGAACGGTGACGAACTGGAGCGGGCACGGCTGGCAGGTCTGCTCGGACGCTCTCGGGCCGAGCCGAAGGTGGCCCGGTCGCTGCTGGCGCGCCAGAACGAAGACGGTGGATTCCCCTACGGGTTGATCCAGGGCCGGCCGTCCGCCATCACCGCGACCGCCACGGCCATGCAATGGATGCACCACCTCCGGCTCCTGCCGTCCTCGTATGTCGAGCGCGCCACAGGCTATCTGCTCACGGTGCAACGGCCGGATGGGGCATGGGAGGAAAGCCCCGCGGTGCTGCGCTTCGATCCGCCGGCGCTGATCCGGCCGGGCGTTCCACTGGCCCGGATCTACTGCACGGCGCTCGCTACGTCGTGGATGGCCCGGCTGCTCGGCCCGCGCCATGATTCCGTGATGCGGGCGGCACGCTGCCTCCGCGCCTCGCGGGATGGGGGCTGGCCTGCCGAGGAGCCGGCCCATGTGACTGCGCAAGTCGCCGCGGCGTTGTGCATGGTGGATGGGCCCTCCTCGGCGGCGACTTCCGCGGGCCTCGAGGCATTGCGGCGCCTCGAGCCGGAGGTCTGGACAGCCGACCGTCTGGCCGACGCGCTCAGCGCGTTGTACCTGGCTGGGCTGCCCGCCGACGATCCATTCGTGGATGGCGGACTGGCCCGGCTTCTCACGCTGCAACGGCCCGACGGAGGGTGGAGCAGCGACGATGGCGCAGACCGGGACGTGGACCTCTCGCTGCGGGCATCCGGCGTGCTGCTCGCGTACGGTGTCTCGACCGCGTAGCCTTCCATGAGCCCTCGACTGCGGAGTTACCTTCGGCGCCACGCGCGTTCCTACGCGATCGGGCTGTTGCTCGGCACGGCCAGCGCGGTGCTGCTGATGCTCGGGCCGCACGTGCTGCGCCTGGCCGTCGATGCCATCGCCGCGGGCGCGTCCCCATTCTTCCTCCTGCGCTATGCGGGGGCGCTGATCGGGCTGAATCTGGCGGTGTGGATCCTGCGGTACTACATGCGGATGCACATTCTTGGAATCTCCCGCGTCATCGAGTACGAGATCCGCAACGATTATTTCGCGCATCTGCAGCGTATGCACGTGGGATTCTTCCAGCATACTCGCATCGGCGACCTGATGACGCGGGCGGTGAGTGACCTGTCTACCGTCCAGCGATTCATCGGGCCCGGCATCATGCACTTTACGAGCACGGTGGTCATGGCGGTGATCGCGGTCGGGTTCATGCTGACCATCGACCTCACCCTCACCCTCTACATGTTGGTGATCCTGCCGCTGGTGAGCCTGACGTTCGTCGTGCTGGGCCCGCTGATCCACGGGCAATACGAGTCGGTGCAAGAGCAATTCAGCGTGATCTCCGCCCACGCCCAGGAAAATTTCTCCGGCATCCGCGTGATCAAGGCGTTCGCACAGGAACCTCACGAAGCCGAGGCGTTCGCTGCCCATAACCGCGAGTACATCCGGCGGAACCTGGCGGTGATCAAGACGGAGGGGGCGCTGTGGCCGCTGATGTCGTTCTTCCTCGGCCTGGCGGCGGTGGTGTTACTGTGGCAGGGCGGGCAGGCCGTGATCGCGGGCCGGATCACGCTGGGGCAGTTTGTGCAGTTCATCGGCTATCTGGGCCAGCTCTGGACGAGATCTTCTTGCAGCACCCGCGGATCGTCGACGCGCCGGATGCCCAGACGCTGCCGGCCCCGCGCGGAGAGATCGAGTTCCGCGGGCTCGGGTTCTCGTACAACGGCGTCCCCGTGCTGTCGGGGGTCGACCTGCGCGTCCCCGCGGGGACGACGCTGGCCATCGTCGGGCCCACGGGGTCGGGTAAGACCACGCTGGTCAGTCTCATTCCACGGCTCTTCGAATCCACCACAGGGAGTGTCCTGGTTGACGGCGTGGATGTGCGGCGGTACCGGATGACCGACCTGCGCCGGTGTATCGGCATGGTCCCGCAAGACACGTTCATGTTCTCAGCGCCGCTGAGCGAGAACATCGCGTACGGTCTGGAGGCGCCCGAGCTGACCGACCTGCGCCGGTGCATCGGCATAGTCCTGCAAGACACGTTCATGTTCTCAGCGCCGCTGAGCGAGAACATCGCGTACGGTCTGGAGGCGCCCGAGCCCGACCCCGTGCGCGTCCGGGAGGCGGCCGAGCTGGCCCACCTGGCGGTGGATGTCGCCGGCTTTCCGAACGGCTACGATACGATGGTCGGTGAACGCGGCGTGACGCTGTCGGGGGGCCAGAAGCAGCGTGCCGCGATCGCGCGCGCCATCGCGCGTGATCCGCGCATCCTGATTCTGGACGACGCGCTGAGCAGCGTGGACACCAGCACGGAGGAGGAGATCCTGCGGGAGTTGCGCGCCATCTCCGGAACACGGACCACGATCATCATCTCGCACCGCATTTCCACTGTCCGCCACGCCGACCAGATCGTGGTATTGGACAAAGGCCGGATCGTGCAGCGCGGGACGCACGACACACTGCTGGGCGCCGGCGGACTCTATGCCGACCTCTACCAGAAGCAGCTGCTGGAAGAGGAACTCGAAGCTGCCGACCTCGACGCCCCGGTCTGATGAGCACCCATTTTCAGGAAGACGAAATCCTGGGCAAGGCATACGATGCGCGGCTGATGCGCCGGCTGCTGCGCTACCTGCGCCCGTACCGGCGCGCGGTGACCGCATCCATCGTGCTGCTGCTGCTGGCCGCGGCCGCCGATCTGGCCGGCCCGTACTTTGTCAAAGTCGCCATTGACCACTACATCCAGGTCCGGGACATGGGCGGGGTGGCGGTGGTGTCGGCGCTGTACCTGGGCACCGTGATTGTGGGCGCCGCCGTGCGCTACTGGCAGAACTACATCACGCAGATCGTAGGCCAGCAGGTGATGTACGAATTGAGGATGGAGGTGTTCACCCACCTGCAGCGACTGGCCGTCGCCTTCTTCGCCGGGAATCCGGTGGGCCGGTTGATGACCCGGATCACCAATGACGTGGATACCCTGTATGAGATGGTCACCTCCGGCGTGGTCACCGTCTTTGGGGACGTCTTCCTGCTGGTCGGCGTGGTGGCGGCGATGGTCTGGTTGGACTGGCGCCTGGCGCTCGTCGCGTTCTCAGTGGTGCCTGCGCTCGTGGCGCTGACGTCGTGGTTTCAGGCCCGCTCTCGCGAATCGTACCGCGCCATTCGCATCCGCATCGCCCGCATCAACGCTTACCTGAACGAGAACCTCATGGGCATGTCTATCGTGCAGTTGTTCAACCGGGAACGGGCGAACGCGGCGCGGTTCGATGACTTGAATCGCGATCACCTCACGGCGCACCTGGAGGCCGTGTGGTCATTTGCCCTCTTCTATCCTGCTGTGGGATTCCTCGGCGCGGTGGCCACCGCATTGCTGATCTGGTACGGTGGGGGCCAGGTCGTGCAGCACGCGGTGACGCTCGGCGTGCTGATCGCGTTCATCCAGTATACGGAGCGGTTCTTCCGGCCGATCCAGGACCTGGCCGAGAAGTACAACATCCTGCAGGCGGCCATGGCCAGTTCCGAACGGATCTTCCGGGTGCTGGACGAGCCGGTGACGGTGGAGGATCCGACCGATCCTGCGCCGCTCCCGCGCGTGCGCGGGCAGATCGAGTTCCGGAACGTGTGGTTTGCCTACCCCGCGACCGAGCCGGCGGGTCGTGAGGAGGCCGGGCCGCCGGGCGAGGCTCGCAGCGCACCGGGGCGAGGCGAGCCACCGGTGCCGGCGGGCACGGATGGCTGGGTGTTGCGCGGCGTGTCGTTTGCGATCCGGCCGGGGGAGAGCGTGGCATTCGTCGGGCACACCGGGGCGGGGAAGACCTCGATCATCAACCTGATCACCCGGTTCTATGACCCCCAGCGCGGGCAGGTGCTGGTGGATGGCGTGGACATCCGCCGCTACGCCCAGCGCGATCTGCGCCGGCACATCGGGCTGGTGCTGCAGGACGTCTTCCTCTTCTCTGGCACGGTCGCGTCGAATATCCGCCTGGGGAACAGAGAGATTTCCGACGACGAGATCCGGAGGGCGGCGCAGTTTGTCAACGCGCACCGGTTCATCGAGGAGCTGCCGGACCGCTACGCCACCAGCGTGGTGGAGCGCGGCGCGACGCTGTCCAGCGGACAGCGGCAGCTCATTGCGTTTGCGCGGGCCATCTCTCACAACCCCGAGATCCTGCTGGTCCTCGACGAGGCAACCAGCAGCGTGGACACAGAGACCGAGTTACTCATCCAGGAGGCCTTGCAGAATGTGCTGCGCGGCCGTACATCCATCATCATCGCCCACCGGCTCTCCACCATTCAGAACGTGGACCGGATCCTCGTCCTGCACAAAGGGCGAATCGTCGAGGAGGGGACACACCGCGAGCTGCTGGCCCGCGGCGGCATCTACACGAAACTGTACCAGTTGCAGTATCGTGATCAGGAACTGCGCCAGACGGCGGACATGAGCGGGGATCGGGCCACCGACGCAAGGAGTGAGTGATAGCGGTGGATGAAGAACAGGTGCTTGCGGGTGTGAGATCAGCGGTGCTGCTGGCGCTGGACAACCGGCGGGGGCTGGTCGCCTTCGGCCGTTTAGAGGCGCGGGACCTGGATCAGCAGGCTCGCGCCGTGGAGCGGGAAGCCCTGGAGCAGATCAGGAAACTGCTTCCCCCGGCGCCCACGGGCCAACGGTTGCAACAGTTGAAGACGCGATTGACACGGATGGACGAGGCCTTGCAGGCGCTGGCCGCGCGGCGTGATATTGCGGAGCGGTCGCGCGCGCTGGAACGGGACGACATCACCTGGCGGGCGTTTGAAGATGTTTCCTGGCTGCTCGAGGAACCCTAGACTGGGTAGACTGTCGTTATTTGCGTTTCTTACCGCCGCCGCGCTTAGCTTCGGTGTTGCGCTTCAGGTCGAGAAGACGCTCCTCGCTTTCCTTCAGAAACGCTTTCAGCTTGTCCTCGAACGAGGTCTTGGCGCGCACGCGGGCGACGCGTTCTTCAGGGGAGAGGGCCTGTTTGACGGAGAGGTCCAGCTTCCCGCGCTCGTTCAGGCCCAGGACCTTGACCTTGACCTTCTCCTGTTCCTTCAGGTAGTCCCGGACGTCTTTGACGTACGTATCGGCGATTTCGCGGATATGGACCAGACCGCTTCTGCCGTCGGGGAGCTCTACGAATGCGCCGTAATTGGTGATTTTGACGACCGTGCCTTCCACGATCGTGCCTGTGTCAACGCTCATGCTGTGCCGGATACACCTCCACGCAGCAATATGCGTGGGAATTATACGGCCACTCCGCGGAGAGTGTCAATTAGTCAAACAGGCTACGCAGGGCGTTCCACACCCGGCCGGCCCACCCTGGGCGGGTCGGGGGCGGCTGCCGTCCTGCCCCATCCTGCGCAGGCCGCCTCTCCGTCCCGTTCGAGACCGGACGCCGGGGTGAAGGGTCTGTGGGCGACTGTATCAGGAGGAGGGCAATCTCGCCCGGCTTCACCAGGCCCAGTTGCTCCCGGGCCAACTTCTCGATGTACTGAGGGGTATGGAGCAGCTTGATCTCTTCGCGCAACTGGGTGTTCTGAACTTCCAGATCACGCTGCAACTGCTCCAGCCGCGCGGCTTCGCGCTCGAGGCGGTAGAGTTGCAGAAAGGTTGAGCCGAAGATAACTATCAGAGTGACGGCGCCGACCGCGGCCACCCCCATGACGACCCACCGGGGAACACGCCGGCGGCGCGCACGGGGCCGCCCGTGGTGGTATGTGCCAGCTCCCAGGCCCACGCCGATATCTGCTCCAGACGTTGCGACGTAGAAAGGTGCGACGCTAACAGGCTTAGTATGTTTCGCGCGTGATGAAAGGTTCCTCCTGGCCCCTGGGTCACCGGTTCCCTGGTTTGCGTGGTTCCCTGGTTCCCGGGTCCCCTGGTCCCTGCTCCGACCGTCGGAATACCGAGGGTCCGGGAAAGACGGCCTGGTCTCCGAGCTCTTCTTCGATCCGGAGCAACTGATTGTACTTGGCCACGCGCTCGCTGCGCGACGGGGCTCCGGTCTTAATCTGGCCGGCCGCGGTGGCCACCGCCAGGTCGGCGATGGTGGTGTCCTCGGTTTCTCCGGAACGATGAGAGATGACGATGGCATACCCGGACGCCCGCGCCATGGCCACCGTGTCTAGTGTCTCGGTCAGCGTGCCGATCTGATTCACCTTGACCAGGATGGCATTAGCCACGTGCATCTCGATCCCCCGCCGCAGCCGCGCCGGATTGGTGACAAAGAGGTCGTCGCCCACCAGCTGCACCGTGGAACCCAGGCGGGCGGTGAGGCCGCGCCAGCCCTCCCAGTCATCTTCGGCGAGCCCGTCTTCGAGCGAGATGATCGGATACGTCCTGCACAGATCGGCGTAGTAGTCGAGCAGCTGCGCGGCCTGACGCTGCGTTCCTTCACCCGCGAAGCGATACGTTCCATTCTTGTACAGGTTGCTGGCGGCGACGTCGATGGCAATGGCCACATCGGCACCGGCACGGTATCCGGCCTTGCGGATCGCGTCCACCAGACCGGCACGGTATCCGGCCTTGCGGATCGCGTCCACCAGTACGTCGAGGGCTTCTTCAGTCGTCCGGAGCTGGGGGGCAAATCCACCTTCGTCGCCGACGGCGGTACTGAGCTCCCGCCCGCGCAGGATGCCGCGCAACGCGTGGAACGTCTCCACTCCCATCCGCAGCGCGTCGGCAAAGCGGATTCCCCCGACGGGGGCCAGCATGAACTCCTGCACGTCCAATGGGTTGTCGGCGTGCAGACCCCCGTTGATGACGTTCATCAGCGGGACCGGCAGGGTGTGCGCCTCGCGGCTCAAGAAGCGGTAGAGTGGAACATGCTGCGATGCCGCGGCGGCTCTGGCCACCGCGAGGGAGACGCCCAGCAAGGCGTTGGCGCCCAGCGCGGACTTGTTGGGAGTCCCATCGAGCGCACATAGCAGGTGGTCCAGCCCGGCCTGGTCCAGCGCATCCCTTCCTGCTACCGCGGGGGCGATGCGTTCGTTGACGTTGCCGACGGCGCGCAGCACGCCCTTGCCGGCGTAGCGTTTCGGATCGCCATCGCGCAACTCCAGCGCTTCGTGCACGCCAGTCGAGGCGCCCGACGGGACCGAGGCCCGGCCGACACTTCCGTCGTCCAGGCGGACGTCGAGGCGCCCGACGGGACCGAGGCCCGGCCGACACTTCCGTCGTCCAGGCGGACGTCGACTTCGACGGTAGGGTTGCCCCGCGAATCGAGGATCTCGCGCGCGTGGACCGCGGCGATCGTCGCCATACGAAACTACGGGACTGGGGACCGGGGACTGGGGACCAGCAACTGATACAGATGAAACAAGGGTATCTACCTGGTCCCTAGTCCCGAGTCCCTAGTCCCGCTTTTGAGATCTTCCACGCTCATCCGCCCGAGAACCTCAACCAGTTGTTGCGAAGGGCTCAGGCGTTCGGGTACGGCAAGCACCTTGGCGACGAGCCGCCGCTGTCCTCGCGAAATAGTGATCACATCACCCAGCTTGACGGGTGCCGAGGGTTTTGCCGCCGCGCCGTTGATCCGCACCCGGCCGGCCTCGCACAGCGTGTGCGCCAGCGTGCGCCGCCGCACGAGCCTGCTCACTTGCAGAAACTTATCTAACCGCATAACTAACGGGAATGCGGGATCGCGGGAGTGCGGGAACGCGAATCTGCACTGGACATCATGTACTTGTTCCCGCGTTCCCCCGTTCCCGCGTTCCCGTCATTTCGTTACTTGATCCGTCCGCGAAATCTTCGCCTGAGCCTTGATCTTTTTCACCCACTCCTGGAAGGCCGCCTCTTGCCTGCTGGAGACGAGCACTCTGCGGATCTGGTCGCGCGCCTGCTCGAGGGTCGCCGGTTGCGGGGGCCGGCGCTCGAGGACCTGGATGAGGTGATACCCGTATTGCGTCTTGACGATGTCCGAGATCTGCTTGGGCTGCAAGGCGAACGCCGCCTGCTCGAATTCACTTACCAGCTGCCCCCGGTTGACGAACCCCAGGTCGCCTCCCTGCTCGCGGCTGCCGGGATCCTTGGAGTATTGACGCGCCAGGTCGCCGAACGGCTCGCCGCGCCGGAGCTTAGCCAGTACCAGTCGCGCCTGGTTCTCGTCGTCCAGGAGAATGTGCCTGACGTGCACCTGTTCCGACCGGTCGAACTCGCTGCGATGCTCCCGGAAGTATTGCTCGATTTCGGCGTCCGTCACGGTCACCGGCGCGACCTTTACCATCAGATTCCGCACGGCCAGGTTGGTGCGCAGGCGGTCCTTCAGCTCGGCCAGCGTGAGGTTGCGCTGTGCCAGTGCGAGCTCGAAATCACGTTGCGTAGGGAAGTTTCGCTTGATCTCCTGAAGCTGATCTTCGATCTGCGTTTCTGTCGGCAGGGCGCTCTGGCGGCGCGCTTCCTGGAGCACCAGCCGCTGTTCGATAAGCTGGTCGAGCACGACGCGGGAGACCTCCGCGCGCTGCCGGGCGCCGTCCGCCGTCGAGGGATCGAGCCCGTATTGTTTGGCCAGCGTGTCCACCTGCTCATTCAGTTCATTAATGTAGATCACTTCGCCATTGACGGTGGCGGCAACCGCCGTGCCCCGCTGCATCCCCATGGTGATGGCGGCCACGGCGCCAGCGGCAAGCAACACGGCGGCGAGTCCAAGGAGAACGATTCTGGCCCGGCCTTCCATCCTTTGAACCTCCAAAATACGGGACTAGGGACTGGGGACTGGTGAGATTCCACTGGAGGTTTCGTTCCCTAGTCCCAACTCCCTAGTCCCGCAGTCGTGTGCACGCTGCTCCATCCTACCTGTCGCTGGGGTTGGGCGCAATCCCGGCCGGTTCTTGCCGCCGGGCGTGGTGCGCCAGCGCCTGCAGCACCTCAGTAATCGTGTCGGCGTCGGCGAGACCGGGACCGCTGGGGCGCAGGCGAAGGATTCCTGCACCCGCGGTGAGCCGCCCGCCAAACTGCCGCAGGAGCGCCGCCTCCTCGTCCGCGGTGAGGGACCATCCGGCGGCCCGCTTCAGCGCGATCCGATCCTGCTCGCGTGAGATCGCCGCGACTCCGGCATCACGCGCCAGCGCGCGCAGCCGCACGATACGCTGGAGATTGACGGCCTGGCTGGGCGGGGGACCATAGCGGTCGGCGATCTCTTCTGCCACCTCGTCCGCTTCCTCGGGTGTCCGGACGGCCGCCATCTTGCGATACATCGCCATGCGCTGCCCCTCGTCAGGAATGTATGACTCGGGCAGGTAGGCGTCCACGCCGAGGTCGACCGTGGCATCGGGCGCCTCCTCCACGATCTGGCCCCGCAACTCCCGGATGGATTCATCCAGCAGACGGCTGTAGAGCTCGAATCCCACGGCCGCGAGGTGGCCGTGCTGCTCCGGCCCGAGCAAATTTCCGGCTCCACGGATCTCCAGGTCTCGCATGGCTAGCTTGAAACCCGACCCGAGTTCGACGAATTCCTGCATCGCCTGCAGGCGCTGGCGGGCTTCGTCGGTCAGCGGTGCCCCCCTGGGGTACAGCAGGTAGCAGTACGCCTGGCGGTCGGACCGGCCCACACGGCCGCGCAACTGGTACAACTGGGAGAGGCCCATCAGGTGCGCATCTTCCACGATGATCGTGTTCACGCGCGGGATGTCGAGCCCGATCTCCACGATGGTCGTGCACACGAGCACGTCGGACCGGCCGCCGAGGAAATCCATCATCACCTGCTCGAGCCGTTCCTCGGGCATCTGTCCGTGAGCCACGGCCACCCTGGCCGCCGGGACGGCGGCGCGGATGCGGCGGGCGGCCCGTTCGATGGTCTCGACGCGGTTATGCACGACGTACACCTGGCCGCCCCGATCCAGTTCCCGCAGGATCGCCTCCCGAGTGGTCTCTTCCGCCTGGGGGCGGATCTCCGTCATGATCGGCAGCCGGGCATCGGGCGGCGTCTCCATTACCGACATGTCGCGCAATCCTACCAGGGACATGTGCAGCGTGCGCGGGATCGGGGTAGCCGTCAACGTGAGGACGTCGACGCTGCGGCGCAGTTGCTTGAGCTGTTCTTTGTGCTTGACGCCGAAGCGCTGCTCCTCGTCGATGATGACGAGGCCGAGCTTGGCGAACCGTACGTCCTTTTGCAGCAGACGATGCGTGCCGATAGCGATATCGACGGTCCCGGCGGCCACCCCGTCGATCACGCGGCGCTGCTCGAGACGGCTGCGAAACCGGCTGAGCACCTCCACTTTCACGGGATAGGCGGCCAGCCGCTTGAGGAACACGTTGTAATGCTGCTGCGCCAGGATGGTGGTGGGGACCAACACGGCCACCTGCTTGCCGTCCATCACCGCCTTGAACGCCGCGCGCAGCGCGACCTCGGTCTTACCGTAGCCCACGTCGCCGGCGATCAACCGGTCCATGGGTTTGGGCGCTTCCATATCGCGTTTGACATCCTGGATCGCCAGCCACTGGTCTGGCGTCTCCTCGAATTCGAACGTGGCCTCCAGCTCCTGCTGCCACGGCGTATCCGCTGAGAACGCGTGGCCGGGGACGGTCTCACGTACGGCATACAGCTGGAGGAGTTCCCGCGCCATCTCCTGGGCCGCTTCCTTGACGCGTTTCTTCTCGCGCTCCCACTCCGCGCCGCCCAGGCGGTGGATCTTCGGCTGCTGGCCCTCGACGCCGATGTACCGCTGCACCAGGTTGATCTGGTCCGTCGGGACATACAGGCGGTCGCCCTGCGCGTACTCCAGGTGCAGATAGTCACGTTCCGCGCTGTGCAGCAAGAGGCGGACCATGCCGCGGTAGATGCCGATGCCGTGGTGGATGTGGACCACCAGGTCGCCGGTGGTGAGATCGGTCCAGGAGTACAGGCGGATCCCTTCGCGGAAGCGCAGCTTGCGGCGGCGCCGCCGCCAGCCCACGATTTCGCTGTCACTAACCACCACCAGGGCCGCCGCGTCCAGCTGGAACCCTCGCGACAGCGGCGCGTTGATCACCGCCACAGTGCCGGGTTCCGGCAGGGTGGCGGATTCGCCGGTGGCCAGCGCGCTCACGCCGTGGTCGGTGAGAATCTCCCGCATCCGCTGTGCCTGTGTCGTGGCGACGACGATGCGCTGGCCTTTCGCCTGCCACTCTTCCAGCGCGCGGGCCAGCAGTTTCATCTGGCCCCCGAACGCTTCGACCCCGGTGAAGCGCATCGGGATCTCCGCCTTGACGTTCTCAGCCGCGTGGAGCGCCGAGAGGCTGAGGCGGACCGTGGCGTGGGCCCGGCGCAGGAGATCCTCCCAGGACACCAGCGTCGCCGGGGCGGCGTGCTCCCAGAGCGTGCGCGCCTGGCGTTGCAGCTCGTCCGGTTCATCCAGCATCAGCACCGACGAGGGGGGCAGGTAATCGAGCACGGTCGCATTTCCGCCGGCCTCGCGCACAGACGTGAGCAGCGCCGCCGGGATGGACCGGGTACTCCGTTGCGTGGTGGGATCGAATTCGCGCAGGGATTCGATCTCATCGCCAAACCACTCCGCACGCACGGGCACGTCCAGGTGCGCGGGGAACACGTCCAGGATCCCGCCCCGCACCGCAAACTGTCCCCTGGCTTCGACCAGTTCCATCCGCTCGTAGCCTATGGCGGCCAGGAAACTGACCATGGCCTCCCGGTCGCTGTGCTCGCCTTGCCGGATGCGCCGCATTGACGTGCGCAGGTCATCCGGTGAGGGAACGAGGCGGAGCAGCGCCGAGACCGGTGCGATGATCCACGGCGGGGGGCCGTCAACCAGACGCAAAAGCACCGCCGTCCGCTCACCGACGGTTTGCGGGGCCGGACGTTCACCGTCCGTGCGCAGGGCGTCCCACTGGGGGAACACCGAGATCGCGCCGGCCAGCGATGGGGCAAACGTGAGCAGGTCATCGTGCAGCCGTTCCGCCGCGTCGTGGGATGGTGTGACGAGCAAGACGGCGCCCCGACCTTGCTCAGAGCCGGCCACCGCTCCAGGGACGGCGAGATCTTCAGCCAGGGCGGCGAGGAGATACGCCTTTTCCGCGCCTGCCGGCCCGACCACCCAGGGATGGCTGCCCCGGCGGACGAGGTCGAGCAACCGGTTGTACGGTTCTTGCTGGCGCAGGAGCGGCAGCAGATCGTAAAGGGTCATGGTTGCAACATTTCATTGTACCGAAGAAGGGCAAGCGAGAACAGGCGAACAGGCGCGAAACCCTTAGCGCCTCTCGCTTACCGTCGCCACCGCGACGGTGCCCAGCACCGCGGCGATACCCAGCGAGAGGAAAGCCCACCCCCAGATGCCGCCGGTGGCGTCCAGGACAGCGCCGAACAGGGATGGCGAGATCGCGGTGACCAGGAATCCCAACCCGGACTGCACGGCCAGCGTGGCGCCCAGCGTCTCCGCCGTCGCCGACTCGGCCACCGCCGTGGAGATGCTCGAAGAATCGGCCGTGACCAGCAGGCCGTAGAGGAGGGCCAGCGTCAACACGGCAGGCATCCCCAGGGCCGGCGACCATCCGATGACGGCGGAGCACAAGGCCGAGGCGGTCAGAAACACGGTGATCATCCGGCGCCGTCCCAGGCGATCAGACAGCCAGCCCCCGGCGGCGTTACTGAGCCCGCTTCCGAGGAGCACGAGCGATGAGAACGTTGCGCCCCGCGCGGTCGCGGATGTCAGCGGCATCCCCCGCTGCACCCACAGCGAGGTGAGAAACGCCGGAAGCCAGGCACGCATTCCGAACAGTTCCCAGTTATGCGCGGCATAGGCGGCGATGAACCGCAGGGCGCGGAGGTTGCGGAGCGCGCCGGTGATGGCCGTGCGCAGCGCCGGTGGCGGGCGCGGCGCGTCGCGTACGACCCACCAGGCGGCGACGGCGGCCAGCAGCGGCCCAAGCGACGTGACCCCAAATGCCATGCGCCAGCCCGCGTGCAGCAACACGCCGGTCACCAGCAGCGAGAGGCTGGTGCCTAACGAGAAGCAGGCGATGTAGACGCCCATGGCCGCCCCGCGGCGGGGCGCAGGGAAGGTTTCCACCACCAGGCGCATGCCGGGCACGTAGGTTCCCGCCAGCCCCATGCCGCCGAGCGCGCGCAGCGCGAGGGCTGAGCCGAAGCCGTCGGCGAAGGCCGCGAACAGCAGGGCGAAGACGGCATTCCAGATCGCGCTGAGCAGATAGATCATGCGGACGCCGGCCGCGTCGGTGAGGGTCGACAGCACGAGCACCGCGGCGGTATATCCGATCTGCTGGCCGGCGAAAATCGCTCCGGCCTGCGCGGCGGACAGCGCCCACTGCTGGCGCAGCACGGGCAACGCCGCAGAGTAGGTGCCGAAGGTGAGCATGGTCAGGATTTCGGCGGCGGAGAGAAAGACCAGCCACTTCCAGTGATTCGTGATTTGTGATTCGTGATTCGCCACGACCATGCGGAACTGTAGGAACTACGAAAGGGATGATTCTAACGAATCACTAATCACGAATCACTAATCACTTTTGATACCGTGAGCTCGACCGGCAAAACTTATCGCCCGTCGAGGCGGGCCTCTGTGCCTCCGGCGAAGGTGCTGCGGTACCAGTTGGTGATGGGCAAGCGGCGATCCTTGCCGAAGGCCTTGGGCGTAATCTTCACGCCCGGTGGCGCCTGGCGGCGCTTGTACTCGTTGCGATCGACCATGGCGATGATGCGCCGCACGATGTCGGCCGGATAGCCGGCAGCCACGATGTCCGCCGGGGGAGTGTCCTCCTCGACGTACAGCTTGAGGATTGGATCGAGCATCTCGTAAGGCGGGAGGGTATCGGTATCTTTCTGCCCGGCCCGCAGCTCGGCGGTCGGAGCGCGGGTGAGCACGCCGTCAGGGATGACGGCCTTTTTGCCATTCCGCCACCGGGCCAGGTCGTAGACCAGCGTCTTGGGAACATCTTTGATGACCGCGAACCCGCCGGCCATGTCGCCGTACAGGGTCGCATAGCCGACGCTCAGCTCGCTCTTGTTGCCGGTGGTGAGCACCAGCCATCCGAATTTGTTTGACAAGGCCATGAGCAGCGTGCCGCGGATGCGGGCCTGGATGTTCTCTTCTGCGGCATCGGCCGCTTGTCCGGCGAAGACCGGTCCCAGTGCCTGCAGGAAGGCCTCAAAGGTGCGGTCGATCTCCAGATCGATCAGTTCGGTCCCGAGGTTGGCCGCGACCTCGCGAGCACAGCGGCGGCTCTCCACCGAGCTGTAGCGGGACGGCATCCACGCGGTGTGCACGTGCTGCGGACCCAGGCCATCCGCGGCGATCGTGGCCACCAGCGCGGAATCGATGCCGCCGGAGAGCCCCACCACGGCGTCGCTGAATCCGTTCTTGCGCATGTAGTCGCGCGTTCCCAGCACAAGCGCCCGATAGATTTCCTCGGAGGGATCCAGCGGTTCCGCGATGGACGGCCGCAGCGACGGCCGCGGCCGCGATCGCGCCGCGGAGACATGCAGGGTGTACGTTTCGACCGGTCCCTCATCGTCCTCCGCCGGCCGCACGGGCGCGAACAGCCGGTGACGGCGAACGGCCTCGGGGTCAACGTCGCAGTAGACGAGGTCCTCTTCGAACTGTGTCCCGCGGGCCAGCCACGCGCCGGTGTGGTCGAAGATCATGCTCATGCCGTCAAAGACCAGCTCATCCTGCCCGCCGACCAGGTTGTTGTAGCAGAGGGCGACGCCGTAGTCGCGGGCCCGCGTGGCCAGCATCTGGGCCCGTTCGCGCCACTTGCCGGCGTGGTAGGGGGAGCCGTTGATGTTGATGATCACGAGCGCCCCCGCGGCCGCTTCGGCCTGGCAGGCGCCTCCGGGGGCCCAGATATCCTCGCAAATGGTCACGCCGACCGGGACGCCTTCAATGATGAATACGGGGGCGCGGCGGCCGGGATGGAAGTAGCGCTTCTCGTCGAACACGCCGTAGTTCGGCAGGCGCTGCTTATGGTAGATGCCGACCCGCTCGCCATCGACGCACACCGCCGCCGCATTGTAGAGGTGGGTGCCCTGGTCCACGAATCCCACCACCACGGCGATACCCGTGGTGCGGCGGGTGACCTCTTCCAGCGCGGCCAGATTGCCACGCACGAAGTCGGGTTTGAGCAGCAGATCTTCGGGGGGATATCCGGGAACCGAGAGTTCGGGGAAGCAGATGAGGTCCGTGCCCAGATCGCGCGAGCGGTCAATGGCCTCGCAAATACGGCGGGTATTGCCCTCCAGGTCCCCCACCGTCGTATTGATCTGGGCCATGCACACACGTAGCATGCGGGTTCCAAGGAGAGATTATACCGCAGTCGGCTACGAGAGTTCGTGTGGCCCCCTCACCCTTTGTCCCTCTCCCTCCAGGGAGAGGGGAATAATGATGGCCCCTTCCGGGGCCTCAATTAACGCGCCAGCGGGTGCGCTTCGCTGAGTTAGGCCGGGTTGCCGTCAACCGTGCAGCGCCGGAGGCACTGCAGGGCGAGCGGTACCTCGCTCCCACCTCGAACAGCCGCTTTCCGCTGGCGACTACGTTTCTACCATGCGACGGGGAACAGGGTCAATTCGGAACTTTCGTTCCGCTGTTGTGGACAATGGGGATATGAGGGATAACTGCGGGACTGGGGAATGGGGACTAGGGACCGTTTTCCCTTGAGAGGATCTCCTCAGCAATCTCTTTCATCGTTTTGCGGCTGTTGCGTGCCCGGCGCTGAATCTGCGCGAATGCGGCGGTTTCGTCCAACCCGTTGCGGCGCATCAGCACGCCTTTGGCGCGCTCGATTAGTTTGCGGGTGGCCAGGGCGTCCTCGAGACTCCCAACGTCGTCATGCAATGCCCGGATCTCCCGAAACCGCGCCAGGGCGACTTCGACGGTTGGCCGGAGGTCGCTCTCCCGCACCGGTTTGACCAGGTAGGCCAGGACGCCGGCGTCCTTGGCTTTGTCCACGAACTCGCGATCGGCGTAGGCGGTGAGGACGATCACCGGCACGGCGCGCTCGGCCAGCAGCGCCTGCGCGGCCTGCAGGCCGTCGATTCCCGGCATCTTGATGTCCAGGAACACCAGATCCGGCCGCAGCCGGCGCACCAGGTCCAGCGCGCGCGTGCCGTCTGCCGCCTCTCCCACCACGCGATACCCCTGATCCTCCAGCATCGAGCGCAGGCCCAGGCGGATCACGGCCTCGTCGTCGGCGATGAGGATCCGCAGCGGGTCAGGCATTACTCGCGCGCATTGGACGCGATCCGGGGAACTGTGATCACGGCGCGCGTTCCCGCGGTGCCAGGTGCGGCGTGCTGCCCGGCCCCGCCGGAAAAGACGAGCGTGCCTCCCAGGTCCTCCGTCACCAGGGCGCGCACGATCTTCAACCCGAGGTCGGTGCCGGCGGTGGGATCGAACCGCTGAGGCAGTCCCTGACCGTCGTCCTCCACTTCCAGGATCAGGCCGGCCTCCTGCTGCGCCATACGGATCTCGATGCGCCCCGTGGTCCGTGCTGGAAATGCGTGCTCAAATGCATTCTGCAGCAACTCGTTCACCGCCAGGGCCAGGGAGGTCGCCTGCTGCGAGGTCAGGTACACATCGTCGCCGCGCACGGCGACATCGATCTGCACGCCGGGCCGGCTCATAGCATGCGTGACGCTCCCCGCCACCCGCTCCAGGAGCTGGCGGAGGTTGATCAGGCGGAATCCTTCGACGGAGAGGATCTCGTGCACCGCGGCGATGCTGAGCACGCGGTTGATCGTCTCGGTGAGGACCTCGCGGCCGGACACCTCGCGTCCGTCGCGGAGCTGCAGCCGTAGGAGCATGGCGATGGTCTGCAGGTTGTTCTTGACGCGGTGGTGCATCTCGCGAATGACGGCCGAGCGCACGACCAGGTTGGCATTTTCGATCGCCAGCGCCGTCTGGTTGGCCAGCGTGGTCAGCAGCTTGGTCTCCGCGTCGGTGAAACGGTGCGGTCTGGCCTTGTAGCAGTTGACGACCCCAATCACCTTCTCTCGCACCACCAGCGGCACGGAGAGCAACGCGCGCAAGCCCTCTTGTTCGGCCATTTCCTTGGCCAGGAAGCGGGGTTCGACCAGCACATCGACGATAGCAATCGGTTTGGCCTGCGCCGCCACCTGGCCGGTGATGCCCTCACCGACCTTCAACTTGGGCCGGTTGAGGTAGGCCTGGCCGGCGCTCTGCGCGGCGGCGATTACCAGTTCGCCCGTGGCTTCGTCCACGAGCATCAAGGAGCACGTCTTGGCGTCGAGCATGCGCGCGGCCATCTCCAGAATCAGGCGCAGGATCTCTTCCAGGTAGAGGGGCGAGGTGATGGCCTGGCTGACCTCGGCCAGCGTGGAGAGTTCCATGATCTGCCGGCGCATGTTGTCGTAGAGCGTCGCTTTTTCAATGGCCCCGGCGGCCAGGTCGGCAATCACGCCCAGCAGCTCCAGCTCGTTGGGGGGGTAGTCGTGCTGGGCGGTGGTCTGTACGTTGATCGCCCCGATGACCTTGCCGGCGGTGAGCAGCGGCACGGCGGCCAGTGATCGGAAGTTGTACTCATGCGTCTCAGGTAAATAGACAAAGCGAGGATCGCTGGCGGCATCGCTGCTGGCGACCAGTTTGCCTTCCCGCGCCGCCCAGCCGGTGAGGCCTTCGCCGAACCGCAGCCGCGCGCGGCCCACCGCGTCGGGCGCCAGGCCGGTGGTCGCCTTGAGGACGAGAAGCTCACCGGAAGGGTCGAGGAGATAGATGGAGCAACTGTCCATGCCCATCACTTCTGCTGTCGTCTTGGTGATGAGATGGAGGGTGGTATCAAGATCCAGCGCGGAGCCGATGGCCCGGCTGATGGCCCGCAGGGCAGAGAGCTCGGCTGTCTTCCGCTTGAGGAACTCTTGGGTGACGTCCGCCATCGGGATTTGCAGACATCATACCGCTGTTTCCCCTATTTGAGGGTATAGACGACCTTCGCGCCCACGGTGAGGTTCTTGCGCGGGAAGAACCCCTGGTTGACCTCCAGCGCATAGTGGGAGGTTTTCGCCGGTTTGTAGATCTCAAACGGTCCGTTCTGTGGATCCTTGGCCACAGCCATATCGATGAGCTCCACAATCTCCCATTGTTCATCGATGAATGCGACGGTCAGCGGGATGAGGGTGTCCTTCATCCAGAAAGCCCATATCCCTGTGGTGTCGAAAACGAACAGCATGCCCGAGTTACTGGCGAGGGAGGCGCGATTACCCAATCCCAGCGCGCGGCTCTCAGGGGTGTCGGCGACCTCGACGTTCAAGAACGCCCGCGCCTGGCCCTGCGTGATCGTGAGGAATCCTCGCTTGAAGGTGACGGCGGCGTGGACCGGCGTGCTGGCCAGCATTCCGGCGATTGCCAGAATTGCAGCGACGCGACCAATAACGTGGCTCGTGACTCGTGACTCGGGTATCATCTCAATCACCTATTCCGTACGCGTTCCCGCGTTCCCCCGCTCCGCCCCGAGCCGGCCAAGCCGGCGTGGGGGTTCCCGACTCTTACAGGAGTGATTCCCCAAATTCCAGAACGGTGACCCCATGTCCACTCCCCACGATTTCGACGTGATCGTCGTCGGCGCGGGGCCGGCCGGCGGGATGGCGGCAGGCACGGCGGCGGCGATGGGCCTGCGGACCGCGCTGATCGAGGAGCACCCTGAGATCGGCGCGCCGGCGCACTGTTCGGGCAAACTGCAACTGCATGCGTTCCGGGAGTTTCACCTGCCCCAGCACCTCATTCTCAACACGCTGCAGGCCGGCGCCTTTTACGCTCCCGACGGCACGGTGGCGCGGGTCCGCCGGGCCGTCCCCGATTCGCACGTCGTCGACCGCGCGGTCTTTGACCGGTGGCTTGCGCACCAGGCGCAGGAGCGCGGGGCGGAGGTGCTCCTTCAGACCCGGCTGCGGGCGGCAGAACGCGTCAACGGCACCGTCCGCGTGTTGGGCGAGCGGAACGGCAAACCGTTTGCGGCGACAGCCGCCCTCATCATCGATGCCGAGGGCGCCCGCCCGGTGCTCCCCAGGACGTTGGGCTTCCAGCTTCGGCGACGTCTGATCCTCGGCCTGCAATACCAGATGGTCGATGTCGACCTGGACGAGCCGGATTGCCCTGAGATATACCTGGGGACGGAATCCGCGCCAGGTTTCTTCGCGTGGCTGATGCCGATCGGCGACCGGCGCGCCCGTGTGGGAGTGTGCGTCGACCCGCACCTTGCCGGCCGCGCCCCGCTGCACTACCTCGACTCCCTGCTGCGCGGGCATCACGTGGTCTCGCGGCGCCTGCGCCGCGCACGGATCGAGCGAAAGTTGGCCGGATCCATCCCTGTGCTGGCGTCGCGGCGGTCCACGGGGCGGGAGGGCATGCTCCTCGTTGGCGACGCCGCCGGGCACGTGAAGGCGACCAGCGGCGGGGGCATCTATTTCTCCCTGATTGCCGCTCGTCTGGCCGCGGAAGCGGCTGCATCCTACGTCGGTGGCGATCGCGACGCGCTGGCCCGCTACGATCGCCGCTGGCGAGAGCGCTTCGGACGCGAGCTGCGCGCTACGGCCATGGCCCGGCTGGCCCTCAACCGGATGACCGATGCCGACCTGAATGCAATTGTCGCCACGATCGCCGCCGATGGACGGCTCCGCTCCACCATCGAGCGCCTCGGCGACACGGCGTTTCAGTCGCGTCTCCTGGCTCCGTTCATCACGCAGGCGCTGCGGCCCGCGCACCTGGCGACGCTTGCCGGGCCAGTGTTGAAAATTCTTCGGTACGGCCTGCGCGCGCTGTGGGATGATGGGATCTCCGCGGAGGAGAACGTCTCCGACGAAGTGAACCCTTAGGGAGCATGCGCCTGATCGCCGATCTCCACCTCCACTCCAAGTACAGCCGGGCCACCAGCCGGGAGATGGATGTGGAGAACATGGCCCGGTGGTGCAAGATCAAAGGCATCACCATCGTCGGCACCGGCGATTTCACCCATCCGGTCTGGCTCCGCGAGCTGAAGGCCAAACTCAAACCCACCGATCGGGGACTCTACACGCACGCCGGCGTGCATTTCATGCTGACCGTCGAGGTCTCCAATATCTACCCGCAGGGCGGCCGGCTCCGCAAGATTCACAACATCCTGTTCTGTCCATCGTTCGAAATCGCGGAACGCATCAATGCGGTGCTGGGGCGGTTCGGATCCTTGATGGCTGACGGTCGGCCCACGCTCACGGTGCCGTCGGACAAGATGGTGGAGTACATCATGGAGATCTCACCCGACTGCATGGTGGTCCCCGCGCATGCCTGGACGCCGTGGTTCAGCATGTTCGGGTCCAACTCCGGGTTCGACTCGCTGGAAGAGTGTTTCGGCGCGCAGACCAAGCACATCGCCGCCGTGGAAACCGGATTGAGCAGCGATCCGCCGATGAACTGGCGGTTGTCGCAGCTGGACCGGGTCATGCTGGTGAGCAACTCCGATGCCCACTCGCCGGCCAAGCTGGGCCGCGAGGCGAACGTTTTTGATGCGGAGCCAGACTACTACGAGTTGATGCGGGCGCTGCGGGGAAAGGACACCAGCAAATTCCTGTACACGGTGGAGTTCTTTCCGGAGGAAGGCAAATACCACTACGACGGCCACCGGAACTGCAACACGCGGATGACCCCCAGGGAAGCCAAGGCCGCCGGCAACCGCTGCCCGGTCTGCAAGCGGCCTGTGACCGTCGGCGTGATGCATCGTGTCGAAGATCTGGCCGACCGCGAAGCCGGGTACGTGCCGACAGGGGTCACGCCGTACCGCAACCTGATTCCCCTGGAAGAGATCATCGCCGAGGCGATGGGGGCGCAGGTCGGCACCAGCGGGGTCCGCGAGGAGTACTTCAAACTCTGCGCGCGGTTGGGGTCGGAGTTCGCGATCTTACTCGACGTGCCGGCAGACGAGCTGGCCCGGCACACCACGGCGCGGATCGTCGAGGGAGTCCGCCGCGTCCGCGAGGGCCAGGTCGAGATCAAACCCGGGTACGACGGGACCTACGGCGAGATCCGGATTTTCGGCGCCGCAGCGGGGCCTGCCGTGGCAGGCGACGCGAAGAAAGAAGAACCCGCACAGACGACGCTATTCTAACAACCGGGAACTGGGGAACGCGGGAACACGGGAACGCGAGTGAATCGTAGCTCTTGAAGCCGCGTCGCGTTCCCCCGTTCCCGCGATCCCGCGTTCCCGCCTGTCATGGCTACCGTCTTCCTGAAACCCGGACGAGAGCAGCGCGCCTACGCCGGGTACCTCTGGATTTTCGCGGGTGAGATTGCGCGGATCGACGGGCAGGTTGAGGACGGCGGAATCGTCGACGTACGCGCGCTCCGGGGCCAGTGGATCGGTCGCGGGTTCCTCAATCGTAACTCCACGCTCACCGTGCGCCTGCTGACCTTCAACCACGAAGAGATCGACGAGGCGTTCTTCCGCCGCCGCCTGCAGCATGCGCTGGCGCTCCGGCACCGCGTCCTCGGTCCTCTGCCGTCGTTCCGCGTCGTGTACGGCGAGGCAGACGCGCTGCCCTCGCTCATTGTCGATCGCTACGGCGACGTGGTCGTGGTGCAGACGCTGGCGCTGGGGATGGATGTGCGCAAAGCGATGCTGGTGGATCTACTGGCCGAACTGCTGCAGCCTCGGGCCATTTACGAGCGCAACGACCCGCCGGTGCGGCGACTGGAAGGGCTGGACAAGCAGACCGGCTGGCTGCGGGGCGAGGCGGATCCACTCGTTGAGGTGGAGGAAGGGCGGGCCCGGCTGCTGGTCGATGTGGCCCGTGGCCAGAAGACGGGTTTCTTTCTGGACCAGCGCGAGAACCGCCTGGCCGCCGCGGCGCTGTGCCCCGGCGTCTCGGTCCTGGACGCATTCTGTTATACGGGAGCGTTTGCCGTGCAGGCCGCACTGGCCGGTGCCACGCAGGTGACCGGGATCGAGGTCTCCGGCGAGGCCGTCGCACTGGCGAAACGCACGGCGGACCTCAACGGGGTTGGGGACCGGTGCGCGTTCACCGCCGCCAACGCCTTTGACGAGCTGCGCCGGCTGGTGTCCGTGCACGCGCAGTTCGACGTGGTGATTCTGGATCCGCCGCCGTTTGCGCGCGGCCGGGAGTCGGTCCCCCGAGCGCTTGCCGGATACAAGGAGATCAATCTGCGGGCGATGAAACTGCTCCGCCCCGGCGGCATCCTGATCACGTGTTCCTGCTCGCACCACGTGGGCGAGGCTCAGCTGCTGGAGGTGGTGGCCGCGGCGGCCGCCGACGCGCCGCGTGCCGCCCGCCTGATCGAGAGCCGCGGTCCGGGCCGCGACCACCCCGTGCATCCGGCGATGCCGGAGACGCGCTACCTCACGTGTCTCATCCTCGAAATCAGTCCCCGCTGAGCGACGGATGGACGGGGCTGAGGGAGGCCGAAAAGAGGAAACGCGTGGGTATGGTATAATGACAGGTGACGTTGTGAGACCCATCCTGCATGTGGTTGCTACCTACGCGCACCGGGTCTCTGATAGCTGGAGGATGATGCGGAAGGGGAGCCGTCTCGGTTCCCCTTGTTTCGTTTACGATGCCTGACGGCGTGAGCGTACAACCCGCGGCGAATCGTCGCGGGGCAGGGGTGGACGTGGCGCCCCGACAGATTCACATCACCGACAACCTGGACTTGTTGCTGAAAGTCCTCCCGCCGACTGTGGGCGCGGCGCTGCAGCAACAGGCTGACCTGGACACACTCCTTGAGGTGGTGCTCGACCTGGGCCGCCGCCCCGAAGCCCGCTTCCCCGGCCGCGTCCTCTACCTGAATGAAGAATATGTCGGCCACGAGGACATCCGCTCTGTCACCAGCCGCGTCGGTGCGTTCGGAAAGGATAACCGCGCCGGCATCGAGCGCACCCTGCACCGCATCTCCGCGATCCGGAACCGCCAGGGAGAGATCATCGGTCTGACCTGCCGCGTCGGCCGGGCGGTGGTCGGCACGGTCGACATCGTGCGCGACGTGATCGAATCCGGCAAGAGCATCTTGCTGGTGGGGCGGCCGGGGGTCGGCAAGACCACGCTGCTGCGTGAGGCCGCCCGCGTCATGGCCGATGAGTTCAGCAAGCGCGTGGTCGTGGTCGATACCTCCAACGAGATTGCCGGCGACGGCGACATCCCGCACCCCGGGATCGGCGGGGCACGCCGCATGCAGGTCCCGCACCCGGAACTGCAGCACGCGGTGATGATCGAAGCCGTCGAGAATCACATGCCGCAGGTGATTGTCATCGACGAGATCGGCACCGAGGCCGAAGCGCTGGCAGCGCGGACGATTGCCGAGCGCGGCGTGCAGCTCATCGCCACGGCCCACGGCAACACGCTGGACAACCTGCTGCAGAACCCAACTCTCTCCGACCTGGTCGGCGGGATTCAAGCCGTGACTCTGTCCGATGAGGAAGCCCGCCGCCGCGGGACGCAGAAGACCGTCCTGGAGCGCAAGGCGCCGCCGACCTTCGACGTGGTGATCGAGATCCAGGACAAAGACCGCCTGGCCGTGCACCACGATGTGGCCACGGTCGTAGACCGTTATCTGCGCGGCGCCCCGCCGCGCCCGGAGATCCGGGTGCGCACGCAGGAGGGCGACGTGCAGATTGAAGCCCCGGCGGCGAAAATCGAGAGCTGGGCACCGCACGGGCCGATGGCTCCTCCCGCAGCCGAGGATGCCACGCGTCCCGGCCGCAAGGCGGTGCGCATCTACCCGTATGCGGTCAGCCGCAACCGCCTGGAGCGGGCCATCCGGGACCTGCGCGTGCCAGCCTACGTGTCCGACTCGCTGCAGGATGCTGACGTCGTGCTGACCCTGAAGTCCCAGGAGCGCCGGCAGCCGCGGAAACTGCGCGAGGCGGTGGATGGCGGCAAGACGCTGCACGTCCTGAAGAGCAACACCATCAACCAGATCCAGGGGTTCCTGCGCGGCGTGTTCGACGTGGAGGATGCCGACGAACAGGAGCTGGCCCTGCGGGAAGTCGAGGAAGCCATCTCCGAGGTCCTGAGTTCGACGCAACCCGTTGAGCTCTCTCCTCAGAACTCATACGTCCGGCGGTTGCAGCACCAGCTGGTTCAACGCTATGGTCTGGCTTCGGAGAGCAGAGGCGAGGAACCGTTCAGACGCGTGGTCATCTTTCCCCGATAAACCGGAAGCGCGGAAGCACGGAAGCGCGGAAGCGCGACCGGTTGACGCCATCAGGTAGCCGCGTTTCCACGTTTCCCCGTTTCCGCGTTTCCACCCTCCGTTGACCCGAGGCTTCTTTATCACGATCGAGGGGCCGGAGGGCGCCGGCAAGACGACGCAGGCGCGTCTGCTCTATGAACATCTCCGGTCCAGATACCCAGTGGTGTACACGCGTGAACCCGGCGGCACGGCCATCGGCGAGCGCATCCGGGCGCTGCTGCTGGACGTCAGTCACACCGGGATGAGCCCTCTCACGGAGATGCTACTGTTCGCCGCCTCGCGCGCGCAGTTCGTCGCCGAGGTGGTCGAACCGGCGTTGCGGGAGGGGCGGCTACTCCTGTCAGAACGATACGTCGACGCGTCGATCGCCTATCAGGGATTCGGCCGCGGGCTGGATGTGGGCCAGGTCCGGCGGGTGAACGAGGGGGCGACCCGCGGGGTGATGCCGGATCTGACCATCCTGCTGGATATCGATCCGGCGTTGGGGTTGCAGCGCGCGCGTCAGACCGCCGGCAAAGAGGGCCGGCCGGGCCATGGCGATCGACTCGAGCAAGAAAGCCTGAGCTTCCACGTACGTGTCAGGGCAGGATTCCTCGCGATCGCACACGAAGAACCCGACCGCATTCGCGTGGTGGACGGCAGTCGTGCACAGGGCGTGGTGCACGACGAGGTGGTCCGGCTGGTGGAAGGGCTCCTGCGCGCGAGGGGGTGGCGGGGATCAGACTCGTCCTAGCGATTGTGCAGGAGAAGGACGTGGGACGGCTGATCGATGCCCTCACCGAGGACGGGTTCAATGCGACGATGCTGGCCAGTACCGGAGGGTTCCTGCGCGAGGGCAACTCCACCATCCTCATTGGGGTGGACGATCAGCAAATTCAGCAGGTTCTGGCGATCATTCAGCGTTCCGCACACCGCCGTGAACAGTTCGTCAGCCCGATGCCGCCGGCTGTGGAGCCGGTAGACTCCTACGTTACCTACCCCGTTAAGGTAGAGGTGGGCGGGGCGATTGTATTCGTATTGCAGGTTGAACGTATGGAACGATTTTGAAATTGTATTCTTATGCCTTTTCGCGACCTCGTTAACCAGGATCACGCGGTGTTACTGTTGCGGACGGCCGTCCGCAGCAGCCGGGTATCGCACGCCTACCTGTTCGTTGGCCCGCGGGGCGTCGGCCGGCATCGCACCGCGATCGCGTTTGCGCAACTCCTGAACTGCGAGCGCGCGAACAGCGATGCCTGCGGCCAGTGCCGCGCGTGCACCCTGATTGCCTCGGGCCAGCATCCTGATGTCCGCGTCGTTGACGTCGCAGGCGGCCGGGTGCTCGACCCGGAGGATACCACCAAGACCGGCATCGGCATCAAGCAGGTACTGGCGCTGCGGCGGGAGGTCGTCTATCCCCCGTACCAGGGCCGGTGGAAAGTCTACGTCCTGGCGGACGCCGAAACCATGACGACCGAGGCGGCCAACAGCCTGCTCAAGGTGCTGGAGGAGCCACCGGATCGTGTCGTGATCATCCTCATTGCCGAGTCTACGGTGCCGCTGCTGCCGACGGTAGTGTCGCGGTGCCAGCTGGTCAGGTTCTCCCTCATTCCCGCGCCCGCGATTGAGCGCGCCCTGGTAGAGCGGCACGGCGTGCCGAAGGGGCGGGCCCGCTTCGTCGCGGCGCTGTCCGGGGGAGAACTGGGGCGGGCGGTGCGCTGGGTGACGTCAGAGGAAACGCAGCAGCGACGCGAACGGATCCTGGATCTGCTCGAGCGGCTGGAGGGTGCCGATCCGCTGGACCGCCTGGATGCCGCCGAGGAATTCTCCAAAGACAAGGACGATCTGCCCGAACTCCTCGAGATTGCGCTGTACTGGTACCGGGACATCCTGGTCTGGCAGCAAACCGGGGAGGATGACCGCCTGATCAACCTGGACCGTCGCGATCGCATTGTGGCGCTGGCGCCCACCCTTTCTCCGGCGCTGCTCAACGCGCGCATCCAGGCAGTGGAAGACGCCGGGGACGCCCTGGAGCGGAACGTCCATCCACGGTTGCTGCTGGAAACACTGTTTCTCCGCATCGCTCCTCCCCCCGCGCCCACTAGACGCTAAATAACGGGATTCCCCACGCCGGCTTCGCCGGCTCGGGACGGAGCGCGGGAACGCGTGACATCGGATTGCGTGATGCTCCCGCGCTCCGCCCCGAGCGAAGCGTGGGGGTTCCCCCGTTCCCGTTAGTTCCTCGAATCCTCATCTGAGGTTGCCTATTGACTCTATGGCAGTCGCCGTTTTATAGTTAGCTCATCGAATAGTTAGGATGACGATGTAAATGGCCCTGCGGGTCGTATTTCCCACGAAATCATCCGGCGCGGCGGACCGCTGCGCGCGAGAGATTCTGGAGACGGTGCCACTGGTCATGCGCGTCGTGCGGGCAGAGATGCGCCGCCAGGGCGCACTCGTGGTGTCTGTCCCACAGTTCCGGGCGCTGGCTTTCGTGGAACGTCATCCAGGTGTCTCGCTAGCCGGCGTGGCCGAGCACCTCGGCGTGACGGCGCCGACGGCGTCGACCATCGTGGACCGTCTGGTGCGCCGTGGTCTGGTGGGACGGGTTCCTGATCCGGAGGAGCGACGCCGCGTGGTGCTCTCACTCACGCCTGCGGGTGGACGGCTGTTCGCCCGCCTGCGCGCCAGGGCGCGGAGGCAGGTGGCCACCCGCCTGGAGGGAGCGTCCGCGGCAGACTTGCGGAAGGTGACCGCCGCGCTCGCCGTCCTGGACCGCCTGTTTCGAGAGGAGGCCAGGGTCATTGGTTGAGCCCGAGGGCCTTCCCCCTGCCGTCGTCACCGATCGCCTTACGCGCCGGTTCGGGTCGATGGTGGCCGTCGATGGGCTCTCGATTACCGTCCCGGCCTCCTCGGTGTTCGGGCTGCTGGGGCCCAACGGCGCCGGCAAAAGCACGACCATCAAGATGCTGACGACGTTGCTCCCGCCGACCTCTGGCCACGCCCGGGTGGCGGGAGCCGATGTGGCGGGTGAGGCGCCGCGGGTACGCGCGAGGATCGGCTACGTGCCGCAAATGCTGTCGGCCGACAGCACACTGACCGGTTATGAGAACCTGCTGATCTCGGCCAAGCTCTACCGCATCCCATCGGCTGAGCGTGCGAACATCGGCTGAGCGTGCGAAACGAATCGAGGGCGCCCTGGAATTCATGGGGCTAACGGAAGCGGCCCACATGCTGGTCCGCACCTACTCCGGTGGCATGATCCGCCGTCTGGAGATCGCGCAGGCGATGCTGCACCGGCCCGCGGTGCTGTTTCTGGACGAACCCACGGTCGGGCTCGATCCGGTGGCCCGGCATGCCGTATGGCAACACATCCGGGACGTGCGCCGCTCCGAGGGGACGACGATCGTCATGACCACCCACTACATGGAGGAAGCCGAAGAGTTGTGCGACGAGGTTGCCATCATGCACCGCGGCGTGATCACGGCTGTCGGGAGTCCGCAGACGCTCCGGGAAATGGTCGGCGGCGGGGCGACGCTCGAGGACGTGTTCATTCATTTCACCGGGAGCGAAATCGACGAAGGGGGAGGCTACAGGGATGCTGTCCGAACGCGCCGTACGGCCCGCCGTCTCGGTTAACGCAAATCCGTTTGTGGATTTCGTGAGCCACACGCTGACAGTGGTGGAAGCCGAAGCCCGCAAGTTGCGCCATGATCCCCTGGAGTTGCTGACGCGCGCCGTCCAGCCCATGCTGTGGCTGCTGGTGTTCGGGCAGGTGTTCGGCCGCATCCGCGGCGTCCCCACTGGGGCGATCAGCTACCGGGACTTCCTCGCGCCCGGGGTCCTGGCGCAGAGCGGGCTCTTCATTGCCATCTTCTATGGCATCACCGCCGTCTGGGAGCGCGATCTGGGCATCGTGCACAAGTATTTGGTTAGTCCTGCCTCGCGTGTCGCGCTTGTGCTGGGGAAGGCTCTGTCGGCCGGGCTCCGCGGCCTGTCACAGGGGCTGATCATCTATATCCTCTCTGTCTTCCTCGGAGTCGACCTGCGGTTTTCGCCTGGCGCGATCCTGGGTGTGCTCGCAGCGATTATTCTTGCCTCCGCCGTCTTTGCGACGCTCTCCCTGATGGTCGCCTGCCTGGTGAAGACGCGGGAGCGCGTGATGGGAATCGGCCAGGTGCTGACGATGCCGCTCTTCTTTGCCAGCAACGCCATCTACCCGGTGGCCCTGATGCCGGGATGGCTGCGGGTGGTTGCGGCGATCAACCCGCTGACGTATCAGGTCGATGCGCTGCGGGCGCTCATGATCCAAGGTGGGACCAGCACGTTCGGCCTGGGGCTCGACTTTGCCGTGCTGGCAGGGGTGCTGGCGCTCTTCGTGGCGGTGGCGAGCCGCCTGTATCCGTCGCTGGCAGCCTGACGACGCGTTCCTCCGTTCCCGCGTTCCTCTGTTCCCGTCAGTTCTTCCGAGCGCCTGCCCGTAGCTTCTTTAACACAAGCAGGTTTCTCCGGTCCGGCCCATGGTGATCAAATCCCGGCGTCTCGATGAAGCCGGCCAGCCGTCGTAGCTTCGGATGGTTGACCAGCGCGGCGAAGCCGCGGCGACCGATGCGGCCCCGACCGATGTTCTCGTGCCGGTCGATGCGTGAGCCGAGTGCCCCCTTCGAATCGTTGAGGTGCAGGGCGCGGAGATGCTTCAGGCCGACCGTGTGTTCGAAGGCGCGCACCATCTGGGTGACGCCCTGGGGGGTGCGGAGATCCCAGCCGGCGGCAAACAGGTGGCATGAGTCAAGACAGATGCCCACGCGCGGATGAAATCGCATCGCCTTCAGGACGTCTGCGAGCTCCTCAAACGTTCCGCCGACCTGACCGCCGGCGCCCGCGCTGTACTCCACGAGGATCATCGCCCGCTCCGTCGCGTCCAGAGCCACGGTCAGCGCCGCCTCGATGCGCGCCAGCGCGTCGGGCCAGGGCCTTTCTCCGCGGCTGCCCAGGTGCGTGATCGCCGCCAGCCCGCCCAGGCGGTCCATGATTCGCAGCGCATACATGAGGGCGCCGGTGGAACGACGGTACAGGTCCATGTCGGCGGCCGCCAGGTTGATGAGGTATGCCGTGTGGGCGACCAGAGGGTCCAGTCTGGCCTTCTTGCGTTTTTCGACAAACAGGTCAAGGTCGCGCTCTGAGTAAATGATTTCCCGCCACTGGCGCGGGCTGCCGACAAAGATCTGCAGGCACTCACAGTCGATGGCCACCGCGCGGTCCACCGCCAGGTGGATTGCGCCGCGGATGCTCACGTGCGCGCCGAATTTCATGCCGTGATTCGTGATTCGTGAATCGTGATTCAGCAACCTACGGGAGGATGAGTTCGACCAGGCAGTTGCGAATCACGAATACCATATGAGCAAGCAATGGGGTTTCACGACGAAGGCGATTCACGGCGGCAAGATGCCTGATGCTCACAAGGCTGTGGCGCCGCCGATCTACCAGACGGCGACCTTCTACTATGACACCGCCGAAGAGGGCGCGCGGCTGGGCCAGGAGATCCCGCCCGGGTACATCTACACGCGGTGGGCCAACCCGACGACGCGAGCGTTGGAGGAGAAGGTGGCGCTGCTGGAGAGCGGGGAGGATGCCCTGGCGACCTCGTCCGGCATGGGGGCGGTATCGGCCGCGGTGCTCACCGCCGTCAAGCCCGGCGACCACGCCGTGGCACCCTCCGCAATCTACCAGGCCACCTATCAATTGTTTGCAGACATTCTCCCCTCGTACGGCGTGCAGACAACGCTCATTCCGGATTCCAGCACCGACGCCTACGAGCGTGCGCTGCGGCCCAACACCAAACTGCTCTTTGTCGAGACTCCGAACAACCCCATGCTCGGCATCACCGAGATCGAGGCAGTGGCCGCGCTGGCCCACACGCGCGGGGCGGCGGCGATTGCCGACAATACCTGGGCGACGCCGTACAATCAGACCCCGCTGACGTTGGGTGCCGATGTGGTGGTGCACAGCGCCACCAAGTACCTGGGCGGCCACCACGATGTCACCGCCGGCGTCATCGTCGGCCGCGCGGAGTTCATCAAGCGCGCCAAGCGCCAGGTGCGGATCTTCGGCGCCACGGCGGATCCGTTCGGGGCCTGGCTGGTCATCCGGGGATTGGCGACCCTGGCGCTGCGGGTGGAACGGCAGAACGCCAGCGCGCGCCGGGTGGCGGAGTTCCTGGCAGGACACCAGAAAGTGTCCAAAGTCTACTATCCCGGCCTCGCCGCGCATCCCGGGCATGCGGTCGCGCGGCGCCAGATGCGCGGGTTCGGCGGCATGTTGAGTTTTGAAGTCAAAGGCGGTTATGCGCCTGGGGTGCGCGCCTTCGAAGCGCTGCAGGTCTGCAAGCGCGCCACCAGTCTGGGTGGGATCAGCACGCTGGTCAGTCACCCCGCTGGGATCAGCAGCGTGCAGATGCCGAAGGATGTGCGCGAGGCGGCAGGCATCGCCGAAGGCCTGATCCGGGTGAGCGTGGGGATCGAAGACGCCGAGGACCTGCTGAACGATTTCGAGCAGGCTCTTCGCCAGGCCTGATGCGCGCGGCGCTCCCTGGATGCGGCGCAGCAGCTCCTCGACCGGCCCTGACCCGCAGCGCCGCTACCGCGCCCCCGCGATCCACTGCTCGAGGGTCCCTGCCACGGCAAAGAGATCTGCGGCGATAGCGTCCGGTCGCGCTCCCGCTCCGGACAGATCCGGTCGTCGCCTCCCTTGGATCAGTATGCTGCGCATGGCTAGGCG
>Ga0209469_1000267_pt1 | contig 32752 bp, 32 predicted proteins | sample GraSoiAngelo_123_FD_185880 | JGI IMG/M metagenome (GOLD analysis project Ga0209469, IMG submission 185880) | Grasslands soil microbial communities from the Angelo Coastal Reserve, California, USA - 14_0927_02_40cm (SPAdes) (version 2) | ecosystem: Environmental > Terrestrial > Soil > Grasslands ... | reverse complement strand
CGCGAGCCGATCAACGACGACTACGCCGAGGGTGTGCAGAATGTCGCGGCGGATTCGCACGCGGGCCTTGCGTCCGAGATCTTCATCCGCACGGCGAAGCTGAAGGACTTTCCCTGGAACGGCTGGCTGCACCTCGCCGTTGCCGGCGGCGTGCACGCGGGGGACGGGGCGTGGAACCCCGTCGCCGGCTTCACGGGACCGGCGGGGCGACTCGTGTGGGCTGCCGTCGGCGATCCCGCGCTGCTCCTCGACCCCGACAGCGGGCGGTTCGTGCCCAACCGCGCGCGGCCGAGCGCGCTGACGCCCGTCACGGAAGCGCCCCCCGACGCGCTGGCGCCCGGCACGCTGCGCCCACTCGGCGTCCCGGCGCCGGCGGGGAGCAAGGTCCTCTACCGCGTGCTGCTCTCCAACACGCACGATGGCCAGCGCATGACCGTCGCCGACGCCATCTACCCGTATGCATTCGCCGCGCGGTGGAGCGTGGAGAGCGGCGGCGGGCGGAAGTACGAGGCCGCCATCGAGCGCGCGACGGCGCTGGCCCGGCGCTCCGTCGTCGCCGTCCGCGTGCTCGGCGTCCGCAAGGAGGTCAAGGAGCTCGGCGACATGCAGCTGATGTACGACGTGCCGGAGATCGAGGTGTATCTCAAGCCGGGCGTCGACGCGCGCGCCGCCGCGGCGATCGCGCCGCCGTGGAGTCCCGTGCCGTGGCAGGTCGTCGCGCTGATGGAGGAGGCGGTCGCGCGCGGTCTGGGCGCCTTCTCTTCCCGGGAGGCCAGCCGCCGCGGCGTGCCCTGGCTGGACGTCGTGAGCGGTCGCGGCCCGCTCCGCAGGCTGGCCGCCGAGCTCGAGAGCCTCCCCTTCGTACCCGAACCGCTGCGCGGCTTCGTCACGCCCGAGCAGGCCCGGCAGCGGTGGGTGGCGCTGCGCGAGTTCGCCCGCGTGCGGGGCCACTACATGCCGACGGCGGGGCCGTACGTGCTCGGCAAGGTGACCCCGGAGCAGATCACGCTGCCCGTGTTCCGCGACTTCACCTATCCGCTGGGCGTCGGTTCCTTCGACCAGTATCCGATCCCGCTGCGCGCCTACGTCGTGAAAGTCGAGCGCCGGGGCGCTCGGCTCGAGATCCAGGCCGACGTGGAAAACATCGAGAAATTCGAGCGCTCGTATAAGATCGTGCGCGAGCCGTTCCGGCCGCAGCCGGCCAGCGAGAAGTTCCGCGAGCCGCTCACCGTGCACTTCACCGTGCTGGGGCCCAACGACGAGGTCGCGGCGGCGGGCGCCTCGCGTGACGTGCAGAACGGGCGGCTGGTGGTGGACCTGACGGGCCGGCTCAAGCCCGGCGCGTACCGCGTGCTGCTGGCGCTGGCGCTCAACGGCAACCTCGTGAACCCGGAGGTGAAGGTGGTGCCGTACTAGTGGACATCGCCCTCATCCACGTCTTCAACGCGCTCCTCTACGCCTCGGTGCTCTTCCTGATCGCGGGCGGGCTCAGCCTCATTTACGGCGTCATGCGCATCGTGAACCTCGCGCACGGCAACCTCTACGCCTTCGGAGCGTACGTCAGCGCGTGGATCATCGGCTATCTCAGCACCTCCGTGGCCGTCGGCGAGGCCGGGAGCGGCGCGCCGACCTGGGTGCTGCTGGCCCTCCTGCCCGCCGGCGCGCTGGCCGCCGCCGCCGCGGGCGCGCTGCTCGAGCCCACGCTGCTGCGGCCCTTCTACAAGCGCGCGGAGGAATACCAGCTGCTCGTGACCTTCGGCCTGCTGATGATCATCGACGACGTGATCCGCTTCCTGTGGGGGCCGTACCCGCTCTCGGCCAGCGTCGTCTTCGAGAACTTCGGCTCGGTCACCGTCGGCGACACGCTCTATCCGACCTACAACTTCCTCGTCATCGGCGTGGGCGCGCTGGCCGCGGTCTTCCTCTGGGCCTTCATCTACCGCACGCGGTTCGGCGTCGTGCTGCGGGCGACCTCGCAGGACATGCGCATGTCGGCGGCGCTCGGCGTCAACGTCAACCGCGTCTACGTGCAGGCCTTCACCCTCGGCTGCTTCATGGCCGGCCTGGGCGGCGCCATCATCGTGCCGAGCCAGTCGGCCGTGCTCGGGATGGGCGTGGACGCGCTGATCCTGTCCTTCATCGTCGTCGTCATCGGCGGTCTCGGCAGCCTCGAGGGCGCGCTGCTCGGCGCGCTGATCGTCGGCGTCGTGCGCGAGGCGGGCATCACCTGGTTTCCCGAGGTGGAGCTGGCGGTGCTCTATCTGATGGCGGCGGCCGTCCTGCTCGTGCGGCCGGCCGGACTGTTCGGGCGCGCATGAGCACTGTGACCACGGTCGTCATCCCGGCCCGCTCGCCGATACGGCGGCTGTGGTACGCGGCGCCGGTTCTGGCGGTACTGCTGGTCCTGCCGTGGGTGGCCGAGCAGTACCAGACGATCCTGCTCGCCTACGGCCTGGTGATGGCGATCGCGGCCATCGGGTTCAACCTGCTGCTGGGCTACACCGGGCTGCTCTCGTTCGGACACTCCGCGTACTTCGGCGTCGGCGCCTACGCGGTCGCGCTGATGGTGAAGTACCTCGGCGTCGTCTCCATGGAGCTGCACCTGCTCGGCGCCATCGCGGCCTCCGTGCTCGTCACCGCGATCTTCGGGATCGCCTGCGTGCGCTACACGCGCATCTTCTTCAGCATCCTCACCATGGCGCTGTCGCAGGTGCTGTGGAGCCTGGCCTTCAAGTTCTTCTGGGTGACCGGCGGCACCGACGGCCTGCGCGTGCCGACGCCGACCCTGCTCGGCGTGGTGACGGGCAAGGGCGACAAGACCGCGTTCCTGGTCCACCAGTACTACTACTATGTGCTCGGCGTCTTCCTCGTCTGCGTAGCCATCATGTGGGTGATCGTGAACTCGCCGTTCGGCCGCGCGCTGCAGGCCATCCGCGACAACGAGACGCGCGCGCAGTTCGTCGGCATCCCGATCTGGCGCTATCGCTGGGTGGCCTTCATGCTCTCCGGCGTGTTCACCGGCGTCGCCGGCGCGCTGTGGGTGCCGCTCAACGGCCTCACCACGCCCGACATCCTGCACTGGACCTTCTCCGGCAAGATCGTCTTCATGGCCGTGCTGGGTGGGTTCCGCACCTTCGTCGGCCCGATCGTCGGCGCCGTCGTCTACAACTATCTCGAGAGCTACGCCGTCGGCTACACGGTGTACTGGCAGCTTTTCCTCGGCGTCATTCTCGTGGTGCTCGTGCTCTCGCTGCCCACCGGCATCGTCGGCACGGCCGAGCGGCTGATGGCGCGGCGGAGGGTGCCCCGATGAGACATCCTGTGTCAAGCCCGAGGCGCGCCACGGCTGCGCCGGGGCGCGTCCGAGCGCTGGCCGGGGGAGTCCGAGGGGGGCGTAGCCCCCTTCGCTTGAAGAGGCTGGGGGGCCATATCGGGGCCCCCCACGACGATCGATGAGCGTGCTGCTCGAGACGAAGGCCCTGGTGAAGCAGTTCGGCGAGTTTCGCGCGGTGGACCGCGTCGACTTCCGCGTGCAGGAGGGCGAGGTGCTCGCCCTCATCGGCTCCAACGGCGCGGGCAAGACGACGCTCGTCAACCTGATCAGCGGGCTGCTGACGGCCGACGAGGGCCACATCCTCTTCCGCGGCCACGACGTCACGAAGCAGCCGGTCAAGGAGCGGATCCGCGCGGGGATCGCGCGATCGTTCCAGCTCGTCAACCTCTTCGACCAGCTCAGCGCGCTCGACAACGTGGCGCTCGCCATCTTCTCGCGCCAGGGCAAGACGCGGCGGCTGCTGTCGCTGGCCGATGCGGATCGGCCCGTGTGGCAGGAGGCGACGGACGTGCTCGCGCTCTTCCGGCTCGACGCCCACGCGCGCACCCTGGCGGGCGGCCTCTCGCAGGGCGAGCGCAAGCTGCTCGACGTCGCCATCGCCTACGCGCTGAAGCCCAAGCTGCTCTTCCTCGACGAGCCGACGAGCGGCGTCGGCACGCGCGAGAAGGCGCCCATCATGGACACGATCGTGTCCGTGGTGAGATCGGAGGGCATCTCGGCCGCCATCATCGAGCACGACATGGACGTCGTGTTCTCGTATTCGGATCGGATCGTGGCCATGCACCAGGGCACGATTCTGGCCGACGGCACGCCCGACCAGATCCGCCGCGACGAGAAGGTGCTGACCACGCTGATCGGCACTCCGGAGCCGCCCCGGCCCTCCCAGGGGGGAGGATAATGAGAGCGCCCGCACCGATGCTCGAGCTGGAGCGGATCGAGACCTATCGCGGCCCCGCGCAGATCCTCCGCTCGATCTCGCTGACCGTCGGCGCCGGCGAGGCGGTCTGTCTCGTGGGTCGCAACGGCGCCGGCAAGACGACCACCATCGATACGATCATGGGGCTCCTGCCATCGCGCAGCGGCGTCGTTCGCTTCAAGGGCCAGGAGGTCACGCGGTGGCCGGCGCACGAGCGGGCGCGCATGGGCATCGGCTACGCGCCCGAGGATTGCGGCATCTTTCCCGATCTCACCGTCGAGGAGAACTTCCAGATCACCGCCTGGCTCGGCAAGGAGACCCCGACCGCCGCGCCCGACGGGACGATCTTCGCCATCTTCCCCGAGATCAAGGAGTTCCTCACCCGGCGAGGCCTGCACCTCTCCGGCGGCCAGAAGAAGATGCTCGCGATCACGCGCGCGCTGACCCTGAAGCCCTCCGTGCTCCTGCTCGACGAGCCGTTCGAGGGGCTGGCGCCGGTCATCGTCACGCGCTTCATCGAGGCGGTGCGCGCCATCAAGGCCCTCGGCGTCTCCGTGCTCATCGCCGAATCCCACGTGCAGAACGCCGGCCGCATCGCCGACCGGCTCTACGCCATCGACCGCGGCGAGATCATCTTCGCCGGACGCCCCGCCCAGCTGACCGGCAACGCCGAGGTGATGAAGACGCTGCACGGGTAGGGGCGCGTAGTCGACTTCGCTCCGCCGGCGGCGCCACGCCGTCAGATGTCGCTGGTTCCGCCAGACGATCGCTGCACGGCTAACGCGGGCTCGCCGCGAGCGGGTGCAAGACGTTGATCGCCCATCCGACGTCGAGGCGCTCTCCGAGCCAGTTGGGCCTAGATGCTTGCGCGTCGACGTGAAGGCGAAGCGCATCGTTCTGCGCTCTGATTGCCGCAACGGGATCGCGAGGCACCGTTACCGGCAGCGGCACCTGCCGCAGTAGCTGGCCGTCTGGGCGCCTGAAGCACAGCTCTCCATCCGGCTGTCGTTCGATCTGGTAGCCGTCCTCGTGGACTGTGTGGTGATGGCGGCGACACAGCAAGGCGAGATTCGACAGCGTCGTCGGGCCTCCGCGCGCCCAGTGGCGAATGTGGTGCCCTTGGCCAAACGAGAGGCCGCAGCCTGGGAAGCGGCAGCTGCGGTCCCGATGCTGGAGGGCCCGCCGGAGCGTCCGGGCGCCGACCTCGGTCACCCGGCCGTTCGCGTCGTGGCGCATCACGACGCGGGTCGCGTCGCACGCCAGCCGCCGGGACGTCTCTGCGGAAACGTGGGCGCCGTCCTCGAGGGCGGACTGTCCTGGGGCGTCGGGGTCGGCCGGCACGTCGGTTTCGGCCAGGACCGGGGCATCGACGTGGACGACGACCTGGTACCGCTCGCCGGGTGGCCCCGGATCGATCCCGTGATGGAGGACCGTCTCGGCGAGCAGGGCCAGCGCGTCGGCCTGCCGCTGGCTGAACGCAGGCGGTTCCGCGGCAACGTCGTTGAGCGTTCCCGCGGAAACGTTTTTCGTTTGTCGGTACAGCGCCTCGCGGGCCGCGCCGAGCGCCTTCATCAGCACGGCCTGGTCTCCGGCTCCGTCTTCGTCTTGATATACGTGGAGGGCTCGGCTCCGATGGCGCTGAGTGCTTTGTTTCGCTTCAGCGATCCGATCGACGCGTCGCCAGCCGCGGACGATCCGCTCGACGTGCTCGGCGGTGCCGGCCCGGCCGACCCCGGACCTTGGAGTATGAGAGCTCACCGCGGGCCAGCGCCCGGGCCAGCAACGGCAGCGTGCCCAGCGCCCGCGCCACCCGGACGCGCTCGCGGGCGGCGCCCAGGTCGAGCCCGATGCGCCACGTGAGCCAGTGGGCACACGAGCGGAAGCCGTTGCCCCAACCGCCGCGGGCGTCGAACTCGCGGATGAGATCAAGCAGGCGGGCCGTGGCGGCATCGAGGTGCGCGGAGAGCTCGGCGATGTGATCGCCGAGACACTCGAGCTCGATGATCGAGGCAGGGGTGGGTAGCGTGATCGTCGCGAGGCTGACGTCGTCGAATACGGTCTTCATCGGTTCTTCTCCTCTTGCTCTGCGCCGACTCTACACCGCGATTTTCGAGGGCCCGTGGCGCCGTCAGGACGCGCGATCGTCGCGCGATTCCGGATCTTTCGACGGGCGCATATCTTCGCGAGCCTAGGCCCCAACGCGCCGCGCTGAGCCGCAATTCGCGATCGATTGCGCACGCCCCGCGGCCGTCCGCGCTGAACGCTGTTAAGTGTCGAAAATCAGATACAGGCGCCGCCGACGTTTCCGCAGGGAACGCCTGATCCCGCGCGCCTCGCTCCCGACCCATCCAATCTCGCCAGCCGTCGCTTGACTGCGCGCTACCCGCGACGCATCATCGCCTCCGCCGGGAGGTGAGCCATGAGCGAGTTCCGCACCCAGCTCGAGGATGCCGTCTCCGCCCGCCACAGCCGCCTGAACCCCTTCACGGAGCGCTGGGTGAGCGGCGAGCTCACGCGGCAGCAGCTCGGCGCCTGGGTCTGTCAGCACTACCAGTACGTCTCGCAGTTCCCGCGCTGGTGCGCGGCCGTCTACGCCGACTGCCCCGACGCCGACGCGCGCGACTTCCTGCTCGAGAACATCGTCGAGGAGGAATCGGGCACCAAGCACGTCGACCTCCTGATCCGCTTCGGCGAGGCGTGCGGCGTGAGCCGCAAGGCGGTCGAGACGGCGCGGCAGCTGCCGACGACCCGCGCGCTGACGGCGTGGTGCTTCGAGACCTCGCGCCAGCCGTTCCACGTCGCGGCCGCCGGGCTGCTCGTCGGACTGGAGTCGCAGGTGCCGGGCATCTACAAGCGCAATCTGCCGCCGCTCAAGACGAAGTACGGCTTCAACGACCACGAGGTGGAGTTCTTCGCCATCCACATCGAGGCCGACGAGGTCCACGGCGAGCGCGGCTACCAGATCGTCGAGCGCCACTCGGACACGCCCGAGCGGCGCGCGCAGGCGCTGGAGCAGGTGCGGCAGGCGACCGAGATGCGCTGGCAGTACATGAGCGGGCTGCACCGCGCCTACGTCTTGAAAGAGGACGCGTGACCGCCATTCGCGTGCCGCTGGCTGACGTGGCGGTCGGCCGGCCGATGCTCGTGGAGGCGGAGGGCGCGCGCGTCGTCCTCGTCCGCGTCGGCGATCGGGTGCACGCGCTCGGCGATGTCTGCGCCCACAAGGGTGGCCCGCTGAGCGAGGGCAAGCTCTCCGGCACGCGCCTGGCGTGCCCGTGGCATGGCTGGATGTACGACGTGCGCACGGGCCAGTGCATGTTTCCCGGGCGTGGCGCCGCCGTGGCGTCCTACGCGGCGCGTATGGAAGGCGACGACGTGCTCGTGGAGCTGCCGTGAGCGGCATCACGCGCGATCTGGCGCGCACGTGCATCGAGCGCGGGTTCAAGAAGGCGGACGCGCTCGGCTTCAAGGTGGCGATCGCGGTGGTGGACGAGGCCGGGCACCTCGTCGTCTGCGAGCGGATGGACGGCGCGCTCTGGGTGACGCCGGAGATCGCGCGCGCCAAGGCCAACGCCGCCGCCGGATTCCGCGCCACCACGCTCGATCTCGAGGAGCGCTTCACCAAGCGGATGCTCTTCGCCGACAACGTCGCCACGCTCGGCCAGTACGAGTTCGTCTTCGGCAAGGGCGGCGTGCCGCTCGTCGAGAACGGCCACGTCGTCGGCGCCGTCGGCGTCAGCGGCGCCGTGCCGGCCGACAACGACCACGCCATCGCGGATGCCGCGGCCGGGCACCCGACCGTACCGAAGTCCCACTGAAGGAGGCCTGACATGGACGCCAAGGATCTCTTCCTCACGCAGCACGCGGCGGTGCAGTCGGTGGCCGTCGGCGGCAACCCGGCCTCGGCCGCGGAGCGCGCGTTCGCGGGGCTCAGCGACGAGCAGATGCGCGTGCGGCCGCGCGAGGACCTGAATTCGCTGGCGTGGCTCATGTGGCACATCGCGCGCGCCGAGGACATCATGGTCGGTGCGCTGATCGCCGGGCGCGAGCAGGTGTGCGACGACGCGTGGCGGAAGCGCCTCGGCGTCTCGCGCCGTGACTTCGGCATCGGCATGACCAGTCCCGAGGTGACGGAGCTCACCCGCGCGGTCGACCTCGTGGCCCTGCGCGAGTACCGCGACGCCGTCGGGCGCCGCACGCGCGAGATCGTGGGCAACTTCAAGGACAGCGACTGGGGCGGCGAGCTCGCGGCGCCGGCGCTGCAAAAAGCGGCCGCCGACGGCGCGTTCGGCACGCGCGCCGAGCAGATGGTGAAGGTCTTCACCGGCCGCCCGCGCACCGCCGTCCTCAGCGGCATCGCGCTGTTCCATCCGGCCGGGCATCTCGGCGAAGCCGTGACCGTGCGCAGCGCGGGCGGCTTCGGCACGGGGATCTGATGAGCGCGGCGCGCCCGCTCCGCGGCATCGTCCCGGCCATGGCCGTCCCGTTGCTCGACGACTACAAGATCGACGAGGACAACCTCGCACGCTTCGCGCTGTGGCTGGCCGGCTGCCGCGGCGTCATGGCCGTGATGACCAACGGCCACACGGGTGAGGTCGGCTCGCTGCTGCCGGACGAGCGGGCCACCGTCACGCGCGTGGTGGCGGATGCGGTCAAGGGGGCCGTGCGCGTCATCTCCGCCGTCTGCGCCGAGGGGACCTTCGAGGCGGTGGAGCACGCCCGCGCGGCCGCCCACGCGGGCGCCGACGCGGTGGACGTGATGCCCTGCCACATGTGGCTGCGCTTCGGCGTGAAGGAAGACGCGGTCTACGAGTACGTGAAGGCTGTCGGCGGCGAGAGCGGCCTCGACGTGATCGTCCACGTCTACCCGGCGAGCACGCGCGCCGCCTACTCGACGCGTCTCATGCTGCGGCTCGCGTCGATTCCCCAGGTGAAGGGCTTCAAGATGGGCGAGCGCGATCTCGGCGCCTACGAGCGCGACATCCGCGCGCTGCGCGCGGACGCGCCCCATGTCGCGCTGCTCAACTGCATGGACGAGTATCTCTTCGCCACGTTCGTGCACCGGATGGACGGCGCGCTCGTCGGATGCGCCAGCCTCATCCCCGAGCTGACCAACGATCTCTTCGAAGCGATGGACGCCGACGATCTCGCCCGCGCCCGCGAGATCAACGACCGAATCTGGCCGATCAAGGAGGCGGTCTACGGCGCCGGCGAGCCCTCCGGCGACGCCCACGCGCGCATGAAGGAGGGCATGGTCCTGCGCGGCATCTTCCGCAGCGCGCTGGCGCGGCCGCCCGTGCTGGCGCCGTCGTCCGCGGAGATCGCGGCGATGCAGGCCGCGCTCGTCGCCAGCCGCGTGCCCGTCGTCGATCTAGTCTGAGCGCGCGCGTCTGAGCTGGTTCCTCCTCTCGCTGGGCGCCGCCCTCACCCAGGCCGTGCAGTTCGCGGTGGTGAAGGGGCGCGGGCAGGCGATCCCACCGATCGTCATCGTCGCGTGGACCCAGACGGTGGCGACCCTCGCGTGGCTCGCCTTCTTCGCGGTGTCCGGCCACGCGTTCACGTGGTCGCGCTCGGCGTGGCCGGCGGTGCTGGCTTCGTCGCTGCTCGTGACGGGCATGGCCACGTTGATCGCGCGCGCCAGCGCGCGCGGCGACATCTCCGTCGTGGGACCGGTCTTCGCGCTGAGCCCGGTCTTCACGGTCCTTCCCGACGCGGTGCTGTCCGGCACGCTGCCGAGCCCGCTCGGCTGGCTCGGCCTCGCCCTCGCGGTGGCGGGGACGTCGAACCTCTCGCGGGGCGCCGCGGGCGGTGGCTCGCTGCGCGCGCTGTTCGTGCGACGTGACGCGCTCGACGCGCTCGGCGCCGCGGTGCTGCTCGGCTTCCTCGCGGCGGTGGATCGCTGGGCCGCGCTCGCCCTCGGCCCGCCCAGCTATCTCGTGTGCTCGCACGGGTTGACCGCCGTCCTGACGACGGTCATTGCGCTGGCCACGACGCCCCGCGGCCTCCTCGCCAGCACGGCGCCGGCGAATCTCGCGACGGTCGTCACCCACGGACTGCTCGGCGTGACCGGCACCGCGATGCAGACCTCGGCGCTGACGATGGCGCCCGCGGCCTACGTGAACGCGATCCGGCGGCTGTCCGCGGTGGTGGCGGTCGTGCTCGGGCGCACGCTCTTCGGCGAGGCCGATCTCGGCCGGCGACTCGCCGCGGCGCTGCTCGCGTGCGCGGGCGCCGCGTGCCTGCTGCTCGCCCGCACTTGACGAACGCCGCCGGGAGGTGCAGCGTACGCGCACGAACGACGAGTCCAGGAGGGACCCGCATGGCCAGTCATGAGATCGACATCCAGGACGTCGAATACCTCCGCCACGGCGACAAGCCGCTGCTCGCCCGGCTCTACAAGCCGAAGGGCGACGGGCCGTTCCCGCTGATCGTCGACCTGCACGGCGGCGCGTGGATCCGCGGCGACCGGCTCAACGACGCCGTGATGAACGAGGCGATGGCGAAGGCCGGCATCGTGGTGGCGGCCATCGATTTCCGGACCGATACGCCGTACCCGGCGTCGCTCGCCGACGTCAACTACGCCGTCCGCTGGATCAAGACCCAGGCCAAGGCGCTGGGCGGCAGCGCGGACCGCGTCGGCCTCATGGGTGCCTCGAGCGGCGCGCACCAGGCCATGCTCTCCGCGATGCGCCCTCGCGACGCGCGCTACGCGGCGATCCCGCTGCCGACGGGCTCGCCGGCCGTCGACGCGAGCGTGCGCGCCGTCGTGCTCTGCTGGCCCGTCATCGATCCCCTCGGGCGCTACCGCTACGCGAAGAAGCTGAGGGAAGGCGGCAAGCCGTATCCCGAGGTCGTCGACCGCGTGCTGCCGGGTCACGACCAGTACTGGAAGACCGAGGACGCCATGGCCGAGGGCAGCCCGGTCGTCGCGCTCGAGCGCGGCGAGCGTGTCGAGATGCCGCCGGCGATCTACCTGCAGGGCGCCGACGACAAGGCGCATCCGCGCGCCGACCTCGACCGGTTCGTCACGCAGTACCGCAAGGCGGGCGGCCAGGTCGAGCTCGAGCTGTTCGAGGGCGAGGCCGAGGGCTACATCGGCAAGAAGCCGATGACCGACGCCGGAAAGCGCACGATCGAGAGGATCATCGAGTTCGTCCGCAAGCAGCTCGCATGACGGTGCGCCCGCTCCCCGCGATCGCGCTCCTCTGCGCCGTCCTCTGCCTGGGCCTCGGCACCGACGCCGCGGCCCAGGCCGGGCCCGAGGGCGAGATGCGCTGGGCCCTCTACGTGACGGTCTCGCCGAACTGGTTCGATCCGGGCGAGGTCGTGGGCCAGCTCACGCCGTTCTGGTTCCTCTACGCGATGCACGACGCGCTCGTGAAGCCGATGCCCGGCAACCTCATGACCCCGAGCCTGGCCGAGTCCTGGACGGTGGGCCCCGACCAACGGTCCTACGAGTTCAAGCTGCGCGAGGGCCTCAAGTTCCACAACGGCGATCCGTTCACCGCGGAGGACGTGAAGTTCAGCTTCGACCGCGCGAAGGGCAAGCTGCTGCACGACAAGGTCAAGGAGGTCACCGTCGTCTCGCCCTCCCGCGTGCGCTTCACGCTGCACGAGCCGTGGCCCGACTTCATGAGCTACTACGGGACGGTCGTCAGCGGCGCGGGCTGGATCGTGCCCAAGAAGTACGTCGAGCAGGTCGGTCCCGACGGCTTCAAGAAGCATCCCATCGGCCTGGGCCCGTACAAGTTCGTGAGCCACTCGCCGGGCGTCGAGCTGGTGATGGAGGCCTTCGAGGGCTACTGGCGCAAGACGCCGAGCGTCAAGCGTGTCGTGTTCAAGATGGTCCCGGAGCCCACGACGCGCGTGGCCATGCTCAAGCGCGGCGAGGTGGACATCGCCTACCTTCTGGAGGCGCCGCAAGCGATCGAGCTGAAGCGCGATCCGAATCTGAAGCTGGCCTTCTCCGGGGGCATCGCGGTCTTCTTCCTGGACTTCCTCGACATGTGGGATCCGAAGTCGCCGTGGGCGGATCATCGCGTCCGCCTGGCCGCCAGCCTCGCCCTCGACCGCCGCTCGCTGAGCGAGGCGGAGACGCTCGGCGCCTCCAAGCCCGCCGGCAACTTCGTGCCGCGCACCTTCGAGTTCGCGCTGCCGCTCGAGCCGCACCCGTACGACCCGGCGCGCGCGAAGAAGCTGCTCGCCGAGGCGGGCTACCCCAACGGCTTCGACGCCGGCGAGTTTCACCAGCTGCCCCCGTACTTCGGCCTGGGCGAGGCGATCGTCGGGTATCTCGGCGCCGTCGGCATCCGGACGAAGATGCGGCCGATGGAGCGCGCCGCCTATCTCTCGGCGCTCCAGGCCAAGAAGCTCAAGGGCGTGTGTGTCTGCTCGAGCGCGCTCTACGGCAACGCCGCCTCGCGGATGTCGGAAGTCATCCCGAGCGACGGCAGCTTCGCCTACGGCGGCTTCCCCGACGTGGACGCGCTCTACAAGCAGCAGGCGCGGGAGTTGGACCGCAAGAAGCGCGAGGCGCTCCTGCACCAGATCCAGCAGATCGTCTACGACCGCGTGCGGATCGCGCCGATCTTCCAGTACATCTGGCCGAGCGGCATCGGGCCGCGCGTCGAGGAGCCAGCGCTGATGCTGATCGACCCCTATCCGTGGTCGGCGCCGCTCGAAGAGGTCCGGCTCAAGAAGCGGTGAGCGGCCGGAGACGTCAGCGGCGGACGATCCTCGCCGTGCCGAGCACGCTCGCCAGGCACATCTCGTCGGTGGTCTCGAAGCCGGAAAAGACCGGCCGCGGCGGCTTGCTCGGGTTCTTGGGGTTGGCCGCCGAGTTGTCGTAGACGCACTCGGCAACGATGCGCGTCCCCGCGGGCAGCGGCACCGGACGCTTGTAGACGTAGCGAATCTGCCACTCGAAGTCCCAGTCGTCGATTTTCAGCATCGACTGCGTCGTCCCGTCCGGCAGGTGCGCCGTCACGGTCATCGCGCGGCCCAGCAGGTGCATGTGGGCGTGAATGGAAATCGCCTCGACGTCGTCCTGAACCATCGCCCGGGCCATGACGGAATGCTGGGGCGCTCCGGCGGGGATGCCGAAGTTCCAGGCGAACGCGCGCAGCAGCGACAGGCGGCGATCGAATGGGCCCGTCGTGAAATGGACGCCGATCTTCGTGAGATCGGTCTCGGCCGTGTCGCCGGGGTTGTTGTAGTGGACCTGGATGACGAGGCGCGCGCCCGGGGGGATGCCCCAGGCCACGCCCGACGGGATCTCGATCGGCGGATAGCCCGGCGCCCACCCCCCGAGCCCGCCGACGCTGTCGAAGCGCGGTCCGCCGAAGCAGGTATAGCCGGGACCGGGCTCTGCCTGGTCGAGCTCGACGGAGCGTCCGGTGACGTCGAGGAACGTCTGGACGTGGTGGACGATCTTCCGGTTGCCGGGCAGCACCTCGGAGGCGCGGATCATCCGCCACTCACCGGGAATCCGGATGGGCACGACGAAGCAGCGGTAGATGTCTTTCGTGCGCGGCGGCACCGTGAACGGCTCCTCCAGCGCGAGCACGGCCGACGGCGTGCCGAGCGTCCCACCCCGGCGGGAACCGGCGTGGCGACGGCAGATCGCGCGGCTCTCCCTCCGGCGCGCCGTCGGCGACCCAGCGGGCGACCAGGCGGATCTCGTCCTCGGAGAGCCGGCGGACGTCGGCGAACTCGCCGTGGCCCGGAACCGCCTTCCACGGCGGCATGTAGCGTGACTCGACCGCCTCGCGAATGTCGTCGCGCCGCGCGTGCGCGTCCTTGTAGTTGGTGAGCGAGAACGGCGCGACCTCGCCGGGGCGGTGGCAGGTCTGGCAGTTGCGCTGGAAGACCCTGACGACCTGCTTGTTGAAGGTCACGGGCCCATCGCCGACGGCCTCTGGCCGAAGCGGGGTGTTGGGGCTCGTCTGGCAGGCGGAGACGAGCAGCGCGATCACGAGGGTGGTGCGTCTCATGACCGTCGCACGACACGTCCGGGCAGGGCGCCGGTGTGGTCGCCGCCGTCGACGACCACCTCGCCGTTCACCACCACCGTCGAGACGCCGACCGCGTAGCGGTGAGGCTCGTCATAGGTCGCGCGATCGGCGATCCGCCCGGGCTCGAAGACCGCCACGTCGGCCCAGCATCCCTCGCGCAGCACTCCGCGGTCGGTGAGCCCCAGCGCCGCCGCGGCGGCGCCCGTCGTCTTGTGAATCGCCGCCGGCAGCGTCAGCAGGCCGAGATCCCGCACGAACGGCCCGAGCAGGCGCGCGTGCGTCCCATAGGAGCGCGGGTGCGGTTTGCCCTGGCTCGTCACGCCGGACGTGGCGAGCGAGTTCGCGTCCGAGCCGACGGTCACCCACGGCGTGGCGCTGATCGCGTGGACGTCCTTGTCGCTCATGGACGTCACCAGGATGCGCGTTTCGCCGCGGTCGGCGATCACGAAGTCGCACACGGCATCGAACGCCTCGACGCCCCGGCGCCGCGCGATGTCGCCGAGCGTGTGACCGGCCTCCTCGGGCAGGTTTGGCGCGACAGCGATGCGCACGACATCCCAGGAGGGGATGCGACCGAAGTTGTTGAGTCCGTCCCGGGCGATGTCCGCGCGGAGACGCGCGCGCACGTCGGCCCGCCCGAGGCGCTCGAGCATCGCCGGGATTCCGCCGTCCATCACCCAGCGGGGGAAGAGGTTGCGCAGCGGATTGCTGGCCGTGTCATAGGGATAGGCGTCGCAGTCCACGGCGAGTCCGCGGCGGCGGGCGGCCGCGATCTCGACCAGAAGTTTGTCGGCGCCGCCCCAGTTGTCGACGCCCGAGAGCTTCAGATGCGCGATCTGAACGTGCACGCCCGTCGCCTCTGCGACGGCGATCGCCTCGCGCACCGCCTCGCCGACGCGGTTGGCCTCGTCGCGGATGTGCGACGAGTAGGCGGCGCCGTGACCGCGGAGCACACGGGCCAGCGCGTGGATCTCCGCGGCGTCGGCGTAGCAGCCGGGCGCCGTGAAGAGGCCCGAAGAGAGTCCCCACGCACCGGCGGCCAGCGCCTCCGCCAGCAGGCGCTCCATCGTGGCCAGCTCAGCGGCGGTGAGCGCGCGGCTCTCCATCTCCGCGGTCATGAGCCGCAGCGTGTTGTGGCCGACCTGGAGGATGACGTTGACCGCCGTCGGTGGAAATGCCGCGACGTAGTCCGCAAAGGTCGTCTCGCTGAACGGCAGCCAGGGCGCGCTGGAGGCGAGATATTCTCGGAGCATCGCCGCGCGCCCGGGCAGCGCGGGGGCGACGGAGAAGCCACAGTTGCCGACCACCTCCAGCGTCACGCCCTGGCGGATCTTCGACTCGGCGCGCGGGTTGATGGGCAGCGTGAAGTCGGAGTGGGTGTGGATGTCGATGAAGCCCGGAGCCACGACGTGTCCGCGCGCGTCGACCACTCGGTGGGCCGGACGGGCCGAGCGCGGCTCGATCGCGACGATGCGGCCGGCGCTCACGCTCACGTCGGCCTCGCGGCCGGGCGCGCCGGTGCCGTCGATCAGCTGGCCACCCCGGATCGACAGATCGTCCATGAGCACTCCATAGTATGACGAACGGGAGGGCGGAGTCATGACGACGACGTCGCGCTGGCAGCGCAAATGGGAGCGGGACCACCTGACGGACGGCTGGTCCCCGATCCCCACCCAGATCGTCTCCAGACGGACCGCGCGCCGTTCGAGCCGAGGCCCCCTCCGAGTTACTAGTACAGCACCACGCTGCGCTTGACCTCGCCCTTGAGGAGCGCGTCGTAGGCGAGGTTCACGTCGCCCAGCGGCACGCGGCGCGAGATCAGCTCCTCGAGCTTGTACTTGCCGCTCATGAACATGTCGATGAGCATGGGCACGTCGGTGCGCTGGTGGCCGGCACCGAACGACGAGCCCGTGAGCACGCGCTGCTGCAGGAAGAGCGCCGGGTCGAGCGAGACCTTCGTGCCCGCCGGGCACACGCCGACGACGACGGCGGTGCCGCCGCGGTGCGTGGAGAGCACCGCCTGCTCGATCGTCGCCTGGGTGCCGACCAGCTCGAACGCGAAGTCCACGCCGCCGCTGCCGCTGATCGCCTGCACGCGCGCGACGGGATCCTCGGTGGCCGCGTTGACGACGTGGGTGGCGCCGAACTCCTCGGCCCACGCGAGCTTCTGCGGCATCACGTCCACCGCGATGATCTTGCCCGCGCCGACGAGCTTGGCGGCCTGGATCGTGTTGAGCCCCACGCCGCCGCAGCCCCACACCGCCACGCTCGCGCCGGGCGGGACCTTGGCCCGGTTGAACACGGGCCCCGCGCCCGCGAGCACGCCGCAGGAGACGAGGCACACCACGTCGAGCGGGGCGTCCTTGCGGATGGGAATGACGCTCTCCTCCATGAGGACGGAGTGCGTCGCGAAGCCGGCGACTTGCAGGTAGTGGTTCAGGCTCGTGCCGTTCTTGCGGAACCGCGTGGTGCCGTCCAGCATGAGCCAGCGTGGCTTGTCGCGCAGCGCGCACATCGTCGGCTGGCCGCCGATGCAGTAGCCGCACTTGCCGCACGACGGGATGTAGGAGGAGCACACGTGGTCTCCGACCGCCACGCTCTCGACGCCGGGGCCAATGCGCTCGACCACGCCGGCGGCCTCGTGGCCCAGCACCACGGGCAAGGGGTGGGGCACGTCGCCGCTCATGAGGTGGTAGTCGCTGTGGCATACGCCATTGGCGACCCACCGCACCTGCACCTCGTGGGGACCGGGATCCAGAAGCTCGACCTCCTCGATCACCAGGGGCTTCTTCACCTCGTACAGGACGGCCGCTGTCGCTCTCATCGTTGCCTCCTCGCGAGAAGCATTCGCATCACGGCCCCTCCGCGGGGGCCGAGGATATCAATAAAGATGGCACGCGACCAGCCGCCCGCTCTCGGGCCGCAGCACCGGCTCCTGCGTCGCGCAATGGGGCATCGCGAACGGGCAGCGCGGGTGAAAGCGGCAGCCGCCGGGCGGCGCGAGCGGGCTCGGCACCTCGCCCGAGAGCGTCACCTCGTCGGGCGGGCGATCGAAATCGATCGGCAGCGCCGCGGCGAACAGCGCCTTCGTGTAGGGATGCTTCGGAGCCAGCGCCACGGCGTCGGCGTCGCCCACCTCCACGATCTTGCCGAGGTACATCACGGCGATGGTGCGGCTCATGTGGGCGACCGCGGCGAGGTCGTGCGCGATGAACAGGTAGGACACGCGTAGCCGCTGCTGGAGGTCGGCGAGGAGGTTCAGGATCTGGGCGCGGATCGAGACGTCGAGCGCGGAGACCGGCTCGTCGAGCACGACGAGCTTCGGCGAGAGCGCGAGCGCGCGCGCGATGGCGATGCGCTGGCGCTGGCCGCCGGAGAACTCGTGCGGGTAGAGCGTGGCCGCGCGCTCCGGCAGGCCGACCAGGTCCAGCAGCTCCGCGACGCGGCGACGGCGGCCCGCGGCGTCGAGGTCGGCGTTGATCACGAGCGGCTCGGCGACGATGGTGCCCACGCGCATGCGCGGGTCGAGGGAGGCGAACGGGTCCTGGAAGACGGCCTGGACCGAGCGGCGGTAGGCGCGCTCGCCCTCGCCGCCCAGCGTGGACACGTCCCGGCCCTCGAATCGGATGCTTCCCGCCGTCGGCTTTTCCAGCGCGAGGATGAGCTTGGACGTCGTGGTCTTGCCGCAGCCCGACTCGCCGACGAGCCCGAGGGTCGAGCCCGCCGGGATCTCGAACGACACCGAGTCGACCGCGCGCACGAGGCCGGTCGACCAGCCGAGCGCGCCGCGGCGCACGACGAAGTGCTTCGTGAGGTTCGTGACCTCGAGCAGCGCGCGGGACGGTAGTCGAGGGGCGTCACGGCCGTCGAGGAGCGTCACGGGTTCCCCGGGACGCGACGAGAGTTGGGGGTCTGGGGGCCATCTCGGGGCCCCCAGGCTAATGGGCGGGCCATGTCGGGGCCCCCCATGTCATCAGGGGAGCACATGGAGCCAGCAGCGCGTCGCGTGGCCGGGAACGACCTCGGTTTCGGGCGGGGCCTCGACGCAGCGCTCGAACGCGGCCGGGCAGCGCGGGGCGAACGCGCAGCCGGCGGCCAGCGTCGCGAGGTCGGGCGGCTGGCCGGCGATGGCCGCGAGGCGCTCGCGGCGCGCGCCAAAGCGCGGGATCGATTCCAGCAGCGCGCGCGTGTAGGGATGCGCGGGCTGGGCGAAGATGCGGCGCACGGGACCGATCTCGACGATGCGCCCGGCGTACATGACCGCCACGCGGTCGCAGGTGCGCGCCACGATCCCGAGGTTGTGGGTGACGAAGATCATCGCGAAGCGGTGGCGCTGCTGCAGCTCCTTGAGCAGGCCGAGGTACTGCGCCTGGATCGTGAGATCGAGGCTGGTCGTCGGCTCGTCGGCGATGAGCAGGCGCGGCGGCCCCGCGATGGCCATGGCGCCGACCACGCGCTGGCGCATGCCACCCGAGAGCTGGTGCGGAAACGCGCGCAGCCGCGCGGCGGGCGAGGGGATGCTCACCGAGGCCAGCAGCTCCGCGGCACGCGCGAGCACGGCGCGGCCGCGGAGGCCGTGGTACATCGTCAGCGGCTCGCGCATCTGCATGCCGATGGAGAACACCGGGTTGAGCGAGGACATCGGATCCTGCAGGATCATCGCGACCGTGCGGCCGCGGATCCGCTGCATCTCGTCGTCGGTCTTCTTCAAGAGATCGTTGCCGTCGAGGAGGACCGCGCCGCCGACGATGCGCGCGGCCGGCCGCGGCACGAGGCGGACGATGCTCAGGCACGTCATGCTCTTGCCCGAGCCGGACTCACCGACGAGGCCGAGCGTCTCGGCCTCGCCGAGCGCGAAGGAGACGCCGTCCACCGCCTTGATCGTCCCCCAGCGGGTGACGATGTGCGTGCGGAGGTCGCGAACGTCGATGACGGCGGACACGCGGCTCAGAGCTGGCGCAGCTTGGGGTCCAGGGTGTCGCGCAGCCAGTCGCCGAGCAGGTTGAAGGCGAGCACGACGAGCAGGATGGCCAGCCCGGGCAGGAACGATACCCACCACGCGCTCGTCACGACGTCGCGTCCCTCGGCGATCATCGAGCCCCACGCCGGCGTCGGCGGCGGGATGCCGGCCCCGAGGAACGACAGCGACGCCTCGACGATGATGACGTAGCCGACCTGCAGCGTGACCAGGACCACCAGCGTGTTGAGCGTGTTGGGCAGCAGATGCCGGGTGATGATCCGCCAGGCGCCGGCGCCGGCGATGCGCGCCTGCGCGATGAAGTCGAGCGTCATGAGCGTGAGCACCTGGCCGCGGATCACGCGCGCGTAGCGCGCCCACAGGATTACCGCGATCGCGATGACGACGTTGGTGAAGCTCGGGCCGACGGTGACGGCCAGGATCAGCGCGAGCAGGATCACCGGGAACGAGAGCGTGGCGTCGGTGACCCGCATCAGCGCCGCGTCGACGCGGCCGCCGTAGTAACCGGCCACGAGGCCGATGGTGGCGCCGACCGCGCCGGCCAGGAGCACGGCCAGCGCGCCCACCGCGAGCGAGACGCGCGAGCCCCAGATGATGCGCGTCAGCATGTCCCGGCCCAGCCGGTCGGTGCCGAGCGGGTGCGCCCACGAGCCACGCTCCTCCCACACCGGCGGGCGGAAGCGCAGGCGCAGCGACTGCTCGTAGGGATCGCCGGGGCTGAGCAGCGGCGCCAGCAGCGCGATGAGCACGAACACGGCGATGATGCCGATGGAGACGACCGGCACCCGGCGCCCGCGCGCCCGCGGCTCGGGCCGCGCCGCGCGCTCGGGAACGGCGACGACGCTCACCGCGAATACCGGATGCGCGGATCGATCACCGCGTAGAGACAATCGACGCCGAGGTTGACGGCGGCCACGATGGTGGCGGTGGTGAGCACGACCGCCTGGATCACCGGGAAATCGCGCGAGGTGATGCCGTCGTACGCGAGGCGCCCGAGCCCCGGCCACGCGAACACCGTCTCGACGACGATGGCCGTGGTGACGAGGATCGCGAAGTAGATGCCGGCGAAGGTGACGACGGGGATGAGCGCGTTCTTGAGCGCGTGGACCCACACCACCTTGCGCTCGGCGACGCCCTTGAGCCGGGCGAGCTTCACGTACTCCGAGTCGAGCACCTCGAGCATCCCCGAGCGCAGCAGGCGCATCATGCCGGCCACCACGAACCAGCCGAGCGTGAGGCCGGGCAGGACGTAGGAGGCGAGGCTGTCGGCGCCGCCCGCCGGCAGCCACTGCCAGCGCCCTGCGACGAACTCCACGAGCACGATGGCCACCCAGAACGTCGGCAGCGACTGCCCGAGCACGGCCACGATCTGCGCCGCGCGGTCCACACCGGTGCCCTTCTTCACGGCCGCCATCACGCCGAGCGGAAAGGCGATGGCCAGCGACGCGCCCATCGCGAAGGCGGCGAGCTTGAGTGAGTTCGGCAGCCGCTCGCGCAGCAGCTCGATGACGGGCCGGCGCGCGCGGATCGAGGTGCCGAAGTCCCCGGTGACCGCGCGGCCGACGAACGAGAAGTACTGCTCGACGTACGGTCGGTCGAGCCCGAGGTACTTGCGGGCGTTGGCATAGTCCTCCTCGCTGGCGTTCATCGGGAGGATCATGTGCAGCGGGTCGCCGGTGGCGCGAGCGAGGACAAAGACCACGACAGACAGAATCGCCAGTGCCACCAGCGACTGGAGGAGACGAAAGAGGACGAAGCGAAGCACGGGTTGTTGAAGGTTGGGGGGGAGCCGAGCTCCCCCCCAACTCCCCCCCAGCGCCTATTTCCGCGCGAGCTCGTCGATGAACAGGTCGTACATCACGGCGCCCGGGTTGTACTTGCCGAGCGTCTTGGAGGTCGCGTACGGCGAGTGCACGTAGACGACCGGCACGCCGTGGTGCTCGCTGCGCATCCGCGTGTAGATGTTGCGCATGAGCGCGTTGATCTTCTCCCGGTCGGTCTGGCGCATGACCTGCGCGATCATGCCGTCGATCTCCGGATCGTTGACGGTGTCGTTCAGCTTGGACGGCGTGTAGGCCTGTTTCTCCAGCAGGGCGTAGGTGCCGATCCAGTCACGGTTGGCGATGTTGTAGTAGCCCACCGCGCCGGGCGCCTTGCGATCCACCCACTGTTTGCGGAAGGCCGGGTAGTCGACGGGGATGAGCTTGCTCTTGACGCCGATCTTCTCCCAGTAGCCCGCCACCGCCTCCGCGAACGACTTGCCCTCGGCGAAGCCGGGGAGCTGGAAGGCGTAGACGTCTTGCGTGAAGCCGCCGGCGTAGCCGGCGTCGGCGAGCAGCTTCTTGGCGCGCGCGACGTCGTACGGGTAGGCCATCTCCGGCGTCACCTTGAAGCCGACCTCCTTGAACGCCCACGACAGCCCCATCGGAATCGCCGCCGGCTCGGCGTAGCCGCCGAAGATCGACTGCGCGATCTCGGCACGATCGATGGCCAGATTGAGCGCCTCGCGCACGCGCTTGTCCCTGGTGGGCGGCGTCCGGCCCTCGGGGCCGAGGATCCACCACATGTGGATGATGGCTTCTTCCCTCCGCATGTGGACCGGGAAGCCTTCCTTCTCCAGCTCCTTCACGCGCTCGCGGCTCACGTCGGCCACGTCCGCCTCACCGCGGCGCAGCAGCGCGATGCGCGTCGTCTCCTCGGGGACGAGCTTGAACGTCACGTTCTTGTACTTCGGCACGCCGATGCGCCAGTGGTTGTCGACCGCCGTCATCTTGATGTGCGAGCCGACCACCTGCTCGACGAACTTGTAGGGGCCGGTGCCGACGGGCTTGCGGGCGAATACATCATCGCCGTTGGCCTCGATGTATTTCTTCGGAAGTACCATTCCTTCTGTCGAAAGCGATCGCGACAAGTACGTTGGAATGATCAGCGTGGATTCCTTCAGGACAATCACGACGCGGTCGGGCGCCGGCGTCTCGATGTCGGCGATGAGCGTGCGCAGCGGGCCCGCATAGCCCGTCGTGGAGCGCTTGCTCATGGCGCGCTGGAGGCTGAACTTCACGTCCTCCGACGTCATGTCGCTGCCGTCGTGGAACTTCACGCCCTTTCGGAGATGGAACGTCCAGCGCCTGTGGTCGGCCGAGCTTTCCCACTTGCTGGCCAGCCCGCCCGCCTGCGACGGCTGGCCGTCCGGCGTGACGCCGACGAGATAATCGAACATCAGCGAGAGGTAGTACTTCACGTTGTGGCCCTGGAGCGCCGGGTCCAGCGTCTCGGCGGAGAAGCTCGACAGCGCGACCGTGAGCTCCGACTTGGCTTGCGCCCACGCGGGGCTTGCGACGGCGATCAGCAGCAGCAGCGACGTCACGATGATCCGGGTTGTCGATTTCATTGGTTGGGTCCTCCGGGAGGCCCTGACCGTATCGCGGGACGGGCCGGCGGCGCAAGTCCGCCGGCCCCGACGACCCTAGCCGGCTACGATGACGCTCTGTCCCAGAAACGAAGGGCGCACGAGCGCCGTGTAACGAGCACCGACTCGCGCCGTTCGAGCGCCGGCTTCGCCGGCGCAATCGGATCCTGGGGGAGGCATCGGAGGGGGCCGCCGAGACCCCCTCCGAGTTTTTAGCTCGCTGGCTTGAGCTGGCCGCGCGTGGCCTGGACGACCTGCTCCTGCGCCCACTCCATCGCCCGCCTGGTCGGCATGCCGTGGATCGCCTTGGCGACCATGTCGGGCAGCACGTAGTTGTTCTCGATCCGGCGCACGGCGTCGTTCGGCTTCGCGGGCCACCCGCGGGGATGCGCGTACTCCGCCTCCTTCGGGAGCATCGCGAATTTTGGATTGCGCACCCAGATCGGATGGTCGGCGAGGTTGCGGAGCGGCGGCTGGTTGAAGGCATTGGACGCCACGATCCACGCGTCGAAGTTCTCCTTGCGGAACAGGAACTGGACGAACTCCTTCGCCGGCTCGGCGTTCTTCGAGAATTTCCAGAGCCCGATTCCGTTGATGCCCGGCGCGCTGTGCGTGCCCGCGGGCCCGGCCGGGCTCGGATGGTGGTTGATGTCGTCGGCGATCGGCATCTTGTTGGCGAGCGCCGTGTTGTAGGGGCTGATCGGGTTGTGGATCCACGAGCCCTTGCCGGAGAGGATGAACCGGTTGTTGGACGCGTCGTCCCAGGACAGCACCTCGGGCTCCATGCCGTCGCGATAGAGCTCCTTGTACCACTCGATCACCTGCGCGGTCCTGTCCGACACGATGGCCGGCGTCTTGCCGTCCACCTCGAGGACCTTGCCGCCGTAGCACCAGAAGATGGCCCAGAAACTCGTGTTCGAGTCGCCGCAGTGGCTGATGGCGATGCCCACCGGATTGCCCTGCCGCTTGAGGACCTTGCCCTGCCGCAGCAGCTCGTCCCATGTTTTCGGGTACTCGAGGCCGGCCTTCGCGAAGTGCGCCATGTTGTAGGTCGCGGGAAACGCGACCCAGAACCAGGGCACCGCACGCCAGCCCGAGCCCGTCTGGCACGACTCCGCGGCGAACGGATACCAGCCGCCGTACTTCTTGCCGAGCGTGTCGACCAGCGGGCCCACGTCGACGAGCAGATTCTCGAAGAGGTACGGATCGGCGTGGCTCAGGAGGACGAGATCGTGGCCGGACTGGCTCTGGGCCTCGGCGGCGCGCTTGGCCGGCAGCTGCAGGCCCTGGATGGTGTCGACTTTGACCGTGAGACCGGCCTGCTTGCCGAACACCTCGGCCTGCCGTCGGAGCTCGTCGTCGGAGGCCGGAACGAAGTGGTTGGTGCTCAAGAACGTGAGCTCGCGCTTCTGGGCGTAGGCGGGAGCGCGATCCAGCAGTACCGTGGCGCCGGCCACGGCCGAAGAGAGAAGGAAGTCGCGACGCGTCGTTCCTCGCATGGCTCAACCCCCCTTGCGTGGACGTTGGGGCGCAAGTATCACATAATGGCCGGCGCCGAAAAAGGAGATGCCATGCCCAAGAAGCCGCTGAGCCTCGCGTGCGTGCTGTTCGTCGCGGCGCTGATGTCCGGCGCGTCGGCCGTCTCACCGGCGCTCGCCCAGGGCAAGAAGCTCAAGATCGGCGTGATCTACGACTACACCGGGCCGCTCGCGGGCGGCGGGTCGGACCTGCACGCGCTCGGCGCGAAGATCATGATCGACTACTTTGCGAAAAAAGGGGGCGTCGAGGGCTACGCGATCGAGGCAACCTACGCGGACGCTCAGAGCAAGCCCGACGTGGCCATCAACGAGGCGGTGCGGCTGGTCGAGCAGGAGAAGGTCGACATGCTCCTCGGCTTCTATTCGTCGGCGCAGTGCGTCCCGGTCGCCGCGCGCGTCGAGCAACTGAAGAAGTTCATGTGGATCACCACATGCATCTCCTCGGCCGTGCTCGAGAACCGCAATCTGAAATACGTGTTCCGGGTGCAGCCGAGCGGCCGCCAGTTCGGCTTGATGTCGATGGACTTCATCGCTCAGAACGCCAGGGCGAAGCTCGGCAAGGAGCCAAAGGACCTCAAGGTCGCCATCATCCACGAGGACGGCGCGTACGGTATCGACGTCTCGAAGGGCAACGAGGAGGGGGCGAAGAAGGCCGGCTTCAACGTCGTGCTGAAAGAAGGCTACTCGGCCACCGCGCCCGACCTCTCGTCCCTCGTGATCAAGCTCAAGCGCGCCCGCCCCGACGTCCTGTTCCACACCGGCTACAACCCCGACATCGCGCTGTTTCTGCGCCAGGCGCGCGAGCAGGGTCTGCGCTTTCACGCGCTCGTCGGCCACGGCGCCGGCTACGGCGTGTACGACAAGCTCAAGGAAGCGGTCGGCAAGGACGTCAACTATGTCTTCAACGTCGACCCGATCTCGATCTGGCTTGCCAACGAGAAGGCGCTGCGCCCCGAGCTGGTCCCGATGATCAAGATGATCGGCGACGAGTACGAGAAGGCGCGACCCGGGACGCACGTGAAGTCGGCCCACGTCGGCATGGCCGCCAGCAACACCTACGTCTTCATGACCGAGGTCCTGCCCAAGGCCATCAAGAAGTACGGTGGCATCGACGCCGACTCGCTGCGCAAGGCCGCGCTCGAGGTGAACCTGCCCGAGGGCGCCACCATGCTCGGCTTCGGCGTGCACTTCCTGGGTGACGGGCCTATGGCGGGGCAGAACGACCGCGCGTTCCCCGTCATCGTGCAGTACGTCGACGACAAGCCGTACATCGTGTGGCCCAAGAGTCTGCAGCACCGCGAGCCGGTGCTGCCGCTGCCCTCGTCGTCGCCGTACGCGGCGAATTAACGCCAATCTCTGAAAGGGATGACGACTCCTGAACGTTCCGTTCGTTCTGTCCGCTTTCCGGCTGCATACGGCGCGCCGGGAGGACCGGAGAGTCTTCTCGATCTCCGCCCATCTCTCGAGCGAAGCCGAGGCGATCATCCTCGAAGGCACCGCCGAATACGTCACGGAGCCTTCACATTCCCTCGCCGCGCCATCCGCGGCTGCTTCCAAGGAGAAATACCCGCAGCACTTCTCCGGAAATGCGGCGCCATTCCGGCCGTTCTGGGCGCTCCGGCCCACCACGGCCCTTGCTTGGACCCTCGAGGGCTTCCCACGAGGCGCGACTCGCTGGCGCTTCCCCACGCGATGAGCGTGCCGGATCACGTCAGGGCGAGGTGGGGACAAGGCGACTAGACGGCCGGGATGTTGCCCAGCACCGACCGCGTGAGCCCCGGGTGCTCCGTCCACGCCGTGCGGAGCTTCTGCGTCGCCTCGATCCAGTCGGCGCCGCGCGGGAGCACCACGCCGCCTGACCGCACCGCGTAAACCCTGGGGTCGTCCACGCCGGGCGGGATCTGGCCTCGGTCGCGCAGCGCCCTGGCGGCGTCGAGCAGCCGCTTGCGGGTGCGGATCACCATCGCGTCGCTCGTCCCGAGGTGCTCGCGCGTGCGGTCGTACACGGGCCCCATGCTCTCGGTCACCGCCTGGTCTTGCAGATGGATGCTTCCGATGCCGGTGAAGCTGACCGTCTTCTGCGCCTTGCGGTCGATCAGATAGTCGTTGGTGCCGTCGGCCGCGCACCGGAAGCGCCCATACCAGTCGGTGGTGTTCGGCAGCGTCTCGGGTGGCGCCACGGCCTGGCGGCCGGCGTTTCTGGGGGGTGGCGGCGCCCCGTGCGTGATCAGGAAGGCGAGCGTGTGCGCATCGTCCATCGGCACCCAGGCCCGCACGCGGACCTCGAGCCCGAGCACACCCGTGGGGATCATCGCGTAGAAGGGGAACAGGAAGTTGGCGATGCGCCAGTAGTTCGTGTCCGCCTCCGCCGGGCGATACGCGCCATACATGACGCCGGAGTCCGTGTCGGTCACCTCGTACCGCGGCGCGCGGTCGGCGAGCGCGTACCGGGCCCAGCTGTCCGGCGGCACCTCGGAGGCGTCCACGCCGCCGAGGTGCAGGTACACGGTGTGGCCGGTGTCGATGTCGCCCTCCAGCGCCTGTATCCAGTTGCAGTCGCGCTGGTACACCTGGATGCGGTTGTCGGCGAGCATCGTGGCCTCGAGCTCCGGCATCGGCGGCGGCGTCGGCCGCGGTCCCAGGTACGTCCAGATGAGCCCGCCGCGCTCGACGCAGGGATAGGTCACGGCCCGGACCTTCTGCTTGAAGTTGCTCTCCGCCGGCTCGATGGGCATGTCGACGCAGCGGCCGCCCACGTCGAACTTCCAGCCGTGATAGACACAGCGCAGGCCCTCGGCTTCGTTGCGGCCGTAGAAGAGGCTGGCGCCGCGATGCGGGCAGCTGTTCTGGATCAGGCCCACGGCCCCCGACGAGACGCGGAACGCGATGAGGTCCTCGCCCAGCAGACGCACGCGCAGCGGCGCGCCGTCGGGCTCGGGCAATTCGCTCGACAACGCGGCGGGCACCCAGTACTGCCGCATGAGGTTGCCCATCGGTGTTCCCGGTCCGATCCGACAGAGCAGCTCGTTGTCGTCCCGACTCAGCATGGGCGCCTCCGCGCGGTCTGATCAGGCGGGCCCGATGGTACACTCCCGGCGACGCGACGCAAAGGAGCGCCCAGCATGACAGCACCCACGCTTCCGCCGTTGCTCTCGAGCGACGGTCACCTGGAGGTCCTGCCCGAGCGCTGGACGCCGCGCATGCCCGCGAAGTATCGCGAGCGCGCGCCGCGGACGGTCAAGCTCTCCGACGGCGGCGACGCGATCCTCGTCGAGGGCCAGCCGCCGTATCCGGCGCCGTTCCTCGATCTCCGGGCCGGGCGGACGAACGAGACGTGGCAGCCATTCGGCACCACGGTGGAGGGCACGGCGGGCGTGGGGCCGCCGGAGCAGCGCCTGCGCGAGCAGGACATGGATGGTCTGCTCGCGGAGGTGATCTTCCCCAACATGCAGGTCGGCCCGCGGCTCTGGCGCGCGCTGACCGACGACGACGTGTACCGCGCGACCGTCCGCGCGTACAACGACTGGCTGGCCGAGGAATACTGCGCGGTCTCGCGTGACCGCCTCATCGGGCTGGGCGTCATCCCGTGGACGAACCTCGACGACGCCGTGGCCGAGCTCGAGCACTGCGCGAGGCTGGGGCTCCGCGGCGTCAACCTCGGCGTGTTCCCGAACGGCAGGGCGTATCCGCTGCCCGAGGACGACCGGTTCTGGGCGGCCGCGATCGACATGAGGATGCCGCTGACGGTGCACGTCGCCTTCGATCGCCTGGGCCCGCGCGCGTCGCAGCCGACATTCGAGTACCCGGGCGCCGATCCGGAGGTCCTCAAGAAGCTCGGGCCGCGCAAGATCGTGGAGTGGATCGCGCTGCCGTTCCTGAACATCCCGCCCGCCATCAGCCTCGCGCAGCTGGTCATGTCCGGCGTCTTCGATCGCCTGCCGGACCTCCGAATCTTCTTCGCCGAGTCGCGCCTCGGCTGGGTACCGTTCTGGATGGAGGAGGCCGACTACTGGTACGAGCGCCACCGCCACTGGGCGCAGCGCCTGCTGCACGTCCAGCCGCTGACGCAGCGGCCGAGCGACTACGTGCGCCGGCACGTCTCGTTCAGCCTGCAGCACGTCGAGCGCGTCGCGGTCGAGCTGCGTCACCACATCGACGTCGAGCGCATCATGTTCGCGACCGACTTCCCGCACATCGAGTGCGACTGGCCGAACACGCGCCCCTTCGCCGAGCGGCTCTTCGCCGGCGTGCCGGCCGACGAGGCCTTCAAGATCGCGGCGGGCAACATGCTGGCGTTCTTCCGGCTCGAGGACACGCCGGTGGGCAAGAGTGTGCTGGCGCGGGCGCCGCAGGCCGCCACGCGCGCCTAGACCGCAAGGAGACCGTCATGTTCCAGCTCCGCAAGCTCGGCCACGTCGTGCTCAACGTGACCGATCTCGAGGCCTCGGTGCGGTTCTACACCGAGGTGCTCGGGCTCTCGATCAGCGATCGCTATCCGGACAGCATGGTGCCGGGCGGCATGGTCTTCATGTGCGTGAGCACCGACCATCACGGCGTGGCGCTGGTGGGCGGCGCGTCGAAGCTCGAGCGCAGCACGCTCAATCACTTCGCGTTCGAGGTGGGCTCGCCCGACGAGGTGTTCCGCGCCCGGGCCTGGCTGCGCAAGCACGACGTCCCCATCGTCTTCGAGGGACGGCGGCGCGCCGGCTGTCAGCTCGCCATCGAGTTCCGCGACCCCGACGGCAACAACCTCGAGATCTACTGGGGCATCGACCAGGTCGGCACGACCGGCGGGTCGCGTCCCGCGAGCGAGTGGCGGCCGGCGCGGAGCCTGGAGGACGCCGTCGCCAACCCCGTACCCGGTCAGCGCCTGCCACCGATTGCGATCGACACAGTGTGACCGAGGAGCGCCACGGGTTTCCCGGGGCGCTCCGAGCGTTGGAGGGTATGGGGGGCCATGTCGGGGCCCCCCATGTAAGCAGTCAGGCGGGCGGTCCGACGTCCACGAGCCCAAGCTTGAGCAGCACGTCGTCGCCCGGCTTCATGCCGTCCAGCGCGGTGGGCGACGGTGTCAGCGTGAAGGACCCGCCCGGCGTGGCGACGGTCGCCGTCCCCTTGGCCTGATCGACGGCCGCGATCGAGCCGGTCACGGTGGCGACGCGTGTGTCGATCACGCTGACCGTCACGAAGACGACGTGGCCCGGCTTGACCTCGCTGACGACGGCGGGCGGAAACGTCGCGGCCAGCGTCATCCCGTCGGCGGCCATCTCGATCCGTCCCGTCGCGGGATCCACCGAGGTCACCTGCGCTCTCACGAGCGTGCGGGCGTCCCCCGAGCCCGTCGGCTCGCGGCCGACGCCGCCACGCCCGGACGGCGCGGGCTTCGCGCGGCCGCGCTGCGCCAGCAGCGTCTCGGCCGCCGCCGGGCCGACGTCGAGCACGCGGGACATGGCAACGCCGGCGAGCACGCGCATCAGCCCGACGACGACAACTCGTTTGGTCATCGTGCTCACCACCGCCGCCAGTAGCCGTACGGGCGGTAATAGCCGTAGACGGGATACGCGGGCGCCACCACGTAGGGCCGGGGCGCGACGACGACGGGAGCGGGCGCGACGACCACGGGCGGGGGAGCCACGGCGACCGGCGGGCCGACGGGCACCGCGATGCAGCCCGCTGCGAGCGCGGCGAGGCCGAGGACGAGCATCGATCCGGCGAGCTTGACGAGGGGCATCGTTGGTTCCTCCACCCCGTCAGACGCCGTGCCCTCAGTTGTTATTCTGACGAGAGCCCGCCCCAGACCTCGCGGGCGACCGACACGCAGAGCGCGAGCTTGGCCTTCTGCGCCTCGATCGTGAGTTCGTTGCCCTCGACCGTCGACGAGAAGCCGCACTGCGGGCTGACGGCGAGCTGGTCCATGGCGATGTGCTTCGCGGCCTCGTCCAGCCGGCGCTTCAGATCGTCCGTGTTCTCGAGCACGCCCACCTTGCTGGTGACGAGGCCGAGCACGACGCGTACGCGCTTGCCGACGTGGCGCAGCGGCGAGAAGTCGCCCGAGCGCGCGTCGTCGAACTCGAGGAAGAAGCCGTCGTACGGCATCTGCGTGAAGATCGTCTCGGCGATCCTCGCGTAGCCGCCCTGCGCGCGCCACGCCGAGCGGAAGTTGCCGCGGCACAGGTGCGTGCAGATCGCCATGTCCGCGGGCTTGTCGCGCAGCGTGGCCCGGATCATCTTCACCGACAGCGCGAGCTGCGCGTCGGGGTCCTCGCCGCGCGCCTTCAGCTGGGCGCGCAGCTCCTCGTCGCAGAGGTAGGCGAGGCTCACGTCGTCCAGCTGGAGGTAACGGCAGCCGGCGGCGTAGAGATCGGCGATCTCCGCGCGGTAGGCGGCGGCCGTGTCCTCCACGAACGCGTCGAGGTCGCGATAGACGCGCGTGTCGATGCCGGCGCGCCCGACCTGGGAGTAGAGCATGTTGGGTGAGGGAATCGTGAGCTTCGGCGTGCGGGTGACGACGGACTTCAAGAACTTGAAGGCCTCGACGAAGATGGGCCTCGGCCGCGTCACCCGGCTGGTGATCGCGAGGTCGGGCCGGGTGAAGTGGAGGTCGCCGCCCTTGCCGTGGAACGTGACGGGAATCGTCTGGCCCTGGCTCGACCAGCCGTCGAGCTGGAGCAGGAAGTCCATGTGCCACGACTTGCGGCGGTGCTCGCCGTCGGTGATGCCCTGCAGCCCGACCTCTTCCTGGAGCTTCACGACCTCCCGGATGGAGGCGTCCTCGGCCGCCGCCAGCCTGTCCGCGCCGACGCGTCCGGCTTCCTTCTCGAGCCTCAGCGCCTTGAGCGCGGCGGGACGCAGGAGGCTGCCGACGTGGTCGGCGCGGAACGGCCCTCGTGCCGCGGCCGTCATTTCACTTTTTGAGGTGCCGGCCGAGGAAGGCGAGCATCTTCTCCCAGGCGTCCTTGGCCTGCGAGGGACGGTAGCGCTCGGCGTTCGTGAAGTTCAGGAAGGCGTGGCCGGCGCCCTCGTAGCGGTGGAACTCGTGCGCCTTGCCGTGGCGCGACAGCTCGGCGTCGATCGTGTCGACGTCGGCGGGCGAGGGATTCGTGTCGTCCAGCCCGAAGAAGCCGATCATCGGCGCCGCGACGGCCTTCGTGAGGTCGAACGGCGCCGGCCCCTCGCCCCAGGGCTTCATGATGTTGCCGCCGTAGAAGACGCCGGCCGCGCGCCAGGCCGCCGGCCGCGCCCCCGCGAGCAGGTAGGTGATGCGCCCTCCCATGCAAAAGCCGAGCACCGCGAGGTCGGTGACGCGCGTGTCCTTGAGCGCGCGCAGGTGCGCGATGGTAGCGTCCGCGTCGGCGAGGATCTCCGCGTCGCGCAGCCGCCCGATGCGCGTCATCATGTCGGCGCCGTCCTCGGGCTGGCGGTGATAGAGATCCGGCGCTGCCGCGGCGTAGCCGTGGCGCGCGAGGTCGTCGACGCGGTCCTCGATGAACTTGTCGAGGCCGGGGCCGTGCGCATCAGGGCCTCCCTTTCGTCTCGAGCGCCTTGTGAAGCGCCCCATCCTTCATGATCATGCGCAGGGCGTTGCGGTCTTGCAGGATCGTGATGTCGGCGAGCGGGTCGCCGTCCACCAGCAGCAGGTCCGCCAGCGCGCCGGCCTTGATCACGCCGAGCTCACCGGGCAGGCCCATGAGCTCGCCGCCCAAACGCGTGGCCGCGACGATCGTGTCCATCGCCGGGAAGCCGAGGATCTTGACGAAGATCCAGAGATCGCGCGCGTACGTGCCGTGCGGCGTGTAGGGGAAGCCGTAGTCGCCGCCGGGCAGCACGCGGATCCCGCGCTTGCGCATACGGTTCATGGCCTCGACGGTCACCGCGAGCTCGCGCTCGAACGCCGCCGAGCGCTCGGCGGTCACGCCCCACTGGCCGGCGGCCTGGCTCAGATTGTAGGTGATGCCGAGCGCGGGCCCGACGAAGATGCGATCGCGGGCCGCCTCGAGCGCGTCGAGCGCGCGCTCGTCGACCCAGTTCGCGTGGTAGATGACGTCGATCCCGTGGCGCAGCGCGATCATCACGGACTCCGCGCTGCGGCAGTGCGCCGCCACGCGCAGCCGCGCCGCGCGCGCGACCTCCATGGCCGCCGCGACCTCGGCGTCGCTCATCGGCGTCTCGTCGGAGGGATAGCTCGACGTGCCGGCATCCCCGGAGAGGTTGAGCTTCAACAGGTCGACGCCCTCGCGCGCCAGCAGCCGGCACACGCGGCGGATCTGGTCGGGGCCGTCGGCGACCCAGCAGAACGTCGGGGTCTCGTGGTGCGGCAGGTGCAGCATGTTCGTGTCGCCGAGGCCGCCGGTGACGGTGATCTCGGGCCCGTTGGCGAAAAGCCGCGGCCCAGGCACGCGGCCGGCCTCGATCTCGCGCTTGAGCACCACGTCCAGCCGCGGCTTCGGCGACGCCGCCGAGAACGCGCTCGTGTAGCCGCAATCGAGCATCAGCGTCGCGTTGCGCACCGTGACGAGCATGTGCTCCTCGGGCGGCAGGCGCGTCAGCTCCTGGGACGGCATGTC
>Ga0209469_1000259_pt1 | contig 33104 bp, 32 predicted proteins | sample GraSoiAngelo_123_FD_185880 | JGI IMG/M metagenome (GOLD analysis project Ga0209469, IMG submission 185880) | Grasslands soil microbial communities from the Angelo Coastal Reserve, California, USA - 14_0927_02_40cm (SPAdes) (version 2) | ecosystem: Environmental > Terrestrial > Soil > Grasslands ... | reverse complement strand
CCACGAAGCTGCAGCCCCGCATCTTCGGGTCAACATCAGCGCACTTCAGTTGCTTCGCCATGTCGTCCCTCCTTACGCAGAGTCACCTTCACTTCAATCATCGCGCATGGACGCGCCGGAGCCCAGGCCTATTTCTGGATACGTCCTAACAGGCGATGCTCGCTGTCAGCCGGAATTCTTCGCTCCGCCAGGTCCTCTCATTAGATTAGTGGAGAGAGCAACCGCACTTTGTCTCACGTGCCGGAGTTTCTCTCGGTCGGGAGGGAGACTACTCGCTCGTCATTTCTTCCCGACGCTCTGGCGGCGCTGTCGTCGGCTCGATGTCGTGCTCCTCCAACCATTCGCGCATCGCCTTCCGCACGCGCTCGTCGTGGAACCGGAACCATCGCTCGCGCTCCGTAGGGTACTCCGCCAGCACGTCCTTGAACCGTCGGAAGGCGCCGCGGCCGTCGAGCGCGATCTCCAAACGATCGCGCAGACGCGTGTTGGTCACCGACGCCGCGAACTCCGTCATCCAGCCGTACTCCATGGACGCCTCGAGTCGCTCGATTCGCACGAGGGAGCCTTCCGCGAGTCCCGCGGTCGCTTCGTCCTCGGAGAGTTCGAAATCCTCAGCGCCATCCGTGAACGCGGATAGCCGGTACTGTCGCACCTCGCCGCTGCGCAGATCCAGAAAGTATTCCAGCTCGTCACTGCGCCAGGTCAGCGCCATCTTGAGATCGTCCCAGTTGACGGGGACCCGCCTTCGCCGGATCTGTTCCGGTTCCTCACGCATGCTCGCCGCTCCTGAGAGTCTTACGCCCCATTGTGTCAAGGCAGCTCACGCATCACCGACCCATCGAGCGTCGGCGGCTGGTGCCTATTCCGGTCGCTCCAGGCCGAGTTCGGCCCAGATGGGTGTGAAGTCGAACGTGCGCATGAGCCGCCGGCGCAGAGAGGCTTGAGAGAAGCAGCCGGGATCATGCCGGGCGGCTCCATGCGCCGGTTAGGCGGAACTCGCGGCTCCCGGCGCGCGCCACTTCCTGTGCACTGGGCGCATCTGTGGCGTTAGTACGTTCTCCCATCGCGTATGCATGACCCGATCGATCCACAGTTCAAACAGAACTTCAGACGCGTTTGCCATGTGTTTCGCGTCTCGAAACACTGCGCCACGGACCGCCGGATTTTCAACCAAGATGGCTTTGCCTGCGACGTAGAACTCGTCGCTTCCAGGCTTCGGCTGCGAGAACGTCTGAAGAGCGTACCTGCCATCCCGCAGCAAGTCGTGGCGCTTCGGTGAAGCGGGTGTAATGAGGACAAAGAGACGGTCGTCGGAAAGGACGGGGCACAGCGGGTGGAGGCGCGGGGCACCGTCCTTGCGCACGGTCGCCAGAAAGGCCAGCCCTACGCCAGACTTATGAAGGAGAAGCGAGCGGCCCGTTTCGGCCAGGTCGCGCTCGGCAGCGGCGAACTCCTTCCACGTCACCATTTCATCACCTACGCCTCTATCCGTGACGGCACTACTTTCTCCGTGGACAACCGAGGGCCTGATAAGGGTCCGACGGATCTCGTGCTTCCGATGAACGTCGAGCGGCTTCGTCTTCTGCTGACGGGTCGCTCGACCTCTGGCGTCCGGCCACGGACGACGAAGACCCATGGGAACTGAGGAACCGTTCGCAAAGATCTCCATTAGAGAGTAGCTCAAAGGCGAGCTTCCAAAGGAAGGCGGATGCGTCTGCGGCCTTCTCAGGTCTTGCGATGAGCTCGAGGATCTTAGAGCGAAATGTTGCCGAGGTAAGCTGCTTCCCGGTGCCGCCAAACCAGCTGGTGTCTTCATGAGACTTGCCATCGAGTCGCAGGACGTGAGTCTCCCCGTCCCAATCGATCTCGATCGACTCGCAGCGAGTTTGCTTGATAGAGATGTAGACTCGCCCGTCCTCACTTTGTTTGACGTAGCGGCCAGACAGATCAGGGCACGTGCTTTGAAGAGTCGACGCTTGCTGTAGTAACAGCAGAAAACCCATCAGTATCGTCATGGTCGGCCTAACGCTCACGTTGACCTGCGGCCACCGAGCGAGCCCCGGCGAGGGAGGTGGGCCGTCGGGTCCAACGTGATGTTAGGCCGATCGGAGTTCTTCTTTGGCACGGTTAACGAGGGAGAGCACCGCCGCCGAAAAGTCCTGGGGCGCTTCCTGGGGCAAGTTGTGGCCCGCCAGCGGAATCACTCGGCGCTCATATGCGGCTGTGAAGAACCGATGGTGGCGCTCGGAGCTAGCTACCGGCGTGACTCCGTTATCACCTCCGTGCAGCACGATCGTCGGCACGGCAATCGGCGGTCGCTGGGTCAACCGGCGTTCGGTAACCTCGGTCGCCGGGTCTCCGGGCACCAGCGAAAAGCGATGCCGATAGGAATGAATCACCACAGCGACGAAGTCCGGGTTGTTGAAAGAACCAGCAGTGCGTTCATAGGTCGCCTCATCGAAATGCCAGTTCGGGGACCAAAGCCGCCACAGAAGTTTGCAAAACTCGTAGCGATTCTGTTCCAGACCGGCCCGCCCACGCTCGCCATGGAAGTAGTACTGGTACCACAGTTGAAACTCTCTCTCCGGCGCTTGTGGCTCGATATAGCCGGGAATGTACTGAATGTTGTAACCGCCCCCTGATACCAGCCCCCTTACCCGCTCAGGCCACAGCGCAGCGACGATACAAGCAGCACGACCTCCCCAGTCGTAGCCCGCCAGCACACCCCTCTGAATTTGGAGCGCATCCATGAAGGCCACGAGATCGTGGGCCAGCACCGCCTGCTGTCCCGAGCGCGGCGTATCGAGAGACAAGAAGCGCGTGGGCCCGTACCCGCGCAGGAAGGGTGCAATAACGTGACACCCCGCCGAAACAAGAAGAGGCGTGACCTCATCGTAGGCGTGAACGTCATAGGGGAAACCGTGCAGAAGCAAAACTGGTGTGCCGCTCGCGGCACCACTCTCTTCATAGGCGACGCTGAGGACACCCGCCTCGACCCGCTTCAGCGTGACCTCCCTCCTTTATGACAATCGTGGAGCCAGTCGGGCTGAGCTTTGGACCTAACGATCACGCTGAGCGGCGCGCGAAGCATCGGGTGTATGTGCAAGTTAGCCGACCCGCTGTCAGCATGACTTTGTCTCCATGTTTCCTGGCAGATCCTCAGCACTTCACCGGATATGTGAGCACCAAGCGATCTGCCGAGTACACCTTCGTGTCATCGAAGCATCCTACAATCCGTGGGAGCGGGTCTTCGATGGCGTTGATGTTACGCCCTCTCTGCAGCTCCAGGTGCACATGCTCAAAGCCAGGCCACGCGCGCTGCCCCGACGTGCCGACCGCGCCGATCCGTTGGCCACGCTTGACATTCTCCCCGACCCGTACGGCGATCTCGGAGAAGTGGCAATAGACCGTTCGGAGGCCGTATGGATCATGGTCGATAACGACGATCAGCCCGCACAAGTCTCGGTTGTCACGCGCGACGGTGACGCGGCCGTCGGCCGCCGCCAGCACATCCGCGCCCATCCTGCCTGCGACGTCGACGCCGCGATGGGGACTCATCCGCGGATAGCCCTCTGAGCCCAGCCAGTCGCCAAAGCCCGTGTGGATTCGCGGGGTGCCGTCGCCTGAGGGGGTCACCGCACACACAAGATGCGTCAGGGGCAGAAGCACGAGAAACACCAGCGCAACGACATTGACGACGACAGAGAAGAAGCGCAGGTGCCCTTCCACGCGGCGACGCCGCACGAACTGAACGAGCGAGTTCACGAACGACAACACGATCAGCGCGGCACCAGCGGCGGCCACGGTCGGAAAGGTAAATCGAGGAACCCGCTGGGCTATCCACGGCGTGGAGGCGCCCGCGAACACCAATACGACCGTCGGCGAGACGAACCAAAGGATCTGGCGGGCGCTGAGGCAGCCCGGCGTTCTGGATTCTCTCACGGCGGCTCAACGCTCAGCATCAGCCGCGCGCGTTAGCGCGTCGGTTGAAGGCTGATGTTCGGCGACGCTGCACGAGGAGAAGTGGCCTCCTGCCGAGGCCAGACAAGCGTGACGCTACTACCAATGGCCATGCCGAGCCAGCGGTTCTCAGCATCCGAAAGCTCCTGACATACGCGACGCACCTCTGGCTGTGTGGGGAGCTCGCGCGATGGGTGAGCCGGCCTCCATATCCCACTGAGCAGAGCGCGAGCCGCTGCCCAGTCGCGATCAAGCCGACGCTGGTAGATCTCTACCAGGCTGCCTACGACTGCCTCGGCCTCGGTGACCCGCGAACTGACGCCCTTCATGACCTGTCGCGAAAGCTCCTCTACGCGCGCGGCCCGCTTTCGCGGAAGAACCTCCACGCCTGCGAATACGGCACCAGCGGCGATGGAGCCCCAGAACCCCCACAGGAGCCCTAGAGTGCGCTCGACGACGAAGTGCGCCAAGTCGTGAGGGAGTCTGTGAAGGGGTGCGTAACTCGGAAGCTCAAGCGTAACGCCATCGTCGCGTCGCACGAGCGTCGTGGACCGCCCCTCCGCGGTTCGTGTCATGACGATTTCCATACTGCACCTCTGACGTTCGCCGAACGCTACCTATCAGCCGCGGCGCGCCCTGCGCGCCGGCGGCTGCATGCGCTTGTTCGGCGGACTGCCGGCAACCGTGTCCACCCTTCTCAGGCGGCAACCTCTACGGTTGCGTAAAAGTCGACCTGTCGCGATGTCCTGCCCGGCACTACAGTTCGCCGGCGTGGGCGCGGAGGACGAACACCGTCAGCCCGCATTCCACGGAGATGAAGTTGAATCGCCGCCTGAATGCGCTGGAGGGTTGAGTCGATCGTCTTGCCCGTAGCGACGCATCCTGGCAAATCAGGAACGGAAGCGCCCCAATCGCTGTCAGGGTCCTTGTTGATGCGCACGAGGTACCGCAGCCTTTTCACGGTCTGTCTCCTTTAAGCCCCGCCTGGCGCCTGACGGATGCCAGCGTCCCCTTCGGCATGTCGTCTCCAAGCTGGCCGCTGACAGTCACACGGCCCGGCTTGGTCGGGTGCTTGAACTGACGATGGCTACCTCTTGTAACCACCAGCGTCCAGCCATCGTCTTGCAGCATCCGAATCACTTCACGAACCTTCACCCGGTTACATTATCAAATGCACAATCCTCGGCCCCTATTCGGTGCCGTCGAACGCTGGCAGTGAGCGGCCGCGGCGAGCGAATGCGAGCCAGCGGTCCGCTCGAGTGCCGGGTTAGATGTCTCGTTCGAATGCACCGCCACGTCCCAATACGGCGCGGAAGAGGTTGCCATACCCAGGATGAGCAAGTGGTAGAGCCAATGCGTGAGCAAGGTTCACCCAGCGCAGCTCAGAATGCTCGGCCCCAAGCAACCGGGGCTCACCTCCGCCCCAGGATGTCACGACGAACACGTGATACCTGGCGTCTCCGTGTTCGGCAGGCTGCGGCTCCTCCAAGACGGCGATCTCCTCGAACACGTGCGCCTTGACGCCAATCTCTTCCTCAAGTTCGCGAACGAGGGCATCGGCAGGTGCTTCGCCTCCTTCGCAGTGTCCACCGATGATGTCCCACACACCGGGGTAAAACTTCCGGTCTCCCGAGCGCCTAGCCAAAAGGATCTGGCCTCCCCGAACCAGCAGGCCGCCAGCACAGATCCTCGTGGTGCCTGCCGACGTCATAGCTCTCGTCGCTTGTACATCTCACACTCCGGCTCAGCGGCGGTGCGCAGCGCCGTCCGCCACAACCGGTTGTTAGACCGCTTCATTTTAGGTAGTCGCCACTAGCAGTTCCTCTGAATTATTTGGCGGACGAAGGCCATCTGTCCTGCCCGCGAAGTAGCGTTGGGCAAGCGTAGCTGCCGATACGTGCTGGACCTCTCTAAAGCCGGCATTGCGAGCCAGTGTCAGCATCTCTGTCGGCGTGAAGAAGCTGATGAAGGGCGTGCCGTTTGCTCGCGCCCCCGCCACCGCTCGCTCAATCCCGGGACGCACCTCGGGGTCCGCAAGCTCGATCGGAAGCATGAACGACATGGCGAGCGTGGAGCCCGGAGAGAGCGTCGCGACCTGGCGCAGCGTCGCCGCAATCGCGTTCTTGGTCAGGTACATGCTGACACCGGTGGACGCCACGACCGCCGGCCGCCCGGAGTCGAAGCCCGTCGCTGCCAGCTGCTCCCGCCACGCGTCGCCTGCCTCGAAGTCGACTGGCACGAGCCGCAGGAACGACGGGATACCGAGGCCGAGGTCGACGAGGCGCTGGCGCTTCCACGCCTGAGGGCCGGGCGGATCGATCTCGAACACGAGCAGACGGGAGGCAAGCTCCGGCCGACGCTGGGCGAAGGTGTCCAGCCCCGCTCCGAGGATGACGTACTGTCCGACGCCATGGGCAACTTGTTCCGCGACGAGATCTTCAATGAAGCGGGCGCGGGCCACGATGGAGGCGCGGAAGGGCCGCGTGAACGGGCTCATGTCCGGGCGGCTGCGCCATCCGTCGTCTGGAGCCGCCAGCTTCAAGCCGACTTCGTCTTCGAGCACGTGCGGCGGCGAATCGACTTCTACGTGCAGCGCCCGCCACAAGGCGACCCGCACCGCCGTGTTGTCTGGCGCCGCCACTTGCTTATCATGCATGACTCTCTCTGTTGGTTTCGGCTGTTGTCGGTCTAACATCGGACTGACCCGCGGCGCGATCGGGTCACCCGCGGCGTCGGGGTCAAGTCCGTGTTAGACGGCATTCGTTCGTACGAGCATCATAAGCCCGGACGCCCAGGCCAACTTCGTGGCAACAAATCCGGGTCGGGTTTCCAGCTCCGTGATCAGCGCCGGAACCTTTGGTGCGTGCCCCTCCGGCCATGACGCCTGCGGTAGTAAGGTCGTCGATAAAATAGATACCGCCGACTTTCAGGAGCGAAAGCGCAAGGTCCACGTGCGTGAACTTGCCGGGCCACGTGTCAGCGTAGATGAAGTCGAAGTGCAACGGTGCTGACTGGGCGAGGAACGCCTCACCGTCTGCGAGATGGAACGTGACGCGCGGGTCGTGCCCGAGATGGCGCCGAGCCACCTCCAACACCTTGGCGTCGTTTTCGACCGAGTCGAGCCGGGAACGCTCGTCCATGCCGGCGAGGAGCCAAGCCGTACCGACGCCAGTACCGGTCCCGAGTTCCAGAAATCTGCCGCTCGGCTTGGATGCGGCGAGGGTGCGAAGCAGCGAGCCGGTCTGCGGCTCAGAAGCCATTGTGAACCCCAACTGCCGGGTGTCGCGGCGAATCGTATCGACCACTGCCGGAACCTGCCTGATTTCAAGATCATCCATCTGGAGAATGTCCTATACCCCCTCACCGCGCACGTTGCGCGGCGCCGCCGAGCAAAGGCGAGCCAGCGGTGTTAGGGGGCCATTTAGACCCAGACTCCGTCAGCGGCTGTCTTTGGGCCACCGGCATCACCCGTGTTGATTGTTCCAGCACTCTCAACAAGCATGATTTTGCACTCTCCAGCCGCCCAGGGCTTGTGCTCGACTCCTCGCGGGATAACGAACAGTTCTCCGGGTCGGAGGTTAACCTCGCCATCCCGGAGGTGGATCTTCATCTCCCCACCGATGACGATGAAGACTTCGTCGGTGTCAGCGTGACTGTGCCAGACAAACTCGCCCTGAATCTTCACGAGTTTGAAGTGATAGTCGTTCATTTGGGCGATGATCTTCGGCGCCCAGTGGTCAGAGAACTTCGAGAACTTCTCGGCAAAGTTGATTGGCCGTCGATCCATTCCCCGTCTCCCTCTGGACGGCTAACGTGCCGCTCAGCTGCGGGGGCGAGCAGCGCGAGCCCCGGTCAGCTGAAGCGTGCGGTTAGAAGGCCCTGGGTTGGGTGCGTACCTGTCGTCAGTCGGCAAGGGCGCGCTCGATTTCGTCCAGATGCTGACGGCGATGGGTCGCACGAACAAGAGTCCGCGGACGCACCGCGAGGATTGCCTGGGCCAATGCCTCGCGCAGGCTCTCAGCCTTGCTGTCCGCCGCCTCGGCCGCCGCGATCACCTCGTACCTGATCTGGGCTGGCGCAATAGCCTGCCACCAGGGCAGCATGCCGTCGTTGATTCCGTTGACGAAGCTCTCGACTGGCGGCACCCTCACCACACCCGTGCGCTCCCACTCCTCGAACTTGGCGAGCCAGAGCCTGTCCCAGAAGGCCAAGTGTGCCAGACCAACGCCGACCGTCCACCCATGGCCGATGGAGCGAGCGATCGTGGCATCCCTCAGCCCGGCTACGAAGGCCTTCAGTCTGGTGCGCTCAGCATCGTTTTCTGTCGCGTACGGTCGGCCCATGGGTACCTCCTCGACTCTTGTCCTTCTAACGAGTCTGTAGAAAAACCAGGTTTGCGAAGCCTGCCATCGCCAGAATCGCCCTAGTGTCGGCGGTCTTTATCGAGGGAGGCGAGGGGTGCCGACAGCCGATCTCTCAGCATCGCCTGCGGCCGTTCTCGCTCTGGCGGATCGATCCGTTCATGCCGATCGGCCCTCGCTCGTCCCGTAGCGTTGCAGCTTCCCGATGTTGTGCACCAGGCAGTACAGCAGCCACTGGGTGTTGATCTTTCGGTGGCCGCGCAGGCTGAACCGCCTCAAGCGGCGGCTGCTGCAGATGTTCGCAAACACCGGCTCGGCCACCGCAAGCCGGCGACTGTACTGATAGCGCCCGTGGTCGGTGTCGATCTTGCGCTTCATGCGAGCGCTGCAGGTCTCCGGCTTGCCCGGGGATCGTCCCAGGAAGAGCGTGACCTGTCGGATCAGAGTGCGCTCGGGATGCGTCAGGCACCGGGCGCGCAGCGGGCACGCCCCGCAGTCCCGCTTGGCCCCTTTGAAGATCACCGCGCGATAGCCGTCAGGACGGTTGTGTTGGCCGCTCCGGTACAGCCGCTTGCCCGCCGGGCAGATGCAGGTCAAGCTCTTCGGGTCGAAGCGAAAGTCCTCGGGCCGAAAGAGCCGCGCGGGATCGTCCACCGGCTCGGGCTTATGCCGCTCGGCGGTGACAAAGCGCGGGTCGCGCTTGCGAAACAACGTGTCGGCCAGATAGCCGTCGACGTGCGTCTCGTCGAGGTACTGCACGTTCGCGTCCGTGTGGAAGCCCGCGTCCGCCGCGACCACCGCGCCCGCCAGCACGTCCTCGGCGAGGCCCAGCTCGCGAAACGTCGCTCGCGTCCCCTCCAACATGGGCACCAGCAGCGCGTGCTCCTGGGCTTCGCCGAAGGCCTGCGCGTGGACCACGATTTGATGCTGGCCGTCCACGACCGCCACCCCGTCGTAGCCCTGGATCACGCCCTTCGAGGTCTTCATCTTGGCACTGTCGTTGTCGGTGAGGTTGCTCTTCTTCACCCGCCCGCTGGGCCCGACCTTGTCCGCGTGGCGTTGAAGAAACCCCCGGACCTTCTCCAGCGCCGCCTGGAGGGTCTCGATCTGCTTGCCCCGCGCCACCCGCAGCGGTTCCTCGTCCCCCGCCGCGTCGGCGTCGCGGTGACGGCGCACCAGATGCTCAACCGCACGTTCCATCTTCGCGATCTTCTTCTCGAAGTCCCCCCGGGTGCCGCTCCACTCCTTGGAGGCATTGCTCGGCAGCTTCACCCCATCGACGGCGAACATCTCTCGCCCGATCAGCCCCAGCTCGTCACACACCAAGAGCACGTCCCGGAACACGGCGACGATCTCCCGGTCGAGCGTCGCAATGAAATCTGCGATCGTCGTGAAGTGGGGCGCGCTGTCGGCCGACAACGCCATGAACAGGACATTCTCCCGACACAGCCGGGCAATCTCGCGGCTGGAGGTCACGCCGCGGGCGTAGGCATAAAGGATGACTTTGAGAAGGATGGCCGGGTCGTAGGCCGGCGCCCCCACCTCGTCGTTACGGTACCGGGCTTCGAACACCGACAGATCGATCTCCTCGTCGATCAGGCGGCTCAGCGTAGCCTCGAACGTGCCCGGCAGGATCTGGCGCTCGAAGCTCACCGGCACGAGCTTCAGCTGATCGTAGCTGTAGGGCTTAAACCGCGCCATCGCTCCTCCTCATCGTGTGAGGTCGTCGCGCTCTTCACACGAGAGACGAGACGACGGCGATTCCAAGGTTTTTCTACAGGCTCAACGCCACGCATCAGCCGCCCGCCAGACAGGCGACAAATTTGCGCATGCAAATTTGATGACTGGCTGGTGGGTCGGCTGCATGCGTTTGTTAGGCGGCGACGTTCAGGAACCGTATACGGACCGCCCCACGCTGTGCAGGTAGAACTCCGCAGTGTACGGACCCACGTGCCTGAAGCGCTCCTGCAGAATCGTGCACGCATCCTTATCCGATTTGACCGTGCGAAGATAGCGCGCGAACGTGCCATGCTCTGCGCGGATGCGCTCGAACTCCTGCGCATTCGCAACAAGGGCCGCGACCTTCTTCCGGTTCCTCAGCGCGCCCGGCCTGCGGAGCAGCGCAGCAGGAGTTGCATGCGCGAGCTTCGCAATTTCGAAATCGAGGAACGCGCTCCGGTAGCGCGGCCAGCTCCTGCGCACGCTGGCCCAGCTCAGGCCAGCCTGCAGGATGCAGAGGGACAGGACCTCGAAATACTTGTGGTCCGTGCGCGGTTTCTTGCCGGGAAGGCAGCGGCTGCGCTGCTCCTTTGCGAACGTACACTCCCAGGGCGCGCGGTGGCTCATTCGATCTTCCGGCATATGAACGATGAAGATGGCACCCTTCGCCGCCTAACGATCACGCTGAGCGGCCGGGGCGAGCGCAGGCGAGCCCCGGTCCGTTCAAGCGTGATGTTCGGCGCCAGGTGATCGGACGGCTCAGCCCGCCGCCCGGGCCGCTGCCGTTGAGCGTTGTCGGCATTTGGTGACCCGCGTCCCCGCCACGGTTGTGTAGTGGGCCTCTTAGCGACTGTAACCTACAGAGCCCCGGCCGTTGCTTCGATGACTTCACAATTCTGGCGCCCCGCCGCCCCCGGGCGACTTCAATCGCCGCTGGTGCGGCGAACTCGATCTCTCTTGAACTGTGTTATCTGACTGCGTAGTTCTGTACATCTGGTCGGAAAGACCCGACTGCAATCGCATGGTCTCGAGTTTCCACAGGGTTGGAGCACACCTCCGGGCCTTCTCGCCGTGATATACGACGAGGCGTTGCAGGGTACCATCTGCGCGCTCGCGGCCCGAAGTTCCGCCCTCGGCGATCATGACAGGAACATCCGGTCCGCCGGGCTCCGGACCCCCGCCGGTCCGCGATTGAGCACGTGCGTGTAGATCATCGTGGTGCTGACATCCTGGTGGCCGAGCAGTTCTTGGACCGTGCGGATGTCGTGGCCCTCCTCGAGCAGATGGGTGGCGAAGGAGTGACGGAAAGTGTGGCAGGTCGCCGGCTTCGCGAGGCCGGCGGCGCGGACCGCTTCCTTGACGGCCCGCTGGAGAACGGATTCGTGGAGATGATGACGGCGCCGCTGGCTCGTGACGCGGTCCACATAGAAGCGCGTGGCCGGGAAGACCCATTGCCAGCTCCAGTCGCGGCCGGCGTTGGGGTACTTGCGCGCCAGCGCATCGGGTAGCTCCACCCAGCCGGCGCCTCGCCGGAGATCGGCCTGATGCTGCTCGCGTACGCGCTCGATGTGCGCGATCAGCGCGGCCTTGGCCGCGCCTGGCAGCATCGTGACGCGATCCCTTCGCCCCTTGCCGTCCCGGATCACGATCTGGTTCGTCGTGACGTCGACGTCCTTGACTCGCAGGCGGCAGCATTCCAGCAGGCGTAGTCCCGCGCCATACAGCAGGAGCGCCATGAGCCGTTGAACACCGTCGAGCCGCTGGAGTACGGAGCGGACCTCCTCGCGGGTCAGCACGACGGGCAGGAACCGGGGCCGCTTGGCCCGGACGACATCATCGAGCCACGGCAGATCGACGCCGAGCACCTCGCGATAGAGGAACAGCAGGGCGCTCAGGGCCTGGTTCTCGGTGGAGGCTGCCACTTTGTCGTGAACGGCGAGCGCTGTCAGGAACGCGGTGACGTCGGGCGCTCCCATCTCAGCCGGGTGGCGCTTGTCGTGGAAGAAGATGTATCGCTTGATCCAGTGGATGTAGGCCTTCTCCGTGCGGCGGCTGTAGTGTCGGGCCCGGACAGCATCGCGCACGCGGTCGAGAAGGCGGCGTTTTGGCGACGCGGGAGGACCGGCTTCATGGACGGCGAGCACGGCACTGGGAGCGCGCTCCCACGCGGTGGCATAAGAGATGTGGCGGCTGGAAGGAAGGCCAATCATGCCCATGCGTTCGAGATCCCCTTTTGTTCGTGAGTCTCGAACATAGCCGAGGGCGTCGGAGCCGGCAAGGATGCCTAACTCGGATGCCTAACTCGGACGGTTGCCCAGGCCGATCGTGCGCCCGGCCTGCGGCGGCCGCGGCAGCGCGTCGTGGGCGCGCTGGATCTCGGCGAGGCGCGCCAGGACCTCGGGCGCCATCGCCGCGGCGCGGCGGGTGGCGCGGCTGACGTGCAGCGACAACAACTCGTTGGTGGCCGCCAGCCAGCCCTCGCCCGCGTGGTACATCGCGTGGAAGTAGTGGATGCGCTTTTCGTCGTGGGCGAGCAGCTGCGTGGTGAAGCGCAGCGGGTCGCCTGCGCGGACCTCGCGATGGTAGGTGACGTGCGCCTCGAGGCAGAACGTCGTCACGCCGTGCGCCGCGCGGTGCGCCGCGTCCAGCCCCACCCACGCGAAGAACTCGTCGGTCGCGAAGTCGAACACGACGAGGTAGTAGCCCACGTTCATGTGCTGGTTGTGGTCGATCCACTCCGGCCGCACGACGTCCCGGTAACGGTCGAGGGGCGCCGCGAGATCAGACATCGAGCGTGAGGATCTCGGCCTCGAGTGAGCAAGCATCGACCTCGAGGCGTGCCACCGACACCGGCAGGCGGAAGCGCCGCGGGCCGGCGCTACCCGGATTGAGATAGAGGACGCCGTCGCGGCGCTCGACCCGCGGCTGGTGCGAGTGCCCGGCGATGACGGCGTCGAAGCCCGCGGCGCGGGGATCGAGATCGAGGGTCTTCACGTCGTGCAAGACGTACAACGACCGGCCGCCGCGCTCGACGACCTCGGTCTCCGCCAGCGCCGCCGCCCAGGCGCCGCGGTCGTTGTTGCCGCGCACCGCAACCACCGGGGCCACCGCGCGGAGCGCGGCGAGCACCTCGGGGGCGCCGACGTCGCCCGCGTGCACGATGAGATCGGACCCCGCCAGCGCGCGGAGCGCCTCGGGGCGCACGAGACCGTGGGTGTCGGAGATCACACCGATGCGTGGCATCGCCGGGCGAGCGTAGGCTATCATGGTCGCCCGATGCTCCAGAGAACCCGCGATCTCAGAGTCGACAGCTTCCGGCCGCTGCTGCCGCCGGCCATCCTGCTCGAGGAGTTGCCGCTCTCCGAGCGCGGCTCGGAGACGGTGAGCCGCAGCCGCGACGCCGTGACGCGCGTCCTCACCGGCGAAGACGACCGCCTGGTCATCGTGGTCGGGCCGTGCTCGATCCACGATCCCGTGGCCGCCATCGACTACGCGCGGCGGCTCAAGCGAGCCGCCGACGAGCACGCCGCCGACCTCTGCATCGTCATGCGCGTCTACTTCGAGAAGCCGCGCACGACGGTGGGCTGGAAGGGGCTGATCAACGACCCGCGACTGGACGGCTCGTTCGCCATCAACGAGGGGCTACGGCTGGCGCGGCGGCTGCTGGTCGACCTCGCGGATCTCGGGCTGCCCGCGGGCTGCGAGTTCCTCGACCCGATCTCGCCGCAGTACACCGCGGACACCGTCTCGTGGGGCGCCATCGGCGCGCGCACGACCGAGAGCCAGGTCCATCGCGAGCTCGCCTCGGGCCTCTCGATGCCCATCGGCTTCAAGAACGGCACCGACGGCGACGTGCAGATCGCCATCGACGCCGTCCGCGCCGGGGCGCACCCCCACCGCTTCCTCGGCGTCACCGAGCAGGGGCTCTGCGCGATCGTCTCCACGCGCGGCAATCCCGACTGCCACGTGATCCTGCGCGGCGGCCAGAGCGGTCCCAACTACGACGCGGCCAACGTGCGCAAGGCCGCCTCGGCGCTGAGCGACGCGCGACTGCCCGCGCGGCTGATGATCGACTGCAGCCACGGCAACAGCGGCAAGGACCACCGGCGCCAGTCCGTGGTGGCGCACGACATCGCCACGCAGGTCGCGGGCGGCGAGACGGCGATCGTCGGCGTGATGATGGAGAGCTTCCTCGTCGAGGGCAGACAGGATCTGACGAACACGGCCACGCTGCGCTACGGCCAGTCCATCACCGACGCGTGCATGAGCTGGGACGCAACGCTCGCCGTGCTGTCGGAGCTGGCCAAAGCCGTGAGCGACCGGCGGCGCGTGGTCCGCTGACATGGGGGGCCTCGAAGGGCCCCCCAAACCCCCCGAATGTTCGGAGCGCCCCGGCGTAGCCGTGGCGCTCCTCTGTCTACCGAAGGGCCCACAATTCCCTCGAGTGTTCCGAGCGCCCTGGCGTAGCCGTGGCGCTCCTCTGTCTACCGAAGGCCGCCCCAACTCCCCCGAACGTTCGGAGCGCCCCGGCGGAAGCCGTGGCGCTCCTCTGTCTACCGAAGAGCCCAACACCAGGTAAAGATTGCCGGTCTCAGGAAAGTTTTTTCCTGTCTTGCCAGCGACCCGGGGCGGGGCGCTACTCTCACACCGACGACAGCCGGCCATGCCCGCACGCGGCGTCTCCGTGCTCGTCGTCGGTGACGATGACGCACACATGGGGAGACGCGCCCGGATGATGTCGATCCGCCTCGGCGATCGCGTCACGCTGGTCACGAGCTCGGCCGCGAGCATCGCCGAGCCGCGAGAGCACGACCATGACCCCTAAAGTAGTTCGAGCTGGTCCGAGCCAGGTAGAGATATTCGACCGAGTTCTCGACAAAGGCATCGTCATCGACGCTTGGGCCCGTGTATCAGTGGTCGGAATAGAACTCCTGACAGTCGATACCCGCGTCGTCGTCGCCTCGATTGCGACATACTTCGAACACTCGGATGCCCTCGCTCAGTTGCCCAACACAGGCGCCCCGGCAAGACGTGTTTCCGCGGCCGGCGCGTCTGCGGCCCACCTCTCGCTCGACGGTTCAAGGACCGCTGAACCCCGCCTCAGGATCCACGGAGCGCCGGCTCGTCTACGTCGGCCGCGTCGAATCGGGCGCCTCCCGCGTGGTCGTCGCGGGGATCCGCGTGCGCCTGGCGCGCAACGGCCGGTGGAACTGATGAGGGACACGCCGATGCCATTGGAACGCACCTGTCCAAAGTGCGGGCGCGACGTCACGGATCAAGACCACCACGCGGAGAATGCGGAGCTGGCTCCTGCCCGCGCCGAGGGTCGACCAGGCGGCGGCATGGTGCAGGCCTGGCAGCATAAGAAGTGCCCGACGGGGACGTGAGGGCAGCCGTTCTGCTCCGTGCCGCGGGGAGCCCCGGCGAAGCCGGGGCACCCCTCGATCCTGCTACGCCAGCGGCTGGCCGCTGATCCAGGACGGCGCGACGTCGCGCGGCGCGTAGCGCGACGCCACGTCGCGCGCGCGATCCGCCTCGGTGCCGCGCGGGCTGGTGTCGCCGCCGCGCGGCGGTAGACCACCGCCTCCGCCGCCACCCTCCCGGCCACCGCCGCCCTCGCGACCGCCGCCGCCATCACGGCCGTCGCCGCCCCGACCACGCCGACGCCGGCCGCCTCGCCGTGAGCGCCGTCGACGACGGCCGCCATCGCCGCCGCCGGCCGTCTGCAGATGCGCGCCCTCCCGATTGCCCGGGTCCGGCGGCTCGGTCTCGCGCTCCGCCTCGCCCGGCTCGTCCACCAACTCCCCTGGCGACTCGGCTGCCGGCGCCACCGGCACCACGGACTCGATCGCCTCGGCGTCGCGCGCGTCCGGCTCCGTCGCGCGCTCGACCGGCTCCTCGCGATCGCTCGACGCCGCCGGCGCGGCGGCATCGTCCACGAGCGTGATCACGCCCGCGCGGTTCACGTCGAGCTCCTTGATACGGCGCAGCCGCGTGATCAGTCGGGGCGAGCCGGGCGGCCGGCTGAAGCCGCGCGACTTGAGCGCGTTTGCCAGCGAGTCGAGCGTCACCGTGCCGCGCGCGCGGGCGAGGTCGCGCACCACGGCGACGATCTCGTCGTGCGGGGCGGTGTGCGGCTCGGCCCCGGCGGCCGGCTCCGAACGCGCCGCGTGCGGCGCCGGCGCGTGGTGCACGGGACGCGGGGCGCCGTGCTCGCGGCGGCCGCGGCCGCCGCGATGCCGACGGCGCCGCCCACCGCGATCGGCGTGAGCGTAGTCGCGCTCGACGCGCTCGACCTCGATCGGCTCCGGTGTGGGCACGCCGAGCAGGCCGCGGTAGGACAGCCGGCGGAACGTCACGCCGAGGCTCGCCGCCACGTCGCCGACCGCGTCGAACGCGCGGTCGTCGGAGACGATCTCGATCACGTCGCCCGGCCGCGCGCCTGCCAGCCACACGCCCGAGGCCACCGCGATCCGGAGGTCGCTCCAGTCGCGCACGCCGACGGACGGCGCGCTGTGCACCAGCGCCGCGCCCTGGCGCGCGAGCAGCCGCGCCGTGTCGTGACCGATCACGCGCCAGTTGCCGACGGCGAAGAACTCCGTGCGCCGGCCGACGCGGTCCAGCGCGAGGTGCGCGATGACGCGCGAGATGTGCTCGGCGCGGCTCGTGTTCTCCACGTCGAAGAAGATGGCCCGCCGGCCCGACGGCAGCGGCCGCGCCGGCTCCGGCGCCGGCACGCGCGCGGCCAGCGCGGGCTCCGGAATGCTCAGGGGCAGTCCCTCGAGCGGCTGCTCGATGCCGTCCTCGACCTGCGAGACCGACGACGCTTCGATGACCGGCGGCGGCGCCTCCGGCTCGGCCTGCGGGCGCGCGCGCCCACGGCCCCTTCCCGAACGTCTGGGTTTTCGACCTGTCGCCACGATCCCTCCCCGGGCCCTCGACGGACCCTCGCACGTCAGTGTACGAACCTCGCGGCGCGTGCGCGTGCCTAAATCACGCCGGGCCGCCGCCATCCCGGAGCGTCCTGAAGGTGACCGAGTAGCGCTCCTCGCGCCCCGGAGGGATCGCGTGCTGCCACTGCCAGCGCGCGGCGCCGTCGAGCACGTAGGCCGAGCGCGGCGCCAGCGTCACCGCGCGCGTCCGTCGGGCCACGCCGCGGCCCTGCTGGAAGCGAAACCGGCACGCGCCGAGCAGCAAGACGCCGACGACGACGCCGAAGGCCGGCGCGTCGCGATGCCAGCCGATGCCGGCGCCGGGCGGGTAGTGCGTGACGAGCACTTCCGCCATCGTGTCGGCATCGACGCCGGCGAGCCGGGCTGCCCGTGACCGCGCGCCGAGCAGGAACGCCGGGATCGGCGGCCCGGGCTCGACGCGCCAGGTCTCGTAGCCGTATGTCCAGCCGAAGTGGATCGTCCGCCGACGCGCCACCTGGCCACGCATGCGCACCTCGCCGAAGGCGAGCGCCTTCAGGCCGTCCAGCAGCGCGCGTTCCTCCACCTCCGTCATGACGTCCGCGTGATAGGCGAAACCCTCCGGAACGTCGGCCGGCGCATCGGGGAACAGCATGGCCATCGGACAAGCATACCGGCTTCCGGGGAGCCCGCCTCAGGGATCCTGAACTCGGTGGCACGTGGTTCGCACATCCGGCACCCATGAACGAGCTCACGCCCGAGCAAGAACAGTTCATCACCGAGGTCGTCTCGCGCATCTGTCGCCGGCATGCCGACGTGATCGAGAACCTCGCCACCCTGGTGCACGCGCTCACCATGGTGCTGGTCGAAAAGCGTCTCATCACCCTCGAGCGCCTCGACGCCGCGCGCAAGCACCTCGATCTCGCCTACGACATCACGCAAGCGCTGCAGGTCCGCGAGCTCATCAAGAACATCGACGACCTCGACGCCGGCTAGACGCGCCCGTCGGTTGCGATAGGATACCGGCCAGCAGAGGAGGTCCTACGAATGGCCGAGACGGGACGGATGGCCGTGTTCCACGGGACGGGCAAGCCCTTCGAGATTCGCGAGTACCCGGTGCCGGAGCCGGAGCCCGGCGCCGCGCTCATCAAGATCGCGCTGGCGAACGTGTGCGGCTCCGATCTGCACTACTGGCGCGGCGAGCAGGACTACGCGCGGATGGGCCGCCCGTTGCCGCTCAACACGGGCCACGAGCACGTCGGCACCATCGCCAAGCTCGGCGAGGGCGTGACCACCGACGCCGCCGGGCGCCGCCTCCAGGTCGGCGATCGCGTGGCCTACCGCTACTTCTTCCCGTGCGGGCGCTGCAAGGCGTGCCTGGCGCGCCACTTCAAGTCGTGCCCCGTGCGGCAGGCGAACTGGCTCGTGTCGTGCGAGCAGTGGCCGCACTTCCAGGGCGGCTTCGGCCAGTACTTCTACCTCCGCCCGAATCACGCGATGTTCCTCCTGCCGCCCGAGATCACGGACGAGATGGCGGCCGGCGCGAACTGCGCCTACACACAGGTCTACGCCGGACTCGACATCGCCGGCCTGAAAGCGGGCCAGACGGTGGTGGTCCAGGGCGCGGGCGGGCTCGGCGTGTACGCGTGTGCCGTCGCACGCGAGATGGGCGCCGGCCGCGTGATCGTGATCGACGGCATCGACGAGCGGCTGGAGCTGGCCCGGCAGTTCGGCGCCGACACGTTCGTCGACCTGCGCGAGTTCACGACGCCCGAGGCGCGCGTGAAGCGCGTGAAGGAGCTGACCGACAACTGGGGCGGCGACGTCGTGCTCGAGCTAGTCGGCCATCCCGGCGTGGTGGACGAGGGCTTGCGCATGACGGCGCCCGAAGGGACCTATCTCGAGATCGGCAACATCAACGTCGGCTGGAAGGCCGAGTTCGATCCGTCGTGGATCATCTTCGGCAACCGCCGCATCATCGGCCTCGCCCACTACGAGGCCGAGCACCTGCGCGGCGCGCTCGACCTCATGCTGAGAACGCTGACGAAATATCCCTGGCACAAGGTCGTCTCGCACAAGTACCCGCTGGAGGAGATCAACCGCGCGTTCGCCGAGCAGGACAAGGGGCACGTGACCCGCGCCGCGATAATGCCGAACTGAGGAAGTAAGGGGGCCTCGAAGGGCCCCCTTAACCCCCATTACGCTCGGAGGCGGCCCGGCGGAGCCGTGCCGCCCCTCGATAACCGGACGACCTACAGCCGCTCGCCGAACTCCCGCCAGGACCAGAGTGTGTTCTGCTCGATGAGCGCGTTCGCGGTCACGTAGAGGGCCAGGATGCGCTCGACGCGCGCGGCGGCGGCGGGATCGCCGGCCGGCCAGCGCCGCGGCGGCGTTCGCAGCGCGAGATCCGCGTGCTCGAGCGAGCGCGAGGCGAAGCCGTAGAACCAGAACCCCTCGCCGTCCGCGATGCCCGCGCCGTTGTCGTAGACCTCGCTCAGGTACACGGCGCGCTCGGGCAGGCAGTCGGCGGCGAGCGCGCAGCTCACGTCGCGGCCCGCGAAGGACGAGAGCCGCGGCGTGAGCCCGGCGAGGCCGAGGATCGTCGGCGTGAGGTCGAGCTGGCTCGCCACGCCCGACACCACGCGCGGGCGATAGATCGAGGGCGCGCGCAGCGAGGGGTCCAGCCACACGGCGAGCGGCACCGTGAAGTGGCCGGCCTCGTTCTCGAGGTCCGTGCGGCCGACGCGTTCGTGCCGGCCGTGATCGCCCAGCAGCAGCACGACGGTGTCGCGCAGCGCGCCGTCGCGCCGCAACCCCGTGAAGAACCGCTCCAGCTCGAGGTCGAGGTAGCGCAGCGCCGCCACGTAGCGATCGGGCTCCGCGCGCAGCGCGGCCACGTCGGGGTGCGTCGTCGGCACCGCGAACGGGTGGTGCGTGCCGGTGGTGAGCGCCGCCAGGAAATACGGACGCCCCCCGCCCCGCAGCGCGTCGATCTCGGTGCGGACGCGGTCGAGCAGGGCGCCGTCGGCCACGCCGAGCCCCATGCGCGGCGCGCTGCGCGGAAACGCGGCCTCGTCGATCAGCTCTTCGAGGCCGTTGCGCGCCATGAAGAGGCCGAGCCGCGAGTGGCTGCGGTCGCGATTCTGCCCGATCACCATCCGCGTCCGGTAGCCCCCGCGCGTGAGCAGCGTGGGCAGGCAGAGATAGTCGTTGGCGTAGCGCGCCTTGGTGGCGGCCGTGCCCTGGCGCGGCAGCGACGAGCAGAGCGAGGCGAACAGCCCGTGGAACGTCTGCGCGCCGTTCGCGTGGAAGTGCTCGAAGGAGACGCTGTCGGCGACGATGGCGTCCAGGAAGGGCGTGACGCGCCGGCCCGCGATGGTGCGGCCCACGAAGCGCCGGTCGAGCGCCTCGAGGAACAGCACGAGCACGTTGGGACGCCGCGCGAGCGGCGAGAGCCGCGGCTCCTCGACGTGGACGAGCGGGTAGCGCGGCGAGACGAACCGCGCCCCCGGCGCCAGGATCTCGCGCGCGAGGGGGATCGCGCGCGCCTCCGGCATCGCGGCCTGGACCGCGGGCGGGATGACCGCGCGCTTGCCCGAGGTCTCCACCGCCATCTTGACGATCCAGATGGGGCTCTGCGCCAGCGCGTAGTACGTCGAGCTGGCGATGGGCGCCGACTGCACCGAGTCCGGCCCGCCGGGATGCACCCCCCACGCGCCGACGGCGACGGCAAGCGGCAGGGCGAGCGCGGTCGCCCGCGGCCGCGCGGCGAGGGCTCCGGCGAGGCCGCGCCGGAACACGAGGCGCCAGCCGACGATGGCCGCCGTCATCAGCGCCGCGTAGCTCAGCACGCGCACCGCCCACGTGCCGACCTCGCTCAGCTCGGCGGCCGTCTGCGCGCCGACCTGGCTGCCGGCGACCTCGCCGTGGCGGCCCTGGCCGAGCAGGTCGGTGACGTACTCCATGAAGACAGCGTCCAGGCGCTGGCCGCTGTAGAGGTAGTAGCCCATGTCGATGGTGAGGACGGCGACGTAGGCGACGGTGAGGACCGCCGCCGCCACGCCGAGCGTCCGGACGAGCGCGGCCCGCGCGCGCGACCGCCCGCGCAGCGTGACCGGCGCGGCGACGACGAGCGCGACGGCGAGCGCGGCGAGCATGCCGAAGCTCGCCGTGACGAGATCGGCGCGGAGCCCGGTCACGAGCGTGAGCCCGAGCACGGCGGGCGACGGCACGTCGCGCAGCGCGGCGGCGCCGATCAGGAAGACCCGCTGGGCCTGCTGCACGACGACGAGCAGCAGCCACCAGAACGCGAACCGCTCCGCGAGCGAGGGCGCGGGGCTCACCGCCGCGTGCGCGCTCACAGGCGTCTGCTCACGCGCGGGTCGAGCTGGTCGCGCAGCCCGTCGCCGAGCATGTTGACGGCGAGCACGGTGGCCGCCAGGAAGAGGCCGGGGAAGAGGATGTTGTGCGGGAAGACGCGGAACAGCGCGCGGCCCTCGGCCATGATGTTGCCCCACGTCGGCGTCTCGGGCGGGATGCCGACGCCGAGGAACGAGAGGATCGCCTCGACCAGGATCGCCGAGGCGCAGATGAAGGTCGCCTGCACGGTGAGCGGGGCCAGCGTGTTGGGCAGCACGTGCCGGGCCAGCAGCGCCGGCGTCCGCGCGCCGAGCGCCACCGCGGCCTCGACGTACGGCTCCTCGCGAATGCTGAGGACCACCGAGCGCACGAGACGGACCACGCGCGGGACTTCCGGGATGACGATGGCCACGATCACGGTGCGCAGTCCGGCCCGCGACAGCGAGACCAGCCCGATGGCCAACAGGATGGCCGGGATGGACATGAGCCCGTCCATCACGCGCATCACGATCTCGTCCAGCCAGCGCACGTAGCCGGCAAACATGCCGATGACGAGGCCGATCGCGGTGCTGATCAGCGCGACCGACACGCCGACCAGCAGCGACACGCGCGCCCCGTAGATTACGCGGCTGTAGACGTCACGGCCGAGGCTGTCCGTCCCCATCCAGTGCGTGCGGGCCCTCTGGCTGCCGTCCGCGTTCCGCACGCTGGTCACCACACCCGGACGCCGGTTGCGGAGCACCGGCTCCACGCGGGCCGGATCCGTCGTGCCCAGCACCGGCGCCAGCACGGCCATCAGCACCACGAGGGCCAGGATGACGCCGCCGAAGACGACGCTGCGGTTGCGCGCCATCCGACGAACGGCGCCGGGACGCTCGGCCACCGGCTCCAGCACGAGCGAGGCAATGGGCTCGGCCGTGACCGCCTTCAATACCGGATCCGCGGGTCGAGGAAGGTGTAGGAGAGGTCGACGACGAGGTTGATCAGCACGTAGACGACCGAGAAGAGCAGGATCACCGCCTGGACCGTCGGATAGTCGCGCGCCAGGACCGCGTCCACGGTGAGCCGGCCGAGCCCGGGGATCGAGAAGACGGACTCCGTCACCACGACGCCGCCGATCAGCAGCGCCACGCCCAGCCCGATCACGGTCACGATCGGCACGGCCGCGTTGCGCAGGACGTGGCGGAAGAGCACGGTGAGGTCGCCGAGCCCTTTGGCGCGGGCCGTGCGCACATGGTCGGCGTTGAGCACTTCCAGGACGCTGGTCCGTGTGATCCGGGCGATGAGCGCCACGTAGATGATGGCCAGCGCGATGCTCGGCAGGATCAGCCGCTGGATGAAGCCGGCAAATCCGTCGGCCAGCCGCTGGTAGCCCTGCACCGGCAGCCAGCCGAGCTGGATCGCCACCAGGTAGATGAGCACGTAACCGATCACGAACACCGGGACGGAGAAGCCGAGCACCGACAGGCCCATGACCCCGCGGTCGATCCAGGTGCCGCGCCGCCAGGCCGCGAGCACGCCGAGGGGCACCGCCAGCGTGACGGCCAGCAGGAGCGTGCACGTCGCCAGCGCCAGCGTCGGCTCCACACGCTCGGCGATCAGCTCGCTCACCTGCTTCTTGAAGAAGAACGACTCGCCGAGATCGCCACGGAGCACGCTGCCGACCCAGATCACGAACTGCTGCACGATCGGACGGTCCAGCCCGAGCTTCGACCGGATGGCGGCCACGTCCTGCGAGGTGGCGTTGTCGCCCGCGATGATGGCGGCCGGATCGCCGGTGGTGAGCCGCAGCAGCATGAAGACGACGACCGCGACCACGGTCATGACGGGAAGCGTGGCGAGGAGGCGGCGGCCGATGTAGGGCAGCATGCCGGATGGAGCGCCCGCCGGCGCGCGGGGTGGCGCCCGCGCGCCGCCGCTCAGACCGCTCCTACTTCTTGGTGATGTTCCAGAACAGGGTGACCGGCGCCTCCAGCACGCCCTCCACGTTCTTGCGCAGTGCGAAGGCCCCGTACCACTGGCCGAGCGGGATGTGGGTCGGGTACTGGGTCGCCCGCACCTGGACCTGCTCGGCGATATGCTTCTGCTTGGCGGGGTTGGTCTCACGCGCGAAGGCGTCGCGCAGCCCCTCGATGTCCCTGTCGCACGGCCAGCCGAACATGGCCTTGTCGCACGAGGCGTTGAGGAAGCCCATCATCACCGGGTTCAGGATGTCGGCGGCCACCCACGAGGTGAGGAACGCGTTCCAGCCGCCGGCCGTCGGCGGATCCTTCTTGGCGCGCCGGGCAACCAGCGTCTGCCAGTCCATCGAGTGCATGTCGACCTTGAAACCGCCCTTCTCGAGCAGCGACTTGGCGACCGGGGCCAGGTTGTTCAGCACGGCCAGGTCGGTCGAGTGCATCAGGAGCACCGGGGTGCCGTCGTAGCCGGCCTCCTTCAGCAGCGCCTTGGACTTCTCGAAGTTCGAGTCGAGCAGGCCCTCCAGCGCCTTCGTCGACGCCATCGGCGAGCCGCACGGGAAGAACGACTTGCAGGTCTTGTAGTAGGCGGGGTCGCCGATCACGCCCTTGAGGAAGTCCTCCTGGTTGAAGGCGTGGAAGACGGCCTGGCGGATCTTGGGATTGTCGAAGGGCTTGTGCAGCACGTTGAACCGGAACGTGTACTGGTTGCCGAGCGGGTTGGGGCTGAACAGCCACACGTTGGCGTCGGCTTTGAGCACGGGGTAGAGGTCGTGCGGCGGTGACTCCAGCATGTCGACCTCGCCGGCCAGCAGCGCATTGATCGCGGTCTGGTGGTCGGGGATGTGCTTCCACTCCACGCGATCGACCTTGGCGACCTTGCCGCCGGCCAGCCCCGACGGCGCCTCCGCGCGCGGCTTGTAGTTGGGGTTCTTCACGTAGACGGCCTTGTCGCCCGGCTTCCACTCGTCCTTCCTGAAGATGAAAGGGCCGGAGCCGGTGGTGTCGGAGATCTGCGTGTTGGGATCGGTCTCGGCCACGCGCCTGGGCATCATGAACGGCACGTTGGAGGACGGCTTGCCGAGGGCGCCGAGCACGAGACCGGTCGGCTCGTTGAGCACGATCTTGAAGGTCTTCGCGTTGACGACGGACAGCTCCTTCACGAAGCCCATCATCTTCTGGCCCATCGAGTCCTTGGCCGCCCACCGCTTGATGGAGGCCACGCAGTCCTCGGCGGTGACCGGCCTGCCGTCATGCCAGGCCAGGCCGTCGCGCAGCGTCATCGTGTACGTCAGCTGATCCTTGCTGACCTCGTACCTGTCGACCATCTGCGGCTTGATGTCACCCTTGGCGTCCATCGAGAACAGCGTGTCGTAGTTCAGGTAGCCGTGACTGCGGACGATGTAGGCGGTGGTCCAGATGGGGTCGACGATCTTGAGGTCCGAGTGCATGACCACGCGCAGCGTCGTCTCGGCCTGCGCGGGGCCGACGAGGGCCAGCGCGCCGACTGCGGCGATGACGGCGACGAGTCGTCGAAGGTTCATAGGCTCCTCCCCAGGGTGCCGAGGAACATACCACACCGAGGGTGTAAGATCGCGGGGCACCGCGAGGAGGTTTCATGGAACGCGACCTGTGGCGCTGGGACGCCGTCGATCTCGCCGCCGCCATCCGCACGCGCCGCATCTCGAGCCACGAGGCCACGCGCGCGGTGCTCGAGCGGTTGGCCGCCGTCAATCCCGTCCTGAACGCCGTCACCGTGCTGCTCGCCGACCAGGCCCTGGCCGCCGCCGACCGCGCCGACGCCGCCGTGCGCCGCGGCGACGCCCTCGGCCCCCTGCACGGCGTGCCGGTGACGATCAAGGAGAACATCGACCAGGAAGGCGTGGCCACGCCCAACGGCGTGCCTGCCTTCAAGGATCTCGTCGCGAAGAGCGACAGCCCGCCGGTGGCGAACTGGAGGCGCGCGGGCGCCGTCATCGTCGGCCGCACCAACACGCCCGCGTTCAGTCTGCGCTGGCACACCGACAACGAGCTGCGCGGCCGCACCTACAACCCGTGGAATCGCGCGCGCACCCCCGGCGGCAGCAGCGGCGGCGCCGCCGCCGCACTCGCCGTCGGCATCGCGCCGCTCGCCCACGGCAACGACCTCGGCGGCTCGATCCGCTATCCCGCCTATTGCTGCGGCGTCGCGGGCATCCGGCCGACGCTCGGCCGCGTGCCGGCCTACAACCAGACGGCGGCCGAGGAGCGTCCGCCCGGCACGCAGCTGATGTCCGTGCAGGGGCCGCTCGCGCGCCGCGTGCGGGACGTGCGGCTGGGGCTCGTGGCCATGAGCGCGCGCGATCCGCGCGACCCGTGGTGGGCGCCGGCACCGCTCGTCGGCGAGCCCGTCGCGCGGCCCATCCGGGTGGCCCTCACGGTCGATCCCGCCAAGCAGGGCGTGCACGCCGACGTCGCGGCCGCCGTGCGCGCGGCGGGCAACGCGCTCGCCAACGCCGGGTACGCGGTGGAGGAGGTCGAGCCGCCCGACGTCGAGGCGGTGGCCACGACGTGGACCACGCTCTGCATCAACGAGATGCGCCACGTCACCCAGCCCTACATCCGCCAGTACGGCGGCGCCGACATCAACCGCTCGCTCGACTTCACGCTGGCCGCCGTGCCCGACGTCGACCTCGACGGCTACCTCAGGGCGCTCGCGCTCCGCGCCAGGCACGTGCGCGACTGGACGCTCTTCATGGAGCGTTATCCGCTCGTCGTGGGGCCCGTGTCCACCGAGCCGCCGTTCGAGGTCGGCTTCGACACCACCAGCGCCGAGCGCCACGCCGAGGTCTCGCGCGCCCAGCGGCTGCTCGTCGCCGTCAACCTGCTCGGCTTCCCCGCGGTGTCGGTGCCGACCGGACTCGCCGGCGGGCTGCCGCTCGGCGTGCAGGTCATCGGCGCGCGCTACCGCGAGGACCTGTGCCTGGACGCCGCCGAGGTGATCGAGGCGCAGCGCCCGCTGCCCACGCCGATCGATCCCGTGATGTGATCGCAGCTTCTCTCATCCACGAGGAGGCCACCCATGGCCGGCGACAGCATCTATCGCGTGACCGACCTGGTCGGAACGAGCAAGGTGTCCTGGGAGGACGCCGTCAAGAACGCGGTGAGCACCGCCGCCAAGAGCCTCCGCGACCTGCGCGTCGCGGAGGTCACGCGCTTCGACGTCACCATCGACAAGGGCAAGGTGACGGCCTTCCGCGCGCGCGTCAACGTCTCCTTCAAGTACGAGACGTAGGGGGCGGCCGCAGGACGAGCAACGTGGTCCCCAGCGCGCACAGGTAGACGACGTGGACGAGGTTGCGCTCGAACGGGATCGCGAACAGGTCGTGGAGCTCGCCGGCGATGAGCAGCCGCTGCACCCCGCGCCCGATCAGCAGCAACGCGCCCCAGGTGACGACGGCGCGATAGCGCAGGGGGTCGACGATCGTGTAGAGCAGCAGCGCGCCGACCATCGCGACGTAGATCCCCAGCGGCTTGCGCGCATAGTCCAGTTCCGACGTCATCGTGTACGAGGCGCGCGAGAGCAGCCCGGTGACGTCCGTGGAGTTCCGGGAACCCAGGGAGAGTCTTTAAGCCTCAGCCGCCCCGCGCGATCTCGACGTAGCAGGTGTTGAAAGTGGCGGCGGCGGCGGGCGAGGCGCGGTCGTCGGTCAGCACGTTGGCGCAGCCGTGCGTGTCCCCGCCGCGCGCATCGGGGGTGAACCAGGCGCCCTCCTTGATGGAGACGACGCCGGGAGCGACGCGGTCGGTCACGCACGCGGGGAGCATGGTGGCGCCGCGCTGGTTGAACACGCGCACCGCCTCGCCGTCCACGAGGCCGCGCGCGGCGGCGTCGGCGGGATTGATCCAGACGTCGTCGCGATCGGCCCGCATGAGGATCGGCTGGTTGTCGTGGATCGAGTGCGTGCGCGCTCGCGACTTCGGCGTGACGAGCCGCAGCGGGTACCGCGCGTCGTGCGCGTCGGGGATCCAGGTCGGGATCGGCGAGATCGGCCCCAGGCCGTAGGGATCCGGGTTCGCCGCGATGGCCATCGAGTAGATCTCGATCTTCCCCGACGGCGTCGAGAACGGGTAGCGCTCGGGGTCGCGGATCTCCCTGGCGAAGGCCACGGCGTCGTCGGGCGCGGGCAGGCGCGCGAGCCCCTGCGCGCGGAACGTGTCGAAGTCGTCGATGGTGTCGCGCGTCAGCTCGCGCAGCCAGCCCTCTTCGTTCTTGTCGCTGTAGTCCTCGATCCCGAGGCGGCGCGCGATGTCGGCGCAGATGTCGAAGTCGTTCCGGCACTCGTCCACGGGCGCGATGGCCTGCTTCATGAAGATCACGTAGTGGCCCGCCCCCGCCCACGGCGTGTGGACGTCGTTGCGCTCCCAGAAGGTCGTGGCCGGCAGCACGATGTCGGCGTAGCGCGCGGTCGGCGTCATGAAGTGGTCGTGCACCACCATGAACTCGAGGCGCTGGGCCGCGGCCGCCGTCTTGTGCACGTTGGGCGCCTGGTTGAACAGGTCGCCGCCCACCGAGTAGACCATCTTGATGTCGGCGGGATAGCCACCGGCGCGCCCGCGCTCGAGCACGTCGGCCAGCAGCGGCGTCGCCACGCGCGCGCCTGCCGGATTGGGGCCGGGCGGCAGGCTCTTGATGCCGCCGCGCCCGGTGGCGCCGTTGCTGACGCCGGAGTTGCCGCCGGGTGTGCCGACGCTGCCGGTGATGGCGGCCAGCGCGTAGGCGGCGCGGTGGAACTGCTCGCCGTTGATCGTGCGTCCGGGCGCGTAGCCGCACTGCAGCGCCGCCGGCTTCGTCGTCGCGTACTCGATGGCCAGGCGGCGGATCGTCTCCGCGGGCATGCCCGTGATCGCCGCCGCCCACTCCGGCGTCTTGCGCACGCCGTCGGCGAGCCCGAGCAGGTACGAGCGATACGACGCCCCTTCCGGCGCCCCGGGCGGCAAGTGCGCCTCGTCGAAGCCGAGCACGTGGCGGTCGAGGAACGCCTGGTCGTGCCGCCCCTCGGTGACGATCACGTACGCCATCGCGATGAGGGCGGCGGCGTCGGTCGAGGGGCGGATGAAGACGTGCTCGTCGGCCAGCTCGCGGCTGGTGCGCGTCAGTCTCGGATCGACGCACACGATGCGCGCGCCGTGCCGCTTCGCGAGCCTCAGATACTGCAGGGTGCCGGTGCCGAAGGTGCCGTCGCCCGGGCTCCAACCCCACATCACGATGAGCCGCGAGTTCACGTAGTCGGTCGGCTCCCGGCCGCCACTCTTGTAGTCCGCCTTGGCGCCGTAGGTCATGTGCACCGCGAAGACCTCGGCCTCGGCGGAGATGTTCGACCACAGCTCCGTGCAGCCGCCAAAGCGGTGCAGCAGCCGCTGCGCGGTGACGCGCGCGTTGTGCAGCATCGAGAGGCTGCCCGTGCGCGAGCAGTCGAGGATCGCGGCCGGGCCGTACGTGTCGCGCACGCGCCGCATCTGGCGCGCGACCTCGTCGAGCGCCTCGTCCCACGCGATGCGCTCGAACTCGCCAGCGCCGCGCGGGCCCTTCCGGCGCAGCGGGTGGCGCAGGCGGTCGGGATGGTTGACGCGCTCCATCTGGCCGAAGCCGCGCACGCACGCGTGCAGCGGCGGCATCTCGGGCGTCCACTTGCGCGGATCGGTGCTGATCTTCACGATGCGCTCGTCGCGCACGTGGGCGTTGACCACGCAGCGACCACCGCAGTTGTGGCCGCAGGTGCTGGTCACCACGCGTTCGCCCGGCGCCGCGGCGACGCGCGGCGCTTCGTAGAGGATGCGGCGGCTCATGCCCGGTCAGGATACCATTGGGCCATGCCGCGCCCGCCGGGCAGCCTTCGCGCGCGTCTGGCCGCCGCCCGCGCGCGCCATCGCGAGCGCCACCGCCCCTCGGGCTTTGGTTTCGCCCTCGCCGACTCGATCGACTACCTCGACGCCGCCACCTGGGACGCCGTCAGCGCCGGCCAGAGCCTGTTCCTCCAGCGTCGCTATCTCGGCGCGCTCGAGCGGGCGTGTCCCGACAACCTGGCGCCGCGCTACGCGCTGATCTTTCGCGGGCGCCAGCCGGTCGCCGGCGTGGTCATGCAGATCGTGACCGTCGCCGGCACGCGCCTGATGAAGCCGCTCGCGGCGGCCCCGGGCCGGGGCGGGCTCCGCTCGGCGCGCGCCCTGCTGAGCCGCACGCTGAGTCCGGTCGTGCGCCGCGCGGGTGAGGCGGTGCGCGAGCGCGTGCTGGTCTGCGGCAATCTTCTGTCGTGGGGATTTCACGCCGTGGCCTTCGCGCGCGACGAGGATCCCGCCGCGATCTGGCCCGCCGTCGCCGAGGCCATGTACCGCGTGCGGCGCGCCGAGCGGCTCTCCGGCCAGAGCGACTTCGCCCTCGTGAAGGATCTGTCCGCCGCGGAGCGCGACGGCGCCGAGGCGCTGCGGCGCTTCGGCTATCGACCCGTCGAGTCGGATCCCAACATGGTGCTCGAGATCCAGCCGGAGTGGCGGTCGTACGACGACTACCTCGGCAGCCTCAACGGCAAGTACAGGAACGCCGCGCGCAAGATCGGCAAGGATCTCGCCGCGGCCGGCTGCGTGCTGGGCCGCCTCGCCGACGTCGGGCTGGAGGCCAAGCGCGCGCACGCCCTCTACCTCAACGTCGTCGAGAACGCGCCGGTCCGGCCCGTCACCCTGCCCGTGGCGTTCTTTCCGACGCTCGCCGAGTCGCTCGGCGACGACTTCCGCGCGACGCTCGTGCGCCGCGAGAGCCAGCCCGTGGGCTTCATCAGCGTGCTGCGCGACGGCGACACCGCGGTCGCCTACTACATCGGCTTCGAGCGCACGCCGGGCGTCGGCAACACGGTCTACCTCGCGCTGCTGCACTCGGTGATCGGCGACGCGATCGAGATGCGCTGCCGCCGCGTGTCGTTCGGCCGCACCGCGCTCGAGCCGAAGGCCGGCCTCGGCGCGCGGCCCGAGCGCCTCTGGCTGTGGGCGCGCCACCGCAACCCCGCCCTCAACGTGTTGATCCGCAACCTCATGGCCGCAGTGCCCCACGGCGAGGCACCCGACCGCAACCCGTTCAAGAACGCGCCGGCGCCGCGGGGGGAGTGATGCGACGTCTCGCCGTGCCGGTGATCGCGCTGGCGCTGGCGGCGTGCGCGACATCGGCGCGCTCGCCGAGCCCCGGCGTCGACACGGCCGCCGTCGAGGAATGTCGAGAGTTCGCCGAGAAGACCGTGCCGCGCGAGCCCGTGCGCGGCAACGGCAGCGGCGGACGCTCGACCGTCTATCTGTCCCAGGACGCGGAGTCGCTCCACACGCTCTTCGACCTGTGCATGAGGGCGAAAGAGGCGCTGCGCTGAGGCGCTAGGGGAGCGTGACGATCACGTGCGAGCGCGAGCGGAGCATGGTGTCGACGCCGGGCCGCGCTCGACGGTCCTGCCGCCGCCGGTCCGACGGCACCGGGACGTGCTCGCCGCGCCGTTGTCCGACCCGACGGTCGAGGAGCACCTCGGCCTGCGCCCGGCCCGCGAACCGCTCACGCAGATAGGAGTAGAGGTCCGGATGCTCGCGCGCGACGATGACCAACTGACGGGCCATGCGTCATCGCAGTTCGGTTGCCTTTGACCGCAACCTGTTCGGCGCGTACGTCCAGGTATGGGCGATCTTCCGGCCCTGGAGCCGAGTGACCGTGCAGCCGACAACCTCCGACGGCATGGCTCGCCAGCTGACGAGGACGTCATCGCCGACGGTCAGCGCGCTCTCGATCGTCAACCGAAGGTCGGGGAGGGACTCTCGAATGCTCTGCATGGCGAGACGGGCATCCTCGGGGCCCCGGAGCGCCGACGCCGTCTGGTGCATCTCGCCGACGTAGCCCTGGTCCAGCAGGGCGGTGCAGCCCTCGACGTCGTGATCGTTCCACGCGTCGAAGGCTTTCTGCACGATTCGGAACGCCGCGCGCTCGCTGGGGCTGCTGAGCTCCCCGGCGCCGACCGCCGACGCCGCGGGCGCGCCGGAGTCGTTCGGGTCTCTGACCCTGCGGACCGTGACGCCCTTGTCGAGGATGCGATCGCGGATCTCGACGACGTCGGTCTTTCCCGGGTGCTTGATCATGTCCCTCTACAACAGCACGGGGCCGAGCGGCCGCCTACCCCCGGCCCGGCGAATTTGAGACCCCTGAATGGGGGGACGTCGCCTTGAACTGGCTCGACGCGCTGGAGTAGCCTACCGCCTCAAGTGAAGATCGGCTTTCACCTCACCCCGTTCTGGAGCCCGACCGATCGCCCGCCGACGAGCATCATCGACGAGGCCATCGAGGTCGTCCACGCGGCGGCCGGCATGGGCTTCGAGTGGGTCTCGATCGGGCACCACTGGGTCTCGCATCCGACCGTGTGGCCCCAGCCGATCCCCCTGCTGGCACGGCTCGCGCCGGAGACGGGCCGCCTGCGGCTGAAGACGTCGATGCTCCTGCTGCCGCTGCTGAATCCCGTCGACGCGGCGGAGAACGTGGCCACGCTCGATCACATCACGCACGGGCGCCTGGACGTCGGCGTCGCCATCGGCTACCGCGAAAAGGAGCTGGAGGCGGCCGGGCTCACGCGGAAAGACCGCGTGCCCAGGCTCGAGGAGTCGCTGGACGTGATGAAGCGGCTCTGGCGCGGCGAGGACGTCACGTTCGAAGGGACGTACAGCAAGCTGACGGGGGCGCGGATGGGCTTCACACCGTGCCAGCGGCCGCATCCGCCGCTCGAGATGGGCGCCCAGAGCACGGGGGCGACGCGGCGGGCGGCGCGGCTCGTCGACGCGGTGTTCTTCGGGCCGCAGGTCTCGTGGGCCGACGTCGGGCGCCTCGCCGGCGTCTATCGCGAGGCGCGCGCGACGCAGGGACCGGGCACGCCGGGGCGCGCGCTCGCCTCACGCAGCCTGATCGTCGGCGCCAGCAAGGAGGCCGCGCGGGCGGCGGCGCAGGCCTATCTCGAGCGCACGTTCGCGATGTACCGCGGCTGGGAGATGCAGGAGCCGACGATGGTGCCGCTGCAGCTCGGCTTCGAGGCCAACCTCGACGACTGGACGATCAACGGCACGCCCGCCCAGTGCGTCGAAGCGATCGCGCGCGCGCACACGCTGGGTCTGGACGGCATCGGCCTCACCATCTACAGCCTGCCGCGCGGCGTGGCCGCCCGCGTCGAGTGCCTCCAGATGATCGCCGAAGAGATCGTGCGCCCGGCGGCGGCGCTCGGCGCCTGAGCATGCTGCGTCCGTTCGCGCTCCATCGGCCGGCGAGCGTGGAGGAGGCTTGCGGCCTGCTGAGCCGCCTCGGCGAGGACGCGGTCCCGTACGCCGGCGGCACCGAGCTGCTCCTCCTGATGAAGGAAGGCCTGCTGCGGCCTCGCCACCTGGTCGACGTCAAGCGGATTCCGGGGCTCGACGCCATCGTGGACGGCGGCGCGGACGTGACGATCGGCGCCGTCGTCACCCATCGGGCCGTGGAGCGCTCGGCCGCCGTGCGCGCGCGCTGCCCGGTGCTGGCCGCGGTCGCGCGCCACGTGGCCAACATCCGCGTGCGCAACGTCGGCACCGTCGGCGGCAACCTCGCCTTCGCCGATCCGCACAGCGACCTCGCCACGCTGTTCCTCGCACTCGACGCGCGCGTGCAGCTCGCCTCGCCACGCGGGCGGCGCGAGCTGTCGCTCGACGACTTCGTGCGCGGGCCGTGGGAGACGGCGCGCGCCGCCGACGAGCTGCTGACCTCGGTCACGCTCACGCCGTGGCCGGAGCGGACGGCGGCCGCCTACGTGAAGTTCGGC
>Ga0209469_1000242_pt1 | contig 34190 bp, 30 predicted proteins | sample GraSoiAngelo_123_FD_185880 | JGI IMG/M metagenome (GOLD analysis project Ga0209469, IMG submission 185880) | Grasslands soil microbial communities from the Angelo Coastal Reserve, California, USA - 14_0927_02_40cm (SPAdes) (version 2) | ecosystem: Environmental > Terrestrial > Soil > Grasslands ... | reverse complement strand
ACCGGGGCGAGTCCTTGGGTTGCGTTGGACGAGGCGGTTAGGGCCAACGCGGGATGGACCCAGACTGCTACGGGCTTGACCACGGTGACTCCGCTGTCGTCTGTCACCGAGAGACTGACCTGGTATATTCCGAGGGAGGAGTAGGAGTGAAGAACGCCGATCCCCGTCTGGGAGGCTCCTTCTCCGAGCTGCCACACATGGGCTACGATTACACCGTCGGGGTCAGAGCTAGTGGAGCCGTCGAAGAACACCGTTTCTCCAGCGAAGACTACTGCAGGTGTCCAGATAAACTGCGGTACAGGAGGCACGTCGTATTTGACACTGATGATCTTGTAGGTCCGGATGATGGCCCCTGTGCTATCCCTGATTGCCACCGTCACATTATACGAACCTCCACTTGCAAAGGTGTGGATGGCCGGGTTGCCAGTCCCGTTTATCCCATCACCGAAAGTCCATGCGAAGGTGTAGGGTCCTGTTCCACCGCTAGACGTGGCATTCAGAGTAACCGGGTATCCAGCTGCTGGGCTGGAGGGGCTGAAGGTGAGGGCTGCGGTGGGAGGCTGGGCTACCGGAGCAAGAATTGAGCTTGTTAGCATCCCCGATTGCCATTCGTCTCCGGTGGTGAAACCGGCGGGGCTACTAGGAGGGGAGAGAATCTTGCTCTGCTCTACGAGAGGGATTATGGCTAGGCAGATGACTAAGATTGTCAGAGCCCTTCCAATCATTCGTCGGTTACGAGTTGTGCGGGCTGAGAATCTGAACACGGACCCTCTCGGGTTTCCAAGTGTTGAGGAAGTCACTGGTTGCGCCTCCCCGTTTCCAGGCGACTGCTCTGTGCTCTACGAAGGCAGCTCTTGCACTCGTTCAGCCATTCTGAGATCAGATCAAAGTCTGGCCTCAGGGCGAGTAGGTAGTAGGTGTGGTAGATTCTCTGAAGATACGTCTGCGCTTCGAACACTGCTGCTCGGTGCACAAGATCCGGGTCTATGTTCGGCTGGTTGTCTTGATATTCTTGGATGAATGCTTCAACTGCCTGGAGGGTTGAGCCGCCCAGTCCGTGGGTCATCTTGGTCTGAGCTGTGAAATAGCCGACGTCAAAGGCAGGATCGCCCATCCGGGCTTCTTCGAAGTCTATTACAGTTGTCAGATCTGGAGCGACGATGATGTTCCTAGGGTGGTAGTCTCCATGAATGGGCTTCCTCTCACGGGGCCGGAAGGCTTTCTGCTCGTCGATCAGCTGGTTTGAGATCGATTGTATTTCCGATTTTAGAGTGGGAAGGAGCCATGATCCGCCCCTCGCGTATCTGTTAGATGCTGCAATCTCATCTTCCTGAGAGGACTCACCGTCCAGTGTAATGTCGCTGTTGTGCAGTTTTGAGAGCCATCTTGCCGTGCCTTTCACGTAGGGCCCAGGATCCTTTACGTTCTCGAAGATTCCACGGAGTGGCTCACCCTCTGCCTGCTCCATCATCAGGAATGAAAGTGCGGGTATGTAGAGGACGGGACACGGTACTCTTAGCCTGCTGTCTTGTCCGAATCCGTTGGACCTGAGGGTCTTCAAGACTGAGAAAGTGTGTCCGAGACGCTCGTCTGATTCTCTGTAAAGTCCGATGTAGTTTCTAGCCGAGTCCTTGAATTTTAGAGTGTAGTCGATTATTACTTTGCGTAGATGTCTTTTCAGGATTCGCGCCTCGAACCCCTGCAGCGGCTGCTCTAATCCTGGGTCGAATGCCTCAGTGCTTAGGATGTCTCTTACGAATTCGACCTCGGTCAGTCCATGGAGGATCGACTCGTTGAAAGATGCAGTGTCAAGATCGTTTCGGATAGTTTGGGTCATACCTATTCCTAGTCCTCCGCTCCTATCCAGACGGTAAAACCGCGGAATCCTGTCACTCTCAAGAGGTAACCATGTCCGAACCTATCTTGTCTCGGCTTATCCCATATCGCGTATCCCCCGTCGAGCCGGGCCCCAACGGTCACGCCTTCGTTGGACCATCCTCTGATGCCTTTGGCGGGAGAGCACTCCTCGACGGCTGAGGGCCCCATTCTGAGAAGCTGCTGGTAGTCAGGTGAGAATCCTATCTCTGTGGACAGTTTAGTTAGAGAGTTGGGGAGGCTGTACTCTGTGCGGATTGTACTCTCGCTTTTTCCGAGGCTGAGATTCTTCAGGATTCCAAAGCCGGCGCCTTTCTTCTCGGAGTTCGAGAGTCTTGCCCACACCGTGTCGCCATATGGCACGCGTATCTCTGTGGAGTAGTTGTCGTGCTCGTATCCAACGTCTGCGAGTGCTCCGGGATGATTGGGTGGAACATCCATGTATGCGTGGAGATCTTCCAGTAGGTTCCAGTCGTCGATGGGGTTCCCGATGACGAGTCTGCCTGGTGGATTGTTGACTGTGAACAGGTAGACCAGGCGACCGCCATTCCTGGGAGAGAAGACTGCGAATAGCTTGTCATTCTTGAGAACTAGCTCGTCTTCTCCGTCAGAGTCCAGGTCCCTTAGATCAGCGTGAGCCAGGTCGCACTTGTTCGTCATCCAGTGGGCTGCCTCAGCTATTATAACGGCGATACGACTGTGGCTGGCTATGGCCCTTGTCCAGGCGCTGGGCCCCTCATCACTCAGGTTTTCTCCATGAGCCCCCGTCCGGGGAGTGTGCCAAGCTGTTTGCCATGTCGTCGCTAGCAGAATCTTCCATGCGAGTTGTATGAGAGCTGGGTCTGCTCCTCTTGAGTCGAGCTCTCGGACTCGCGCCTCTGACCACGCATAGTAGTTACGGTAGAGGGACCATCGCGGATCATAATACCACGATTCGTAGTTCTCACCCGCCCCGAACTCGTCAACGAGCTCTGCGTATGCTCCTGTATCGATCTGTCTCTCAGAGCCTGCTCTGTGTGTTGCAGCCCATTCGGCCAGTTTGACGGGCTGCAGGAAGGGGTTCTCGGAGAGCCATCTGAGCGTCGCCTCGAACTGGAGGGGACCCCTGGCGTCCCAGCCTACTCCCGCGACCTTCTCCATGTCGTCCGCATAGATTGCGACGAGCTGATTGTCATAGTCGGAGTTGATGTCAAGGATCCATTCCAGCTGAGCCTGGGTTTTCTCCAGGTCTTCTCGTGTTCGCGGGGGAATGTTTCGGCGGAGTCCAAACGAGATTGGAAGCGCGCAGAGTCCCAGGCCATTCTTGATACGGTGCATCTGGAAGTTGACGGGGTCCCAAGAGTGGTCGTAGTCGTAAAGTTGGCGAGGGCTCGGGTTTCCTGTGGTAGAATGGAGCAGCCTATCGTCTATCACAACATGCTTGTAGCCTCCATTGAGTAGTTGGCCGCTTGTCAGGACGGGAGCCATTGCTTCGGTTTCCCAGAGGCGTTCTGTTGGCCAGAACGTTGTGATCCGCTTCGGATCCCAATCAAGGAGGCTCTGGTAGAGGAGTAGCTCCTCGTTGATCTGTCTCAGATTATGTTCAGGGGAGAAGAACCGCATCATGTTCTGCGCATAGGATCCACCTATGAGTTCCAGCAGGCCGAGCCCGGCCAGCCGATTCACCTCCGAGAGGAATTCGGGGCCGTACCATGCCAGAGATTCGAGAAACGTCCCGCTAATGTGGAGGCTGAACGGGACCCCGTATCGTTCGTGGAGTTTCAGCACTCGAAGTAGGCCTGTCTGAGACGAGGAGGTCCCGACTATCCCGGATATTCCAACCCGGTTATCATAGCCATCAGTAACGATGTACTGGTTTGCATGGTGGACTATAGCTAGAGCAGCGACCTCACGTTGAACCGTGACGGCTGTATTCATCACTGGCTATTTGCCTCCGCGAATATGTGCTTCCAGCTTGACCGGATCTCCCTGACCCTCCGAAGGTGGCCGACGTAGAGCTGAAACTTTCGAGCCCGTCTCATCATCTTCTTCTTGTCTGTGGTAGTGACGATTCTGCGGATTCTGCGAAAAGCTCTCCAAGCCACTCTGGCCTCGACTAGGACGGGGAGAGCTTCTTGCTCGTCATTCGACAATGGTTGGACTCTCTCGTAGGAGTTGATGAAACTGCGAGCCAGGCTCAGAGCATGCCCATTACTGGTCCTCGGCAGAATGTCAGCGAGAGCTATCGCCAAGTCCAATGAGCGAGCTTCAATCCTGGACCGATGGAAGTCTATGACCGCGGCTAGCCTGTCGTCTTCGAACAGGATGTTCTGGCGTCTGTAGTCTCCGTGGATTGTCAGTCTTGGCAGATTCTCATACGAGAGCCTCAGCAGTGATAGTTCGATGTCGAGCAGACTGTCTTTGAAGTAGTCTAGACTTGCCTCTATCCCGAGAGCAGCGGGTTGTCCATCCAAGGACTCTACGTTCTCGGTGAATAAGTCCAGTCGGTCTTGGAATCGGCTGGGGAACGACTCTTCGGATCGGCTCATTCTTTTCGGGTACTCTGCCATTATGCGGTGGTAAGACCCGAGGGCTGAACCGGCCTCTGCTACTTGACGAACGTGTCCTCTCAGCATGGCTCGGCCGTGGACGAAGGGGTAGACGGCATAGTGCTCTCCGTTAATCGTCGCTATCGTCGAACCTGCCTTAGTTAGGAGAGGAGCTGGCGCGGGAAATCCGTGGCGAGCTAGATGATGAAAGATCCTGTTCGCTTGGAGGAGTTCCTTCAGAAGGCTTGTCCCGTAGGAGTCGCTGATCGAGAGTGGTCTTGGTTTGAGGAGGGCAAAGTCACCAAGCGGTGTGCGTAGTCGGTACACAACGTAGTGTGCGCCTCTAGCAGACTTTCCTGACTGGATAGCCCTGCCTAATCTGAAACTCGTGGCTAGGGTTTCAAGAGTATCGGGCCGAAGCTGTTCCATGTACTCTCTCGTGGCCAAGTTTACGCGGCCTCCTGAAACACTTGGACATCTTCTCGGCCGCTTCGAGCTTCAACTCGTAATGCGGAGCAGGTCTCGTCCTCTCGCTCTTGTCCTCTGAAAATTTCCTGCAGCCATTCCTGGTTTTCCTTCAACCAGTCTAGTCGGCTTACGTGTCTCCGGAACTTGCCCGCCTGGAGATGTTTCCTCCTCTGATCCTGGGTCTTCGGGATCCGGCGGATATCTCGGAGGGCCCGGTACGCCTCCCTGGCCATAAGTAGTGCAGGCAGAGCCTCCTTCTCGGCTCTTTCGAGGGATAGAATATTATCGTAGCTTGAGAAGAAGGTGTTGATTGACTCGAGATAGACCGCGTCGTATACGCTCCGGGTCAATTCTGCTAACGCTATCGCTACGTCTAGTGCTCGTGTCTCGTATCTGCTGCGCTCCAGATTCGGGATTCTGACGATTTCGCCGTCCTGGAAAAGGATGTTCGAGCAACGGTAGCTTCCATGTATGAACAATCTTGGCAGGGTCTCGTACGACAGATCCGAAACGAGTCCATCGACTCTTGGAAGTGAATCCTTGAAGAGTTGCATCGATCCTGACATCAAGTCCATGGACGACTTGTCCAGACTTTTCAGGTCCATCTGTAATTCTTCCAGACGTTGCAGGAATTCCTGTACGAAAGATTCCTGGGTGTTATGTGGATGCGTATACGCAGCTGTCAGTTTGTGAAAAGTTGCTAGTGCCGCCGCGGCCTTGCTCACTTGGGCAGGATCTTCGCAATCCATCTTTTGAGCCGCGGTAACATCGTATGCAGAGTATGAGCCCCATGGCAATGTCATGCTCTCTCCCTCGATTGCTCTTCTCTGGTCCAATATGGTGAAACCTCTCTGGAAGAGGTAGCTAGCGAGAAAACCATGCACTCCAGCTATGCCTCGAGAAGTCGAAGACCCATGCTTGTCTAGATCTTCGTACGCAGCTCGTCGAATGGACTGATCTACTGTGAGTCGTTGAATCGGGGATGAGTAAGTCTGCAAACTACAGGAGCTGCCTCCCTAAACATCGACTGACTCTGTTCGAATCCTCTTTCTTCGCGTCGTCTCGAACCTCTGCTATTCTCCGTCTCCTGCGTATTCGCACCGTGACCAGTGTTACCGCGCCTACCAGCCCTGGGATTGCGATGATTGCAACTATGCCGAGACAAAACTGGCAACCTTGGCCTGTTATGGGGAGCTGGTTGTGCTGAGCGACGTCCACTTGCACGGTGATGGAATGGGTTATGGAGCCGTTGGTAGCGTTGACTTGTATCCAGTATGGGCCAGGAGGAGTGGTGGAGGTGATGTCTATGTTCAGACTGGTAGAGCCTGAGCCTTGTGATGCTAGAGTGATGTTTGCTGGATCGAGAGAGACGCGAGGCCCGGACGGTGTGATGGTCGCATTGAACCTGATCGTTCCTGAAGGACCGGCGATATCAGTTACCACGATGGCGAGCGATTGATCAGAACCGGGCTGGGCGTTGAAGGTCGACTGATCCGTGTTCAGTGTAAAGTCTGGATGGGCTGGCGAATAGACGGTTAGACCCTGAGAAGTGTTATTCGAACGGTTAGAGGAATCTATGACAGTCAGAGTCACCGTGTAGGATCCGGCTGTTGAATAGGAATACGTCGCGGAGGCTCCCGATGCCGAGGCTCCATTTCCAAAATCCCAAGAGTAGGAGTATGGTGGGGTCCCGCCTCTCGCGGATGCTGTGAAGTTGATATTATCACCTGGCTGCGGGCTGGTAGGATTGTAAGTGAAGCCGTCTTGCAGAGGAGCCGTTCCAACAACGACCGGCGCTACCCATGTTCCGGTACTACCTATTGAGTCGGCGACTGTCAGTGCGACCTGGTAGGTCCCATCGCGATCGTAAGTGTGGGTCACTTGTAGACCTGTGCCGGTTGAACCATCTCCATAGCTCCACGTGTAGTTGTATGGCGGAGTCCCTCCGGAGGCAGAGGCGGCAAACGAGACAGATTGTCCAGCACTAGGAGAAGAGGGACTGATTGCGAAACTCGCCGATATCGGAGGTGGAGGGCTGGTAACGGCGACTGTCATCTGAGAGGTGGCTGTCTGTTGTGGCGAACTGCTATCTTTGACTGTCAGCGCAGCAGTGTATGATCCTGCCGATGAGTAGGTGTGCGTTACTGGGGAGCCTGTTCCAGTCGTTCCGTCTCCGAAAGACCAGCTGAACGTGAAGGCAGACGTCCCACCGCTGGCGCTGGCTGTGAACCTCACCGGTTGTCCAGCTTGAGTCGAAGAAGGACTGTATGCGAAGCTAGCGGTCAGCGGGGGAGGCGCACCAGAGACGCTTATGGGTTGCTGAGAAGTCTTGGTCTGTTGAGGCGAGCCATTATCTTTCACTGTGAAAGCAACGTCGAGTGTTCCTGCGGAGGAGTAGGTGTGCTTCGCAGACGATCCTGTTCCGGTCGATCCATCACCGAAGCTCCAGGAATAGCTGTAGGGTTGGGTTCCTCCTGAAGCTGAGCCGGTGAACGAGACGGTCTGTCCTATTTGGGGCGAAGATGGGCTGTATGTGAAGCTGGCTGAGAGCGTGGGTGGTGGCGAGGTTCCGAAGAACTCTGTCATGGGCGTGGCTGACGCATCGTTGGAGGTTAGACTCGGAAGGTTCCAGGCCGCTTCGAGGGTTGAGAGGTACGAATAGTGGTTGTAGGAGGTGCTCGAGCTGTAGGCTTTCTTGACGGCTGGGCCTGCCCATTCCGCGACGACACAGTCGCTGCTGCTGTTGCCTGTTGGGCAGACGTCGCTTCCCTCGTCGAATACGATGAACAGTGCCGCTTTCTGGGTTGTGAACATTCTGCTTGACAGGATCAATGGGACTAGGGTTGCTAGGTATGCGCCGCCTACTCCGACCGAAGAACTGTGCATGTTGTCAGTGTCGTTCGGGGTGAGCCAGACGTAGTTGGGCAGTGTTGCTCCGTTGAGTGCGCCTACGAACTCCGGGTCGAGGGGCGAGGTTGTGGTGAGCATGTTGGCGCATCGCGCGGATGTCTTCATGTCGCTGAAGTCGATGAAGGGATAATGGTCTCCCTCCCTCGGAGGCATGAAGCTACAGGTTCCAGAGCCCGAAGCGTCCTCTGCGAAAGCCTTCCAGGTGAGCCCTGCCGCCTCTAGTCGGTCGACAAGATTTGGCGCGTTAAGCTGGAAGCAACAGTTGCCGTCGGAGGATATGCCGAGCGTGCTTCCTCCGAACAACGCTACATAGTTAGGCTCGCTGGGATGACTTATCCCCGTGTAGTGAGTATTGAACCCGTAGGTCTGGGCCAGTGTGGTTAAGTACGGTGACGGTATCGACGACGAGCCACAACCGGACACGAGACTTGGCGTAACATCGCAGAGTCCATTATTCTCCATCAGGATCGTGACTATGTACTGGAAAGGAGCACTGCTCGAAACGGTTGCATTGACGGTTTGCAATGTCGCTACTGTTTCGAAGTTGATGGTCTGCGATGCAAGTAGGACTGTCATCAAGAGGACCAGCTTGATGATTCTGATTCTACGCTCTTTTCTAGTCTTCATCGCTCATCCTGTTTCGAGTCGTGTGCAGTTCCCTCGAAACCGAGCCCTGTGAATACAGGGTAGTCGTCTCTGGTGATCTGATGAAAAGTGGAAAAGGAAGTTGACTGTTGTTCATGACATGTCACTGCAGGCTTTGATTATGCCGACTGGGCTCAAGTGGTAGCGGACTCTCGATGAGTCTGGGCCCAGCTTTGTTGAAACGTATCCGAGCGAGGCTTGGCGTCCGAGGATGAGCTTCACAGGAGTTTCGGGAGATTTGATCAGAGAGGCCATATCTCCAGCGCTCACGGCTCCCTCCCCGTCTGTCGCACCCATCGTCAAGAGGAACTGTAACAGCGCTGGGTCGCTGAGAAACTCAGCATCCTCTACTGCCTTCGAAGACTGTGGCCTGGGAGAGCTGGTTCGATATGCTTCCAGTGTTTTCTCAGCAATCAGATCCCACCTGTATCTCTCCTGGACTGCTCGGTAGGCGTTCTCTTTCAAACGCTCAGAGAGCTCCCGATTATCGATCACTCTGAGAATGCCTTCTGCAAGGGCATGAGGGTCAGAGGAGGGGACCTTTACTCCGGTTACTCCGTCCTCAACTATCTCGGAGAGCCCACCGACGTCCGAGACCACCACTGGGACCCGTGACGCCATTGCTTCGAGCGCGACCATCCCAAAAGGCTCGTAGTGGGATGGCAGAACAAATGCATCACATGAATTGTAGAGCGAGACTAGTTTCTCTTGGTCAACAAATCCGGTGATCTTGACGCGATCGCTCAGTCTTCTCCGAAGAACCTCTTTCGCCAGATCCTCCTTGAGAGGTCCTTCACCAACGAAAACCAGGCTGACATCCTTGCCCCGAGTTCGAAGCTCATCGAGAGCCTCAAGCAGGGTGAAGATTCCCTTTTCCCGAACTATCCGGCCAACGTAGAGTATGATTTTTCTGTCTTCAGAAACCTCGGCCGAGAAGAGTTGTGGCCCGCCATTGTTCTTGAACCGATCTACTTCGACCCCGTTTGGGATGACGTGAATCTTAGCATTGGCGGCACTGAGTTCGTGCTGGATATGGTCGAGCATATAGTTGCTGCAACAGATGATCCCGTCGCTCTGCTCCACCAGCAGTCGCTCAATTTCGCGCACTTTTCTGCGATACTCGCCATCTAGCCTGCCCCCTCTTCCAATCTCAGTCGCGTGAATAGTAGAGATCAGCGGAAGACCGAGTCGATTCTTGAGTTCGACAGCTGCTCTGCCCACGACCCAGTCATGGGCGTGTATCAAGTCGAATTTCTCCGTCTCAAGTAGCTCAGTCGTCTTCGAGATCATCTGGGAGTTCAGGTGATAGATCCAGAGGAGAAAATTGGCCTGGAGAAGCCTGCTATTCTCAACTCGAGTGACTCGGACTCCATCAACGGTTTCCTCCGAGGGAGCGCCAGGAAAGCTGCAGGTGACAACGTGGACGGAAACCCCCTGGCTCGCGAGGGATCTAGATAGATGATAGACATGAGTCGAAATCCCACCGATTATTCTAGGAGGATACTCCCAGCTTAGTAACAGGACATTCCTAGCATGCTCCTGCCGAATGTGTTCTGTGGATGTCGAGCCGCTCGCAAGCAACGTTATGCTGCCTCTAACGCTTCTCCGTCAGGAAAACCTACTGTCTTGAGATGCTCGAGTAGCTCGGCCAAGTACCCGAATGTTCTCTCGCGAAATCGGAAGGCCAATAAGGGTCCCGTCTCGGTAGTTACGACCACTGCCGACACGCCAGGCAGCGTGTTCAGCAGTCTTTCAAGCAACTCTTCAGAACGGACCGGCCGTTCTAGGTCTACCGCAAGGACAACGTCCCTTCTCTTCGCAGAGAACATCTTTGTCTCGCCTTCCAAGCTATGCTCCCACTTCGGTGATAAGCTCCCCGTATACGATCGGGTTGATCTCTAACCACACAGGCCGGTTTTGTGAGGTTGCATTTGTGCGGGTTTGTGTCGCTCACTGACCTTACCCGAAGGATTCGTCTGCTAGAGGCCCTCTCACAATTATCTTGAACACAGACGCCGCACCATCTTCTATCTTATCTCCATCTATCTCCATGCCACAAGAGTGTTCTTTTGTGTTTTATTCGATTACACAACTCTCATTCGCCTCCTAGTTATGCATCCGCATTCAACCAAACCATCTCCATCGAGCCGATTATTTTGCAAGATGCAGATATCTAGCGATATGTGCACCTGCGCGCTATCTGGCGCTATCGGAGGATGTCTCCAAGACGCCTCCATCTGTGTTGCCCGTATCTGCGCAAAGCTCCGGACACTACCCTAGGCGAGAAAGCAGGTTTCGACCTGTCGGGTGCCTCGTGGATCGAGGCAGATATTCGCTTTCGACCAGCTCCGTTCTTCGGCGATCGTATTTTCGAGGTTCGACCCTCTACCCCGTCGCCTTAGGGCACATGTGTAACCAGTTGTACTCATCGAGGTTGCATACTGTAACCGATTGTACTCGCGAAAATATACCCAGCGATAGATCGCGACTGTGGAAGTCACCATGCGATACCTAGAAGCGGACAAAAGCCTAAATTTGTGATGCACGTTGGTGCTATTCTCTTGTCGACTAGGAACTCGGATACTCGAAGCATCACGCGGACTGTCCGGATAGACGAGGACGTCCAGGACGCTATCGAACACATCGCCGAACAGCAGAACCTCAGTGTAAACGCCCTTGTAAACAAGGCCCTTCGAAAATTCGCATTCTGGGACACTGCGCTCGAAAAATTCGAGGCCGTATCCACTCCCTCGCAGCTCCTTGTGAAAATGATGGAGTATCTCTCCGACCAGAATGCGAAGGATCTCGCCAGGTCAGCCGGGACAAACATCGCCAAGGAACTCATGCAGTTCATGTTCAAAGAAGTGACTCTCAACGCTGTGCTCAGACACTTCGAACTCCAAGGGGTCCATCATGTTAGCATCCATTTCGATCACTCGAACGAAGGGGAGGCACATACCATCGTAATGAGGCACACGATGGGACCCAAATGGTCGATCTTCTACGAAGAACTCATCAGGTCCCTATTCACCGAACTGGGCATCCTGATAGAGCTTGAACGGCTCGACAACCAAGTTACTGGACGCTTCAGAACGGCAAGAACCGCCCACGAAGCAGCCCCAAGAGCTACTGCCATGTCCATTGCCAGATCAGCATTCTAGGAATCCAGAAGCTAATCCATACAAGTCTCCGAAAGTTTTAGGCCGATGGATCTCGACCGTACCGTAGTGCCTTCTAAGAGCCATTAATTACAACCAATACCAATTCTCTGCCGAGCTTGGCAAAGGCTGTTCAAAGCGTTGAGTTATAGCCAGGCCTCGAGCACATAGCATTTACTCGTGATAGAAGATTGGTCTTGGGAATAGCAAGCAAGGTGTTCGCCAAAATCTTTGGCATCGCAGGTTTCCTCCTCGCCCTGATAGGAGGAGCATTGATAGGATATTCAGCACTGACTGCCAGTGGACACTCGATCACCGAGTTGGCGACTCGCGGGATAGACGCTCTGCTGGGGCTCGGCGCCATCGTCGCAGGAATCATGATGTACACTGGCCCCATGCGATTTGGAGGGATACTCGCAGTCTTGGGAGGCACCATACTACTCGTCCTGACAAGCTTCGCAACTCCAGCAATACTAGTCTTCGCAGGCGGAATCCTCGGTATAATCGGAGCAGCAGTGAAGCCTGCGTGGTGGAAGTTCTGGAAACGGTAGCAGAACCCCGCCTGGAACGCTACTCCGTCTCTCCCTAAATAGTCTAGTGATCAACACCGCAAGAATTAGCTGACACGCGTAGCTCGGCTAGACTTCGAATCCTACTTCGCGGGAGGAGCAACCGAGATGAGGACCCCCCTCGAAGGAGTTCTTATTTGTCATCGAGAATTTTGAAACACCCTTCGCTTTATTGCCGCCTAGTGCCGTGGAAGGAGACACCCGAGATTGGATAGTCTTGGGGCTAGTTTCTCGATTCTCTCGGTGAGCTTGAGCAAATCCTCTGCCGGCGCGTCTTCCGGTATCCAAGGGTTGCACTTCAAGTTGATCCTAATGTTCTCCCCGATCATAAGTTCCAGACAGAAGTATAGAGATGGAATGGGGGAATAGACGAGATCGTTCCCGCACATGGGACAACGTATCACGAAAAACCCCAAAGACGCGCACGTAGCAAGAGCTATCTAAGTCCCACCATTGACGCGTCGCGCCCATCAAGACTCGCCCCGCGTCTCCGCCTGTCCAAGTCCCGTGTGAGATATGATTCTTCCATGCTTCAATCATCCCGCTCGCGGTCAGTTTACAACGCCCACTCGAAGGAGGTTGGCTAGAAGTTTCCAAATTCACGGTTCGTTCAGATAGCAACTTCTCAGCTAACTCGATGAGATCCTTCAACCGGGACTTGTTTCTTCTTGCGAACACACCACTTGCAGTCGCATGTGCAGCGTTCATTATGAATTGCAATTGTTATCGTTGTTCCACTCACGCCTATACCAACCTTCGTCCCAATATTCTTGTCATGCTCAAAAGGACACTTCGACATCGGTTTTCCCTATCCCTGGTTAGATATTGGACTTGCCGCTCATGAAAGCTTCGAGGCAACTCCATGTTCGAACCTTTTGAGTTGTATGGAAGGCTGGATTCCCCAATTACCCAATCAACCTGCTGATGTCTTACTCGGAGCTGCCGCTCATATTGTTCTAGTCGATTGCTGGCTTTCCTATCAGCTCGACTAGTCTCTTACCTTTCGTGAGCCTTGAGACCCACAGGATTCCGGCCAGCTCTAGTTTCATAAGTTCCCGGTTTAGCTCCCTAAAGCTGGTCTCTCCAAAGTTCGAGTTGAGCTCCTTTTGCAGATCAGTGTCTGTGACGGAACCCTTCTTTCCCAGAAATTCCACTATGGCCAGGGACATTGGCCTGGGACTCCATACCTTGGTCAACGACGGGGTCAGAACGAGAGATTACTCAGAGCCGTCTAGGTTACTGCGAGCGCGGCTCTTTCCTTCTTGAATCTCTTGCGGAAGCCCCTGTACCAGTTCTCCATATCAGGAGTCACCGAGGGCTTTACGCGTTCCATGGCATCTCGAAAGTCCTCTAGTGTAACGCTCTTCGTTTCAATGTCCCTCCTCAGTGAGATGAGGCCAGCCTCCCTGCATACTGCCTCAATGTCTGCTCCCGAGTAGCCTGCGGTTTGACTGGTAATCCGGTCCAAGTCAACATCCGGGGTCAAAGGCATGTTTCGTGTGTGGATCTTGAGGATCTGCCGACGGGTGGCGTGGTCCGGTGCTGGCACGTAGATGAGCCTGTCGAATCTGCCCGGTCGCAGGATTGCCGGGTCGATAATGTCCGGCCGATTGCTGGCGCCAATCACGACCACGTTGACAAGAGATTCGATGCCATCCATCTCTGTGAGCAACTGGCTGATCACACGCTCCGACGCACCGCTGTCACCAAGGTCCGATCCCCTCCTGGGGGCGACAGAGTCCAGTTCGTCAAAGAAGACGATGGACGGGGCGGCACTGCGACCCTTCTTGAAGACCTCACGGATTCCCTTCTCTGATTCTCCGACCCACTTGCTGAAGAGCTCGGGGCCTTTGATGGAGATGAAGTTAGCCTCACTCTCAGTAGCAACGGCTCTGGCCAGCATGGTCTTACCGCATCCCGGCGGCCCGAAGAGCAGGATACCCTTCGGCGGTCTGATCCCAACTCTAGTGAAGGCTTCCGGCTTCTTTATCGGCCATTCGACAGCTTCCTGGAGCTCCTGCTTCACGTCCGTCAGTCCCCCGACGTCAGCCCAGTTGACGGAGGGTACTTCGATGTAGACTTCCCGCATCGCGGTGGGTGTTATTTCCCGGTAGGCGGTCTTGAAATCGTCCAAGTTCACTTGCATCTTTTCGAGCATTTCACCGGGGACTCTCTCCTCCTCCAGGTTAATGCTTGGAAGGTAGCGGCGCAGGGCCTTCATCGCAGCCTCTCTGCAGAGTGCCGATATGTCCGCGCCGGTGTAGCCGTGGCAAATGTCCGACAGCCGGTGAAGATCCACATCCAAGGTCAATGGCATCGCTCGCGTGTGAACCTGCAGAATCTCATGTCTGCTCGTTTTGTCGGGGACTCCGATCTCTATTTCCCTGTCGAAGCGCCCCGGGCGTCGGAGCGCCGGGTCGATGGCGTTCGGCCTATTCGTAGCGCCTATCACGATGATGTTTCCCCTGGCGGCCATGCCATCCATGAGGGAGAGCAGTTGAGCCACAACTCTACGTTCCACTTCTCCCGTCACTTCCTCTCTCTTTGGAGCGATGGAGTCCATCTCGTCGATGAATATGATACTGGGCGCGCTCTCCTGAGCTTTCTGAAAAATCTCCCTCAGCCGGGCCTCTGACTCTCCGTAGAACTTGGACATGATTTCAGGCCCTGAGATGACGTAGAAGTTAGCATCTGACTCACTGGCCACGGCCTTTGCCACAAGTGTTTTGCCACAGCCTGGGGGTCCGTACAGGAAGATTCCTTTGGGAGGCTCGATGCCGAGCCGTTGGAAGAGTTCTGGGTGGCGTAGTGGAAGCTCTACCATTTCTCTGATTCTCTGAATTTCGCCGTGTAGTCCACCAATGTCCTCGTAGGTGACGAGCGGTATGCTCTTCTTGTCCGGGCTAGGCTCGCTCATCACCTGGACAACGGTGGACTCTGTGATCTTGACGGGACCGTGGGGCCGGGCCCGGGTAGCGATTAGCGGAACAGAGCTGCCGAATATGTTTAGGAGGGTCATGTCTCCTTCGACAAAGGGCATGTCCATGAATCGACGCTTGACAAAGCTCACGAACTCGTCGTCCACGCTCAAACGGACGTCGGTGGGCGCAAAGACAATTGTCTGGGAGTCTTTTACTTCTGCCTTCTTCAGAGTGACGTACTCGTTCAGGGCTACCCCTGCGTTCTTCCGGAGAAGCCCATCCATCCGAGCGATCTGCTGACCCTGGTCTTCGGTATAAGCAGGCCAGGCAATGGCCACTGTGGTCCGTTTTCCGCGCACTTCTATGAAGTCACCCGCCGTTATGGCGAGTTTCTGCATGGTCTCATCGTCGACGCGGACTTTATCATGCCCAACATCTCGCTGCTTAGCATCAGCTACCCTCGACTGAACCTCTTTGGCCATCATTGTTGGTTCATCTTCATGATCGCTACGGGAAGGCAGGCGCGAACAGAAGAAGGTGATTAGTGTTCTGTGTTACTCTAATCGTGTATTTCATCTTGCTGTTCCAGCCCAAAGGTCTTTGTCGTCACTATTAGCGGAATACATCTCTGTCTTTAGCCGTAGGGTCCTAAGGGACGGCAAGGGGGGAACCATTAACAGTGACTATCGGATGGTCAGAAGGGAGACGACCTTACCGACCTCGCTTGCCTTCTCCAGGCTCCAGATAGTGTCGAGTATTCTCCTCGATTGATTCTTGGTTAGGTATTTCCTAGTCAGCCTCTCGAATTTGTTCTCGACTTCCTTGTCACTCATCGGATTCTTCGGGTGGCCCTTGTGATAGTCAGCCTGTTTCGTGATGACCGTCCCAGATGCTAGTTTGACGGTAATCCTGTTTGCCACCGCCTCTGGGTACCTCGCACTCAATTCCTTGTCTTCGATGACCGTGATCTTCTTGAGAAAGTCTATGATCTTACGGTCCCGATACTTCTTCTCGCTGTAGGTCGAATTGTCGATTCTGCCCTCAAACATTGCCATGGCGACAATGTAGGGCAGACTATGATCAGCCGTCTCCTTGGTCATCGGGTTCCACTTCTCCGGGTCCCTGCCGAGGATCGTATAGCCAGCCTCATGCGAAGCAATCTCCACAGAGACAATATCCTCTGGATTTGCTATCTCCTTTCTGGCTTCCAGCGCGGCCCAGATGGATGTCTGTGAATGGATCTCTGCAGGGAAGAATTTCAGATATGTTTCCGCTATTTTGAAAGACCCGTTCCTGCCGCCGAAGTCGTTGATACTGATCTGGAAGGGCCCGGATACTTGCTTGAAGAAGCCCATCTCACCCTCAAAGATGGGCGACGGACCCGTCATACCCTCTCGAGCAAGTAGCGCGGAGAAGACCCCGTTTCGGGCTGCATTGGCGAAGGAGCATCCCTTCCACATGGACAACTCTCCTGCCCGGACCTGGCGCATGGTGATGTGAGAGTTCAACGCCAGGTTCACCCCCTCAGTCATCTCGTCAACATTCAGCTCCATCAGTTTGCCCGCGGCCAAAGCCGTCGACGCGAGCCCGTAGCAGACATGGTCCCAGCCCCGATGTCGAATGTCCGCTGCATCACAGAGCCTGCATTGAATCTCGTAAGCTAGTACGATCGAGAGGAGCAGATCCTTTCCGCTTGACCCCTCAGCCTCTGCCACTGAGAAGCATGGCCCGATATTGTCGCTGGGGTGCGCGGGCTCCTTGGATAGGTATGTGTCGTTGTAGTCAAAGTATCGCACCATTATTCCATTGACAAACGCAGCGAGATCGGGAGTCGTCTTCCTTCTCGTCCCGAAAAGAGTTGAGCCTTTTTCGTCCTTCGCTTCCTCGGCTACAATCCGTGATATTTTCACGGGCTCCGAGTTGTACGAGCCGATGGCACAGCCTAGGCTGTCGATGATTCTCTTCTTCGTCTCGTGAATAACATCCTCTGAGAGGTCTTGATATTTCACAGATTGGACATAGTCCGCAAGCTCTTGAGCAAGATTCAACCCTAATTCGAGGCCGGGCTTCAGGCTTGGTCTAATTGAATCTTTGACTGAACAGTACGTCTAGTGGTGCCGAGAGTCGCAATCTACGAATTGACACCAAGGGTGCGGTCACCTAGCGCGATCGATTCCATAATGACTAAAAGAGATTCCCAACTTTCCGTAATATTGATCATTACAATCTGGAGAGGTTTTCAATTCTCTCGCTTATGCTGGGCTTGCTCGAAAGATGGCGGGTTACTCGTCTTTCCTTGGTAGTCTCAATGTCTTTCAATCGAAGCCCGTCTATTTTTCGCAGAACGAGTAGGAAGGTATCTTTTCCCACCGGTCTCGTTGCCTCCAGGTCAGCCTGGAGCCTTAGCTTCTTATGGGCCTGAGTGAAAAGGTTCGCCAATATAGGGGCCGACTACCAGAACGAAATAGATCAGGGATGCGATCCCGATTCCTTCGGGTCCAAAGAGGCGATATAGGATGGCTCCGCCGATGATTACGAGCAACGGGCCTAGCAGGATATCCAAGCCTTTCCCCCAAGGCTGGGATCTGCGTAATCGCCTACGATAGATCAGCCTGGAGGCTATTATGGGCTTCCACTCTTCAGGATCCAGGGCACCTCTCATACGCTTCGGAAGCAAAACGGCCTGCCCATGGAAATTGCATTCGTCGGAATCCATTCTCCCGAACCTTGCCTCCCAGTCCATCCAGAGAACTTGCACTATGTTCGATTCGAAGCCCAGTTGCCTAGAGACATCCCGAACCACCTGCACGATCGTGTGATCGTACATTTCAGATTCGAACCCGTAGTCTTTCAGCCTCCCCGACATAGGGAAGGACCTCCAGAGGATTCGGTGAGCCCACGAGTTATAAGAGCCGACAGTAACGGCCGACGGAATAAGCCAGCTAGTCCTTCACCAGCTGAGCTATTCTTCTTTCCAGCTCATCAGGACTGATCCGAGTATGATGAAGAATCCTGCCAGACCAAGGGCTATGACCGTGTTGGTCAGCGCCTGTGCGGGTTCGAGGTAGATCATCGCGTCTCTCAGACCGTTGTTGATGTAGGTGAGCGGGAGATAGTTCGCAATAACCTTCAGGACAGTGGGCATCGTCTCTGTCGGCCAGAAAGTTCCAGCGAGGAACATCATCGGGAAAGTTATCGCGTTAGCCGCAGCTTCGGCCCCATCTGCGTCCTTGACAAAGTTAGCCAGCAGCATTCCGATCCCTGGAAAGAGCAGGGCCGCTGCGACGACAAGTCCGATCGTGTAGATGTCGATTGTTGCTGTGACGCCGAAGACGAATCTTCCGAAGAGCAGTATGACCGTGATCGAGATGGCGGCTAGGAACATCTGGTAGCCGACCATTCCGAGGATCCACTCTATCTTGGAGAGGGGTGTCGTGGCGAGTTTCTTGATGATCTTCAACTCACGATATCTTCCGTTCGTGTTGACCGCCCCGAATACGCCGCTTGTGAGGAGTGTCATGCCTATGACTCCGGGGATGAAGAAGTCGATGTATCGAGTGTTGTGGGTCACTATCGGTACCTGTTGCACGCTAAGGCTCACGGTAGAATTAGAGAGGCTGGCCGCGTAGGATGAGGTCACAGCGGTAATTACTCCGGCAAGTGATGGGGAAGCTTGATCACTCTGGTCCATGTATAGCTGGATGTCCGCCGGTTTGCGACTGGTTAGGTTCTCTTGGAATCCGACGGGGATGACGAGGAGTCTCTGGCCACGGTTGTGGAGTTGAGCATCATCTCGCACGTAGGAGACAGGGTTACTCATCTCGGCCGGTACGGTCTGAATGTTGAAAGCGCCCGTATGGTTTAACGCTACGACATACCCCTGTGACGAGGGAGTCGGAGCGTTAGCCGTCAGATCCTGGTTCTGGACGTACAGGTCGAACCTAGTGTTTCCTGTCCCGAAGATTGCGCCGAAGAGGACAATGAGCAGGATTGGAAACGCTAGGGTCCAGAAGATAGTGCTCTTGCTCCGGAACCATGTCTTCACATGCCCCTTGACGATGGTGTAGACTCGGCTCATGCTACTCTCCCTCCTCGGAGACCCTTCGTCCGGTCAGGTTGAGAAACACGTCATCGAGCGTAGGACGCCTGACCTCTATCTCCTTGTTCGCCAGGGGAGTCTGTCCGATCGCGATGAGGATGTTGGTCAGTTCTCCATTATTGAGCGGGATGCAGATGTCTCCCTCGTTCTTGAGCTGGGGTCTGGATATTCCAGGGGGGAGGAACTTGAGCCCGTCCTTGCCCGCCTCTCTGACCACCAGTGTCTTCTTGCCTCCGTGAGCGTCGATCAGCTCGTTTGGGGTCCCGGAAGCAATTATCTGTCCGTGATCTATGATGGACACTGTGTCTGCTAGGTACTCGGCCTCGTCCATGTAGTGAGTTGTGAGAAAGACCGTCTTTCCCTGTTTCTTCAATCGTTCTATGACATACCAAACATCGCGTCGAGCTCGAGGATCCAGGCCAGTGGTAGGCTCGTCCAGGAAGACCAGAGCAGGGTCGTTGACCAGCGCGACCGCGAGACCGACCCGTTGTTTCAATCCGCCGGAGAGGGTCTTGAACTGTTCGTCCCGCTTGTCCTTCAAGTCGACCAGTTGGATAAGCTGGTCCGCGTTTAGCTGCTGATCGTACATGGCTCCGAAGTAGTCGATATTCTCTCGGACTGTGAGACGGTCTATCGCGTTGAAGTCTTGAGGGAGAACCCCTATCCGTTTCCGGATCTCAGCCTGGTCAGAACGCTTGCCGACATCATAGTCGAGAACTTTGGCTTGTCCCCCTGTGGGTGCTCTGAGACATTCAAGGATCTCAACGGTCGTAGTCTTTCCGGCGCCGTTGGGACCCAGGAAGGCGAAGACCTCTCCCTTCGAGAGCCCGAAGGATATGCCGTTGACCGCAACGGTGTCGCCGTACTTCTTTGAGAGGTTGTTCACCTGAACGACCTCGTCTCGGCCTGAGAGAGCCCCGCTAGGGAGCGTCAGCAGTTCGACGCTCCTACCGGATGGCTAGTCTCAGGTTCAAAGGTGCGGCTATCGAACGGATTACTTCCAAGTCCTTGCGCGTCTGACACTTCACTCTGCTTCCCTCCAAGAATACCATAACCTCGTCTCCGCCTATTAACGGCCGTGCACGTCGCGTGGTCACTTCTGGTGATTACCAGACCAGTTGAACGATCGACCCTGTCCATTCTTTTCTGCGTCCGCATGAAACTGACCGCCTGGTCATTATTTAAGCGCGTCGGTCATTTTAAATACAACACTACAACCCTGTTCGTGAAGTCGATGCCGAAGGTAGTTCCCGAGTACAAGCAGGAAGCCAGAAGCAGAATCCTAGACGCTGCCAGCAGGGTCTTTGCCGAAAAGGGCTACCATGAGGCGACGATGGACGATGTTGCGAAACAGCTGGGCGTTAGCAAGGGAGCACTATACCTCTACTTCTCCAGCAAAGAGCGCCTCTTTGAGGCAATGTCCCGGACAGCTCCCCGCGCCTTCAAAGAGATTCTATACTCGACATTCAATACCCAGGCGAACCCAATCGAGAGCGCGAGCCAGTTCTTCGACGCGATGATGAAGAGGTTCGGATCGAACCCGAGGCTGAGCCTTGAGATATTATCTGAAGCCTCCCGAAACCCGGCGTTGAGACGGGTACTTCGACAGAACCAGGAAGAATACGCTAACGGACTGGCAAGCTTCCTAGAAGGATTGCGCAAGATGAGACTGATAGACGATAACCTGGAACTCCTTCCATTAGCCTATTCGCTCATTGCGCTATGGAATGGGCTCGAAACCTTGGTTGTCTCAGGATTGCCAGTGGAGGAGGCAAAGGGAGCGTGGCTTGAGGGTTTCAAGGCCATTTTCCTCCAACATAGACTCCAACAAAGCGTAATAGGCTCCAAGCGGATCGATAAGAAGACCAGTTAGGAAAAAGGTCAAGTCCTAGCCCCTAGGCGGGAGCCTGAAGGAAGAACCAGTGTCGGTGAACATAGGAAGAATTCTGGGGATTCCGATCCGGATACACTGGACACTATGGCTGGTCTTTCTCCTAATCGCCTGGTCTCTAGCAGTCGGATATCTGCCAGCAACATATCCCCAGCTTTCAGCCAACATGGACTGGATCGTCGGCGCAGTCTCCGCCCTGCTATTGTTCGTCTCCGTCCTCCTTCACGAACTATCCCACTCTTACATCGCCAAGAAGAACGGACTGCCCATCGCTAGAATCACTCTCTTCTTCTTCGGCGGAGTCTCAGAGATGACGGAAGAGCCCCAGGACGCGGCGTTAGAGGTGAGGATGGCGGCCGCCGGACCCTTGACAAGCTTCGCTATAGCAGGAGTGCTAGGCGCCCTTTGGTACGTCGGAGGATATACCGGGTTCCCAGTCGCCGTTATGGCTGTTCTTCGCTACAATGCTTTCATCAACGTTGCGCTGGGAGCCTTCAATCTCATACCCGCCTTCCCACTCGACGGGGGTCGGGTGTTGCGCGGAGGCCTCTGGCAGAGCTCAAAGAATCTCTTGAAGGCGACGAGAAAGGCGACGCGTGTCAGTGAGATACTCTCTCTGCTCATGATCTTCGCAGGACTCTCACTCATCGTATTGAACCCAGATAACATTGTCAATGGCATATGGATAATCTTCCTCGGGTGGTTCATCCGTTCCGGCGCGGAGACTAGCCTCCGGCAGACCCAGATGACTGAAGCACTTCACGGCGTCAGCGTCGGCGACATAATGACCAGGAACCTCCTCACCGTCGCCCCCAACCTTACCGTTCAGCAACTCGTCAACGACTACTTCCTCGTCCATCCTCACGGCGGCTACCCGGTGGTCCAGAACGACAAGCTACAAGGAGTTGTCACAATGGGCTCGGTTAGATCCATTCCGAGGGAGAAACGGGAGTTTGAGACAGTCGCCCAGGCCATGGTCCCCTACGAGCGGATAGTAACAATCAACTCCACGGCCTCCGCGGCTTATGCGATGCAGAAGATGGCGAAGAATCAGATCGGAAGGCTGGTCGTAACTGAGGGTGACAGGATCCTCGGAATTGTTACACGTGGGGACCTGATGAAGACGATCAGAACTAGACAGGATCTCGGGGTCTCGGACACCACTTTCCGATAGCTGGCAAAGTCAGAGTTCGGCCTCGACAAGCGTTTTCAGAAGAGACCTGTGGCAGGTGTTTGGATCTTTACATGAGCAGAGGAGTGTGATGGGACCCGCTCTAGCGTAGTCTGCTATTTCCTTCACGAGCTTCCGCTGAAGCTCTCCCTTCATGTCGATGTTGTATCGTTTCTCGTACTGAGCCCTAGTAACATTGCCAGCTTTCCAATCCTTGATGAGTTCCCTGCTTGTTCCTACATCCTTCAGCCATAGGTCAATGGACTCCTTGCGAACTCCGCGTGGCCAGAGTCTCATCACCAGAATCCTTTTCCCATCACTGGTCGATCGTTTGTCGTAGACGGTCTTCTCTATCTGAATATTCGACAAGGCGAACCTTGAACCGCGATCTCGCCAAAGTATTCCTTTCGATGCGATGGTTGTTAGCCTAGAACCGGGAATGGGATCAAGCCGGGATCTGTCACGCGAGCATCGAGCGATTTGAAAAATATTCTAGATTTCCGGGTGCTGCAGGCTTTAGCATGGAGCTGTTATGATGCATGGCTGGTGTATTGTTGATGATTAGAGAGTATTAGCATGACAGTGGACAGGTTTTTTATTCCAAGGCGGTTCTAGGGCGTTTTACAGGGGACGAGCAGGCCGCCCTGCTTATCGGGGTCTGCGAGAGAGAAGAAACCATGAGAAACAAGTACGTAATAGTCTTCGCGGTATGTCTAATCGGCGTCATTGCTCTCGCCTGGTACCAGAGTCTTCCCCGACCCCACGGTCCCACGACGTATTGGGCCGAATACGTCTTGACCAAGAACGGCAACCATACTCAGATTCAATCCACATACAGCAATGGAGTTGTAACTACCGAACAGATAATGTGGCTGAATTTCGACGACAGGACCGCGGTCTACAACTATTTCAGATGCACCCCCTCGATGCCAGGTTGCACCGTCGATGGCTGCCCTTTCACGGTCCTAAACGATACTAGCTCGGAATATCGCGTGAAGGTCGTCTGCGGACCCGGCTCCTGAGCATTCAGCGAGGATTCTGCTTGAACTCGGTTTGGCGGGTTTGGAGACTAGATCAACTCACGCCAAAACAATCAGCAGTGACCTAGTGCTTGTATCGACGGGGATCCTTGTCGAAGCTTGTCTTACAAGCGGGTGAACAGAAGTAGAAGCTCTTCCCCTCATAGGTTGACGTGAGTTTCGTTTTCTTCTCGTCTACCATCATGCCGCAAACTGGGTCTTTCTGCAACTGCTCACCTCCCTAGATTCTCGGGTTGAACCTTCGGAGCAAGAGAGAGTTGGACACGACTGTCACAGAACTTATCGCCATTGCGGCACCCGCCAGCAGAGGAAGCACCTGATAGATTCCTGGTCCGAGGAACGGAACCAGAACACCTGCCGCGACCGGGATTAGGGCAACGTTGTAAAGGAAGGCCCAGAGAAGATTTTGCTTTATCTTGCTGACAGTTGCCCTGCTCAGATCTATAGCTTTGGGAACGTCCGTCATGTCATCCTTGATCAGAACTATTCCGCCGGTCTCCTTGGCAACGTCTGTCCCGCTACCAATTGCTATTCCGACATCTGCAGCGGCCAATGCTGGCGCGTCGTTTATCCCGTCTCCAACCATTGCGACTTTCTTTCCGCTCGTCTGAAGCTTCCTCACGATATCCTCTTTCTGATCCGGGCGGACGTTGGCGATTATCGTGTCAATGCCGAGAGTTTGCGCTATCGCTTTTGCGGTTCTTTCATTATCGCCTGTGAGCATTATCACTTCCAAACCCATCTTCTTCAACGCCTTTACGCTTCTTGCTGAGGACTCTTTCACTGTATCCGCGAGGCCGATAATTGCGGATGGTTGCCTGTCGACGGCGAGGAAGGTCACCGTCTTTCCTTGATTCTGTAGCTCTCCCACTCTTTCGGAATATTCCTCGACTGGAACCGAAAACTTACTCATGAGTTCCAGGTTCCCCAGCAGAACCTCTCGTCCTTCAACGGTCGCCTTTACACCAAGACCTGGAAGAGCTTCGAAGCCTGAGGGATCGGCTAGTCGGACACTCTTGGCCTGAGCGGCGTTCACGACCGCCTCTGCTAGAGGGTGTTCACTCCCCTTCTCCACAGCTCCGGCATAACCGAGTATCTGAATCTCGGAGAGCTTCCCTATTGGGACAATATCAGTTACGGACGGCTGACCTTTGGTGAGGGTGCCGGTCTTGTCAAAGATTACCGTGTTTATCTTTCGAGCCTCTTCGAGCTGGTCCCCTCCCTTGATCAAGATCCCGTTCTCAGCACCCTTGCCTGTTCCTACGAGTAGGGCTGCTGGAGTAGCAATTCCCAACGCGCATGGGCAGGCGATTATTACGACGGAGACGAAGGCCAGGAGAGAGAAGGCGAGTCCTATTCCTGCGGCGAAAAACCAGAACAGGGCTGAGGCTGTCGCTATCAGTATGACTGATGGAACGAAGTATGCTGAAACTTTGTCGGCCAACCTTTGCAACGGCGCTTTTCCGATTTGAGCCTCTTCAACAAGTTTGGCGATCTGAGACAGCACAGTGTCTTGTCCTACCTTTGTTGCCTGAATCTTCAACAGGCCCGTCTTGTTGACCGTCGCACCGATCACTTCGTCGCCGGTACGCTTGTCGCGGGGCAGGCTCTCGCCCGTAATCATTGATTCATCGGTTGCAGAGCTTCCCTCGATCACTCTTCCATCAACCGGGATCTTCTCTCCAGGACGGACAATCAGGATATCCCCGACTCCAACCTGTTCAACTGGTATGCTGATTTCGCTACCATTTCGGATCACATTCGCCATAGCCGGTTGGAGGCTCAATAGTCTATGAACTGCCGCCGACGCCCTGCCCTTCGTGATGTATTCAAGGAGGTTCCCTGTCTGTATCAGAGTGATAATGATGGCAGAGGTTTCGAAGTAGGTCCCGCTGCTGGGGAAGAATCCTGGCACGAATGTGGCGATCGTGCTGTAAATCCATGCGGCGGAAGTCCCTAGACCTATGAGGAGGTCCATGTTGCCAATCCTCGACCTTAGCGCGTCGTAGCTGCCCCTATAGAATCGGAAGCCGACGAAGAACTGCACAGGTAGCGAGAGGATGAACATAACAATGTTGTTGATGCGAAAATCTGGAATTATCGGAAGGTAGGTCAGGGCCGCGATTGGTATCGTTAGTACCGCGCCAAGAGCGACTAGGCGCTTTAAACGAGCTAGAGACTTCTCAGGAGCCTGGAACTGTGCAAGACAGGTCTCGCTACAGAAGTAGTACGTGGTTCCATGACGTGTCGTCTGAAGAGCGTGCTTCCCTTCTTCCACATACATGCCACAGATCGGATCCTTTGCCACGGCGCCTGTCTGCTCACTGGGAATATGAGGATTGGATGACTTAATCTCGCGCTTTTACGCATGCGAATTGGGCTCGATTCGGACTCTTTTCCCAGTCTATGAATCCCTCTAACCCACGATTCGTCTTACTAAGAAATGCTACCGTCTGCTATGGGAAGAATTCTGTCATGGGTGAAGCGTTGCAATCATTGTTTTTGACAAGGCAGGTGAAGGCCCAGTTCTTTTCAAGTGTTGCTAGGTAGGAATAGTGGGAATAACTTCCAACCCCGGTATAATGCTGTTTGACAACGGGTCCGCTCCAGGAAGCATAAATGAAGTCATGGGGGAAAACATTGTTACTGGGGCCTTCGTCGTAGACTATGAACAAAGCCGCGCGCTGCGTAAGGAATAGTTTACTGTTGAGTATTTTTGGGACGAGGTTACTCAGGTAAGCGTCTCCTACAGAGGCGTCACTACCGTGTCCGTTATCATTATTGTTTGGGGTGAGCCAGATGTAGTGAGACGGACTTGCAGAGTTGAGTTCTGCAAGAAATTCATGATCATCAGCTGGGCCACTTGGTGAAGTGGGAGGTGTGGTTGTTAGGAAGTGGGTACACCGTTGGGTTTCGTTGTTGTCTTTGAATTCTAGGAACCCGAAGTGGTTCGCTTTGCTAGGGGGCATGAAGCTACAGGTTCCAGAACCAGTCGCACCTTCAGCATAAGCGCTCCACATCAGACCATGCTCTTGGAGCCTATCGATGAGATTTGGTTGATCTATCTCATAGCAACAGTTCCCGTCATCTGTAACCACAAAGTTACTACCGCCGACCAGCGCAATGTAGTTTGGCTCGCTCGGGTGGAAGAGTGCAGTATACCCGCCGGGCAAACAAGAGCTATTACTAGAACAGTTGCCTGCGATAGCGTAAGATTGCGCGAGCGAGGTCTCGTAGGTTCCGCTACCCCCACAGGTGGTCATAACTTGGCAGTAGCCTTTGTTTTCCATCAGGATTGTGACTATGTAGTCGAAAGGCCGGCATGTTGTCCCTATGCAGCCGGTGGCAGGGAGACTCGTCTGAACTATACTGAAAGCTGCTACTGAAACAACTATCAGAAGTCCCAGTAATAAGGAAAGAAGGGTTCTCCATATTCTGAAGGAGATCACCCTGAGGATGTTGAGTAGCCTGTAAAGGTCACAGTGAAAGCAAAGGAGCCAGAGGTGGCGCTACCATCATTAGTGAGTGTAAGGCTAATGAGATTGGTAGCTCCAGGAGCTAGCTGCTGGGGAGTCAGAGAGAATGACCCAGTGACTCCCAGAGGGAGCCCTGTGAAGGACACGCTCTGAGGATTAGACTCCAAATAGAACGCTTGGTTGCCAGTGTTTCGCACGCATACTGTGAGGCTGACCGTGGAGCCTGCAGCGGCCCCGAGTGGTGAAAAGGATATGCTGCTGTGCGGTGTGGTGCAGGCGGAGTCTAGAACCGAGAGTCCAGGAGACGAGTTTATGGAGCCTGTTCCGATGATGTTTTGCTGGATCACTACGATACTATAGGCGACGTAGGACCCTGCTCCTATGGCCACCAGCGCTAGAAGTATTGCTATGAGGCGTCTCGAGACAGAAAACATAGCAGACCGTGACTGCTTCTAAGCCTACCTATAATACAACACTTTGAACACTCTCCACTTCACATGTTTGTCGAGTTGCCGCTTGGATCCCTCTGCGAGCCCTTGAGCGCCGATGGAACGCTTTCTCGGCGGATTCTAAGCGTAGCCCGGTGGTCGTTGTAACATCGATCCCACGCTGCCCTTGCGGTTAGAGGCTCCGATGACCCAGCCGACTTCGGAGCGAACAAGGCGTCAAGATCTCCGGCCTGTAGCATGTCAAGACAACCTGAATGATTGTTTCAATAGGCTAGATTCTGTCAGGATCCAGACTCATAAGAACACAGATAGATCTGCAGGTTGTGGTCCAAGACTAACTTGATCACGATGTTAAAGATGACCGATGATACGGGACAACGAGAAAACTCTCCGAACCTCTTTCGCCTACATCAACGAACTAGATGTGCGGTAGACAGTCACAGCGATGTTAGATGCCCATTGGAGAGATCGTAGTCGTTCGTGCCGAAAGATAGATCACGCGTATAGTTACTCTAAAGTAGGCAGCTGTACCTTTGAGGCTGTGTTCTATCCAAAAGGCTAGATAGTGTGTTCAAATGTATTCGTGATAATATTATAGTTGAAAGGCCGCAGTATTACCCCAAGGGGCATTACGCATGAGATATTGTGAGGAGTGTAGCGTCCCGAACCACGTGGCTGGGATCTGTCCCAAATGCGAGAAAGGGCTATGCATCAGCCATTACACCGAGCACATGAACCGCTGTGCAGGTCAGCGCCAATCCGGAGAACATGGCTACGCTAGACCCATTCCGGATGTATTCCGTGGCTAAAGCTACGTAACTTAACCTTAAGCAAATCTCCCGACTCAACATGTAACCGAGAGAGGGATTGCATCCCACTCTCCTCCTCATCGTTTTTGATAAGCTATCGAACCTATGATGTCTAGCTCCAAATGGTTCCGGCGAGAATCTCCGCTATCATTCACCACCAGGTTGGCCTTAATGATAATTTACAACGAAACTAGGTCTTTTCGTTTACAATAATGCGGTGGGAAATCTTGTCTTCTGCCGACTTCTCTATCGGCCTCCCAGCCATCTGCTCGTTGAAAGTCTTTGGGATTACGCCCTTGAGCGAACCACCACCAGCAATTTTGCATATGACTTGATCGTCGCTCTCTTCCAGTTCCAAGTTGAGTCCGAGACGGCTGCAGAGTGCTTGGAGGGAGGCACCATAGTATGCTGACGCGGCACGCCCTACACTGTGCCTCAGAATCACTGTGCGATTCTGTTGATCCCCGAACTCGGAGTATACGTAGGCGTTACAGTATTCCGCGCCTATTACTTGGAAGGTTTTCAGGACAGAGTCTAGGTCGAACTTGTGGAAGTAGTAGAGAATAAACTCGGCCACTGCATCATTTGCGGTCTCGGTCCCTAGTCTTCTCGCGTCGTCAACGGTAATGTGCGACCAGAGTATTTTCATTAGTCGAGGGTCGCTTGTGACGAGTTTGAAATTGTCAACGTATCTTCCCCATTCAATGAACCGTCGCAGGGCTTTGTTGACTAGAACGTTGATCTCTATGTTATGACCGCCAGCCAGTATGTCTATTTTCTCACTGACGTCCGGGTCGATGGTGAAGGTGCGACGCGCTCGTCTCTCCAAAAGGTATGCCTGCTTGGAGGATAGACTGAGGTAGCTTGTTATAGCAATTGCTCATCTCAGCGAGAGTCGCGTAGACCGTGATATGGACAGTGAGTCGAGCTATCGGGCCAAAATGGGCCGAAAAGAAGACATTCGTGACATTATCAGTCTCTAACCGAGCTCAGAATTTCCAGTTTCTTCTCCACTTTTCCAACCACGTATGCGCTGGATGAGTCACCTGGGACCCTCCGGTTGCTGAGATGACTCGTGGCTTCGTTCGCACAGGGCTAGGAAATGATTTTCTTTCAAATCTTCCCTTCCTCACGCGCAGTGCATATGATCTTTCGACAACTGGTCATGGGAGGCCTCGATCCATAGGAAGAGAGGATTACCTCTCAGCTCGAGTGCTGGAAACGCTATGCGTATCCGGTCGTTCTAGGAGGATGTTTCATCTAGTCGGTGCGTACCCATGCGGACGAATCTGATTTCAGGATTTCAATTGTCCGTCAGCTACTGGTTTGACCATGTCTTGCAGGGAATGGGGCCGATCCGAGACTGGGTCTATGATTTCCTAGAAAAGAAAGGCATCAGCCGAGAAGACATCCCAACCAGATTCGAGGATGTTGTCAAGATTCTGCTGGAGAGGTTGGGGACAAGCGCGAGGGTCATAGCCTATAGGACCATGGTTGAACTGTACAAGGAGTTCTCCCTGAGCGCGGACTTCGACTATGACGACTCCTTGCCGGAGAAGTTTGTCTTCCTTAGAGAAAGAGTACTAGCGGATCGATTGCGTCCGACGAGAACTCCTAGTCTGAAACTCGCCTTTTGAAACCGCCGCCTTTGAGGGACAGGAGGAGTCTTTGGGGGGGCAGGATGAGCTTGCGAGTGTGTGTCCTTTTCGGGGCGAATCTATCCTGACAGAGTCTCCTCGCGCTCCGTCATGGCCGAGGTTTCCACGGCCTTGTCCCAATCCTTTGCCTTCTTCACAAGTTCGAGTAGGCGCTCATGATCCTCGGCACTAAGAGGATTGCCTGCTTCGACGTGCGACTTGATTTTCGCAAAGACTGGGGCAGACTCTCCGAAAGGTACCTGGGACTTTTCAATCATGGCGATGAGGCTACGCGCCTCTGCAATCGAGACCGTAGCTGGCCTGCCATCGCTTTGTGGTTTCTTTGACTTGTTCGCCTTTCTCGCCACTCTCTGTCGCCCCCGGGGCGATTGCCTCAGTTGGTCTGACCCCTAACTTCGTTAGTACATAAAGAAATCTTCTCGTGGAACACAGGTGTTGTATCCGGATCAAGAGCTGCCATATTTCTTGATGTCCCTTCTCCATAGGCGAAGGCGCTGATAAGGGCATGAGCAACGGAGACTCTTCGATACTTATCATACCGTACGTTTTGAAACATAAACTGTCGGTAGATCCTGACCACGATGCTTCTGGCCACCATGTCGCCTATTCTCTGCTTCTTCTGATTCGTCGCAATAAGCAGGAATCCTATCAGGTAGAATAACGGTAGCCAGTCGATGATTCGTAGAATGTTCCGAACCAGAGACATGCCGAAGTCCAAGTGTTGCATCGTCGTCTCGTCGACGACTCGAATCTTCATGACCTGCTTCCCCAGAGTTTGTCCCATAGTCGATTCAAAGTATGTGAAATAGAGTAGCCAGAAAAGCCATGTAATCAGAGTCACAGGTCCGAAGAAGAACGATGGAAATGATCCGAAGGCGCCGAAGAATCCTATGAAGAGGGAGAGAGGGAGGAAGATGGCGAGTGAGATTACGAATATCAGGATCGTGTCGAGGATGACCGCTACTATCCTATCCCCCTCTGAGGCAAGGTTCGGCCTGCTAGTTTGGGTGGCTTGAGACTGACTCGTTACTGAACCTGCAGTCGCACTCGTAGTTGGTTTCCCACAGGACGGACAGAAGCCGGCTTCTACAGGAAGCTCTTTGCCGCAGAAGGAGCAGAAGACCATCCTACTCAGCCCTCGTTCTACGGGATGCTTAAGAATGCTCTGGAAACCGATATTCTTGCTTGTCGCCTAGGCGACCCGTAAGCCTTTATCCAACTAGCTCCAGGCTCGCGGGTGGTTGATAATGGAAAAGGTCGAGAAGTGGTCGGAAAGTGTCCTGTGGAGGATAATCGGGACGATCATAGCCTTCGCCGGATTCCTGGTCGGGTCCCTGATCTATGTCGGGTTCTATGCAAAGAATTTCAATGCGTTCCAAGACTTTGTGGTTGTCGCGGTTGCTCTCATCGTCGCGCTTTCGGCTATTGCGATAATGTGGGTCACTTTTGCTGGACGCAGAGGACTGATGCGCGGCAAGTGGGGACCCTAAGCCTAGAAAGACAAACTCTGGCCAAAAATCGAACCGCGGCTAATGGCCTCCAAGATCCATCGTGTCCGCCTACTCGTTCGTGTAGGCGGGTACTTGGTGATCTACCAGGCTCCGAATTTCTGAAAAAGAGGGAAAATATTGCGCTCCTAATTTGTCGAGACATAATGGATACTTTGCCTGGTTTCCAGTGACACCGCGCGGACCCCAGTCCTAATCGATAGGAAGGGTTTCTCGCGAGATTCGGATTTTCCAGCAGAGTATCCATTTCTCACGCCTATCACCGTTTCTCTGATGGTATCGAATGTTTGACGGATTTTCTCCAAGCGGTGACGTAGCCCAGTCCGCCCGCAATGGCTCCGATGATCGCTGTGGCCGCGAATGCTGCAATGTAGGGTGGAAGCGCGCCCAGTACCTGCGTGTGAACCTGTCCGTAGGCTGCACTTGGATTGGTTGGACTCAATGTGAGCGCAAGCGCACCCCCTCTCCACCCGCCGTTCATCATTATCCATGTGGCTCCGACGACGCCGACGTTCATCAGTACAATGTGAAGCCAAGCCAAGACGTTGCTGAGCCCGCCGTACGGTGCGCGTAGGTAAACTTCGAGATGTTGGTAGAATAGGGATGTGACTGCTGCGGCGAGGGGTCCAAGCACGATGAAGCCAAGATAGCCTGCGGTAAGCCAGGTTCCGGGGCCTCCGGATGCGACGATCTTGGCTGCTCCGGGAGTGTCGTAGACGGCGTCGTAGAGAAGATATGCTGAGACCCCGACGGCCAAGGCGCCTTGTGCTATGGCTGCTATAATGAACCGGTTCGCCCATCTGCTCCAAGGGGCGAGTAGTGACTCGGGTCTGAAGCCGACGACTGTGCTCGGCCTTCTGTCGCTGGCGAGCTGAAAGGTCTCATCCTTTGTATCTTTACGATCTGGTTCTTTCCGGTTTGCATCAACCGTTTTCATGGTTTCTTCGACTGAATACGGTGCCTATATGGCATTTAGCCGGGGCGTCCACTTTGTGCAGAAAAACGTCTATTGTGTTTCATTGAGATACACAGCGTGGATACAAAGTGTACTTTCTAGGGCTAGTGTGAACCTACCACTCAAGTACTCCAGAGAACCACGTTAGATTGAGTCTACCGGGTTGTGGCGACTGTGGCCCAGGATAGAACTAGAAGGTTGAAGCGGTAAACGTTACTGCTCGTCGCGGCCAAAGGGTAAGAGGAGTTCTTGACCTATCATGGACAAAGCTGATTGACCGGCCAGCCCTCTTGGAGGAAAAACTGCTGAAGACAGTGGCGTCATCGCCGCAGAGATCATAGCTTTTTCGCACCGGATAATCGTTGAGTTCGACCCGTCTATCATAAGCCTCGACAGAATCAAAGCCATCATCAAGGCTGGAAATGAACCGTAGGATCTGCCTTGGGCAGACCTTCGTATTCGGGTGGACTTCAGTTTCGGCCCTAGTTTAGGACATTGGCCAGTTGTGCTAGTGCATCAGTTGCTAGTGTGCTCTCTCTAAGTCTAGCTGAAGCCATTCTTCCGGCTCTACCAACCAGGTAGGCGGCCGCCTTGGCAGCTTCAAAGGGACTCTGACCCCTCGCTAGGAGGGCGCCTGCAACGCCTGCGAGAAGATCGCCGTATCCGCCCTTGGTCAGGTAGGGAGACCCTTCATGATCCACGTGGACTCTGGTTCCATCTGTGACGTAGTCCTCAGCTCCCTTCACGATGATTGTCGCGTGATAGTGCTTCGCCAGTTGCCTGACTGCGATAGTTCTCTCTTGCTCCGAGGACGGCCAAGGCCTCTTCGAAAGTACTTGGAACTCACCTGCGTTCGGTGTGAGCAAGATCCTTTTTCCTTTGCAAACGTCCGGTTTGAGAGCTACGGCGTGCAGCGCCTCGGCATCCGCCAAGATTGGACAGTTGCAGTCTTGTACGATTGCAAGAAGAGCCTTGTGGGCCGCGTTTGTCCGGACGACCCCGCATCCCAAGATCAACGCATCTGCACCCGAGAGGAGTTGCCCAACTACTCGGGGTTCGGGAAATGCTGCCGCGCAGGGCACTGTGATGAGGTCAGGTGAATAGCCAGCCACGATGTCAGCGGCTCGCCGAGGTGCGATGATTATTGCGAGATCGGCTCCTGCTCTGAGGGCCGCGAGCGCGTTGAAGGCTAGACAGCCAGCGTACCTGTCGCTCCCTCCAGCGATAACGATACGCCCATAGTCGCCCTTGCGGGCATTATTTGGCCTAGGAGGATAGATTCGAGATAGATCTATTTGTCGTCCGGATCTCTTTTTGTTCAGAGATTATTCAGCAAACCTTGCGGATTCCATCTCCATCCTCGATGGGTGCCTATGATGGGACGGCTTGTCTCGCGGTTTTGTCATGAGTCGCTTAATCTTCTCGCCTATTTTTTCGAAGACTTGCTCGACGGACCAGCCTTCTTCTGTGAAATCGAACTGCTCCTTGGGTAGCTTGATGAAGACTTGGACCTCGTAGCGTTTTCGATCTTTCTCTAGTGTGGAGATCTTCACAATGGCCCGTGCTTCAAGAATGTCAGGGTGAATTCGGCCGAGACTCTGCACTGCTCGATGGAACTTCAGCTCTGCTTTTCTTGACTCCACATCATCTCTCGGGAGACCGACGACCTCTATCGGTATTTCGCCGAATTCCTGTTCGGCCATCTTTCTTCAACCTATACTATCGGACGACCAGTACTGGACAGTTGGCGTGGGAGATTACTCCGCTAGAGACACTCCCGATGAGCATCTTCTTGAAACCGCCTAGACCTCGTGTCCCGACAATGATAAGATCAACATGTTCCTTGGCTGCATGGTTGATTATGGTCTCGACCACTGATGATACTCCTTCCGGGAGTTCTGTCTTCACGTTAGTGCCGACCTTCTTTGCCTCAGAGACAGTGTCGCCAACGATACCCAGCGCTACTCTTCGAGCGTAAGCATAGTATGTGTCTATCTCCTTCTGAGAGGGAGGGGGCGGGGCCATACCAACCGGCACAGGAAAATTCGACCTGTAGTAGG
>Ga0209469_1000234_pt1 | contig 35379 bp, 28 predicted proteins | sample GraSoiAngelo_123_FD_185880 | JGI IMG/M metagenome (GOLD analysis project Ga0209469, IMG submission 185880) | Grasslands soil microbial communities from the Angelo Coastal Reserve, California, USA - 14_0927_02_40cm (SPAdes) (version 2) | ecosystem: Environmental > Terrestrial > Soil > Grasslands ... | reverse complement strand
CGCCGTCCTTCTCGGCATGAAGCGCACCACGCTCCAGGCCCGCATGCGCAAGCTCGGTATCCGTCGCCCAGTTTGATCACTTTGGAAGGAAGTGTGCCGCGATTCCAGAGCCGCTCGACAGCGTTCTGGACTTATCTCATTGCGTGCCCGGCAGTCCTGATGCGACCTCTACTCGCCGGGGCAGCCCGTCTTGTCGAGTTCCTGCAGTCTCTTAATGGCTCCCGTATTTCGCTTCTCGGACGCCACCATCAAAAGCACGCGCGCCTGCGTACAGTTCTGGGGCACGCCATCTCCCTGGATGTAGAGTTCGGCGAGCTCCAAGGCTGCCTTGCTGTTGCCGGCTTGCACAGAGGCCCACAGTTCCGCTGGGGTCCTGGAGGGCGGCTTAGTCTTACTCGCAATTTCGCGCGAATGCGGTTGAGCGGGGGGTGGCGCTGATGCGATGGCGGGCTTGGAGGGCTCCGTCGTATGCGAACGAGCTGACAAGGTGGCTGTTGCCCCCTGAGGGTGCAGCACGTGGGCCGAAGATGAGCTTGTCTTCTGATTGCTGCCCGCAAAGATGTCGGCAGAATTCGGACTTGTTACGGCCGGGGCTGTGGCCGCGGGCGCCGGCTGCTTGATTTCAGGTTCCGGCCTCACCGTGCGCGCTTCTCCGGCGGCCTTCTCTGGACCACGGTTTTGGCGCAGGTAACTCGAGAACTTGAGGGCGCCCACGGCAAACATCGCGGAAATGCAAATACCCAGAACTACGCCAAATATCAGTTGTTTTCGTTTTGCGGCGACGTATTTCTGCACGGGAACCAACTCTGACGGTCGTAACTGTCTCGTCGGTTCCTCAAAAAGCGGCGCCGGTGTATCGGCGGTTACAGAACTCTCCAGACTGCCGAAAAGTGTGGAGTGCCGCGGCCGCGCTTTGGAGACAAATGCCGCCACTGCGTCGAATTTGCCTTTTCCGAACTTGTCCGGCCTGCTCTCGGGGCCGGTTTTGCGTACGGACTCCGCTTCGGCGGCTTGTCGCCGGGAGAATTCCGTCATCCATCGGCGAATCTGTTGGCGAGCTTCCTCGGAAAGGCGCAAAAACCTCAGTCCACCGCATTTTCTTGCCGCATTCGTCCAAACCACCTCACCCCACGCCTCGATCCGGTCCCGAAGATTGAGCGAAAACCAAAAATGGACCGGCCCGTTCTGGCTCACTGGAGCAAAGGTCTCAAAACCCAGGCCGCCTTCGGACACATCCAGCACGGTTCCGCCGTCGTCCCGCTCCAATTGAAGGAATACGAGTTCGTTCGGGACAATTCTGAGTTTTTGGCGACGATCCAGGCTTATGTTCCGCAGGTTCATGTTCCCCAGACTCATGGTATTTGCGAGGCGTTTCAATTTTCGGAGCAACCTTCAACAGTGGGAGATGAAGGATACCGAATCAGCGGGCCCAGGGCGGGTGTGGGGCCGGGCCTCCTGGCCTCACGGGTGCCATTATACTCTTACCTGACAGGATTAGAAGAGATTCTGACTGGAATGGATGCCTGGGGTGCTGCCGCGCCCTGGGCCGGCCGCGTGCGGGCGATCTGCCGTCAGTTGCTCGCAGTGGTTCTTGCATCTGAATTGCTGCTTGTCCTCACCGATTCTTCCAATTGCAACTGCCGGCCTCTCACATCCGCAGTCAGATTTTTACAATTTTTCTGCCCAGCTTTTGCTAAGATTGGGCGTCCGTTTACCAGCCAGCCCTCTTCGAGGCGACGATGAAACTCCTCATGAGCCTGTCCCTGCTGATGCTTTCTGTCATCTTGTTTGCTTCGCCGTTTCCAGAAGCTCCATCCGGTTTTGACAATAAAACTAATGGCATGGTCGACGACGCCACACACGTCGCCGATCAAGCCAAGTTTGAGGAGACAGAAGCCATCTCCGATGGCCTCGGCCCCCTCTACAACGCGCAATCTTGCCGCGAGTGCCATCAGAATCCAACTTCAGGCGGCTCCAGCCAGGTGTCCGAATTGCGCGTCGGACATCGGGGGACCGACGGCAAGTTCGTCAACCCCGACATACCCATTGCTCGCGGAACGGAAATCATCAAGGGCCGCACGCTGGTGAACGACCGCGCTATTTGCCCGAACGCCGTCCTTCCCGCCACGGAAATTGAGGAGCGCGTGCCGGACTCGGAGAAAATTCGCACCTTCCGGATTTCTGTGAACTTGCTTGGTGATGGCTTTGTGGAAGCCGTCCCCGATCAGACTTTCGTGGACCTCGCCAGGGAGCAATGTCAGAAAAGCCACAAAGAGATTTGCGGTCAGGTCCTCTACGTTCCCGTCCTCGAGGCCCCTGGCCAAACCGCAGTCGGTCGATTCGGCTGGAAAGACCAGCACGCCAGCCTTTTGTCGTTTTCTGCTGACGCCTATCTCAACGAAATGGGCATCACTAGCCGCCTCCAGCCCGACGAAGTGACCAATCTCTGCAACACTGTCAGTGAGCCTAATGACAAGCCAGGCCCAGATGGCCTTTCCGACATCGATCATTTCGCCCGCTTTATTCGCGCCACTGGGGCTCCTGCCCGCGACGCACAGTTGGCGCAGACCGCCAATGCGCGTCACGGCGCTGAATTATTCAACAAGGTCGGCTGTGATACTTGTCACGTCCAGACGCTGATCACCGCCTCCTCCGGCACAAAAATCAATGGCGGCGCCTACACCATGCCTCCCGCCCTCGCTGACAAGCAGTTTCACCCCTACGGCGACTTCCTCCTCCACAACGTCGGCACCGGCGACGGCATCGTCGTGGCCATGCTGGAGCACTATGGCAAAAGGATGTACCAGACCTCCTGGAAAAACCTCTCCATCCCCGAATTCAACAATACTGCCAACAAGATCCGCACCGCGCCGCTCTGGGGTGTCCGCCTGCACTCGCGCCTCATGCATGACGGCGCTTCCACCACTCTTCTGGACGCCATCCTCCGCCACCACGGCGAAGCCGAACATGTCACCAAAAAATTTGAAAAACTCAAGCCAGCCGAAAAGGAGGCTCTGCTCGAATTCCTATACTCCCTGTAAAACGGTCTAAGGCCGCATCCCCACCGTCTCCCTCACCCTGTCCAGTCAGGCAGGGTGATTGTTTACGCAAGGCCCCTTTCCGAACCGCTTTGCTGACCCTCTTTCTTTGCTAGCCTGTAGATAAGAAACGACATCTCCCGGATCACCATCTTTTAAGACTCTGGGTTCCGGGGTGGGCCACTTATCCCAAAGGAATGGCCGCTTAGCGGCCTGTGGAAATCTATCGCCCAGCCAGGCGATCAAGGGGTGCTGAAGTGAAAATTGCATCGCTCTATCTTGCGCTAACCGGGACGCTCGCCATCATGGCTGCTCCCGCGCTCGGACAGGCGCCGTCTGCCGGCGCCGCCAAAAACGTCTCGCGTACCACCAAAGCGGTCAACTACCGCCGCGCCGGTGCCGTCAAGATCGATTTTCAAGGCACAGAATTGATGCAGCAAGCCAACGGCGAAGCCAAAGTCCAGAACAAGGGCAGCCGCACGGAAATCGAAGCAAAATTCCTCAGCCTCGACGAAGCCACCAAGTTCGGCCTCGAATATCTGACGTATGTCCTCTGGGCCGTTTCTCCGGGAGGCCGCGCCGTCAATCTTGGCGAAGTCGTCCTCAAGAACGGCGCCGGCGAAGTGAAAGCTATCTCCGACATGCAGACCTTTGGCATGATCGTTACCGCCGAACCGTATTTTGCGGTCACGCAACCCGGCAACACCGTTGTCCTCGAAAACGTTTTCGGTCCTGGCACGCTCGGCAAAGTCGAAAACATCGACGCCAGCTACGAACTTCTTGGCCGCGGCATCTACTCCTCCTCCAACACCAAGATCGAAAACGCCATCTTTGGCATCGACCGCAAGACTCCGCTCGAGCTCTTTGAAGCGCGCAACTCTGTCCGCATCGCGCATATCGCGCTCGCCGATAGATATGCTTCTTCCACTCTCAACAAAGCCGTGCAGCAGCTCAAGAACGCGGAAGACGTCTACGCCCGCAAGAGCGACAAAAAAGCCGTCATCGCCGCCGCGCGCGAAGTCGTCGAAACTGCGGAAGAAGCTCGCGTCATGGCCGTGAAGCAAAAGGCCGAGGAAGACGCTCAGGCCAAGATCGCCGCGGACAAGAAGGCCGCTGAAGATCGCGAAGCCAAAGCCCGCGCCGACGCCATCGCGGAAGCTCAGCGCCGACAGGAAGCCGAGCAAGCTCGCCAGCAAGCCGAAGCCGCCAAGACCGACGCCCTGCGCATGCAGCAGGAAGCGCAGAGAGCCGCCGAGGAAGCTGCTCGCCAGCGCGCTGAAGCCGAAAAAGCCAGTGCCGCCGCCTTAGCGCAGCAGCAAGCCGCGCAAGCCGCCGCGGACCAGGCCGCCAAGGATCGAGCCGCCGCTCAAGCGCAGCAGCGCGCCGCCGAAGCCGAAACCGAAAAGGCGCGCCAAGCCGCCGCCGAAGCCGAAGCCGAAAAAGCTCAGCTTCGCGCCCAGCTCCTCAACCAACTCAATTCCATTTTGCAAACTCGCGACTCCGCTCGCGGCCTCATCGTCAACATGTCGGACGTGCTCTTTGACACCGGCAGCTACACACTCAAGCCTGGCGCCCGCGAAAAACTTGCCAAAATTTCCGGCATCGTTCTCGCTCATCCTGGCCTCTCTCTCCAAATCGAAGGCCACACGGACAGCGTAGGCGGCGATGAATTCAACCAGCAGCTCTCCGAACGCCGCGCCGATTCCGTGCGCGACTTCCTCGCCGAGCAGGGCGTAGCTCCGTCTTCGATCACCGCCCACGGCTTCGGGAAAACGCAGCCCGTCGCCTCTAACGACACCGCTGAAGGCCGCCAGCGCAACCGCCGCGTCGAGCTGGTCGTTAATGGCGACGCTATCGGCAACACCTCAGCTTCCGCCGGGCCAGTCGCCCAGCGCTAACAACTACCCCCGCATCCAAATTTTTCCTTGTAGGGGCACGCTACATCGTGCCCCTCTTTCTTTTCCCTCGCGCAATTCCCGCTTTCCTCGCCTATTCCAATCTCTGAAACGCTGCGCCTCTCCCCCCAATTCGCCGCGCGCGAATTGCGATTCATCGGAGCTCTCCCGAACGAGGACAAACACCCCGCAATAGACTTTACTTACCCAAGTTGTGACGCTTTGTTCCAGCTGAAGAGCCAAGGGCGAAAACTCGGTTCTAGTCTTTCTGACGGTGCATACAGCAAAATGTCTGAGGCAATCGAAGCAGACAGGACGCCTAACCTATTTGCGCTGCACTACGAACCGGAAACATGGAGAGTCCGCAACCTCATCCTTGTACTCCGGTTTAGCTACTCACTCTCCGTGATCAAAAAGCGGAATCCTCTCAGACCAAAGGCTGAACGTCATGATTGGGTCGGCTGCACCATTCTCCTGGGAGAAATCCTCCAAGAAGCAAAAATTCTTATCATCTCTGACGGCGTCGCCTCACCTGCCGCTGATGTTCGAAAACGGTACCGCTAGCTAAGAAAACTGGAGAGACAGCTTCAAGTTCTGCGCGACATGGGTTTGGTAAAATTCCTCGGCTCCGGCTCGTACCGTCTGTCCTGAACTCATGCCCTCCCTCTTGCCTTCCCTCTTCCCCCGGAGTACCCTCTCCGCATTATGCCCAACATCGAAAAACACGCTCCCGGCGCATTTTGCTGGGTCGAACTCGCCACCTCCGATCAAGCCGCCGCCATCGACTTCTACTCCAAAATCTTTGGCTGGTCCGCCAACAACATGCCCATGGGCCCCAACGACTTCTATACGATTTTTAGGCTTGAGGGACGCGACGCTGCCGCAGGCTGTACCCTTCGTCCCGAAGAGCGCTCCCACGGCGTTCCTCCCCACTGGAAGCTCTACGTAGCCGTCGATAGCGCGGACGCATCCGCTGCCCGCGCCGCCGAACTTGGTGGCACCGTCCTGGCTCCGCCCTTTGACGTTTTCGATGCCGGTCGCATGGCCGTTGTGCAGGATCCCACCGGAGCGGTCCTCTGTCTCTGGCAACCCAACAAGAACACCGGCACAGGCATCTCCGCTTCGCACGGCACGCTCTGCTGGGCGGACTTGAACACGCCCGATCAAGCCCGCGCGGGACAGTTTTATTCCGATCTCTTTGGCTGGCAGATGATGAAGGAAGACGAAGACCTGGCTCACAACTACTGGCACATCAAGAACGGCGAAGAGTTCATCGGAGGCATTCCGCCTGTTTCGCACCGCCAGCCCGGCACTCCCGCCCACTGGATGGCGTATTTCACGGTTTCCGATTGCGATGCCACTGCCGCAGCCGCAAGAAATCTCGGGGCCACGCTCTACGTGCCGCCCACTGATTTTGAAGACGTCGGCCGCATTTCCATCATGGCCGATCCGCAAGGCGCAGCATTCGCCATCTTCAAAGCCGCCGCGCGTGGAGCCTCCGGCTCGTAATCTTCCTGCAACCGCTCTCAAAAACTGGGGCGGGCGCCCTCGGCCTCCCAATTTCGAATTTCTATTTTCGATTTTCCAATTCCTCGACCCTGCTTACCTCCGCAGGACCCGTTTCTCACCCGCTCTCCTTGACCGTTACCCCTCGCAGGTGTAGAGTCCGCCCACTAGGTTCTTTCCCAGCAGTTCCTGATCGAAGGAGGAATGTATGTCTTTCCGCAGAGCCCTCTGGGCCTTAGCTCTCGTCGTGTGCGTGGCGGCGCCCATCGCTGTCCAAGCGCAGGGAGACTATCTCGATGTTTTCGTCGTCAAAGTGAAACCGGAAAAACTCGCCGATTTCCAGGCCCTCACCAAAAAATGGGCGGACGCCAATCGTCGCTTCAATGGTGACCGTTGGCTCGCTCTCGAAGCCGTCTATGGTGAAGGCAATGTCTACCAGTTCACCAGCACCCGCAAGGACTACGCCGATATCGACAAAACCAACGAAGCCGTCATGGCCGCTGTCAATAAAGCCTTTGGCAAAGAAGCCGGCCAGAAAATGGAACAGGACTTCAACAACTGTTTGGTGTGGTCCCGCTCCGAACTCCGCCGCCGCCGTTGGGACCTCAGCCGCAAGGCCCCCCAGGGCTCCGAAGCCTACGCCAAATTCATTGGCGAGTCCCGCCTCTTGCGTACCACCGCCGTGCACATTCGTCCCGGACACGTCCCCGATTTCGAGGCTCTTTCCAAAGAATTGAAGGAAGCCGGCGAAAAGAACCCTGATACCCAGCCGGTATTTGTTTCCCAGGTCATTGAAGGAGGCAAAGGCGCCACCTTCTACGTCTCTACGTTGCGCTCGTCCATGGCAGGCTTTGACCGCAATCCCACCATGCGTGACATCCTCGGCGAAGAGGGCTTCAAGAAATTCCAGCAAATCAATGCGGATGCCGTCGAGACCTCTGAGTCCACCCTCTATCGTTTCGTCCCCGACCTCAGCAATCCTCCAGACGAAATCGCAAAAGTCGCCGTCGACTTCTGGCGCCCCAAAGCCGTGATGGCTGCCGCGAGCAAGCCCAAGGATTCCATGCAACCCGCCGCCGTCAAAGAAGCGGTCAAGAAACCCTAGCCACACGGCAGAAGTCACTCAGCAGAATCGGCCGGTGGTACGGATCCCACTCCGTGCCACCGGCCCCCTATCTCCGATACTGCCAAGCAACAGCAGCCTTACTCCTTTCCATTTTCCAATCTGTAGTCGGCTGGAAAGATTGCGCGTAGAAAAACGAGGCAGGCCTCTCGACTGCTTCAAACGGACAAAACTAATGGCTCGCGTGCTCAACGGGCCTAAGAATGACAATGATGTACGCATCCGGCTGTCCCGGCCTGATGACACGTGGCATGTTCCGGGCCGGGGCGGTGACCCGATGTCTTTGTCCGTCGCATAAGGCGCATAAAACATCAGGTGCGGCGGGATAGCCTGCGGGCTTTGCCTTTCCCCCGCCATTTCGCCCCCGCATGCGGCCCTAGCCCTTGCCCCAATCTTTCAAACAAGACTCTTCACTCTCGCAAACTCCTTTGTATTCGCTGTGACCAGTGTCAGTTTGTAGCTTAGCGCCTGTCCCGCTATCAACAAGTCATACGCTCCGATGGGCCTGCCTATCCGCTCTAAACTGTTTCGGATTTCACCTGTGTATCGCGCGCCCTCCTCACCAAACTCCAGCACGCGCACCGCGCCCGCGAGTAACACCTGGGTCGTAATCACGGCTGACCTAAAAACAAAGGACTTAGCGCGGGAATGGGCATTTTTTGCACTGTACGGGCTTTCATGAGGTTTCGCGGGCCGCAGGCCCTAAAGGACACTTACGAAAAACCCAGGAGGAGGGGTCCCGCTTATGGTTAACCAGGAAATCCATGGAAGTCCGGCAGACTAGCTGCGGGCACGCGGAGAGGTTCACACAAAAAGAATGGAGATCAGGTCTCCGTTTCGAGAGGATACCGAAGCTGGAACCGCTAACTCATACATGCGCGTGGCCGTGTTGAGTACAATTTCCTCCGTTTCGTGCGAGAAAACAAAATATTCACCGGGCGAGCGCCCCACCAGTTCCGTTACGCGACGCCTCGCCGTCTCGATGTCTTCCACCGCTTCCATCCAAACCGGCGTGCCGAGAAGGTCTTTCCTGAATATATCAAAGGGAGTAGCTCGCATCGAACAACCCTCTTTCGACAGAATTCAGGACTGGGTTTTGGTGGGGGACGCCTCATACGATTGCATTCTGGCTGCCAGCCTCCCTATTCGTTCAATTCTCGCTTATTTGTCTGACTGCAAAAGACTTGCGCGCATCTGCATCCGTCCACTCAAGAGCAGCCGTCACCGCAAACATCCCGATCGTACAACCACTCCGGCATTTTTTACATACCTACACAGACCTGTGGCGATGTTACAATTCGCCAGCCAAAATACTCATTCCATTCCTTCATCGGAGGTTCCATGCATCGCCGCATCCTGATCCTGCTGGCCATTGCGCCGGCGCTGTGCATCGCCATTCTCGCGCAGGAGCATGCCGAGCACGCCGCTCCCCCAAAAGCAAAACCCGCGACGCTGATGACCGGCTACGGCAATTGGCATCACCCGGTCTCCACCAAGAACGCGCCAGCGCAGGCATTTTTCGATCAGGGCTTGCGGCTCATCTACGCTTTCAATCACAACGAAGCCATGCGCTCGTTCCGGCGTGCCGCCGAGCTCGATCCCAAACTCGCCATGGCGTATTGGGGCATCGCCGAAGCGGTGGGCCCCAATTATAACGATCCCGCCAGCGAAGACCGTTTTGCGCAGGCCCACGCCGCCATCGAGAAAGCGCAGACGCTCGGCGCCGATGCTTCCGAGAGCGACCAGGCCTACATCACCGCACTGGCTAAGCGCTTTCCGGCCGATCCGAAATCCGATTTGCGCGCCGCCGCGGAACAATATCGCGATGCCATGCGCGACGTGGTGAAGCGCTTCCCCGACGATCTTGATGCCGCCACGCTGTTCGCCGAAGCCGGAATGAACCTGCATCCCTGGGGACTCTGGCGCCCGGACGGCACGCCGGAAGAGGGCACCGAGGAAATTGTCTCGACGCTGGAGTCTGTGATTCGCCGCGAGCCCAATCATCTTGGCGCAATTCATTATTACATTCATTCCGTGGAAGCTTCCTCATCGCCGGAACGCGCTTTGGCGGGAGCGAATCGCCTGGCGCAACTTGCACCTGCCGCGGGACACATTGTGCACATGCCCGCGCACATTTACATCCGCACCGGCGATTACGAGGCCGCGGTGAAAACCAACCAGAAAGCCGCGCTCGCCGATCAGGCTTACATCAAGGCCGGCGCAGCGGAAGGCATCTATTCCATGATGTATTACAGCCACAATCTGCATTTCATCGCCATGGCCGCGGCCATGAACGGCAACTATCTGGAGTCCCGGCGCGGCGCGCAGTTGCTCGCAGCCAACGTCGGCCCTCATGTGAAAGAGATGCCGCCGCTCGAGGGTTTCATGACCGTGCCGCTGGCAGTGGAAGTGCGTTTTCACAAGTGGAACGAAATTCTGAAGGCACCGCAGCCCGACCCCGCCATGCACACGGCTACGGTATTCTGGCATTTCGCTCGCGGCCTGGCCCTTGCCGGCGCGGGGAAACTGGAGGAAGCGGAAGCCGAACACAAGTTTGTTGCCGAAGCAGAAGAGAAGACGCCGCCGGATGCCATCTTCCAGATGCCCATCAACAACAAGACCAAGGACATTCTGAAAATCGCGGAAAATGTGCTGGGCGCGAAAATCTCTCTGGCGAAAAACGATATGGACGCCACGGTGAACCAATTGCGCGCCGCCGTCGCCGTTCAAGACTCGCTGAAGTACGACGAGCCGCAAGACTGGTTCTATCCCGTGCGCGAATCCCTCGGCGCGGTGCTGCTGAAAATCGGCGATTACGCCGGCGCCGAAGAGACCTTCCGCGCGGACCTCGACCGCAATCCCCGCAACCCGCGTTCGCTCTTTGGCCTCGAGCAAGCCCTAAAGGCTATGGATAGGAGCTACGACGCGGGTTTTGTCCGCAAACAGTTTGACGCCAACTGGAAGGGCGCTGCGCGGCCGACCGTCGACGACCTCGTCTGACCCGGTGCCATTCCCTCCGATTGACCCCGCCCATCTACGGCGCTAACATCCGCCTCCACAAGGAGGTGCCTATGTCATTCCAGGGAAAACACGCCCTCATCACTGGAAGTTCGCGCGGCATCGGCCGCGGCATCGCGCTCAAGCTCGCCGAAAAGGGGGCACGCGTCGCCGTTCATTACTACCGCAACCAGGGAGCCGCCCAATCCACTCTCGAAAAAATTCGCGCCCACGGCTCCGACGGCTTCATCGTGCAAGCCGACGTCTGTCAACCCGATGAAATCCGCCGCATGTTTCAGCAGGTCCGCTCGGAGTTCGGCGGGCTCGACATCTTTGTCAGCAACGCCCGCACGGAAGCCCCCACTTTTTACCAAGCCCCCATGGACATTTCCCTCGAAAAATGGGACACGGCCGTCGATTCGCAAGCCAAGGCGTTTCTCGTCGCCGTTCGCGAAGCTGCTCCGCTGCTGTCCGATGGCGGAAGGATTGTCGCCATCACCTTCGCTCCCGGTGGACGCTTCGGCAGTTGGCAACCCTGGGTGGCCATGGGCGCCGCGAAGGCGGCAATGGAATCACTGGTCCGCTATTTTGCGGTTGCTCTCGCGGGCCGCGGCATCACCGTGAATTCCATCAGCCCCGGCTGGGTCGAAGACAGCGTGCTCAACAGTTTGCCCGAAGCCTTCCAGACTGGAGTGCGCGAATGGCAAGAACGCGGCTGGACGCCCATGCGTCGTCTCGGCACTCCCGCGGATATCGGCAATGCCGTCGCACTCATTTGCTCGCCGGAAGCCGCTTGGATTACCGGCCAGTTGATCGAGGCCGACGGCGGCGCATCCCTTGTCGATGCTCATCTGCCGCTCGAATTTCAAGGCCTGGAGAAAACTCCAGAGAAACGCGCCAATTCTCAAGGAGCGTGAGAAACAACCGGTTCGTAACGACTCAAGTGAGCCACTTCAACGGAAACAAGAAACGAGGGAGCAAAAACTTCGCCCCCTCCTCTTAAAGGAACCGCGCAATCTGCTATTTATGGCCGGAGTGCGTGATCCGCGCCAGGATGTCGCGCCGGCTGTCCAGCACGGTGGAACCTAGGAATTCCGCGCGTTCCGCCGCACTCCACTTACTCATCGTTGTCCGGATGGCTGCCGCCCACTTGTCCATGCTTTCGGCATTGGGGTAGGTAATGACCACACAGCGCATCGATGGTGCTGAAGTGTTTACGTACTGCTCGTCGACGCCGTAGTACGAAGCCACGCCGTTTTTGATCTGTTCTTCAAACGTCGGCACCAGGAGCTTCTTGAGCATTGCGGCGAAACTCTCCGGCTTGTCCGCCTTCGCATTCGAGCAGACCACTCGCAAGTACGCCGGCGTTCCGCTGCCTGCACGGTACATCGACGTTTGCATCAGGAAGTCTTCATGCTTGGTAGCCGCGATTTGCCCCGGCCGCGGTCCGACCTTGCGGACTTCGTCGAGCACTTTCATCAGTCCCGAAATCGTCGTCGATGACCACGCCGCTCCGTGCGTATATCCATCGGTTGTATGTACGACCTGCTCAAAGGTGGACCAGCTAGCGATGGTCCCGTCGGCCGTCAACTTTTCCAGGATCGGAACGACTGTCTTCTCCGTATCCTCCGAGTATCCCGCCCAATGCGCCCGCGGCACTTGGAACTGGCTTACAAACGTATACACCGTTGGCGTTGGTTCCATCTGCGAAAAAGCGATCGGCGAACTGACGATCGTAACCGCCGCCAAAATCAGGCCCACTGCCACACCAATCCATCGCTTATTCATGCATCTCTCTCCTTGGGCTGGCCTGTCAGCCGCGCACGGCAACACGTTGGAAGGTCGTTCCTCGTCGCTCAGTCGCAACTTCGCGGATGGTGAGGCGAGACGACGTTCTGTCTAGTGGGTAACCTGGAAAGCAGGGCTTGCGCCCGCGGCACCGGCCAGTGTGCGCCGACAGTATTCCGTAACACGCTATTTGTCAATGCAATTCCGCCGCGGCGCTAGTTCGACGGGTCGTTAATCTTTAATTCGATTTCCGGCTTCGGCAAGGGCTTCCGCAGCTGCAATTCTGGACGCATGAACTTCACTAGGATGACTACGAAGATCGCAACCATCAGCACTTCGGCGACAACCGCAAATCGATGACCCAGCCTGCCGAGGGCCAGCAGGGCGACCCAGAAGCCTATCAGCGGAACGACAATTTGCGGATTCTTCCGTTCCAGTCTCGCCGAGCAATGCGGACAAACAAGCCACCTCCAGGCATCCGCATTAAGGACAAACGGGGTAGCAACTTCATGCGCGCAAGCAGGGCATTTCGCCATGGACAATTTCCCCTTCGCTCTTGCCCCTACTGTGCCGCGCTCCTTCCACCGCGTCAATGGAACTTATGATTTTCTCTGTCGTATGCGGACCGATCCTGTCGGAGAGGCTCTCCAAACGTATCTGGCACTTGGCGTCGCGCGCCCACTGTGCTCTCCTATAGATGTCACTATGGAGCGCACCAACTACTGCCGTCTCGTTCCTTTTCTCGTTACCTCGCTACTCCTGTGCTTCTTTCCCTCTTTTTCTCCTGCCGAGGACGGGCAGCCCAGCATCCGATTTGTGCGCAACCCCGATCCCGCGCCGGACTTTAGGCTTACGGGACTCGACGGCCAACCCGTCACGCTTGCCGGCTCCAAGGGCAAAGTCATTCTCCTGAATTTTTGGGCCACCTGGTGCGGACCTTGCCGCGCCGAAATTCCCGATCTCGTCGAACTTCAGAACAAATACAAAGACCATCTGCAAATTCTCGGACTCGTGGTGGACGACGACGATCAGGACGCCATTAAGGAATTCAGCGAAAAATTCGGCATCAATTATCCCGTCGCCCTCGCCACTAATGACATTCGCATGCAGTACGGCGGCATCGCCGCGCTCCCCACTTCATTTGTGCTGGACTCCGAAGGCCGGATCGTTCAGAAACACGAAGGCCTGCGCGATCCCGTGCTTTACGAAACGGAGATCCGTGCGCTCCTCGGCCTGCCCATCGGCAACGTCAAGGTAGAAATGTTCGAGGATACCGGCCAAATTTTCCTGAAAAATGCCGAACGCGCGACCGAACTTCCCGGCGTCGACCTTTCAAAATTGACGCCGGAACAGAAAATTTCCGCGCTGCACAAATTCAACGCCGAAACCTGCAATTGTGGGTGCACGTTCACGCTCGCGCAGTGCCGCATCTACGACCGCAACTGCCAAGTCAGCAAAGCCGCCACCTCTAAAATCATTGCCGCACTCACGCATCCCACCCAATCAAACTCCGCTCCGGCGAAGCCCTCCCGCGTCGCGTCTCCTCCAAAAGAAAAATAGAAATGACGCCTGCTGGAATTCCGCTAAACAACGTTTTTTCCATAAGACGACCCGGCAGCGTGGCTGATTCGTGCTGGCCCATCCGGCTTCCCGCCTGATACTCTCTTCCCGGCCGATGCCCACTGTTCCGAAAATTATTTTCGTTCTTGCGCTCGCACTTTCTTTCACTGGATTGCTTTCTCCGCCAATCGCACTCACCGTGGGAATAGTTTTCGGGCTCAGCTTTCCGCATCCCTACATCAACGAAAGCCGCGGCATCGCGCGCACGCTTCTGCAAAGCTCCGTCGTCGCGCTCGGCTTGGGGATGAATCTCCACGAAGTTTTGAAGGCGGGGCGCAGCGGGTTTGTTTACACGGCGCTGGGAATTTCCTTCGCGTTACTCGTAGGTCTGGCGCTCGGAAAATTCTTTGGGGTGCGGGGCAATTCGTCATTCCTGATTACGGCCGGCACCGCGATTTGCGGCGGCAGCGCTATCGCCGCCATCGGGCCGATTCTGCAAGCCAATGAAGAGGAAATGGCGGTGTCGCTCGGGACCGTTTTTATTTTGAATTCCGTCGCGCTGCTGATATTTCCGTCGATTGGAAACGCGCTGCACCTTTCGCAATCGCAATTCGGATTGTGGGCCGCACTGGCGATTCACGACACCAGCTCCGTAGTCGGCGCGGCAACAAAATATGGCGCGCAGGCGTTGGTCATCGGCACCACGGTAAAACTCGCGCGCGCTCTCTGGATTGTTCCGCTAGCTCTCGCGACTGCCGCCGTCAAACACCATCGCTCGCGAATTCAAATTCCATGGTTTATTTTGTTTTTTATTCTTGCTGCTGTTCTGAACACATACGTCCGAACACTCGAACACATTACTCCATCACTTTTCACGCTAGGCCGGCTGGGATTGACGGCAACACTTTTTCTCATTGGGAGTGGGATTTCACGAAGCACACTGAAAACGGTTGGGTGGCGGCCGCTGCTGCTCGGAGTGCTGCTATGGCTCACCGTGGGGATGACTTCGCTATATTTCATCCGAACAGGTCTTATCGCTTTTTAGCGCGACCGAAAATCCCAGGAAAGAGAAAGTTATTTTTTCAGCAGGTCGAGAACGGCGGCGGTCATGGCTTTGACTCCGGTTCGAATGGTGGGCTCCGGAACGGGCGCGAATTCGGCGGAATGCGGACCGGGCAAACGAGCGCCATTCTCTTTTGCAGCTTGCCACTTTGCGGGATCGGCGGCGCCGAGATGAAACATGCAAATCGGCGGCTTGGGATCTTCGAGCGCGTAGAGGCTGAAATCCTCGCTGGCCATGGCGGGTTCGCCGGGAAGCACATTTTCTTTACCGAGCGAGCGCTCGAGGGCGGCAGCGACGCGGCGCGTCAATTCCGGATTGTTGATGGTAGCTGGCACATGGTCCGCGGCGACTTCGATGATGGGAGCGCGATCCGGGGGAACGCCAGCGGCAGCGGCGATGCCGTTTGAGATTCTGGTGATAGCGGCAAGAACCTTGTCGCGCTGGGCGGGAGTCATGGTTCGAACGGTAAGCTGCAGATGCGCGTCATCGGGAATGATGTTGTGCTTGGTGCCGGCATGAAACGAGCCGACAGTGACAACCGTGGGAACCTGCGGGTCCATTTCGCGGCTGACGATGGTCTGTAAAGCCACAACAATTTCCGAAGCGATGAGGATGGGATCTTTGGCCCTTTGCGGCGCGGCGCCATGCCCGCCATAGCCTCGCACAGTAATGTCCACCGAATCGGCGCCGGCGAGGATGCTTCCTTCGTGCCAACCTACTTTTCCAGCCGGCAAGTCCGAGCCGTCGTGGAGCGCCACCACATAATCGGGCTTGGGAAATTTTGTGAAAAGCCCGGCACGCAGCATGGCATGCGCACCGCCCACGGTTTCTTCGGCAGGCTGGCCGAGCATGACGAGAGTGCCGCTCCACTGTTGTTTGAGCTGGGCCAACATGCGAGCGGTACCGAGAAAAACAGACATGTGAATGTCGTGACCACAAGCGTGCATGACCCCGACATCAGCGCCATCACCACGCTTTACTTTTACGTGGCTGGCGTAAGGCAGTCCAGTGTTCTCCACAATGGGGAGAGCATCCATATCGGTGCGGACGTAGACCGTGGGACCCGCGCCATTGCGCATAAATCCAACGATTCCGTAAGAAACGACGCCGGGCGAATCGTACCGGCCGAAGTGGTCGGTGACGTCATAACCAAGCTTGCGCAACTCTGTCGCGATGAGAGCTGACGATTCCTTCTCCTGCGTGGACAGCTCGGGATTTTCGTGAAGATGCTTGTAGGTGGCAACGAGAGAGTCCATCTCTTTGCCAACGCGCTGGTCCAGATCATTCTGGGCGAGCAGTGGCATCGCTGCGAGTAAAACGGCGATGCCACACAGCGGCACACCAAGGGCGTATTTCATCGCGGTACCTCCGAAGAGAGACGGCATCTTAGCACTATTGGGGCAGACACAGCCCAACAGACAGTGGCCGGTAACGCGGCGTAATTGGTCGTTGACTGATTTGGGTCGGACGGTTGCCTAGATGCCTGGCGGGAAGGATACTGACTAGGACAGGCAAGCCAGGCGCTGCATGGTCATCGATAGCAGCCACCCTGTTTTCGTTTGAAAAAAAACAATCTTGGAATCACATTAGCGGCGATCCGTGTACGTAAGTTTTGACCGGCTGGAGATCGGCAGAATGCAGGCGGAATCTCTAGTAAAACATGCCCCCACGGGAAATTATGTACTGATCGCGGGTTCTCCAAATGCCGAGGATGCGAAAGTTCTGCATGACGCACAGATGAGCGTTTTGCGGACCTATATCGATCGCGGCGACATCAAAGTGATCGCAGATGGGTATACCAAAGACTGGCTGGCTTCCGAGGCGTACCTTTTCATGCTGAAGGCCATTGATTCCACTCAAGGCAAGATCGCTGCGGTTCTCGCGTCCAATGACGGATTGGCGGGCGGCGCGATTCAGGCCCTCCGCGAACATAAACTCGCCGGCAAAGTGGCGGTTTCCGGACAAGACGCGGATTTGGCCGCTGTTATATGCATCGCCCAGGGCACGCAGACTATGACGGTTTACAAGCCGGTGGTCAATGAGGCGGTAAGGGCGGCAGAAGAAGCGGTTCATCTGGCGAAGGGCGAAAAGGCGCACGCAGATGGGACAATGAGCAATGGCAAGATAAAAGTGCCTACCATCCTGCTGAAACCCGTGCTGGTGACAAAAGACAACATCAAGACAACGGTGGTCAAAGACGGATTCCAGACCTTGAAGAGCATTAACCAGGCGTTGCCGGCGGACCAGCAGATCAAGTAGGGTAGTTTCCTCCTGGTGTTTTGCTGCGTTGAGCGAAAGAATCTAATAAATTTCGCTCGCATCGCGCTCATTTGCTTAGCGGTCCGGCGCCAGCAGCCGGACGTGTTCGGCTACTGTCGTTTATGCCACCACTCGCGAAGGGATCGGCAGCGCCCTGCTGAATCCAAGGAGATCAGAAAGATGCCGTCCAGCTTCGTTTTCAGGCCGGGCGGCACGCGGACAAAGGACGCCCGCCACCTGGCAATACCATGCTCCGCAGTGACCGCAAGGATCTCATAATCAAAGCGGATTCTTTCTTCGGTTTTCGCTACGCCGGCCCAATATTCGTAGATGGCGGCCCGGCCACGCAAGGGTTCGTCGAAGGGCGTCACTTGGTAAGTGCCATCGTCTGCGTACAGTGAGGCAGCGGCCTCGGGGTCACGTCTGGTCCAAGCCCTTCCGTAAGAAGCCAGCCAATGATCAAAGATTTCTCGATCCATATCTGCTTTTGTAGACTACTACACCTCTGCGGGAACACTGCGGCTCGCGTTCGAGACTGCTTAACGGATGAACGCGATTATCGTCGGCGGCATGCTCTTGTGGTGCTTGCCGAGGGGAGAATTGGGTATTACACTCGCGCGGATATCAGCAGGCGTTGAATGGAGGGAAACCATGAATCGTCGCATCAGTTTTCTAGCAGTGGTCTTGGCGGTGGCGGGAATTCTTACCGTGCGGGGAGCGTTTTCGCAGCCCACGCCGCAAGCAACTAGAAAGGTGATCAAGATGGCGGGCGGACCGATAACCGCGCCGTTTAGCGACGCCATTCTTGTTGGCAATACCCTGTACCTGGCGGGACGGATCGGCATTGATCCGAAGACGGGCAAAGTACCAGAAAAAATAGAAGACGAAGCCAAAGTGTTGCTCGATAGCGAAAAAGAAGTCCTGGCTCAAGCGGGAATGACGATGGATGACCTGGTGTACGTGCAAATCGCATGCACGGACTTGTCGTTGTTCCAGAAATTCAATCCCATTTACGCAAGCTATTTCTCGACAAAAGACTATCCCGCGCGGGAATTCATAGGGGCGGGGTCGCTGCTGGCCGGGGGGCACTTCGAATTGCAGGCTATCGCGGTGAAGAAGTAATCGGCGGCGGAGGAATTTCTCACCGGATTTGAGGAAATTTGAATGCTCCGCCGGAGACACTAAAGGCAGAGCGTGTATTGATTGTGCCCACATAACGTCACTTACGATTCGCCCATATATAAGATAATGCCCTTATATGGGCATACATGCATTGCGTCAAGAGCAGAGAATTTCCTGTAAGTCCTTGTATTTGTTCCTGTTAAATATTAACGAACTTTAGCGTCCAATGGTGAACCTCATGCATCTACTAGCGTCCAGTAGGACGGAATCAATGCTAAGGATTACAACGGAAAAGAGGCGCGGGAAGGTCTTTCTCGGCGTCGAAGGGAAGCTGGCCGGGCCATCGGTGGCGACCTTGGAGCAGTGCTGGCGCGAACTTCATGCGTCGTCACCGCGCGAAAAATTCCACGTGAATCTGTGCGGCGTGAGTTTTATCGATGCCGCTGGAAAGGTGCTGTTGAAGGAAATTCACCGGCAGGGCGGGCAATTGATCGCAGAAGGGTGCTTGAATCAGGCCATCGTGAACGAAATCGTGGCAAGCGAGAAGAAAGGCGAAAGCATGGGCGCAAGGGAACGTCCCAAGGGCTCGCACATTATTTTCTACACCGTATTTTTCAGCCTGATCTTTGGTTCAACCGTGGCACGCGCACAAGGCACAAACAAGTCGAGTTCGTTGCCGGGAAATGCGCCCACGCAGGCGCTACGCCTAACCCTGGATCAGGCCGTCGCGCTGGCACTCAAACAAAACACCACGGCGCAGATCGCGATCTTGCAAGCAGCGCAAAGCGAACAGGACAAAAACATTTCGCGGGCAGATTTGTTGCCGCAAGCAAGTGCGAAAATCTCCGACGAGGCGCAGAAGGTGAACCTGCTGGCGCAGTTCGGCGGCAGGACGCCGTTCCCCGGATTTCCCAAGAGTCTTGGACCGTATCAAGTGTTTTCAGCGGGCCCGAGTTTCGGCACACCAGTGTTCGACCTAACACTCTGGCGCCGATATCAAGCGGCGCAGAATACCGCGAATTCCAGCAAGGCGAGCAGCCTCTCGACGCGGGAGCAAGTGATTCTGCTGGTGGTTTCGCAATACATCGGGACGCTGCGCGCAGTGGCGAACGTGGAAGCGTCGCAATCCCGCGTGAATCTGGCACAAGCGCTGTATGACCAGGCGGCGGACTTGCAGAAGGAAGGCGTGGGCACCGGAATCGACACGCTGCGGGCGAACGTGGAATTGCAGAACGAAAAGCAGCGGCTGATCGAAGCCGAAACGGATCGCGAGACGTCGCTCTTCGCCCTGAGCCGGTTATTGAACCTCGATCCCCGTCAGCCCATCGAGTTGGCGGACTCGCTGAGTTTCTTCGACACACCGCAGCCGGAAGTCGAGCCAAGCATTGAATTCGCGCTAGCGGAGCGGCAAGAGTGGAAGGCGCTGCAATCGCAGATTAAGGCCGCGGAATTTCAAAAGAAAGCATCGCAAGCTTCGCGGCTGCCTTCCCTGCGGTTCGACGGGGATTTCGCGTATGTGGGAACGTCGGGAAACACGACGCTGCCAACATACACCTACGAGGCCACCGTAAATATGCCGCTGTTTACCGGCGGGCGGATACGGGCGGAAGTGGTTCGCGCGGACCTGGAAATCAAGAAGCTGGATCAACAAAAGGACGATCTGCGAAATCAGATCGCGCTGGACGTGAAGACAGCGCTGCTGAACTTGCAATCAGCGCGGAATGAAGTGCAAGTGGCGAACTTGGGCGTGCAGCTTTCGAAGGAAGAAGTGGACCAGGCGCGTGACCGCTTCAAGGCTGGAGTGGCGAACAACATCGAGGTGATTCAAGCGCAGGATTCGCTATCGCGCGCGAACGACAACCAGATTGCGGCGCTGTACCGCTTTAACCAGGCGCGCGCGGACCTGGCGCGTTCGATGGGCCAGATGGAAAAGGTTTACGCAAAGTAATCCGGGGGGAACGATGAGCGTCGAGATTGAAGTTGGATTCGAGAATGCGGCAAAAATACCGCGCGGCATAGAGGAGCTGTCGCTCGAGGAGACGCCGAAAGGGTTAGCGTATCCGAAAATAAGACGCTTGGTGGTCGGAGGCGGAGCCCTGGTGCTGGCTGCGATCGCAGGACTCTTCGCGTATTACTACAACCGCGAAACCACGGACGACGCGCAGGTGGACGGGCACATAACTCCGATGGCGTCGAAAGTGTACGGGCGCGTGGCGCAAGTGCTGGTGGATGACAACCAGGCGGTGAAGGCGGGCCAAGTGTTGGTGAAGATCGATCCGCGCGATTATCAGGCAGCGTTGGATCAGGCCAAGGCGTCACTGACCCTAGCAGAGAGCGAAGCGCGTTCCGCGGGAGTGGACGTGCCGCGCACGCGCGAAAACGTAGCGAGCGGAAATTCCAGCGCGGATGCGCAGCTGCTGGGGGCGCAAGCGGATTTGGCGCGGGCTCAGGCCACCTATGAACAGGCCCAAACGGCGGATTTGGCATGGGCGCAAGCCAACGTAGAGAAGAGCCGCGCGAACGCGGAGCTGGCGAAGGCGGACTTGGCGCGTTACTTGCCACTGATGGAGAAGGGCGAGATTTCGAAGCAACAGTACGATGCGGCGAAGGCCAATGCAGATGCAACCGCGAGCGCGCTAAAGGCGGATCAAGAAAAGCTGGCGCAGGCGCAGCGCAACGTGGATGTGACCAAGGCGCAATTGGATGCGGCGAAGGCGCGAGTTGAGCAGGCGCACGCAGGTGTGGCCGCAGCGCATGCAGACGTCAAGCAGGTAAACATGAAGGCCGCCGATGCCCAGGCGAAAATCGCGAAGGTGGAACAGGCGCGGGCGGCGGTGGAAGCGGCGGAACTAAACTTGAGTTACACGGAGATCACGGCGCCCGTCGACGGAGTGGCCACGCACAAACAAGTAGAACCGGGACAGATCGTGCAGGCGGGACAAGGATTGCTGGTGGTTGTGCCGCTCGAGAGCGTGTGGGTGACGGCGAACTTCAAAGAGACGCAACTGAAGAACATGAAGCCCGGGCAGAAAGCGGAAGTGAAGGTGGATACATACGGGAAAACTTTCAGCGGGCGGGTGGACTCGATCGCCGGTGCGACGGGATCCGTGCTGAGTCTGCTGCCGCCGGAAAACGCCACAGGAAATTACGTGAAGGTAGTGCAGCGAATTCCCGTAAAGATCGTGCTGGACCCGATTCCTTCGGAGAAGGCGGTCCTCCGGCCGGGGATGAACGTGGACGCGACGGTAGTCACAAATTAACAAGAAATAAGGATAGGGATTCGGACGGTTGTACGTAGAAACATCAGAGGCAGAGAGCAGACGCGATGAGGGGCAGGTTACTAGCCAAGCTGAGGATGCCGGACGGGACGATCAACCCTTGGGTGATTGCCATCACGGTAACGCTGGCGACGTTCATGGAGGTGCTGGACACATCGATTGCGAACGTGGCCCTGCCGCACATCGCCGGGAATCTCTCGGCAGGGTCGGACGAATCGACGTGGGTGCTGACCTCGTATCTGGTTTCGAACGCGATTGTGCTGCCGCTATCGGGATGGTTTTCCGGGCTGATTGGACGGAAGCGCTTCTACATGACCTGCGTGGCCATTTTTACGGTGAGTTCGTTTTTGTGCGGGCTGGCGCCGAGCCTGGGCGTGCTGGTGATTTTCCGGATTTTGCAAGGCGTGGGCGGCGGCGGTTTGCAGCCGAGCGAGCAGGCGATCTTGAACGACACGTTTCCGCTGGAGAAGCGTGGGATGGCGTTCGCGGTGTACGGGCTTGCGGTGGTTGTGGCACCGACGATTGGGCCGTGGCTGGGCGGCTGGATTACCGACAATTTCTCCTGGCGGTGGATTTTTTACATCAACGTGCCAGTGGGAATCCTCTCACTGCTGTTGACGAGCTTTTTGGTCAGCGATCCGCCGTATATGAAGAAGGCAAATGTGAAGGCAGGATTCCGGATCGACTACATCGGGATCGGGCTGATCAGCCTGGGCCTGGGGAGCATGCAGATCATTCTGGACAAGGGGCAGCGCGAGGATTGGCTGTCGTCGAATTTCATTCGGGTGTTTTTCGTGATGATGCTGATCGGGCTGATCGCGGGGATCCTCTGGGAGTTGCGCGAGAAGGAGCCGGTGGTGGACCTGCGGATGTTGAAGGACCGCAACTTCGCGATTGCGACGACAGCGATGTTTTTCCTCGGCTTCGTGTTGTATGCGAGCACGGTGCTGATCCCGCAATTTCTGCAACAGCTGCTTGGGTACACGGCGCAACTGGCGGGAATGGCTTTGTCTCCGGGCGGAGCGGTGATCATGTGCATGATGCCGGTAGTGGGAATCCTGGTGTCAAAGGTAGACACGCGGGTTCTGATCACGTTCGGGTGCATCGTGTCGGCGTCGGCGCTGTTTGTGATGGCGGGCTGGGATTTGGGATTGGACTACGGACATGCGGTGCGTGCGCGCATGCTGCAAAGCTTCGGCCTGGCGTTCTTGTTCATTCCCATCAACGTGGCGGCGTTCGCATATGTGCCGAAAGAAAAGACCAACATGGGCACAGGCATCATCAACCTGGCGCGGAACATCGGGGCGAGCGTGGGAATCGCGACCGTGACGACAATGCTGGACCGCCGCACGCAGTTTCATCAATCGCGGCTGATGGAGCACGTCAACGATTTCAGCGCGGCGTATCACAACATGCTGAACGGGATGCAAGTAAAACTCATCGGAGCCGGATCGACCGCGGCGCACGCCGGCGCGCAAGCGCACGGCATGATTTACGGCACGATCCAGCGGCAAGCGGTGATGCTGTCGTTTATCGACAATTTCAAGATGCTCGGCGTGGTGTTTTTCGCGGTGATTCCCGTTTTGGTGATGATGCGAAAACCGAAAGCGCCGGCAGGTGGTGTACCGGTCCACTAAGGAAGGCGTCTGCGCCCAGAGGTCGCGCAAGAGTTTTGATTCAATTGGGGGGAACGATGGCAACTCAAGCGGCAGTGGGAATACAACTCAACGAAGAGAAGTTGATCCGCGCAGGGCAGAGAGGCGACGAGCAGGCGGTGGAAGCGCTGTTCCGGCGTTACCACCGGCCGTTGTTTCAGACGGCTCTGCGAGTGCTGGGAAACACGGAAGACGCAGAAGATGCCCTTCAGGACGGACTGCTCTCGGCATATCGCAATCTGAATCGCTTTGAGGGGCGGTCGCAGTTTTCAACATGGCTAACGCGGATCGTGATCAACGCGGCGCTTATGCGGCGGCGGAGCGCGAAGGCGCGTCCGGCGATTTCTCTGGACGAAACGCCCCGCGAGGAAGAGCTGCCTGCTTCGGAGCGCTTCGCGGACGACGGGCCGAATCCCGAGCAGGTGTTTGCGAGCACGGAGATTCGCGAGATGATCAGCGAAAACCTCGACGAACTCTCGCCGCTGCTGCGAACCGCGTTTGTCCTGCGCGAAGTTCAGGGATTTTCGACGGGCGAAGCCGCCAAGAAGTTGGGGGTCACGGAAAACACGCTGAAGGCCAGGTTATGGCGCGCACGGCATCAACTTGCCGAGCGGCTGGGACGGCGCCTGCGGCGAATGAAGGACGGCATGACCGGAGGGATGGGGGATCCGGAGTGCAGCTACTGCTGAAGATGAAATAACGACGCAAAGAAATAACGAAGTAACGAAAGAGAGGCCAGCGGAAACGCTGGCCTTTTTCTTTTGATGCTATTCGGACGAAACTCCTGACGCAGCGACGTAGCGGCCAAGGACGCGAAGTTCGCTGGTGGCGACCCGTACTTCGTTCAGCGCTTGCTCGAGCCGCGTAACATCGCTTGCTTCAACGTCAATGAAAAACTGATATTCCCAAGGCTGGCCATGAATGGGACGGCTCTCAATCTTGAGCAGATTCACGCCGTGCCTGGCGAAGGGCTCCAGTGAAGTGAGGAGCGCACCGGGGCGGTGTGCCAGACGCATGGCAAGCGAAACCTTGCGAGCGGCGGGCGAAATCCATGCGGCCGTTTCGTTTTCGGGGACCAAGAGCACAAAGCGAGTGAAATTTTCGGCATTGTCCTGGATGCTCGCGGCAAGAATCACGCCGTGATAATGCTCGGCGGCGCGTCGTCCGGCGATGGCGGCGTAGGACTTGTCTCCGCGAGAAAGCGCTTCGCGTACGCTGCCGGCGGTGTCTTCGGCGGGCACGCGTTTCCATTGAGGATGCGCGGCGAAAAAACGCTCGCACTGAGCAAGGGCCATGGGATGCGACGCGACGGACCGAATATCAGCGAGCGACGCGCCGGGAGCTGCGATCAGCTGCATTTCGATCGGCAGAATGGTCTCCGCGACAATCGCAAGCCGGCTTTCGTTCAGCAGATCGAAGACGCGAACGACGGAGCCTGCCAAAGAATTCTCCACGGGCGCCAGCAGCGCATCCGCGGCGCCTTCTGCGATGGCCGTAAAGGCGGTCTCAAATGTATGCCGGGGTATGGTCGTAATCGCGCTTCCGAGAAGCTGGATAGCGGCGGCTTCGCTAAAAGCGCCAGGTTCGCCCTGGAAGGCCACGCGCATGGTCTTGCGATTGGGTGTGCTCATAGGCAGGCGTTTATCTTGCAATCGTTTATCTTGCAATAAGGAACGCAAAACCAAAAGCACAGTTTGGCCTGCGAACAGAAAAAAAATTGGGATTGGAAGCGATCGCAGCGCCGCAAGATCGCGTGCGACGTCCGAACTGGCTGCTGTGTGCTTTCTCGCAAGCGAGAACCTGAGATATTCAGCAAGTGAGATCCGGTGCGGCATCCGGCACTCTCGCTGTGCGCGGAAGCTCATCCAAGCGTTATAATCCAGTCTCCAGGAGAGAGGAATCCATCATGAAGAGACCCGAAGCGACCGAGTATGCGGATTACTATGCGAATTATATCTCAAAGGTTCCGGGGTCTGATGTGCTGAGCGTTTTGGAATCGCAAAGATTACAGATGTTGCAGTTGTTTGCGGGACGAAGCGAGCGGGACGGAAGCTTCCGGTACGCACCGGGAAAGTGGACGGTAAAGGAAGTCCTTGGGCACATCACGGATACTGAGCGGATTTTTGCTTACCGTGCGTTACGATTCGCGCGCGCCGACCAAACGCCGCTGCCCGGCTTCGAGCAGGAGGACTACGTGCGCAGTGGCGGGTTTGGCGAACGGACACTCGCGGACCTTGCTGAGGAGTTTGGAGCCGTGCGCAGCGCGAGCGTCAGCCTGTTTCATTCGTTCAAGGAAGGCGTCTGGGCACGGCGCGGCGTAGCCAATGAGAAGGAAGTGACGGTGCGCGCTTTAGCCTTTATCACGGCGGGCCACCAAATGCACCACCGAGTTATCCTGGAGGAGCGCTACTTCCCAGCCATTCCCCGCGCGTAAACGGACAAATCGATTTTACGGCCGGATCCCGGAATGGTCAACATAGTAGCGTTGATACGCCAAATTGTTCTGTGAATTAGCCCGGCGCGTGGCCACGGCAGCCAGGTCGATGCCATGCCGCGCAGCGGGAGCGTATAACTATAATAGTACTGGAGCAGGATAAAAAAGCGGTTTTCAAGCTGAAAAATGCAAGAATTCGCCGAAGCTTCGCCTCAAGAGAGCGTTCTCCCAGGCAGAGAACCACACAACAAGCTGTTGGCGGACGTGGCCAGGCCCAAGGTTGCGAGGCGCACGGACGGCTGCTAAAATTCAGTGTTTGCTGGGACGCAGCCGTCTGCGCCGTAAGCGTGGGCGGCTTTTTCTCCGTTTGGGATAGAGTTTGCAAACGAAGGTCCGGCGACCCGTCTTTTCGGCCTGACTCCCCTCGAGCTTTTTTCGAGTGTGACTGCGGTGAGGAAGCACGCGCCTCATCGGTTCTGGCCCCTGCGGAAGGGAGACTACAAGTGGCAAAGTACGATGTGGCGATTATCGGGAGTGGTCCGGGCGGCTATGTGGCGGCGATCCGGGCGGGCGAACTTGGCCTGAAGACCGTGGTGGTGGAAAAGGACCCCTACCTGGGCGGAACGTGCCTCCACGTGGGCTGCATTCCCACCAAGGTGCTGCTGCATCATGCTGAAGTTTACGATCAATTTAAAAATGGCGCGGAGCTGGGCTTCGAAGTCAGCGGGTTGAAAATCAACTGGGCTAACGTCCTTTCGCGGAAAGACAAGATCGTCAAGAAGCATTCCAAGGGGATTGAATTTCTCTTTAAGAAGAACAAGGTGGACTGGGTGCAAGGCTGGGGAAGGTATGAAGGCCCCGGGCGCGTAAACGTAGAGAAGGACGGCAAGAAAACCGTGATTGAGGCTGCCAACATCCTGATGGTGAGTGGTTCAGAAGCGAAATCGCTCCCTGGCATTGAACCCGACCACAAAACGATTCTGACGAACCGCTCGATTCTCCAGCTGCCGGAAATTCCGAAGACCTTGATCGTTGTTGGCGCGGGCGCCGTGGGCGTGGAGTTTGCCTCTATCTACAATTCGTTCGGAACGCACGTGACCATCCTTGAGGCGCTGCCGCGCGTCGTGCCAGTGGAAGACGAAGAAATTTCCGCGGAGCTGACCAAGGCCTTTCAGAAGAAAGGCATCCAGGTTTTCACCAGTTGCGCGGTGGAATCGGTAAAGAAGGATCCGAAGGGCGTCGCGGTGGCATTCAAAGACAAGGACGGAAAAGCGCAGACGCTGCAGGCGGAGAAGCTGCTGCTGGCGGTGGGCCGCAAGCCCATGACGGATGGCTGCGGGCTGGAAAAATCAAAGGCCAAGCTGGAACGGGGATTCGTCCACGTGGGCGATAACATGGAGACCGCCGAGAAAGGGCTGTACGCCATCGGCGACATCGTTGCGGGGCTACCGCAGCTGGCGCATGCGGCCATGATGGAAGGGATTATCGCGGTAACGCATATCGCCGGGAAGCCGGCTCATCAGATCGTGAAAACCAGGATTCCGAATGCGACATACTGCGAGCCGCAGATCGGTTCGATTGGCTTAACTGAAAAGCAGGCGCGCGACGCAGGGTACGATGTGAAAGTCGGAAAATTTCCGTTTGTAGGCAACAGCAAGGCAACGATTCTGGGGAGCCACGGTGGATTCATCAAAGTGGTTTCGGATGAATCCTACGGCGAAGTGCTCGGGATTCACATCATCGGGCCACTAGCAACGGAGCTGCTCGCGGAAGCCGCAACAGTGTTGAATCTCGAAGGCACCATCGACGACATGATGAACATGATGCACGCGCATCCCACGGTCTGGGAAGCGATGGGCGACGCGTTTGCGTCGGTGCGAGGGTTGCAGATTAATGTGTAGTGACTCGCGTTTCGTGACGGGTGACTGGTGAAAATCTGCTGGAGAATCGACCTGGGACTAATCGGTTACGCGGATGCCTACGCGTTGCAGAAGCGCGTTGTTGCGGCACGCAAGGCTGAAGCGATCGAGGATGTTCTCCTGCTGTGCGAGCATCCGCACGTCATTACGCAGGGACGAAACGGGAAGCGCGAACACTTGCTGGTTTCCGAGCGTGTGTTGCGGCAAAAAGGCGTGGAGTACCACGAGACGAGCCGCGGCGGGGACATCACTTATCACGGGCCGGGACAGATCGTGGGCTATCCGATTCTGAACCTGGGCGCGATCCGGCGCGATGTGGTTTGGTACGTGCGGACTTTGGAAGAGGCTATGATCCGGGCGACCTCGGAGTTCGGAATTGCGGCCCAGCGCGTCGCGGGCAAGACCGGGATTTGGGTGCGGACAGAGAATAGCGAAGAAAAACTGGGAGCCATCGGCGTACACATCAGCCGCTGGGTTACTTCGCATGGATTTGCCTACAACGTGTCCACGGATTTGCGGAACTTCGATTGGATCGTGCCGTGCGGGATTGCGGACCGCAAAGCCACATCCCTGGAGAAATTGCTGGGCCGCAGCGTCGAAGAAAAGGAAGTCGCACCGCGGATTGCGAATTATCTTGGAGAGCTGCTCGAGCTGGAAATGAAGGAAGCGTCCAGGAAGGAACTGCTGGAGAAACTGGAGCACGCGGAGCAGGCCGCGATGGTTTCCGCATAGGAATTGGAGCCGGGATGAAGAAAGAATTGACGCGGCGGCAGTACATGGACCTGTACTACTACATGCGGCTGAACCGCGCCGTCGAAGACATGATGGTGAAGCTGTTCCGGCAAAACAAAATTGTCGGAGGGCTTTACTCCAGCCTGGGACAGGAAGCGATTTCCGTAGGCACCGCGTACGCACTGGAGAAAAAAGACTGGCTGGCGCCTATGATTCGCAACATCGGGGCGCTGCTGGTCAAGGGCGTGCGGCCCCGCGACATTTTCATGCAGCACATGGCGAAGTACGATTCGCCGACGAAGGGCAAGGACGGCACCAGCCACTTTGGGGACTTGGATGATCTCCACATCGTTTCGCCGATTTCCATGCTTGGCGATTTGATTCCGGTGATGACCGGCGTAGCGATGGCGGGACGCTACCTGGGACAGAAAACCGTGGCAATGACTTGGATCGGCGACGGCGGCAGTTCGACCGGCGTGTTTCACGAAGGGCTGAACTTTGCGGCCACCCAGAAAGCGCCGTTTGTTTTGATTCTTGAGAATAATTTGTGGGCGTATTCGACGCCGGTGCGCAAGCAAGTGCCGCTGGAGAATTTGGCAGACCGCGCGAAGGCCTACGGCATCGACAGTTACATTGTGGACGGCAACGACATCGTGGCCGTTTACTCGACGGCCAAAGAAGCCGTGGAGCGGGCACGGGCTGGAGAAGGCCCCATTTTGATTGAGGCGAAGTCTTTCCGGCGCATGGGGCACGCGCAACACGACCCCGCCGAGTACGTACCGAAAGAGATGCGCGCGTATTGGGAAGCGCGCGATCCGGTCGCGTTGTACGAAAGGTTTTTGTTGGGCGAAAAACTCCTCGATGCCAAGAACAAGGAAGAGATTGAGGACAAGATTGACACCCTGCTCGCCGCAGAACGGGAATTTGCGGAACACTCTCCGATGCCACCGCCGGAATTCGCCGAGACGGGCGTGTACTGCACCGGCGACGATTGCCACAAGATCCGCGCGAAGTGGGAGCGGCCGATTGCCGAGGTGACACCACCAAGAGCGAGCGTCAAGGGAGTCTGGACGGTTCCAGGATTTGGATCGGGCAAGGGCTCCGGTGGCGCAAACGCGCCGATTCACTTCGGCGACACACAGCCGGCAGAGCATGCCGCTGGGGATGACGCAAAATCCGCGAACGGTGGGAAGCCGGCGGCGAAAATGGCAACGAAGGCGACGTCAAAAAAGAACGTAAAGCCCGGGACACCGAGCGCTTCGAAAAAGGCGCGGAGATAGCCATGCCCAAACCAAACGGGGCCGGACCCAACGGCAGCGTATCGAACGGAGGGCAAGTCACTTTTCTCGAAGCCATCAAGCAAGCGATGTTCGAGGAAATGGAGCGCGACCCGGCGGTCATTTTGATGGGCGAAGATGTTGGCGTGTACGGCGGGGCGTTCAAAACCAGCGAGGGGCTGCTGGAGCGGTTCGGATGGGAGCGCGTAATCGATACGCCGATCAGCGAGAGCGCCATCATCGGCGCGGCTTGCGGAATGAGCTATTGCGGATTGCGCCCGATCTGCGAAATGCAGTTCATCGACTTCATCGTCTGCGCGTTCAATCAGATTACGAATTTTGTGGCCAAGGGACACTACCTGTGGAATGCGCCTGCGCCCATGGTGATTCGCGGGCCGTCCGGAGGCGGCGTGCACGGAGGGCCGTTCCACTCGGCCAATCCGGAGATGTATTTTGTGCACACGCCGGGGCTGAAGGTGATCTATCCGTCGACGCCTTACGATGCCAAGGGTTTGCTGAAAGCCGCGGTGCGGGACAATAACCCGGTGCTGTTCTTCGAGCACAAGTTTCTTTACCGCCGCATCAAAGGGGAAGTTCCAACGGAGGATTACACCGTGCCGATCGGCAAAGCCGTGGTGCGCCGCGAAGGAAAGCACCTGACGATCATTTCCTATGCAGCCATGATGCACACTTCGCTCGAAGCGGCCGAGGCGCTGGCGGAGGAAGGGATCGAAGCGGAAGTGATCGATTTGCGGACGCTGCTGCCGCTCGATGAAGAAACGATTCTGAATTCGGTGAAAAAGACGAATAAATGTCTCGTCGTACACGAAGACACCAGGACGGGCGGCATCGCCGGCGAAATCGCGGCGATACTTTTCGAAAAGGCTTTCGATGATCTCGATGGGCCGCTTGTGCGCGTGACCTCGCTGGACACGCCCGTGCCGTACGCGCCGACGCTGGAAGAGCACTTTCTGCCGAATGCGAAAAAGGTTTTTTCCGCCGCGAAGGAACTGGCGCGCTATTAAGATTTTGGAAAGAAGAGGAGAGCAATCATGGCCGTAGACATCGTAATGCCCCAGATGGGCGAGAGCATTTTCGAAGGCACCATCACCAAATGGCTGAAGAAGCCAGGCGACAAGGTGGAGCGCGATGAGCCGTTGTTTGAGATTTCCACGGACAAAGTGGACGCGGAAATTCCCTCGCCCTCGGCGGGCGTGCTGAAAGAAATCAAAGTCGGCGAAGGACAGACCGTGCCGATTCAAACCGTCGTCGGGGTCATCGACGCGGCGGGGTCTGCGGCCGCTTCCTTAGCGCCGGCTCCGGCGAAAACGGCTGCACCCGCACCTGCTCCCACAAAGGCTCCTGCTTCCACTGCTCCTGTCCCGGCCACATCCCGGCCTGCTCCTGCTCCAGCCGCCGCCCCGGTTGCGGCTGCTCCCGCTTCCTCAAGTTCCTCGGGCGAGCGGATTCACAGTTCCCCGCTGGTGCGGCGCATGGCCAAGGAGCACGGCATCGATCTTTCCACCATCGAAGGTACGGGCGCGGGCGGGCGCATCAGCAAACAGGACATCGAAGCAGTGATCGCCGCGGGTGGCGCGCCGGCTGCTGCGCTCCCGGCGTACTCCGCTCCGGCGGCTCCCGCACCGATTTCGCGGCCTGCACCTCCCCCGCCACCGGCAGCTACACCGGGAGCCTCCGGAGCGATGGCGCACGTAGCGCTCGAAACGGCCGTGCCGCGCGAAAAGATGTACTTTGGCAATTACGAAGTACATCCTATGAGCACCATGCGGCAGCGCATCGCCGAGCACATGGTGGCGTCGAAGCGTGTTTCCGCGCACGTCTACTCCGTCGATGAAATCGACATGAGCAAGGTGGCCGCATTACGAGCGAAGTCCAAGGACGAATTTGAGAAGCGCTACGAAACCAAGCTGACATTCATGCCCTTCTTTGTGAAGGCTGCGGTCGCGGGGCTGCGCGCATATCCCACGCTGAACGCCTCGCTCGACGGCACCAACGTGATCCTGCACAAGGAGATCAACGTCGGGATTGCCGTGGCGCTCGACTGGGGCTTGCTCGTGCCGGTAGTGAAAAACGCCGACGAGAAAAACATTCTCGGTATTCAGCGCAACATGAACGACCTTGCGGAGCGCGCTCGCTCGAAAAAACTGAAGCCCGAGGAAGTCCAGGAGAGCACCTTCTCCATCACCAATCCGGGCGTCTTTGGCGGCCTGTTCGGTCTGCCGGTAATCAGCCAGCCCAACGTGGGGATCCTCGGTCTCGGCGCCATCGAGAAGCGCCCTGTGGTCATCAATGACTCCATCGCCATCCGCGCGATGTGCTATGTGACGCTGAGCTACGACCACCGCGTGGTGGACGGCGCCATCGCCCACCAGTTCCTGCACAAGGTCAAGGAGACGCTCGAGAACTGGAACGAACCGGTACTGTGAGAAATGCTGTCTTGCAAGAGGACTTTGCTTGTTAGCAGGAACGTCTTGTCTTCTCGCGGTGTCCGAAATTGGGACGGGTGTTCCCGCTAGTGGCCAGACGCAGGCATACCATTCTTCCTCGATTTCACACAAGCCATTCACGTTAAAGCTGTTACTTCGAGGCATCACTGGCACCTTGGCTGCCCCGGTTTGCAGCAGCCGGGCGGACACTCGGGCCCGTGGAGTAGAGGGATAGCCAGAAATGACCGCCGTAACGCTAGAGATTTCACCGGTACGCGAACCGATGCAGCCGCGAATTCTGATTGCCGATGACCAGCAGGACGTTTTAGATGCGCTGCGCCTGTTGCTCAAAGGGCATGGCTACAGCATCGTAACGGTGAATTCCCCAGTGGACTTGCTGGCGGCGGTAGCGCACCAGGAGTTCGATATTCTCCTCATCGACCTGAACTACGCGCGCGACACGACTTCAGGCCGTGAAGGGCTGGATGTGCTCAGCCGATTGAAGGAGATTGAGGATGCTCCGCCGGTCGTGGCCATGACCGGCTGGGCCACCGTGGGCCTAGCAGTCGAAGCGATGCAATTCGGTGTAAGCGACTTTGTGGAGAAGCCGTGGACCAACACGCGACTGCTGGAAATCCTTACCAAGCAGATCGGCCTGGGGCGCGAGCGCCGCGAATCGCGCCGGCGCGCCCAGGAAGAGGCCCGGGCACGGGAAGAGGCACTGCTTCATCTGCAAGAGCAGGAGCGTGAGATCGCCGAGGCCAAGGCCATCCAGGAAAAGCTTCTGCCGCGCGAGATTCCGCAAATGCCGGGATATGAAATTGCCAGCGCGTGGCAGTCGGCCCGGCTGGTAGGCGGCGATTATTTCGATATCCTGCCACTGGACGAAACAACCATGGGAATCTGCATCGCCGACGTGGCCGGAAAGGGCATGCCCGCGGCGCTGCTGATGTCCAATCTGCAGGCGGCCGTGCGCGGACTGTCTTCGCTCACGGTTGCGCCCCATCTTCTCTGCAGCCGGCTGAATTCCATTGTCTATCGGAATACGGAGAGTGACCGCTTCATCACGTTTTTCTACGCGCACCTGGACGGCCCTGCCCGGCGGCTGGCCTACGTCAACGCCGGTCACAATGCGCCGTTCGTGGTGCGCAGCGACGGTTCCCACGAGCGGTTGCGGGACGGCGGCCCGGTGCTGGGTGTTTTCGACGGCCGGAGTTATGAAATGGGCTCAGCGCAATTGTTCGCGGGTGATCGAGTGATTTTGTTCACTGATGGCGTCACGGAAGCCGGCAACACCGCGGGCGAGGAGTTTGGCGAAGCCCGCCTGCTGCGCTTGCTGGAAGATCACCGCCATTTATCCGCCGATGAATTGCAAGCGAAAATCCTGGCCGCAGTAGCTGAGTTCAGCGGGGGCCGCAGGCAGGATGACGCCACGCTCGTGGTGCTCGCCGTTTGCGAATGACTCACCCTGAAATGCGTTTGGCCGGGCATTAGCTTACGGCAAGCACTTCGCTTCGCCGAGAAATCTCCTTCCTGATTTGGAAAACTCGGCAATCAATGTGGGAAACAGCCAGCTGCATTGATAGTCCCACTCCGGGAGGGTTATTCCGCAAAAAGAAAAGCCGGAACGGATGTTCCGGCTTCCTTCTCACTCCGACTTCTCGTTTCAAAAAAAACCTAACGCCTCTTTTTCTTTCTCGCTGGCTTCTTCGCTTTCTTCTTCGCGGCCTTCTTCGGTTTCGATTTCTTTGCCTTTTTCTTCGGGGTGGCTTTCCTCTTTGCTGCTTTTTTGGCTGGTTTTTTTGCCGCAGGCTTAGGCGCCGGTCTTGGCGCTGGCGCTTCTTCCTCGGGTTCTTCGCCGACCATCACCAAATCCTCTTCCTCGGTTTCGACGACTTCTTCCGTTTCGCCCGCCAGCTCCTCGTCGTCCTCCAGCCGAGACAGCTCGTTGTCGTCTTCGAAATTGTCCTTCTCGAAATCCATTCCATCCTCCCCTGGGAGAATCCCTGGGGCCCGCGCACAAAAGGGCCTTTTGGGTCGCTGTTCTGGCCGGAGTTATATCAATATTCCACCCCGTCCGTGAGCCGTTGTTACCGTACTCGCCGTGCGTTGTCAAGCATTCTGCGTTGTTCCGTGTGAGAGACAGCCAGAAATGCGGAAGGCGTTAGGAGAGCAAATTGCGCCGGAAGACCCCTCAAGCCTCTTGGCCTGGCATATAGTATTCATACAAAAAGACTTAGTTGTGATTCGCGGCAACCGCCCCGCCCGGCGTGCCCCCTGCCGCCGGCTGCGTGGTCTTCTTCTTTGACCTGGAACGTGCCCGCGCCGGTGAAGTTTCCAGAGCGCCGCCGAGCGCATAGATGCGCAGCACCATGCCGCGGCTCACCCGGTTGGCTTTCAAGCGATTCCATTTCCGCAAGTCGTCCGCGCTCACATTAAAGCGGTCGGCGATTCCCAAGAACGTGTCGCCGCGCCGCACGCGATAACTGACCAACCGGCGTTTCGTTTCCGACTGCGGCTGCACCGCCGGAATAATCAGTTTCTCTCCGGCATCGAGCGCCGCATTGCGCTCCAGATTGTTGGCGTCGGCAATGGCCGCGGCCGTCACGTGATACTTCTTGGCGATGGATGTCAGCGTTTCTCCGCTTTCCACGCGATGGCGCCGCCATGCCACCCACTTGTCCGGAGGAATGTCTGCGATCTCCGCGGAGAATTTTTGCGCCGTGCCCAGCGGCAGGTGCAACTCAAAGTCAAGATCGTCTGGAGTGGCTAGCCGTAGCAGCGCAGGATTGAGCGAGCGTAGGGTTTCCACGTCCACGTCGATGGTTTCCGCCACCAGCCGCAGATCGATGGCGCGCCCTGGTTTCACCACGTCGGTCGGGACCGGCGCCTCCGGCTCAGCCTGGATGTTGTAATGCGCCGCATCCTTGGCAATGAGCGTCAGCGCGATGATGATGGGCACATAGTTTTTCGTTTCCCGCGGCAGCACGTTGCGCTTATACAGCTCCCAGAAATCCGCATAACCCGTCCGTTCAATGCCCTTCTGCACGTTGCCGGGACCGCAGTTGTAGGCGGCCATCGCCAGGTACCAGTCTCCGTAGAGGTGGTAGAGATCGCGGAGATGCTGCGCCGCCGCACGCGTGGCCTTCTCGGGATCCTGGCGCTCATCAATCCACCAGGTATGCCGGAGGCCATACTCGTGCCCGCGGTACGCCACGAATTGCCAGATCCCTCGAGCGCCTGCGCGCGAAAGCGCCAGTGGCTGGAAGGCGCTCTCGGCCTGCGC
>Ga0209469_1000233_pt1 | contig 35423 bp, 36 predicted proteins | sample GraSoiAngelo_123_FD_185880 | JGI IMG/M metagenome (GOLD analysis project Ga0209469, IMG submission 185880) | Grasslands soil microbial communities from the Angelo Coastal Reserve, California, USA - 14_0927_02_40cm (SPAdes) (version 2) | ecosystem: Environmental > Terrestrial > Soil > Grasslands ... | reverse complement strand
CGAGCCCGCCGTGGCCACCTGCCGCTTGCGCCACTCGTCGTAGCCGAACGCCCCCAGCAATCGCTCGAAGGCCGCGGGATAGTCGCCCGGATCGTAGGTGACGGCGACGCCGTCCTTATAGGTCAGGCCCGGGCGGTACGGCATCTCCGCGGCCCGGATCAGGTTGCGCCGGCGCAGATCGGCCGGATCCAGCCCGAGCCGGCGCGCGCCGATGTCCATCAGGCGCTCCATGACGAAATTGGCCTCGGGACGGCCCGCCGCGCGATACGCCGCGTTGAACATCGTGGTGGTGACCACGCTCTCGCCGCGGCCGCGGTAGTGCGGCACGCGGTACGGCCCCGGCAGGTGGTTCACCGTGTTGGCGGTGAGACCGTTGCCCATCACCGGATAGGCGCCGACGTCAGCGAGGAAGCTGTCCTCGAGGGCGGCGATCGTGCCGTCGAGCGCGAACGCGATGGTGGCCTCGTGCAATTGCTCGCGGTCGTGGCCCACGGTCGCCAGATGCTCGCGGCGTGCCTCCGCCCATTTCACGGGACGACGAAGCCGGAACGCCGCCGCCGCCACCAGCACCTCGTCGGCGTAGACCTGTCCCTTCGGGCCGAAGGCGCCGCCGACGTCCGGCACGATCACACGCACGCGCTCGGCGGGCAGGCCGAGGACCCGCGCGATGACGTCGCGCTGGCTGTAGGGGCTCTGGATCGACGCCCACACGGTCAGCACGCCGGTCTCCGCGTCGTACTGCGCGAGCGCGCCGCGGCACTCGATCGGCATCGCGGCCAAGCGCTGATGCCGGAACCGCTCGCGCACCACGGTGAGGCCCGGCCGCGTGAGATCGATCTCCCCGACGGCCCCGCCCACGGAGAGCGCCACGTTGTCCGGCCAGTCGGCGTGCACGCGCGTCGCCGAACCCCGCGCCGCCGCCGCGCCGACCAGCGGCGGCAGCGGCGCGTACTCGACGCTGACCGCGTCGCGTGCATCGGCAGCGAGGGCCGCGGTCTCGGCCACGACGACGGCGACGGGCTCGCCGACGTAGCGCGCCCGGTCGCCGGCGAGCAGCGGCACGACAAACGGCCGCTCCTTGTGCGCGCCGCTGGACGCGGTGGCGAGCGGCTGTGCGAGCTGCGGCAGGTCGGCCGCCGTCCACGCCGCCAGCACGCCACGGATCGCCCGGGCCGCTGTCGCGTCGACCCTGGTGATTCGGGCATGGGCGTGGGCACTGCGCACGACCCCGAGGTGGACGAGGCCGGGGCGCGTGAGGTCGTCGACGTACCGGCCGTGGCCGGCCAGGAAGCGATGCGCGTCCTTGCTCCTGGGGGATTGGCCGATCATGGCGTCGCCTTTCGGGCCGGATCGTTCGGCGGCAGCACCTCGCGGAAGACCGGCCGCTGCTTCCACTCCGGGATCGGTGGCGTGCATCCCGGGGCCGGCGCGTACGGCGACGCCGACTCGAGGCGCATCGTCGGAATGTAGCGGGGGCAGTTCGGGAAGATCCGCGTCGCGCGCACGCGGACCACGAGCTGGGCGCCGGCGAACTCGGCGAGCAGCGGGTCCTCCTCGTGCAGCGTGGCCGTGCCGCTCACGCGCACGCGCTTGGGACGCTCGAAGTCGACGAAGAGCAGGCCCACGCTCGGATTGACCAGGATGTTGCCGAGGCTGCGGAACATCCCGTTGCCATCGTAGCTCGGAAAGGCGAGCGTCTGCGGATCGACGACGCGCACGAAGCCTGGAAGGCCGCCCTTGAACGAGCAATCCGGCTGGCCGTGCTCGTCGGCGGTGGCCAGGAAGAACATCGCGCTGCGCTCGATCAGCTTCCGGTCCTCGTCGGTGAACGCCGTGTGCACGGTCACCTCGACCAGCCGATCGGCCAGCGCGCGCGTCTCGAAGCGGTCTTGCAGGCGCCGGGCGCCCTCGTGGTACATCGCCGGGTCGGACATCGATGCCTCCCTGCCGCGGGTTCCCCCGCCGCGCCCCGCTATGTTAACGTGGGCGCCGCACTCTCGACCTGGAGGACCCGTATGAGCTCCACCGAGCTCGGTTTCACCCCCGCCACCGAGCTGGCCCGGTTGATCAGGACGAAGGCGCTCTCGCCCGTTGAGCTGACGCGCGCCGTCCTGGAGCGCATCGAGCGCGTGAACCCGGTCGTCAACGCGTTCTGCACGCTCACCGCGGACGCCGCGCTCGCGGCCGCGCGCGCGGCCGAGCGCGCGGTGACATCCGGCGCGTCGCTGGGCCCGCTGCACGGCGTGCCCTACTCGATCAAGGACCTGAACTTCACCAAGGGCGTGCGCACGATGGGCGGCTCGTTCATCTTCGAGCACCGCGTGCCGGACGCCGACGCCGCCTTCATCCCGCGCCTGCGTCAGGCCGGCGGCATCTTCGTCGGCAAGACGACCAGCCCCGAGTTCGGCTGGAAGGCGCTCGGCGACAGCCCGCTCACCGGCATCACCCGCAATCCGTGGAACCCCGGCATGACGACGGGCGGCTCGAGCGCGGGCGCTGCGGCCGCCGTCGCGGCGGGACTCGGCCCGCTCCACCAGGGCTCGGACGGCGCCGGCTCGATCCGGATCCCGTCGAGCTTCTGCGGCATCTACGGTCTCAAGCCCTCGTACGGCCGCGTGCCGATGTGGCCGGTCTCCAACAACGACTACTCCTCGCACAACGGTCCGATGACGCGCACGGTCGCCGACGCGGCGCTGATGCTCTCGATCATGGCCGGCCCCGACGACCTCGACCGCACGTCGCTCGACGGCGCACCCGCCGACTACGTCGGCGAGCTCGGGCGCGACCTCAAGGACCTGCGCGTGGCGTACAGTCCCGACCTCGGCGGGCTGCGCGTCGATCCCGAGGTCGCCGCGCTGGTTCGCGCGGGCGTTCGCGCGTTCGAGGAGCTCGGCTGTGTGGTCGAGGAGGTCAAGCCGCGCTTCGCCGACACCCACGAGATGATCCGCGTGATGTGGAGCGCGCACGAGGCCGGCAACCGCGCCCCCTTCTTGAAGCAGTGGCGCGAGCGGATGGATCCCGGGCTCGTCGCCTGCATCGAGGACGGGCTGCGCGTGAGCCTCGTCGACTACATCCAGATGCGCGACCGGAAGCTGGCGTACTGGGACTCGGTGCGGCCGCTGTTCGAGACTCACGCGCTGCTGCTCACGCCGAGCGTCTCGGTGCCCGCCTTCGAGGTGGGACGGCTGAACCCCGCGCACTTCCCGCAGCACGCCTGGGACTGGTTTCCGTGGGCGTCGTTCAGCTACCCGTTCAACTTCACGGGCCAGCCGGCGGCCACGGTGCCCGCCGGCTTCACGGCCAGCGGCATGCCCGTGGGCCTGCAGATCGTGGGGCGGCGCTTCGATGACCTGACGGTCCTCCAGGCGTCCGCCGCGTTCGAGACGGCCCGGCCCTGGGCCGAGCGCCGGCCGCCGAACCTCCCGTGAGCGCGCCGGCGCCGCCCGGGCTGCTCGCTGATGCCGCCGCCGACGGCGGGCTCGGCGCGCGGCGCGCGGCGACGTCGCGCACGCGGTGGGGCCGGGCGCTGCGCCGCGCGACCCGCAATACCCTCGTCGGGCTGGGCCTGCTCGGCGCCCTGCTCGTCGTCGGCCTGGCCCTCTTCGCCAACGCGCTGGCGCCGCACGCGCCGGACGAGCAGAACTTCGACCTCATCGAGTCGCGGCCGAGCGCCGCGGCCGTCTTCGGCACCGACCGCTTCGGCCGCGACGTGCTGAGCCGCGTGATCCACGGCGCGCGCATCTCGCTCTACGTGGCGATCACCTCGATCGCCGCCTCGATGGCCGTCGGCGGTGCCCTCGGGCTGACCGCGGGCTACCTCGGCGGCACCATCGACAACGCCATCAACCGGGTGCTCGACGTCTTCTTCAGCATCCCCGGGCTGCTCCTGGCCGTGGGCATCGCCGCGCTGAGGGGCCCCGGCGTCAACAGCGCGGTGCTGGCCATCGCCATCGTGTACACGCCGATCTTCGCGCGCGTGATGCGCGGCCCCGTGCTGGCCGAGCGCGCCAAGGACTACGTGGAGGCCGTGCGCGCGCTCGGCGCCACGCGCCTGGCCGTGGCCCTCAAGCACATCCTGCCCAACGTGATCTCGCCGTTCGTCGTGCAGGGCACCGTCGCCCTGTCGCAGGCGATCCTCATCGAAGCCTCGCTCTCCTACCTCGGGCTGTCGGCACAGCCGCCGACGCCGTCGTGGGGCAACATGCTCAACGAGGGGCGCACGTACCTCGAGACCGCGCCCTGGATCTCCGTGTTTCCCGGCCTCGCCATCATGCTGACCGTGCTCGCGTTCAACCTGATCGGCGACGGCCTGCGCGACGTCCTCGACCCGAGCAGCTGAACAAGGAGACCGCCATGTCCCGGGACCTCAACCGCCGCGACTTCCTCACGACCGCCGGCCTCGCCCTCGGCGCCCTCGGCGTCGGCAGCACGGCCGCCCTCGGGCAGACACCGAAAGCGGGAGGCACGCTCGTCTCGGCGCAGACGACGGAAGCGACCGGCCTCGATCCGCAGCTCGTGGCCGCCTTCTCGCGCAGCCGCCGCTCGCCGATGATGTACAACCAGCTCGTCCGCTTCGAGCCCGACATGACGCCGGTGCCCGAGCTGGCGGAGTCGTGGCACACGAGCCCCGACGGGCTCACGTGGGCCTTCAAGCTCCGCGAGGGCGTGAAGTTCCACGACGGCCAGGAGCTGACCTCCGCCGACGTGAAGTTCACGTTCGATCGGCTCTTCGAGAAGTCGCCCGGCAAGTCGGACTTCATCGCCGTCGACAAGGTGGAGCCGGCCGGCAAGTACGCCGTCAAGTTCATCACCAAGGAGCCGTTCGCCGGGCTGCTCGCCGCCCTCGGCGGCTTCTGGGGCTTCATCATCAGCGAGGCCGGCATCAAGAAGCACGGCGACCTCAACAAGGCCGCCCTCGGCACCGGACCGTTCGTCCTGGAGGACTGGAAGGTCGAGCAGCAGATGGTGCTGAAGAAGAACCCGCACTACTTCAAGAAGGGCCGGCCACACGTGGACCAGATCGTGCTCCGCACGATCCCGGACGAGGCCAACATCGTCGCGGCGCTGCGCACGGGCCAGATCCAGCACGCGTTCATCGAGGACAACAAGAACTACAACCTCCTCAAGGACGAGAAGTCGCTGACGGGCTATCGCTCGTCGCGACTCGGCTACGACTTCCTCAACATCAACGCCACCCGCGGCCCGCTGAAAGACGTGCGCGTGCGGCAGGCCATCTCGTGGACGGTCGATCGCGCCCAGGTGCTGCGCGTGGCCGCCTCGGGCTTCGGGCGCCTCACCGCGCCCGCCACGGCGCCGATGAAGCAGTGGCAGCTCCCCGAGGAGCAGTGGATGCGCTACTACAAGCCCGACGTCGAGAAGGCGAAGAAGCTGATGGCCGACGCCGGCCAGGCACAGGGCTTCAGCGTGAAGCTCGGCGTGATCCCGACCTTTCCCACCATGGTGTCGGGGGCGCCGGTGGTCGCCGCGCAGCTCAAGCGCATCGGCATCACCGCCGAGATCGAGAACGTCGAGTACGCGGTCTGGATCAAGCGCTGGCAGGCCAAGGACTTCGACCTGACGATGAACACCACGCCGGGCTACGCCGACCCCGACACCGCGTTCTTCCGCGCGCTGCACTCCACCAAGGGCCAGAACTGGAACTCGTGGAGCGTGCCGGACCTCGACGCCATGCTGGAGGAGGGCCGGCGCACGCTGGATCCCAAGAAGCGCAAGGAGATCTACGACCGCGTGCAGCTCATGATCCTCGAGAACGTGCCGCAGCTGTGGCTCTTCTCCGCCGACACGATCGACTTCACCCAGACGGCGGTGAAGGGCTTCCGGCAGCACCCGACCACGCTGCTCTACGGCTTCGAGGGCGCCTGGCTCGACAAGGCGTGATGGGGCGCTACCTCCTCGTGCGGCTCTACTCGATGGCCGTGACGCTGCTCGGCCTCACGGTGCTGACATTCCTCATGCTCCGGCTGATCCCGGGCACGGTCGTCGAGCAGATGATCGGCGCCGACGCCATCGTCAGCGAGGCGATGGTGGCGCAGCTCAAGGCGTTCTTCGGCCTCGACCAGCCGTGGTACGTGCAGTACGGCCGCTGGATGGGCAGCCTCCTGCAGGGCGACCTCGGCACCTCGTGGCGCACCGGCAAGCCCGTCGTGCAGCTCATCGCCGAGCGGCTGCCGGTGACCCTCGAGCTGACGGCCTTCGCGGTGGCCGTGGCCATCATGCTCGGCGTGGTGGCCGGTGTCGTCTCCTCGGTGCGGCGCGACCGCGCCGTGGACAACATCACGCGGGTCGGCGCCCTGCTCGGGCTGTCGGTGCCCGTATTCTGGCAGGGCACGATGCTCATCCTGTTCCTGTCGATCTACCTGCGCTGGATGCCGCCCGTCGTCTGGGTGGACTTCTTCGCCGACCCGCTGCGCAACCTCACCATCATGCTGCTTCCCGCCCTCTGCCTGGGCACCGCCAGCGCCGCCAACATCGCGCGCACGACCCGTGCTTGCATGCTGGACGTGCTGGGCTCGGAGTATATCCGCACGGCGGCGGCCAAAGGCCTGCGGCCGCGGCTCGTCGTCCTCAAGCACGCGCTGCGCAACGCGATGATCCCGATCGTCACCGTGGTCGGGCTGCAGATCGGCATCCTGCTCGGCGGCACCGTCGTCGTCGAGGAGGTGTTCACGCTGCCCGGCGTGGGACGCCTGGTGCTGTGGTCGATCTACCAGCGCGACTATCCGCTGACCCAGAGCACGATCCTGTTCGTGGCCGTGATGTTCATGACCGTGAACCTCGCCGTGGATCTGCTGTACGCATACCTCGACCCACGGATTCGTTACTGATGGGAACCGGGGCTGGCCGGGTTCAGGCCCGCCGGCCAGCTCCACCATTTCGCGACGACTGATCGACATCAGTGCCCGGAAGGCAATGTCACGGGCTGGTCGAAAAGTCGAGAACAATGGGCAGATGATCCGAGCCGACACGCCCGCCCACAAAACGGCCATGGACGCGCACACCCGGAGAGACCAGGGCGTGATCGATGGGGATCTGCGCCATCGGCAGCCAGGCAGGCCAAGTGGGCTGGACGCCGCGTCCCAGTCGCGTATCGCGAAGACCTGCGTCGCGCAAGAACTCCTGGAATGCTGGTGACCACGAAGAAGAATTCAGGTCACCCACCAGCACGACGGGCTCTCTTTGCTGGCGGACGAATGCGGCGATTTCTGCAAACTCCTGATTTCGCCTCACGAGCATGTGCGGCGTAAACGGTGGAAATGTGTGGGTCCCGACGATCGTGAGCCGTGGCTTCGGAAGTCGTGCGACGAGTGAGTGCGCGCTCGCCGGCTTCTCGTCGAGGGCGGTGAGCGGCAATCGGCTCATGAGCCCGATCCCGTAGTGTCCCTCGCGCGGCTGAAGTCGGCGGAACGGGAAATCGAGCGCGACCTCTCCGAGGGTCGTGACCCAGAAGCCGTTCATCTCGGTCAAGAGAAGGACGTCGGGATTGGTTGCCCGGATGAACCGGATCACTCGCCTGCTGTCTCGGTTTTCCGCGGCGACATTCATCGCCACGACGCGAATCACGCGAGCGTCCGAGGGCGGTGGGACGAGCATCGTCGGTACGCTCGCATAGAAGGGGACGAGCGCCCCGATGTTCCAGGCGGCCACCGCTGCGGGGATGACGATGTAGCGAAGGCGGCCGACAACGGCGAACGCCACCGATGTGACGAGCGCGGCAGCTGCGAGCTGTGCTGGAAAGTGGCTGAGCAACTCACACGCCCAGCAGGAGCGACCGAACGAGATCATGGCGCCGGCGGCGATGAGCAGCAACGTCAGCAGCCACGCGCACCACAGGACGATCTCACCGGGAATCGCCAGGCGCGCCGTCATCTACGACTGGTCAAGCCGGCCAAGCCGCGGAGAGCTCGAGGCGGCCTGAGCGGCGTCTGGCCGCATCTGGTGCGTCGAAGCCCGAGGTCAGTGGGGACGCGCGGCTTTGAAGATGTTCATGATCGGCATGGTAGCCCAGGATGCCGTAATCTGCTTGCCGCCGGCCCCGCCGCCCCGAGGGGACACTCGTGAAAGCGCCGGTGCTGGTGGAGTTTCCCGTGGACGTCTTACAGGGCCCCGGAATGGCCCCAAGCAGGAGGAGCCATGAGAGCCTCGGTCTTGTTCGAGCAGCGCACGCCGCTGAAGGTCGAGGACGTCGAGCTGGAGGCGCCACGCGCGGGTGAGGTGCGCGTCCGCATGGCCGCGAGCGGCGTCTGCCACTCGTGCCTGCACGCCGCCGATGGCTCGTGGGCGAACGTGCCGGTGCCGATCGTGCTCGGCGACGAGGGCGCCGGTGTCGTCGAGGCCGTGGGTCCTGGCGTGCAGACGCTGACGGCCGGCGACCACGTGATCCTGTCGTGGGCGCCGACGTGCGGGCGCTGTCACTACTGCGTGATCGGCCGTCCCAACCTCTGCGAGCAGCGCCGCCCGGGCCAGGGCGTGCTCCCCGAGGGCACCACGCGCATGTCGCTGGGGGGCCGGCCCGTCTACCAGTACGGTCACGTGGCGACCTACGCGTCGGTCACCGTCGTCGCCGAGTCCTCGGCGATCGCGATCGACCGGACGATGCCGCTCGACCGCGCGGCGCTCATCGGCTGCTCGGTGATGACGGGCGTGGGCGCCGTGATCAACACCGCCGCCGTGCCGCCGGGCGCGAGCATGGCCGTCTTCGGCGTCGGCGGCGTCGGTCTGAACGCCGTGCAGGGCGGCGCGATGGTGGCGGCCCAGCCGATCATCGCCGTCGACGTGGTGGGCAGCAAGCTCGAGTCGGCTCGGCAGCTCGGGGCCACCCACGCCATCGACGCCTCCAGGGAGGACCCGGTGGCGGAAATCCGGCGCATCACCCGGCGCGGCGCCGACTTCACGTTCGTGGCCGTGGGCGACGCGCGCGCGGTCGGCCAGGCAGCCGACGCGCTGGCGCCGGGCGGCACCTGCGTCGTGATCGGCGTGCCGGCCACGGGGGCGACGGTGCCCCTCGACGTGCGGCCGCTCGTGACCGGCGAGCGCGTGATCCGCGGCTCGAGCTACGGCAGCGCGCGCACGCGTGAGGACCTGCCGCGGCTGGTCGAGCTGTACCGCGGCGGCCGGCTCAAGATCGACGAGCTGATCACGCGCCGCTACGGCCTGGACGAGGCCAACGAGGCGTTCCGCGCGCTGGCCGCCGGCGAGCTGTCGCGCGGCCTGATCGTGTTCTGATGCGCGAGATCGTCTTCGCGCTCGAGTTCCGGGGCACGGCGGGACCGGTGGAGGGCAGCCCGACCAGGCGCCGCTCGACCTCGCGGGCGCCGAGCCAGACGCTGACGACCGTGCTCGGCCCGGATGGCATTCGCACGCGGGTGGATGGGGTCGCCGGCGAGCGCGCCATGCTGGAGTCGCGCGTGGAGCGCTTCGACGACGGCTCGTTCGTGGAGGACGGCACCATCACGTACGGGCGCGCGGGCGCCGTTTCGTTCGTGACCATCGGCCGCGGCACCGTGGCGTCCAGCCCGATCGCGGGCTGGACGCGCGGCGCCGTCATGTGGACCGTGACCGGCGGCGACGGGCTCTTCGCCGGCGCCCAGGGACTCATCACTTCCAACTTCGCCGTGAGCGCGCAGGGCGAGGTCGTGGATCACCACGTCGCGCGCCTCTACCTGCGCGACCCCTGAGGGGGGCCGGCTACCCGATCTTGCGGCGCGTGGCCTGGCGCTTGGACAAGGTCTTCGTCGCGTTCCGGAGCTTCTTGCTCAGCGCCTGGACCATGCGTTTGGCCTTCGCGACGCCCATATCCGCCTTCCGTTTCCTCGTCCGCAGCCTGCGTTGCGCTTTGGTCATCTAGCCCCTCCCATGGGCAAGAGTTCACTGACGCCTACGACCATTATTCTCGAAGAGCCCGCCACGACCATGAAAATTCGCCGCCCGCCCGGGTCGCCGCGGCCGCGGCCCGGGGCCCATTGACGGCGCAGGCTCGGCTGATCTACCGTCGCGGCACCGCAGCGAGCGGTCGAATCGAGAGGAGGACGCGGCCCGGACGCATGTTCGTCGTTCGAAACCGGCGCGACAGCCCGGAGGGCGGACCATGGCCACCCAGGACAATCTCAAGACCGTACGCGAAGACATCGAGGCGTGGAACAAGCACGACCTGGAGCGGCACGCCAAGCTGCTCGACGAGAAGCACGTCTTCGAGAGCGACACGATCCCGGCCCCGATGGTCGGGCGCGACGCGGGTCGCCAGTTCATGGCCGTCTATCTCACGGGCTTCCCGGACCTCCATCTGGAGGTCAACCAGATGCTGGCCGACGGCGACTTCGTGGTCACCCGCTGGACGGCGACCGGCACGCACCGCGGCGAGCTGATGGGCATCCCGCCGACGCAACGCAAGACGATAACGCGCGGATGCACGGTGGCCGAGGTCAAGCACGGCAAGGTGACGCACAGCTGGGTGTACTGGGACACCGGCCACCTGCTCAAGCAGCTCGGCGTGCTACCGTAGGCGGGCAGCGGCGATGAAGTTCACCTGGTTCAACCTGATGCCGTGGCCGTACCTGCCGGACGACTTCCGGGAGACGCACCGCTCCGTGTGGGTGGACATCCCCAGCACCCTCTACGACCCCCGGAAGGGCCACCACGTCTATCACACGTACCTCGACCAGCTCGAGTATGCCGAGACGCTCGGCTTCGACGGCATCGGGTGCAACGAGCACCACCAGAACGGGTACGGGCTCATGCCCTCCCCCAACCTCATCGCCGCCACCCTCGCCCGCCGGACCTCGCGGGCCGCCATCTGCGTCATCGGCAACTCGATCGCCGGCTACAACCCCCCCATCAGAGTCGCCGAGGAGTTCGCGATGCTCGACGTGATGTCGGGCGGCCGGCTCGTCGCCGGGTTCCCCGTCGGCACCTCGATGGACACCAACTTCTGCTACGGCCAGATCCCGGCGCTCACGCGCGACAAGTATCGCGAGGCGCACGACATGATCATGAAGGCGTGGGCCAGCGACGAGCCCTTCGCCTTCGACGGCAAGTACAACCAGCTGCGCTGGGTGAACTGCTGGCCCAAGCCGATCCAGAAGCCGCACCCGCCGATCTACATCCCGGGCGGCGGCTCCATCGAGACGTGGGACTTCTGCCTCGACCACGACTACAACTATTCCTACCTCTCGTTCTTCGGCTACCTGCGGGGCAAGGCGCTGCTCGACGGCTACTGGGAGCGGGTGGCCAGGCGCGGCAAGGACGACTCGCCGTACCGGGCGGCCTTCGCGCAGATCATCTGTGTCGCGGATACGGACGCGGAGGCGGAGCGACTCTACGCCGAGCACTGCCTCTACTTCTTCAACCGCTGCCTGCACGTCTTCCCGCCCTTCGCCGATCCGCCGGGCTATCGCACGATGGCCACCGTGAAGTACGGCGCGCTCTCGCAGCTCACGCGCGCGCGCCAGAAGATCCTCGAGAACCTCACCTGGAAGCAGCTCGTCGACGAGCGCTTCGTCATCGCGGGCAGCCCCGAGACCGTGCGCCAGCAGCTCGAGGAGTGCATCAAGGGGCTGCGCATCGGCCACCTGTTCTGCCTGTTCCACAACGGCGACATGCCGGACTGGAAGACCCGTCACTCCTCGAAGCTGTTCGCCGAGAAGGTGATGCCGCACCTGCGCGATCTCTGGCCCGAGTGGAAGCACGACGAGCGCTGGTGGGTGCACCCGATGGATGAGCGCATCCGTCCCGAGGAGCAGCGGCCGGGTGCCGAGAAGCCGCGCGCGGAGTGGCCGCGCTGAAGTCTCAGACGATCGAGACGAAGAAGGGTACGCGCTGCCGCGTGCTCGAAGGGGGCAGCGGCGCGCCGGTCGTCTTCTTCCACGGCGCGGGCGGCCTGCTCGCCGACAACCCGTTCCTCGACGGCCTCGCGCGGCGCTACCACGTCTTCGCCCCCGAGTGGCCCGGGTACGGCGAGTCGGCGGGCGACGAGCTCCTGGAGGACATGCTCGACTTCGCGCTGCACGGCTGGGACCTCGTCGACGCGCTCGGGCTGCGACAGCCGCACCTGGTCGGCCACAGCATGGGCGGCATGATCGCCGCCGAGATGGCGTGCCTGGCGCCGCGCGATCTCGCCAGGCTGGTGCTCGTCGGCGCCGCGGGCCTGTGGCTGGAGGAGCATCCGATTCCGGATATCTTCGCCATGCTGCCCCAGGAGATCGCCGAGGTGCTCTTCGTGGATCCTGCGCGCGGCGCGGCCCTCCTCACGGGCGGCGCCGACCTGTCGGACATCGAGGCGCTGAAGGACTTCTACGTCGTGACGCAGCGGCGGCTGGCCATGGCGGGCAAGATCCTCTTCCCGATCCCGAATCGCCGGCTCTCCCGGCGGCTGTATCGGCTGACCGCCGAGACGCTCGTGCTCTGGGGCGCGTCCGACCGGCTGATCGCGCCGGCCTACGCGGCGCAGTGGAAGGCGCTGATCCCCGGCGCGCGCGTGCAGACGATCGACGGCGCGGGCCACATGCTGCCCTGGGAGCAGCCCGAGGCGTTCGTCGAGGCCGTGACCCGCTTCCTCGCGTGACGATCACGGTGTTCGGCGCCGGCGCGATCGGCGGCATCACGGGGGCGGCGCTCGCCCGCGCCGCTCACGACGTGGTGCTGGTGGACAAGGCCGCCGACCACATTGCCGCCATGAACGCCGGCGGCCTCACCGTCGAGCGGCGCGACGGCGCCGAGACCGTTGCCGTACGCGCGATCACGCCCGAGAAGCTCGGGCCGGGGCTTGGGCTGGTGCTCCTCGCCGTGAAGTCGCAAGACACGCGGGCCGCGCTCGAGGTGCTGGCACCGCGGCTCGCGAACGACGGCGCCATCGTCTCGATGCAGAACGGCCTCAACGAGGAGCTGATCGCGGCCGCCGTCGGCGAGCGGCGCACCGTCGGCTGCCTCGTCAACTGGGCCGCGGACTGGATGGCGCCCGGACGCATCCTGCACGGCGGCGAGGGGGCCCTCGTGCTCGGCGAGCTCGACGGGCGCCCGAGCGCGCGCGTCGACGCGCTGGCCACGCTCCTCGAGGTGGTGGCCCCGACCCGCGTGAGCGACAACATCCTCGGCTACACGTGGGCCAAGCACGTGTACGGCGCGCTCCTCGTGGCCACGGCCGTGGTGAACGCGCACGTCTACGAGGTCGTGGAGCGCTCGCCCGAGACCCAGCGGATGCTGATCGCGCTCGTGATGGAGAGCATGCGCGTGGCCGAGGCGGCGGGGATCCGGCTGGAGCCGTTCGACGAGTACGACCCCGCCGACTACCGCGCCGCGGCGTGTGGGGACGAGACGGCCCGAGCGCGCGCGATGTCCGTCATCGCCACCCACTACCGCGGGCACACGAAGACGAAGACCGGGATCTGGCGGGATCTCGCCGTGCGCCGGCGCAAGACGGAGGTCGGCGCGCTGCTCGGCGCCACGGTGACGAAGGCGGAGAAGCTCGGCCTCGCCATGCCGCTGACCGAGCGCCTCGTGGCGATGATCTCCGAGCTCGAAGCCGGGCGCCGCGTGATGACCTGGGACAACGTCGACGAGCTCGTGCGCGCGACTACAGATACTGCCCGGTCGTGACCACCTTCTGCACGGGCTTCGCCTGCTCGTCCTTGCGGGCCTCGGTCGTGAGCACCTTGACGTACACGATGCGCTCGCCCTTGCGGCCGGCGATCTTCGCCCAGTCGTCGGGATTGCTCGTGTTCGGCAGGTCCTCGTTCTCCTTGAACTCCTCGCGGACCGCGGCCACGAGGTCGTCGGTCGTGATGCCCTTGGCGCCGCCACCGATGTAGCGCTTGAGCGCCAGCTTCTTGGCGCGCCGCACGACGGACTCGATCATCGCGCCCGACGAGAAGTCCTTGAAGTAGAGGACCTCCTTGTCGCCGTTCGCGTAGGTGACCTCGAGGAAGCGGTTCTCCTCGCTGAGGCTGTACATCGCCTCGAGGGCCGCCCCGATCATGGCGTCGATGGGCTCCTGGATCGGGATGTCGGTCGTCAGGTACTTGTGGAAGATGTCGGAGGCCGCCGCCTGGTCGGGCCGCTCGATCTTGATCTTCACGTCCAGCCGGCCCGGCCGCAGAATGGCCGGATCGATCAGGTCCTGCCGGTTGGAGGCGCCGATGACGATGACGTTCTTGAGCCCCTCCACCCCGTCGATCTCCGCCAGCAGCTGCGGCACGATGGTGGTCTCCACGTCGGAGGAGATGCCCGTGCCGCGCGTGCGGAACAGGGCGTCCATCTCGTCGAAGAACACCACCACCGGCACGTCCTCGTTGGCCTTCTCCTTGGCCTTCACGAAGATCTCGCGGATCTTGCGCTCCGTCTCCCCCACGTACTTGTTGAGCAGCTCGGGCCCCTTGATGTTGAGGAAGAAGCCCTTGATCTTCTCCCCGCGCTTCTCCGAGATCTTCTCGGCTAGATTATTGGCCACCGCCTTGGCGATCATGGTCTTGCCGCAGCCGGGCGGCCCGTACAGCAGCACCCCCTTGGGCGGCGTGAGCTTGTGCTCCTTGTAGTAGTCCGCGTACAGGTAGGGCAGCTCCACGGCGTCCTTGATCGCTTCGATCTGCGTGCCCAGCCCGCCGATCTGCTCGTAGCCGATGTCCGGCACTTCCTCTAGCGAGAGATCCTCCACCTCGCTCTTGGGCAGCTTCTCGAGCAGGTAGCCCGACCTGGCGTCCATGAGCAGGTGGTCGCCCGTCTTGAGCCGCGCCTGGCGCAGGGGATCGGCGATGATGCCCACCTTCTCCTCGTCCGCGCGCAGGGTCACCACCGCCCGCTCGGGATCCAGCTGCTCCTTGAGAATGACCACGTCGCCCTGGATCTCGTAGCCGGCCGCCTCCACCACGTTGAGGCCCTCGTTGAGCACCAGCTCCTGCCCGGGCTTGAGCGTCTCCACCTTGAGGGCCGGGTGCAGGTTGACCTTCACCTTGCGGCCCTGGGCCAGGATGTTGACGGTGCCGTCCTCGTTCACCGAGAGATAGACGCCGTACGTCGAGGGCGGCGCGCACAGCTTGTCGACTTCCTCCTTGAGCGCGGTGATCTGCTCGCGCGCTTCGTAGAGGGCGTTGACAAGCTTCTCGTTCTGATTGAAGGCTTGCACGAGCTGACGGTTGGCCTCGCGCAGCTTGTTCTCGATCACCATGAAATCTTTCGGGGTGTCCTCGAGCTTCTTGCGCAGGTGCACGGTTTCAGCCTCGAGCGAGCGGACGTACGCCTGCAGGTCCTGCACCTGGATCTCATACTCGGTGAGTCGGCGGCGCGTGCTCGAATCGGACATGGAGGCTGGCAGGAACTTCGAAAAGCCTTCTCGTCCCGGGCTACTCTTTTTGTCGAACTCCTTCATAGCCCATCCCTTCTCTCTTGACCCCTCATGCGCCGCCTTCGCTCGAGCGCTTCCGACCCTGATCGAGTATAGGCGGCTGTAAAAAAGAAAGTCAAGGTTGTCAGGTCCTTCGGCGGCGTTTACGTGCGCGGATTTGCGCGCCTTTCGCCACCCGCAACGGCCCGTTTCCGCCGTTCCCGTGCCGTCGCGCGCTGCTCGTCCCACACGCAAGTTCCGTACCGGACCGGCAGCGTTCTGTTTGCCTCGAAACGGGTGGCATCAACCGCGGGTTCCACGTATAAAAAGAGGGCGATGTCGTTGCGGTTGATGCTGCGCGCCTGTTTATTGATCACGCTCCTGCTGGCGTGCCCGATTTTCTCGCGGCTGTGGATAACTCCCGTTTCGGCGCAAGCGAGGAAGGAGTTACGCGTGGGCGTCGCGGGCGTTCCGACCACGCTCGACCCCGCGGGCGCGATCGACGGCGCCGTCCCGCTCATCGCGCGCCAGGTCTTCGACACGCTGGTCGCGTTCCGCGAGGGCTCGACGGATATCGAGCCGGCCCTGGCGACACGGTGGGCCGTCTCGAAGGACGGGCTCACGTGGACGTTCTGGCTGCGCGAGGGCGTGAAATTCGCCGACGGGGCGCCCCTCACGGCCGGGGAAGTCGCGGCCAGCTTCAGCCGCGGCCTCAAGGCAGACCCTGCGGCGCCGCCGGCCGCGTGGGCGGCGCTGCTGCGCGGAGTGCCCGGCGTCATCAAGGACGTGCGCGCGTCGGACGCGCGAACGGTGCAGATCGTGCTCGTTCAGCCGTACGCGCCGCTCCTGACGGCTCTCGCGCACCCGGCGCTGGCCGTCGCGCGCGCGGCGAGCCCGCTCGAGGGGACGGTTCGCCTCGTCGGCACCGGGCCGTACCGCGTGGTGGACGCGTCGCCCGGGCGCATGGCGCTGGAGGCGGTGCCCGGACACTGGGGCGGCGCGCCGCGCGCCGAGCGCATCGTGTTCCTCGAGGTCGCCAGCGACGATCACGCCGAGGCCGAGATGGACGCGCGCGCGCTCGACGTGTGGTTGCCGGCGGGCGCGCCGCGGCGCGCGGACCACGCGCTGTCGGCGCCCGGCCTGCGCGTCGGCTACCTCGCGTTCCAGACCGAAAAGGAGCCGTTCACGCGCAAGCCGCTGCGCCAGGCGGTGGCGGCCGCGCTCGACCCCGCCGTGCTGGCGGTCACCCTCGGGCGTGCGGCGGTGCCCCTGCAGTCGTTCCTGCCGCCGGGCGTGTGGGCGCGGCGCGAGGGCGGGCCCGTGCTGGGCGGGACGCGCGCCCAGGTGCGCTCGCTCCTGCTCCAGGGAAACTGGCCGAAGGGCGCCACCGCGGCGATGCTCGCGTCCTCCGAGCCCTCGGTCGTCAACGTGCCGAAGCTGGCGGAGGCCATCGGGCTCATGCTCGGCGCCGCCGACATCCCGGTGCGCGTGCAGCTGCAGCCCGCGGACGCCTTGCGCGCGGCGCACCAGACGGGCGCCCACGAGATCGCGCTGGCGGAGGCGCCGGTCACCGGCGGCGACCCGCACCTGTTCCTGTTCCCGCTCTCCACGAGCGAGGGCGCGCGACCCGGCGCGCTCGCGCGAAACTTCTCCTTCTATCGCAACCCGCGCCTGGACGACGTGCTGATCCGCGCCAGCCAGCTCAGCTCGCGCGTCGAGCGCGCGCGGCTCTACCAGCGCGCGCAGGCGCTGCTCGCCGACGACATGCCGTGGATCCCGATCTACGTGCGGCTCGTGTGGGCCGTGACGCGCCCCGAGGTCCGCAATCTCCGGCTGCATCCCACGGGCCTGCACCGGCTGAACACCGTCACCCTCGAGCCCGGCTCGTGACGCGCGCGGCGCTCGCCGCCGCGCTGCTCGTCGTCCTGGTCGCCTCGGCGCTGTCCGGCGCCGCCGTTGCCGCGAAGCCCGGCGGCACGCTGCGGATGGTCTTCATGGCCGACCCGCCGACGCTCGATCCCGCCCACGCGACCGACCTCACGTCCTCGGCCGTCATCCGCCAGGTGTTCGACGCGCTCCTGGAGCTGGACGAGAAGCTCGTGCCGGCGCCCGCGCTCGCCGAGCGCTGGATGGTGTCCGCCGATCACCGCGCGTACACGTTCCACCTCCGCCGCGGCGCGAAGTTCCACAACGGGCGCGAGGTGCGCGCGGCGGACGTGAAGTACTCGTTCGAGCGCGCCGCGCGCGGCAAGCGGCCGTGGGTGTTCGAGAAGCTGGTCGGGGCGCGCGAGTTCATCCAGGGCGGCGCGCCGGAGATCGCCGGCGTGCGCGTGGTGGACGACGCCACGGTGGAGCTGCGCCTCGAGCGGCCGTTCGCGCCGTTCCTCCACCTGATCGCCTACGATGCCGCGTCGATCGTGCCGCGCGAGGAGGCGGACCGGCGCGGCGCCGGCTTCGCGAGCCATCCGGTGGGCACGGGCGCCTTCCGCTTCGGGTCGTGGCGCCGCGACGACCAGGTGGTGCTCGAGCGCTTCCCCGAGCACTTCCGCGGTCCCGCGAACCTCGAGCGCGTTGTCTTCCGCGTCATCCCCGCCGAGGCCACGCGCTTCAACGAGTACGCGGCGGGCCAGCTCGACGTCAGCGACATCCCGACGGGACGCTGCCGCGCCCTGCAGGCCGATCCGAAGCTCAAGGCCGACGTCGCGATCTGGCCGACGCTCGGCACGAGCGCGCTACGCTTCAACGTCGAGCGCGCGCCGTTCACCGACGCGCGGGTGCGCCGCGCCATCGCGCACGCCATCGATCCGGCGATCATCGTCAACCGCGTGCTCGAGGGCTGCGTGGCGCCCGCGCAGGGCATCGTGCCGCCGGTGCTCGCGGGCTGGACGGCGACGGCGAAGCGGCTGCCCCTCGATCGCGAGCGCGCGCGCAGCCTGCTGGCCGAGGCGGGCTTCCCGGGCGGACGCGGGCTCGGCCCGCTCGCGTATCACTTCAACACGGGCGACCTCAATCAGCGCATCGCGGAGGCGCTCCAGGCACAGCTGAAGGAGGTCGGGGTGGCGCTGGAGCTGCGGCGCCTGGACTGGGCCGCGCACATCAAGGTGGTCGATGACGGGAGCGCGGGCTTCTTCCGCCAGGGCTGGATCGCCGACTATCCCGATCCCGAGAATTTCCTGACGGTGCTCTTCCACAGCCGGAACGTCGGTCCTCCCGGCAACACCTCGCGCTACCGCAACCCGGCCGTCGACCGCCTCTTCGACGAGGCCGACACGATGGCGCCCGGCGCCCAGCGTGTGAAGCGCTACCAGGAGGCCGAGCAGGTCATCCTCGACGACGCCGCCTGGGTCTCGCTGTACCACTACGCGAGCCGTGCGCTCATCAAGCCGCACGTGAAGGGGCTGGAGCGCAGCCCCCAGTCCACCGCGCCGGAGTTCCTCGCGCCGCTGCGCAAGGTCTGGCTGGAGCGCTAGGCAAGGAATCGCGCGGACGCCGATGGGATTGCTGCGCCCGGTCTTTTCGCGCGTCGTCGCGCTCGTGCCCGTCGTCCTCGGCATCACCGTCCTCGTCTTCGCGCTCAACGCCGTCGCGCTCGGCGATCCCGCGAGGGTGGCGATGGGGCAGCGCGCGGATGCCGCGGCGCTCGAGCGGCTGCGCCGCGAGTACGCGCTCGACCGGTCGCTGCCGGTGCAGTACGCGGCGTGGCTCGGGCGGCTGGCGCGCGGCGACCTCGGCGAGTCGTTCCGCGAGCAGCGGCCCGTGGGCGAGGTCATCGTCGAGCGGCTGCCGGCGACGGCGCGGCTGGCTCTCGCGGCGACGCTGATCTCGATCGTCCTCGGGGTCGGCATCGGCGCCGTCGCGGCCGTGCGCGCGGGCTCGGCGCTCGACCATCTGCTGATGGGCGTCGCCGTGCTCGGCATCTCGACGCCGGTGTTCTGGCTGGGCCTGATGCTGCAGCTCGTCGTCGCCGTGAGGCTCGGCTGGCTGCCCGTCTCCGGCTACGGCGACGGCACCCTGACCCACCTGATCCTGCCGGCCTTCGCGCTGGGGGCTCTGCACACGGGCACCGTCGCGCGCATGACGCGCTCGAGCCTGCTCGAGGTCGTGCGCCAGGACTTCATGGCCACGGCGCGCGCGAAGGGACTGTCGGAGTGGGCGGTGCTCGGCAAGCACGCGCTGCGCAACGCGGCCGTTCCCGTCGTCACCGTGGTCGGCATCGGGCTCGCGGACCTGCTCGTCGGCGCCCCGCTCACCGAGACGGTCTTCGCGTGGCCCGGCGTCGGCCGCCTGCTCGTCGCCGCCGTGGGCCAGCGTGACGTGCCGGTGGTGATGGGCGCCGTGCTCGTCTTCGCGCTCGTCTACGTGCTCGGCAACCTGCTCGTCGACCTCGCCTACCTGGTGATCGACCCGAGGATCCGCGATGCCGCCCGCGCCTAGGCCGCTGCGTCATCGCGGCTTCCTCGCGGGCGCCGCGCTCGTCGCGCTCTTCGCGGCGGCCTCGCTGCTCGCGCCCGTGCTGGCCCCCGAGGACCCGCACGCGGTGGCCGGCGGCGGGGGCGCCACCCTGGAGGGGCCCAGCGTCAGCCACCCGCTCGGCACGGACGCCCTCGGCCGCGACGTGCTCTCCCGCGTGCTGTGGGGCGGGCGCGCGTCGCTCGCCGTCGGCGTCGGCGTCGAGACGCTCGTCGTCGTCCTGGGGTGTGCGATCGGGCTGCTCGCGGGCTACTTCGGCGGTCCCGTGGACGCGGCGCTGATGCGCGTGACCGACGTCGTGATGGCGTTTCCGTCGCTCGTGCTCGCCATCGGTCTCATCGCGGTCTTCGAGCGCCCGGGCCTCGACAAGGTGTTCATCGTGCTCGTGGCGCTCGGCTGGACGACGATCGCGCGCGTGGTGCGCGGCGAGGTGCTGTCGCTCAAGGCGCGCGACTTCGTGCAGGCGGCCCGGGCGCTCGGCGGCGGCCACCGCGCGATCATGCTCCGTCACCTTCTGCCGAACGCCGTCGCCCCGCTGCTCGTGGCGGCGACGATCGGCGTCGGCGGCAACATGGTGGCCGAGGCCGGGCTCTCCTTCCTCGGTCTCGGCGCGCAGTCGCCGACGATCTCGTGGGGGGCGATGCTCGCCGACGGCCAGACGTTCCTCGCGACCGCCCCCTGGGTGGCCGTCTTCCCCGGGGCGGCCCTCCTCCTGGCCGTACTTGGCGTCAACCTGCTCGGTGACGGGCTGCGCGACCTGCTCGACCCGCGGCTGCGTGCGTGATACGGCGGCGTGTTGCCCGTCCGCTGCTTCGAGCTCGGGCAAACGGCGCGGCGCCGGGGTCTGGCATCGGGGTTGCCCGGGCGCGGAAGAGCGTGACGAGGAACAGCTCGTGCGCGGTCGGCTTGGACTCGCGCAGGCGATCCGCGGCGACGGCCAGCCTCAGCTCGGCGTCGGCCGCCTCGGCGGGACCGCGCCAGCCTCGCGAGCGCAGGGCGAGCTCGCGGGCCTGGCGCCAGGCCTGCACGGCGGCCGCGAGGTCCTGACGCGCCAGGGTCTCGTCCATGGCGGCCAGCGCGGCGAGCCGGGCCGGGTCACGCGTGTCTGCCGAGCCGCTACGGGCGATGGCGATGCCCGACATGGCGCGCTGCGCGCCGCCGAGGGCTTCGCGCGCCTGGGCGACCGCGACGCGGCCGTGCTGGCGCTGCGCATCGCCGAGACCGCCGCCGCGCGCCACGGCGACGGCGAGGACAGCGCGCGCGTGCGGCTGGCTGGCGAGCGCATGCTACGTGCGCCCGCCGACCTCGCCCGCCCCGCCCAGCCCGGCTCCTGAGCCTCCGTGGCGGTGCCGCCGCCGCGCGCGTTGCGCGCCGGCACGCCGCCGTGCTAGAAACAAGCCGACGCCCCCGAACGACCGCTCCCGGGGGCGCTCGTGTTTATGCCGTCGATCGCCGACACCGTGACCGAGACGATCCAGTGGGTGTTCCCGGAGCACGCGGGCGCGCCGGGGCAGATCCATGGCGGCCGCATGATGCAGTGGATCACCCAGGCCGGCACCATGGCCGCCGCGCGCGTGGCCAGGGGCACCGTCCTCCTCGGCGCCATGGACGACATCGACTTCCTGCATCCCGTGAAGGTGGGCGAGATCGCGATCCTCCGCGCGCGCGTGGAGTACATCGGCACCTCGTCGCTGGAAGTCGGCGTGCGGGTGTGGGCGGAGAACGTCGACACCGGCGAGCGTGCGGTCACGCTGAACTCGCACCTCGTCTTCGTCAGCGTCGATGCGCACGAGCGGCCGCGGCCGGTCGGCGTCAGGATCGAGCCCCGTGACGCCGCCGAGGCGGCGCGGGTGGAGGCCGCGCAGGCGCGCCGCCAGCAGCGTCTCGCGCGCTTCGCGGAGAAGGCGGCGCGGGTGAAGGACGTCGACACCGCCGCCAACGAGGAGTTCCAGTGGCGCTTCGAGTCGGCGCGGTCCGTGTTGCCGGAGGACGCGCTCTTCGGCAACATGATGTTCCCCGGCAAGATGCTCATGGAGCTGGACGAGGCGGGCGGGATCCTGTCGATGCGGTACTGCAAGGGCCTGGTGATGACCGCGTGCCTGGATGCGATGGACTTCTACACCCCGATCTACACGCACGAGGTGCTGACGTTCAAGGCGGGGCTCAACCACGTGGGCTCGTCATCGCTGGAGGTCGGCGTCAAGGTCCTGGCCGAGCAGCCGTGGAGTGGCGAGGTCCGCCACGCCTGCACCGCGTACCTGACCTACGTGCATCTCGGCGGTGACCTGCGACCGCAGGCGTGCCGGCCCTTCACGCCGCGCACCGAGGGCGAGCGGCGGCGCTGGCAGGGCGCGCTGGTTCGCCGCGAGCGGCGCCTGGACCGGGTGAAGCGGCTGAAGGCCGCACTCTCGAACGAAAGAGGATAACGGCGATGTCAGGGCACTCCCGGTGGTCGCAGATCAAGCGCAAGAAGGGCAAGGCGGACGTCCAGCGCGGCAAGCTCTTCAGCAAGATCCTCCGCGAGATCACGGTCGCCGCCAAGAACGGCGGCGGCGACCCGAAGGGCAACATGCGGCTGAAGGCGGCCATCGAGTCGGCCAAGGAAGTCAACATGCCCGCCGACAACATCAAGCGGGCGGTCCAGAAGGGCACCGGCGAGCTGCCGGGCGAGTCGTACGAGGAGATCACCTACGAGGGCTACGCACCGGGTGGCGTGGCCGTCCTGATCAACGTCCTGACCGACAATCGCAACCGCACCGGGCCCGAGATCCGGCACACCTTCGAGAAATTCGGCGGCAACATGGGATCGGCGGGCGCCGTGGCGTGGATGTTCGAGCGCAAGGGCATCATTTCGGTGGACGCGGACAAGATCTCGGAGGACGATCTGCTCGAGAAGGCGCTGGAAGCGGGCGCCGCCGACGCGCGTCGCGTCGAAAAAGCTTTCGAGATCACGACCGCGCCTGCTCAAATGGACGAGGTGCGCGACGCGCTGACGCGGGCGGGCGTGCCGATCACCGAGGGCCAGGTGATGTACGTCCCGCAGTCGACGGTGCGGGTCGAGGGCAAGGACGCCACCTCGGTGGTCAAGCTGATCGAGGCGCTGGAGGAGCTGGACGACGTACAGTCCGTCTACGCCAACTACGACATTCCCGACGAGGTCCTCGAGGCTATCTCGGCTGCCTAGCCGCCTTCTCGGCATCGACCCCGGCCTCGTCGCCACGGGCTACGGGCTCATCGAGCCCGGTCCGAAGGCGGCCGTCGTCGTGGCGAGCGGCGTGATCGCCACCGACGGCGCGCGTCCCCTCGAGGCGCGGCTCCAGCAGATCTACGACGGCGTGGACCGTCTGCTCGCGGAGTACGCGCCGTCCACCATCGTCATCGAGGACCTCTACGCCGAGTACAGCTTTCCCCGCACCGCGCTGCTCATGGCCCACGCGCGGGGCGTGATCTGCCTCGCCGCCGAGCAGCACAAGGTCCCCGTGCTGGCCCTGGCTCCCGCCGAGGTCAAGCGCGCCATCGCCGCGTTCGGCAACGCCTCGAAGGCCCAGATCCAGGAGCGCGTGCGACGGCTGCTGCGGCTCGAGACGCTGCCGCGCCCGAGCCACGTGGCGGACGCGCTCGCGCTGGCGCTGACCGGACTCTCGCGCGCCGGGGGCCGCCTGGCATGATCGCCACCCTCAGCGGACGGCTGCGCCGCCGGCTCGAGGACCGGATCATCCTCGAGGTGGGCGGCGTCGGCTACGAGGTGTTCCTGCCGCCGATCGCGCTGCGCGCGCTCGAGGGCGCGCACGCGGACGACGGCGACAAGGCGAGCGAGCTCGCGCTGGTCATCTACTATCACGCCACGCGCGACCAGCCGCGGCCCGTCCTCATCGGCTTCACCTCGGACCTCGACAAGGAGTTCTTCGAGAAGCTGATCACGGTGAAAGACATCGGGCCCATGGTCGCCGCGCGGGCGCTGGCGGCGCCGGTGGCGGAGCTGGCGGCGGCCATCGCGCGTCAGGACGAGAAGTACCTGAGAGGCCTGCCGGGGATCGGGCCGCAAAAGGCGAAGAACATCGTGGCCCAGCTGTCGGCGAAGGTCGCGAAGTTCGCGCTCGCGCGCGAGGACGCGCCGGCGGCCGTGCCCTCCACGAGTGCTCCGGCCCCGGACGCCGAGGGCCTGCGCGAGCTCGTGTGGGAGGTCCTCACCAAGCAGCTCGGCCACCGCCCCTCCGAGGCCTCACAGCTCATCACCGACGCGCTCCGGCGGCGGCCGGCGATCACGACGGCCGAGGAGCTGTTCGACGAGATCTACCGCAGCCAGGCGGCGGCGAAGGCGAGGACGTGAGCGTGACCGCGGAGGACAGCCGGATCCTCAGCCGCGCGGCGGCGCCGGACGACGCGCCCTTCGAGCGCGCGCTGCGCCCCCGCACCTTCGAGGAGTACGTCGGCCAGGACCAGGCGGTGGCGAGCCTGCGCGTGTCGGTGGAAGCCGCCAAGCAGCGCGCGGAGTGCGTCGACCACGTGCTCCTCTACGGCCCGCCCGGCCTCGGCAAGACCACGCTGGCCGGCATCATCGCCAACGAGATGGGCACCAACCTCGTGACCACCGCCGGCCCCGCCATCGAGCGCGGCGGCGATCTCATCGGGCTCATCAGCAACCTCGCCGAGAAGGACGTGTTCTTCATCGACGAGATCCATCGCCTGCCGCGCGTCGTCGAGGAGCTGCTCTATCCCGCCATGGAGGACTTCGCCGTCAACTTCGTGATGGAGAAGGGCCTGCACGCGCGGTCGATCAAGCACCGGCTCGCGCCCTTCACGCTCGTGGGTGCCACCACGCGCCCGGGCATGCTGTCGGCGCCCCTGCGCGAGCGGTTCGGCATCTTCCACCACCTCGACTTCTACTCCGACGAGGAGCTGACGCGCATCGTCACGCGCTCCGCGATGATCCTGGAAGCACGCGTCGACGCCGCCGGCGCGCGCGAGATCTCCCGCCGCTCGCGTGGCACGCCGCGCATCGTGAACCGGCTGCTGCGGCGGGTGCGCGACTACGCGCAGGTCAAGGCCGACGGCGCCATCACGGAGGCGGTGGCGCGCGACGCGCTGCAACGCGAGGGCGTGGATGCGCGCGGGCTCGACAAGCTCGACCGGCGCTTCCTGGAGGCGATCGTGGACGTGTACGGTGGCGGGCCGGTGGGCCTCGAGGCGGTGGCGGCCACGATCAACGACGAGGCGGAGACGCTCTCGGAGATCGTCGAGCCCTACCTCCTGAAGATCGGCTTCATCGCGCGCGAGCCGCGCGGCCGCCGCGTGACCCGGGAGGCCTACGCGCACCTCGGCAAACAGCCGCCGGCGGGCCAGGCGCCGGGGCAGAGCACGCTCTTTTGAGCGAGACGGACGCCGTGCACGACATCGGCAAGACGCTCGTCGTGCTCGGCCTCCTGATCGCGCTCGCCGGCGTGCTTGTCGTGTTCGTCGGACGCGTCCCGTGGATCGGTCGGCTGCCGGGCGACATCCACATCCAGCGCGGGAACTGGCACTTCTACTTTCCGCTCGCCACGTCGATCGTGCTGTCGCTGCTGCTCACCCTGCTGTTCTGGCTCTTCGGCCGCCGGTGAGGGGAGCGCTCGCCGCGCTCGCGACGCTGGCCGCGCTGGCGGCGACCGTCGCGTCGGCGGCGGGCCAGGACACGATCCGCGTGGCGGTGGTGGACGGCGTGCGCGTCGCCGAGCTGCGCGGCGGCGACATCGAGATCGTCGACCTCGGCCCGGGCGCGTCCGGCGCCTGGCGCGCCAGCGTCGTCCGCGCGGTCGTCGTCAACGGCGCCGTCGAGATCGACGGCCGGTGGGCGCCCGCGTTCCGCCTGCGCAGCGAGGGTCCGATCCGCCTGAACGGCCGCGAGTATCCCGCGCCGCTCGACATCGTGCGCAGCGGCGAGGGCCTGGCCGTCGTGAACGAGGTGCCGCTGGAGGACTACGTCGTCGGCGTGCTACGGGCCGAGGCGAACGAGAAGTGGCCGCTCGAGATGCTGCGCGCGCAGGCCGTGGTCGCCCGCACCTACGCCGCCCACCACCGCAACATCGCCGCGGGCAAGCCCTTCCACATCCTCGCCTCCACCGCGCACCAGCAGTACGCGGGGCGCGTGCCCGCGGCCTCGCCGATCTGGGGCGCCGTCGGCGAGACGGCGGGACAGGTGCTCCTGTGGGAGGGCGAGGTGTTTCCGGCGTTCTACCACACCGAGAGCGGCGGTTACACCGAGGACCCGCGCATGGTCTTCGCGGCGCGCAACATGCCCGCGCTCAAGCCCGTGCGCTGCGAGTTCTCCGCCGGCTCGCCGCACTTCTACTGGAGCCTCGATCTGCGGCTGGCGGAGCTGACGGACATCCTGAGACGGAACGACGTCAACGTCGGCGGGATCGCCGCCATCGAGATCAGCGAGCGCACACCCTCGCTGCGCGCCGCCGTCGTCACCGTGCAGGGCGCCCGGAGCAGCGCGCGGGTGCGCGGCAACGACTTCCGCCGGATGATCGGCTACGACACGCTCAAGTCCACGCTCTTCGCGGTGGCGGTGGACGGCGAGTGGGCGCGTTTCTCGGGCCGCGGCTACGGCCACGGCGTCGGCATGTGCCAGTGGGGCGCCAAGGGCATGGCCGAGCAGGGCTACACCGCGCGCAAGATCCTCGAGTTCTTCTATCCCGGCACCACGCTCGGCTCGCTTCCGCTCGGCGCGCGCCTCGCGCAGTGACGATTTCCTGGCCTGATTTCGAGAAGGTCGACATGCGCGTCGGCGTCGTCACCGACGCCCGGGATTTCCCTGAGGCGCGCAAGCCCGCCTACCGCCTCTGGATCGACTTCGGCCCCGAGCTGGGCGTCAAGCGCTCGAGCGCCCAGCTGACCGCGCACTACGGCGCCGCCGAGCTGATCGGGCGCCGCGTGGTCGCCGTCGTGAACTTCGCGCCCAAGCAGATCGGCCCCTTCGTCTCCGAGGTGCTCCTGATGGGCGCATACGACGAGCGCGGCGAGGTGATTTTATTGTCCCTCGATCAGCCGGTGGCGCCCGGCAGCAAGATCGGCTAGGCGCCGGGAGCCCCCGCGCGCACTCGCGCGTAGCGGACGCCCCACAGGAAGTTCGACAGCCAGCGCGCCAGCCGCGCCGTCAGCCGGGAGACCTCGCCCTCGTGCGCGTCGCAGAAGTGGATCGTCGTCGACCAGATCGGCTGGGTGGAGAAGCCGCACTACGACCCGCTGAACAAGCGGCTGGTGTGGGCGCTTTCCGGGCGGGCGGACGGCGCGGACCACGACGTCGTCAACTTCAACACCCGCGTGCTCGGGCGGCACGGGCTCATCTCCGTCGTCCTCGTCACGGGACGGCGCGACCTTCGAGCGCGATCGCGCGTTCGTGCCTGACCTGATCGGCGGCATCAGCTTCAAGCCGGGCAAGCGCTACGAGGAGTTCGTCAAGGGCACGGACAAGGTCGCCGAGTACGGGCTGGCCGCGCTCGTGGCCGGCGGCGCCGGCGTTCTGGAAGGTGATCGTGCTCGGCGGCTTCGCGGCGATCGGCGGCGTCTGGAAGTGGCTCACCGGCCGGGGGAAGACGACCACCGCGTAGATGCCCTCACGGTCCGCCGGGATCGATCGACGGCGCATCGCGGCGATGGCCGTTGCCGACGAGGCTCTGCCAGAAGCCCCACTCGTACCAGCCGATGACCAACCAGATCGGCAGCAGGCCGAGGAACATCCAGGTCCACAGGTAACCGAGCAGCGCGTAGATGACGCCGCGGGCGATCTCGCCCTGCGCGCGGAGGCTCGCGCCGACGGCGAGCGGGAACAGGTTGATCAGCCACGCGACGACGAGCGCCAGGATCGCGAGCGCCGACCCCTTCGCCGGGGACGCGCCGCGCAGCACCGCGGAGGCGGTCGCCAGCAGGCGCATCGCGCCCGACGGGCTCATGAGCGGCGCGCTCACGGCGGCCGTCACACCGGACGATCCGAAGCGGCTCCAGCGCGCGGCGACGATGATCGTGAAGACGAAGGCGACGAGGAAGACGATCGCGACGTCGTGGCCGAGCGGACGGCCGTAGAGACGGCTGAGGCCCGAGGCGATGGCGTCGAGGAGCCAGGCGAGCATCGTGGCCTCTTCATCGACTCTAGGGGAGCCGGTTGAAAGGTGTCAACGCTCGCGAGCATGTACACTAACGGCCCGTGAACGTTGACGAGTTCGATTACGATCTGCCCGCGGAGCTGATCGCCCAGGCGCCCGCGGAGACGCGCGACGCCTCGCGGCTTCTCGTGCTGCGTCGAGCCACCGGCGAGGTCGAGGACCGCGCGTTCACCGACCTGCCGGGCCTGCTGCGCGCCGGCGACTGCCTGGTGGTGAACGATTCGCGCGTGATTCCCGCCCGCGTGCTCGCCGAGGACGATGCCGGCCGGCCGGTCGAGCTGCTCTTCGTCGAGCCGCTGAGCGAGCGCGCGTGGCGCGCGCTGGTCCGACCCGGCCGACACTGCAAGCCCGGCGCGCACCTGCGCGCCGGCGGCGTGCGGCTGCGCGTGCTGGGCGCCGATCCCGACGGCACGCGCGTCATCGCGCGCGAGCAGGGGAGCATCGACGCGCTGCTGGACGCGCACGGACTGCCGCCGCTGCCCCCGTACATCGCGCGCTACGCCAAGCCGGCGCCGGAGGACTGGGAGCGCTACCAGACCGTGTACGCGGCGGCGCCGGGCTCGGTGGCGGCGCCGACGGCCGGGCTGCACTTCACGCGGGAGGTTCTTGAACGGCTGAGCGCGGCCGGCGTCGACGTCCGCGCCGTCACGCTGCACGTCGGGCCGGCGACGTTCCGGCCCGTCACCGCGGCCACCGTGGAGGCGCACCGCATCCCGCCGGAGCGGGCGCGCGTCCCGGCCGCGACGGCGGAGGCGATCGACCGCGCGCGCGCCGAGGGCCGCCGCGTGGTGGCCGTCGGCACCACCACGGTGCGGACGCTCGAGAGCGCCGCGGATGAGCGCGGCGGCGTGCGGCCGTTCGACGGCGTCGCCGAGCTCACGCTCCGTCCCGGCCACCGGTTCGGCGTGGTGGACGCGCTGCTGACCAACTTCCACCTGCCGCGCTCGTCGCTGCTGCTGCTCGTCGCCGCCTTCGCCGGCCGCGAGGCCGTGCTGCGCGCGTACCGCCACGCCGTCGACACCCGCTACCGCTTCTACTCCTATGGCGACGCGATGTTCATCGAATGAGGTCTCGCGTGCGTTCGAGCGCCGGCTTCGCCGGCGCCACCGACGGGGGGAGGTTCGGAAGGGGGGCGGAGCCCCCCTCCGAGGCTTCGTACGGCGACGCCATGCTGATCGAGTGACGCCGCTCAAATTCGAGATCCTCGCGACCGACGGCGCCGCGCGCCGCGGCCGGCTCACCACCGCGCACGGCGTGGTGGACACGCCGGTCTTCATGCCCGTTGGCACCCAGGCGACGGTCAAGGCGCTCACGCCCGAAGACCTCGAGACCGCCGGCGCGCAGGTCGTCCTCGGTAACACCTACCACCTGCTGCTCCGCCCTGGTCCGGACGTCGTGCGCGACCTCGGCGGCTTGCACCGCTTCATGGGCTGGCACCGCGCGATCCTCACCGACTCCGGCGGCTTCCAGGTCTTCAGCCTGGCCAAGCTCCGCAAGCTCAGCGACGACGGCGTCGAGTTCCGCGCGCCGCTCGACGGGGCCACGCGCTTTCTGTCGCCGGAGTCGGTCGTCGAGATCCAGCGGGCGCTCGGCTCCGACATCACGATGCCGCTCGACGAGTGCCTGGCCTATCCGGCCACGCGCGAGGCCACCGAGCGCTCGCTCGCGCTGACGCTGCGCTGGGCCGAGCGCGCGCGCGCCGCTCACGCGGCCGGCGCCGGCGGCCAGGCGCTGTTCGGCATCATCCAGGGTGGAACGTTCGACGACCTCCGAGCGGAGGCCGTCGAGCGCACGGTGGCCCTCGGCTTCGACGGCTACGCCATCGGCGGCCTGGCCGTCGGCGAGTCCAAGCCGGCGATGCTCGAGCTCACCGCGCGCGTGGCGGCCGCGCTGCCCGCCGACCGCCCGCGGTATCTCATGGGTGTCGGCAAGCCGGAGGACCTCGTGGAGTCGGTCGCGCGGGGCGTCGACATGTTCGACTGCGTGCTGCCGACGCGCAATGCGCGCAACGGACAGGCGTTCACGTCGAGCGGAACGGTGACGATCAAACAGGCGCAATGGATCCGCGAGGGCGGCCCGCTCGACGCCGCCTGTGACTGTTACACGTGTCGCACCTTCTCGCGCGCGTATCTCCGCCATCTCTTCGTGACGGAGGAGCTGCTCGCGTACCGGCTGCTCACGCTGCACAACGTGCGCTTCTACCTCGGCCTCATGGCGGCGATGCGCGAGGCGATCGGCGGCGGCGCGTTCGACGCGTTCCGGGCTCGGTTTTTCGCGGACTATCGGGTATCCTGACGGGCCTATGAGCCTCTTCTTCCCCGACGTCGCATGGGCGATGGCGCCTTCGCCGGGCGGCGTCGGTGGCGGCGGCTCGCAGCTGATGCCCACGCTGGTGATGTTCGGCGCGATGTTCGCCATCTTCTACTTCCTCATGATCCGGCCCCAGCAGAAGCAAAAGCAGGAGCGCGAGCGGATGCTGTCCGCGATCAAGCGGGGCGACAAGGTCGTCACGACGAGCGGGATGTTCGGCACCGTCACCAACCTCACCGACAAGACCATCACCCTCCGCGTCGCCGACCAGGTGAAGCTCGAGTTCGAACGGGGCGCCATCGGGCGCGTGGTGGAGGTGCAGGTCGACAAGGATGCCTAGGAACCTCCGGACCCGCGCCGCCGTCGTCCTCGTCGTCCTCCTCGGTTCCCTCTGGTATCTGTATCCGCCGAAGAAGGCGATCAACCTCGGCCTCGACCTGCAGGGCGGCATTCACCTCGTGCTCGGCGTCGAGACCGACAAGCACGTGGCCAGCCAGACCGACCGCGCGGCGGAGGACTTCAAGGCTGCGCTGGAGCGGCGCGGTATCGCCGCCCGGCGCGTCGCCCGCGAGGGGCTGGCCTCGATCGTCGTCGAGCTGGCCTCGCCGCAGTCGTGGAACGACGCGCTCACGGTGGCCAACGAGTTCCAGTCGTTCGATCGCAGCGACGAGGACCAGGCGGCCGGGCGCTTCAGGCTGACCATGCAGTCGCGCGCGGTGGCGCGGCTGCGCGACGACGCCGTCCGCCAGGGCGTGGAGACGATCCGCAACCGCGTCGACCAGTTCGGCGTGGCCGAGCCCACCATCACGCGGCAGGGCGACGACCGGATCCTGATCCAGCTGCCCGGCGTGCAGGACCCGGAGCGCGCCAAGGCGCTCATCGGCAAGACGGCGCTCCTCGAGTTCAAGCTGGTGGACGAGAAGGCCGACGTCGAGGCGGCCGTGCAGGGGCGCGTGCCCGAGGGCGACGAAGTGCTCTACCAGCGCCGCGTGGACAAGCAGACCAAGGTCGAGCGCAAGATCCCCTACGTCGTCCAGAAGCGCACTCTCCTCACCGGAGCCGAGCTGACGCGGGCCGAGGTCAACGCCGACCCGAACGCGCCGGGCAACTGGCAGGTGTCCATCGAGTTCACCGCCAACGGCGCCCGGATCTTCGGCGAGATCACCGAGCAGAACGTGGGCCGCCACCTCGCGATCGTGCTCGACGGCGTGCTCCAGTCGGCGCCGCGGATCAACGAGCGCATCCCCGGCGGCCGCGCGGTGATCACGGGCCAGTTCACGGTGGACGAGGCGCGCGACCTCGCCATCGTGCTGCGCGCGGGCGCGCTGCCGGCGCCGGTCACCGTGCTGGAGGAGCGGACGGTCGGGCCCTCGCTCGGCGCCGACTCGATCCGACAGGGCATGATCGCCATCGCCGCCTCGGCCATCGCGGTCGTGCTGTTCATGGTCATCTACTACCGGCTCTCCGGGCTCATCGCCGACGTGGCGCTCGTGCTGAACCTCCTGATCCTGCTCGCGTGCATGGCCGCCTTCGGCGCCACCCTCACGCTGCCCGGCATCGCCGGCATCGCGCTGACCATCGGCATGGCCGTGGACACGAACATCCTGATCTTCGAGCGCATCCGCGAGGAGATGCGCGTCGGCAAGACGCCACGCGCCTCCATCGACGCCGGCTTCTCGCGTGCCCTGCGCACGATCATCGACACGCACCTGACGGTCATGGTGACGGCGGCCATTCTCTACAACTTCGGCACGGGCCCGGTGAAGGGCTTCGCCGTCTCGCTCTTCGTCGGCCTCGCCGCGAGCCTCTTCACCGCGTACTTCTTCACGCGGCTCCTCTTCGACGTCGTCTACATGGGGCGCCGGAAGGTCGAGACGATCTCCATATGATCGAGATCTTCCGCAACCCGAACTACAATTTCATCGGCAACCGCCGCTGGGCCTACCTGTTGTCGGGGCTCATCACCCTGATCGCCATGGTCTCGCTGGCCACGCAGGGCCTGCGCTACGACATCGACTTCACGGGTGGCACGCTCGTGCAGGTGCGCTTCGAGAAGACCCCGACCGTCGGCGACATCCGCCGGGCGCTCGGTCGCATCGGGATGGGCGAGTCCATCATCCAGGAGTTCGGCAGCACGAGCGAGTTCATCATCCGCGCGCCGCTGACGTCCGCCTCCTCGGAGGAGCTGACGAAGAAGGTCGAGAAGGCGCTGGCGGAGGAGGCGAGCCTCGGCAAGGCCGAGATCCGCCGCGTGGAGTTCGTCGGGCCGCAGGTCGGCAAGGAGCTGCAGTGGCAGGCCATCTACGCCGTCTTCTTCGGCCTGGTCGGCATCCTTCTCTACATCGCGCTCCGCTTCGACCTCAAGGGCGGGGTGGCCGCCGTGGTCGCGGTGTTCCACGACGTCCTCGTGTGCCTGGGCGCGCTCTCCCTCATGCACCGCGAGTTCTCGCTGCCCGTGCTGGCCGCGCTGCTGACCATCATCGGCTACTCGGTCAACGACACCATCGTGGCCTACGACCGGCTGCGCGAGAACCGGGGCAAGACGAGCGCCCGGGGCCGGCCCTTCGCCGACCAGATGAACGACGCCGTCAACCAGACCCTCTCGCGGACCGTGCTGACGGCGCTCACGGTGTTCTTCTCGACGGCCATCCTCCTCTTCTTCGGCGGCAAGACGCTCGAGGACTTCGCCTTCGTCCTCTTCGTGGGCGTGATCACCGGCACCTACTCGACGACGTACGTGGCGGCGGCGCTGGTCGTGGACTGGACCCTCTACGTCGAGGGACGGCTCGTCGCCCGGAAAAAAAGGGTGGCGAAAGCCGGAGAAGCGCGTAAAATCACATGATTACACAGAGGTGCCGGGCGTTTGACCCAGCTACAGACGCTGATCGAGGAGATCCCGAAGTATCAGCCGGGCGCGGACCTGGCGGTGCTGGAGCGCGCCTACCGGTTCTCTGAGCGTTCGCACCGCGGTCAGCAGCGCGCCTCCGGCGAGCCGTACCTGTCGCACCCCCTCGAAGTGGCCAGCCTCCTCGTCGCGTTCAAGATGGACGTCACCACGGTGACGGCCGGCCTCCTGCACGACGTCCTCGAGGACACGGGCGCCACCAAGGCCGAGCTGGAGCGCGAGTTCGGCAAGGAAATCGCCGAGCTGGTGGACGGCGTGACCAAGCTCGGCAAGCTCGCCTTCTCCTCACGCGAGGAGCGGCAGGCCGAGAACTTCCGCAAGATGCTGGTGGCGATGGCGCGCGACCTGCGCGTGCTGATGATCAAGATGGCCGATCGCCTGCACAACATGCGGACGCTGGACTACCTGGCACAGGACAGGGGGCGCAAGATCGCGCAGGAGACGCTCGACATCTACGCGCCGCTCGCCCATCGGCTGGGCATGGCGAAGGTCAAGGCGGAGCTGGAGGACCTGGCGCTGCGCACGCTCTCGCCCGACGCCTACGTGGACCTCCAGAAGCGCGTGGCCAAGCGCCGCCTCGAGCGCGAGGCCGATATCAATCACGTCATCACGATCATCGAGAGGAAGCTGCGAGAGGTGGGGATCGAGTCGCAGATCCGCGGGCGGCCCAAGCACTTCTACTCGATCTTCAAGAAGATGCACGATCAGGGTCGCGAGTTCGACGAAATCTACGACCTGACCGCCGTACGCGCGATCACCAACTCCGTGCGCGACTGTTACGGCGCCCTCGGCGTCATCCACTCGCTCTGGAAGCCCGTGCCCGGCCGCTTCAAGGACTTCATCGCGATGCCCAAGGTCAACATGTACCAGTCGCTCCACACGACGGTCATCGGCCCCAAGGGCGATCCGGTCGAGATCCAGATCCGCACCTGGGAGATGCACCGCATCGCGGAAGAAGGCATCGCCGCTCACTGGCTCTACAAGGAAAAGAAGACGGGCAAGGACAAGCTCGACGAGTCTCTCGCGTGGCTGCGCCAGCTCATCGAGACCCAGCAGGACACCAAGGACCCGCGCGAGTTCCTCGACAGCGTGCGCGTCGACCTCTTCCCCGACGAGGTCTATGTCTTCACGCCCAAGGGTGACGTCAAGGCGCTGCCCGACGGCGCCACGCCGATCGACTTCGCCTTCGCCGTGCACACGAAGGTCGGCGAGCACTGCGTCGGCGCCAAGGTCAACGGCAAGCTCGTCCCGCTGCGCACCACGCTGCGCCAGGGCGACATCGTCGAGATCGTGACCTCGTCCAACCAGCACCCGAGCCGCGACTGGCTCAAGTTCGTCAAGTCCACGCGCGCGCGCGCCAAGATCAACCAGTGGCTCAAGATCGAGGAGCGCGCGCGCTCCATCGAGCTCGGCCGCGAGCTGTTCGAGCGCGAGGCGAAGAAGTACCGGCTGAACCCGGCGGCGCTCCTGACCGGCGAGGAGATGGCGCGCGCGGCCGCCGACCTCGGCTACCCGACGGCCGACGACGTGCTGGCCGCCGTCGGCTACGGCAAGGCCTCCGTCCACCAGCTGCTGAACAAGCTGGCGCCCGGCGCCACGCTCGACACCGTTGAGCGCCCGCGCACGGCGGCGGGCACGCGGCCGAAGACGGACCAGGGCGTGCGGATCCGCGGTGTCGACGACCTCCTCGTGCGCTTCGCCAAGTGCTGCAACCCGCTGCCCGGCGACCAGATCGTCGGCTTCATCACGCGCGGCCGTGGCCTCACCGTCCACGCGCGCGACTGCCTCACCGTCGCCAAGAGCGTGTTGGACCGGGAGCGGCTCATCAACGTGGAGTGGGACGTGGAGGCGCCGGCGCTGGAGCCGGCCAAGCGGCCGGTGCGCATCGCAGTCTACATCGGCAACGATCGTCCCGGTCTGCTCTCCGAGATCACCGGCGCCATCGGCAGCAAGAACGGCAACATCACGAAGGCCGAGGTGACGGTCACCGACGACCGCCGCGGCATCAACAACTTCGTGGTCGAGGTGGCCGACCTCAGCCAGCTCCAGGACATCATGACGGCCATACGCGAGGTGCCGGACGTGATCAACGTCGAACGCGTCCGCGGCCTGTAGCGGAGCGACGATAAGGGCCCATCTGCGTCGTTGGCTCAGTCGGGGCTCCCTGCGGCGTAGGCGGCCTACGCCTCAGTCGCCCCGTCCTTCGCCGCCTCGCATCTGGACCCTTCTCGTCGCTCCGCTCCGCGCGCTGACGATCAAGGCCCAT
>Ga0209469_1000218_pt1 | contig 36944 bp, 47 predicted proteins | sample GraSoiAngelo_123_FD_185880 | JGI IMG/M metagenome (GOLD analysis project Ga0209469, IMG submission 185880) | Grasslands soil microbial communities from the Angelo Coastal Reserve, California, USA - 14_0927_02_40cm (SPAdes) (version 2) | ecosystem: Environmental > Terrestrial > Soil > Grasslands ... | reverse complement strand
ATCACTTGAACTCGATCGACGTTCCTCCAACCGAGATCATGGAGCGAGACTTCGGCACTGGGGAACGCTGGCAGGCGGACGCCACGGCTCATTGGGTCGAACGCCTCGCCGCCAACCGGGACGCTGCGAATATTGCCGTCCTCGACGGTCAGACACGGCCGTCCTTCATCCGAGCTGCGCTGGCGCGTACCGGCGTGCGCCACGCGCGCATCGTGCTCCTCGATTGCGACCCTCGTGTCCGCGCGGCGCGCCTCGCCGGGCCGCGCGGCCAGCCAGAGTTGGTGACACAAGGGATGGACGCCTGGGCTGCTTACCTCCGAGGGCAAGCCGACGCACTCGGGCTGCCGGTCGTGGACACAGCGCACACGTCTATTGACGCGGTGGCGGACGCCCTTCAGGAACAACTCGAGTTGCTGCGGGCCGAGGCCGCTGCCGAGCAAGCGCTTGAAGCTGGCGGGCGGTGATCGCCCTCGTGGAAGCGGAGTGTTGTGCCCTGGCGGGCACGGACTGTCGTCCACTCCACCTTGCGCCGGGGCGCGAGTGGCCCGCAGCTTAAGCGCGATCCGTTAGCCGGCGTCCGGACTGCACGTTCCTCTCATGCCACAGGCCACGCGCCTTCTCTCCCCCGTGTCGGCGCTCGTGCTAGCGCTCGTGCCAGTCTCCTTGTCTGGCCAGGCGTCGCCTTCTGCGCGCGACGAAGTCGTCTGGCACTGGTTCGGCGATGCGCGGGCGGGGACTCGCTAGTCCTAGAAGTCACTCTCGACGGGAAGTCCATCTACAGCTCGGCGTTCCCCATTTGCCAACGTCGCCGCTCTGCCATCAAGCCAGAGCCGCAGCAGCGGATTCTCGAATTCCGATTTGCCGGCGTGCCCGGCCGCTTTGGGACCCGATACCGCGCTACCGAACCGGAGCCCATCGAGGGCAATATCTGGGAGCGTCGCGGCGAACGGCACGCGATATTGCTAGGCGTCTCGTTCGCTACGGACCAGCGGGTTCTGCTCAACACGGTTCACGTAGCGCGAGCTGATTCTCCATCGCGCTCTGAGCGGGTCCGGGGTCTCGTGATCCTGACGCGCCCGGCACGGCGGAGCGATCGGACGCCGCCTAACAAGCGCTTGAAGCTGTCGAAAGGCGCTCGCTTTAAGGGAAGCGGAGTGTTGTGCCCTGGCGGGCACGCGCTGTCGTCCAACAGCCTTGCGCCGGCTTGCGGGTCGCCCGCAGCTTAAGCGCGATCCGTTAGGCAGCATGCAATTGAACACGAGTTGGCCCCGATTCGAAGAGCCATTGCGCCGCACGCTGGCGAGAACCGTGGCGCTTGCCGCCGTCGTGGGCGCGGTGCTCGCGCTCCAAAGACATGACCTCAAGCTGCTCCTCCCCCTCGCGGCCCTTGCCTTGTGGTTCTCCCTTGGCGGGCACTACATCGAACTCGCATTCTTGAACGGCCTTCGGGCCCGAATCCCACAGGGACGCCTGACGCAAGCAGTAGTGCGACTGCTGGTGTGGTGGAGTGGTGGCGTCCTGCTCTATGTGAGCATGGCCGCCACGGCGCGCGCCCTGCCGATCGAGGTCCCACCGCCGAGGCTATGGTGGTACGGAGGTTTCCTGCTCATCGCAGTCGAGCTGGCGGTGCACGGCCTCTTAGCAATTCGAGGTCGACCGAACTTCTACAACGGGCGTGGATAGAGGATGGCATGCAGGTCGCCCACTCCCTTAACAGTCGACGTATCATGGTTACATCAAACCTCGTCCACGACAGGCCGGTCGCGTGCCATTCATCGCCTACATAGCACCCTTCATACCATTCCTTGCAATGGTCCCGCCTTCCCTCGCGGCCATGTGGATTGCTAGTCAGTGGTTCAAGAGCCGGCGCGGTAGCGCCGAACTGCGGGTTGAGATTGTCACACTTCGAGATGAGGTAGCGGCGCTGCGCCAAGCGCAGGCGGAGGCCCAGGAACGCCTCGATTTCCAGGAACGTATGTTGAGCCAACTTCGCGAGGCGCGCCGTGACCTCCCAAAGGCTTCTTCGTAGCAGTAACGCGACGCACCAGGGCGCGCTCCATGCAAGTGCAACCCATGAGCACGCCGCCTAACATGCGCTTGAAGGTGGCGGGCACGGACTGTCGTCCACTTCCCTTGCGCCGGCGGGCCCGCCGCCCGCAGTTTAAGCACGATCCGTTGGGCGGCGCTGTCCCGATCGTTCAGTGGAGCATACTTCGGATGCTCGATCGAGCTACACCCAACCTCCCGAGTCGCGACCTCGTCGCCACGTCGCAGTTCTACGCCCGATTGGGTTTCACGGAGGCGTTCCGCGACGAAGGCTGGCTGATCGTGGAGCGTGGCCCGATTCAAATCGAGTTCTTCCCGTTCTCCAAGCTCGATCCGCGGAAGAACATTGCGAGTTGCTGCATCCGCGTCTCCGATCTTAATCTCCTTCACCAGGCGTTCATCGGCGCGGGCCTGCCGACTTCGTGCCGCGACGTACCTCGGATCACTGCGCCGGTCGATCAGCCCTGGGGGCTCCGAGAATTCGCGGTCGTCGATCCTGACGGCAATCTGTTGCGCTGCCTCTCGCCACTCGCCACACGGGAATTAGAACGGAGGGCGGGCGGATAAGTTACAGAAACGGGAGAGCCATCGCGCCGCCTCACAAGTGCTTGAAGCCGACGGGCGGTGCTCGCCCTAAGGGAAGCGGAGTGTTGTGCGCTGGCGCGCACGAACTATCGTTCAACTGCACGGCGCTCGGCGGGCGACTCGCTCGCAGCTTAAGCGCGATCCGTTAGGCAGCAACGCACAGGTTCCTATGAGTATGTTCTCCCACCGTCTTCGTCGCTGTTTCCCCTGCTGCGTTGCGGTCGCCGCGTTTGGCGTTGTGTGCCCGCTCGCGGCACAGGGCACGGGGCCCTCGAGACAGGGGGCACCAGCCACCTTGCACTTGCAGCCCGCGCTCGCTGACAGCCTGTTTCTCAGTGCCGCCCGTCCGCAGTCTCGACCGCCCTGGCGAGCAGCCGATGCGCTGCAGGTGCCGCAGCGGCGGCATATGCCGCCAGAACTCAAGGGTGCTGCCCTCGGCATGGGCGTCGGGTTCGCTGCTGGCGCGACCTACGGACTGTACCATGACCTCAAGGGCTGTAACCCTTTGCTCTGCGGCTTTGGTCCAGTGGCCTACGGCATTTATGGTGCGGGACTTGGTGTGATGGTGGGCGCGGTGGCCGGCTTCGTGAGCCGGTTCTTCTAGCCTTACCGTGGGCCCCATAGGTAAGCGTCGCTTCATGATCACCTTTGCCCGCGCTTCGTTCCTTCTAGCCCTCCTGGTCTTTCAGGCGCCTGAGACGCCTGCCGCGCGAATTCTGGGCACCTGGCATGGCACCTCGATCTGTGTGGACCGAGAGGCCGATCGCGCGTGTGGCGATGAAGCGGTGATTTACGAGATAGATTCCGCTGCGGGCCCGCGTGGGCCGCCGCCGTGATGGTTGCGGGGCGGTGATCGCCTTAGGAGGCGGAGTGCTGTGCCCTGGCGGGCGCGGACTGTCGTCCAACGATCTTGCGCTGGCGGGCGAGCCGCCCGCAGCTTAAACGCGATCCGTTCGGCTGCTGCCGTCACAAACCACACGGTCATGCGCCGTAATCGTCTCCTCTTGCTCGTCGCGGTTGGCCTCGCGGTAGGCGTTCTCGTCGTGCTGCGACCGCGTACGCCTACCTCTACCAAACCTGAACAGCGTCCGGCGCCGCCGGTCGAGGAGCCGCGCAAGCCAGCTCTTCAAGCCGACGCTCGTTCTGCGAGCGGAGAGATCTTGTACAGCGCGCGGGACTCGTTCGTGTGGCACCCAGGGATTAGGGCGGGGCAGCGGCCAGCTTTGAGCGCGCTCCGTTAGGTCGACGAATTCAGTATGGCAGCTAACCATGGACTGATCGCCGAGCGATTCCCTCGCTCGTCGAGGTACCACCGCGAGTGGATCAGCGCCAGCGTCAGTGGCGGGGCCAACGCACTGTGGCTAACTGAATGGCTTGCCTCCGCGCTGGACCTGCGGCCCGGAATGCGAGTGTTGGACCTTGGGTGTGGGCGGGCTGCGTCATCGATCTTTCTGCACCGAGAGTTTGGAGTCCAGGTCTGGGCGACGGATTTGTGGTTTAGTGCCTCTGAGAGCCTACAGCGAATTCGCGATGCCGGTGTGGAGAACACGAGAAGTGCTGAGTGACACCGCCGGTCGGTAACCGAGAAATGCGGCCCAACGATGGCATGCAGCGGACGACGAGCGCCGATCCCAAGGCGCACGCGGGCTGCCCGCGATCGAGGCGGACGCTGCGAAACTCCGAGCGGTGATCGCTAGTATTGAGCAGGTGCTCGGCCCCTCGTTAGGCAGACTCGACAGGAACTCGCCATGACCTTCAAGCCCGCGATTTGGTACCGGATCGCCATCGTGCTGAGCGTGGCCAACTTGGTCGGAGCCGCGTTCGCGGTCGGGCAAGCCCAGCCGTCGCATGCCATGGTTCATGCGGGGCTCGCCCTGGCGTTCGGATTGTGGGCCCAGTTCCTGCGGCTGCGTCCCGGCGGGAGCGAGCTCCAGGCTCGGCTCGAAGGGCTCGAAGCTGATGTGAGCAGGCTCGAAGTGCTCGAAGCCGAGGTGACCAAGCTGCGGCAGGAGCTGAGCGAGGCGCAGGAACGGCTGGACTTTGTCGAACGGTTGCTGGCGAAGGGACCGGAAACGCGCCGAGTGGGCCCGCAGCGCTAGGGTCCCCCCGTCTTGATTGCGCCGCCGGTGCTTGCCCGCGATGACCACAGTGAAGGGAGAGGGTGAACAATGGTGCACGTGAACTACCTGGCCGTCCTCGTGGCAGCCGTCGCCGTGTTCGTGCTGGGCTGGCTCTGGTACAGTCCCCTGTTGTTCTTCAAGCCGTGGATGCGGCTGCGCGGCATGGACCCCGTCGCGGCGATGGCCGGCGCGAAGATGCCCGCGGGGAAGCTGCTTATCGAGTTGGTGCGGTGCTTGGTCCTCGCCTACGTGATCGCGCGCCTCGTGGCGCTACTCGGCGTCAGCAGCTGGATGGGCGCGGTGCACTTCGGCTTCTTGTTGTGGATCGGGTTCCCGGTGATCCTGCTTACGGGATCGGTCCTCTGGGAGAACATCCTGTGGAAGGTGGCCGCGATCCACGCCGGTGACTGGCTCGTAAAGATGCTGGTGATCCCGATCATCGTGAGCGTATGGCCCTAGCACAAAGGCCCCGCCTCGAAGAGCTCGTCTTTGCGATCACGAGCGTCGATGCTGCTCAGGTGATCCCCTTCGGTCGGCCAAGCCGTCTCTAAGCGCGATCGGTTGGGCCGTGCTGATACCATGACCACTGTTCTCCGACTCATGCTGCTCCGCTTCGTTGCGTGCTCACTCGCTCCATTCACGCTGTTAGCACCGGTCTGGGCGCAACTCCCGGATGCGCCCGTGCGCGTGGCTGTCGGATTCGGGGTCGATACCATCAGCGTCCTGAACCACGAGATCTTCGGTCTGTGGCGCAGCTACCTCTCTAGCCGTCCGAGCTGTGCGCAACGGAGTCCGCTTTGGTCACCCTCCGAACAGGCCCAATGGCCGGTTGCTGATCTCTTGTGCAGCTATGTGTACCAGTACCAAGGGTTCTCGACGTTCACGGTCGTACACCTCGCCCCAGCGGCCGGCTTAGACAGCACCTACCTGATCCGCACGCTGGTCGCTCGCGTCTCCGATTCCGGACAGGTGGTGCGGCCACTGGCGCTGTATCGACTGTACGCGACGCGCGAGGGAGGGCGGTGGGTGCTCGCAAATGCGCTCCCTCGTCTGACCCGTCGCTGGAACCACGAAACAATCGGACGCATCTCGTTCGTGTTTCCCTTGGGTCAACGCTTCGCGCGCGCCCGCGCCGAGGCGACGGCCGCCTTTGTCGATTCGCTCGCCCTCGCCTTCCAGGTACCGCCCCCGCCAGCGGTCGGCTACTACTTCACCGATGACCTCATCCAAACGTTGGGCGCGGCCGGTCTTGAATTCTTCCCGCTCGGGTCCGACACTGTCGGAGGCAGGAGCGATGCACTCGACCATCTCGTCTTCATCGGTTCTTCGAGCAACGGCGAGGGCTACCGACACGAGCTCGCCCACGTCATCCTCGGGCCCTTCCTGGCTCCGCTCAATGCCGCGGGCCTCGTCCAAGAAGGGCTGATGACCTGGACCGGCGGTTCCGCCGGTCTCGACTTCCACGCGCTACTGCCGGGGCTGAAACAGTATCTCGACGCCCACCCCGGTCTCACGCTCGAAAGCATACTCACCGATCCGCCACCGCGAAGCGGAACAGTGGATGTTGGTTACGATGGCCTCGCCGTCCTTTGCAAGATGGTTTACGACGTCGGCGGTGTTGCAGGCATTCGTATCCTGGCGAGTGCCGGGCATGAACCACGCGCTGTACTGAGCACGGCAGCCCGCCTTTTGCGCGTCCGAGAGGTTCTACTTGATCGAGTCTGGCGCGACCGGATCGCAGATTTGTCGCGCCAGGGCCCCAACACCTCTCCGCCCTGAGGACCCATGTCCACCCATCCAAATCAGCTCGGGATACCGCCTGGTCCCCTCGCCGACACCGACGCCGTGGAGCTTGCACGCATCTGGTTCAGCGGGGGTCACCAGTACTTCGTCCTCGACGTGGCCAAGCTGGGCGACGATCCAGCGGTTTGGGGGATGTGCGCGCTCGACCTCAGGAAGCACGCCGCTCGTGCCTACCAACACCTGGACGGACGATCGAAGGAAGACGCCTACAAGCAAATCCTGCTCGGCTTTACAGTCGAGATGCAACACCCTACCGAGCCCCTGTGAGGTCTGCGATCACATCGATGCACCCGCTCCAACTCGCCGCCATCGTCGCTCTCGTCGTCAGTGCCGCCATCTACGTGTGGCGCAGCGTCACACGGGACATGCGAACAATCGAGCAGTTCTTCCGGGGCCTTGTGCAGCGTCTCTCCCAGGTCCTTGAGCCAAAGGGATTTCGTCTCACGCGACATGTCTACATGCGGCAGTCGTTCGGCCACCGCATCGCGACGTTCCAAGGAGCCAACTTCCAGGTGGATGCCGCATGGGAGGGTCGGGACCGGGAGATTCTGCTGTTGCAGCGAGCCCTCGACGCGGGGAACGTGTCTGCGGGTCGGATACTCGCACGCGCGCATTTGCCCCAGGGCACATTGTCCGCTGCGTTCGTCGAAGCAAGCAACGTCATCGTGACCGCGGCCAACGCGATCGAGGGCGCAGCCTACAAGCGCTAGAAGCCGGCGGGCGGTGACCGCTCTAAGGGAATCGGAGTGTTGTGCCCTGACGGGCACGGACTATTGCGACTAGCGAGCGCGCCGGAATGTGAACATTTTGCCCGTGAGCGATAACCCCGAACCGCAATGACCAAGAAAACACGACGACCACCGAAACGATCACCGAAGCGCCGGTCCGCCGCGGAATCCTCGCGGTCGTCTCCGGCGAGTCACGTGCCGACGCGGGGCCTCTACGGTTGGATCACGCACACCGAGCTCGCCAGCGCCGACCCGGCGGCGACGAAGGCCTGGTGCGCCAAGGTTCTGGGCTGGACGTTCAAGCCGAGCTTCCCTATGCCCGACGGCGGTGAGTACCACCTGTTTGCGTACTCCGACCAGGGCGGCGGCGGGATTCGCAAGACCAATCCGTCCGAGGCGCCGGGCAGCAGCTTCTCTGTCCACGTCGCGGACGCGCGCGCTGCCTTCGAAACGGCCCTTCGCGCAGGAGCCGAGGAGATGCTCCCGCCAACCCAGGTGATGCCCGGCGTGACCATCGCAGTCGTACGCGCACCGGGAGGGGTCCCCGTTGGCTTCGCTGGCCCGTAGTCCAGAAATCCGCATCGCTGGGGCGGCAGCGAACGATTCAGGTTCCACGTGCTTCCAAAGCCGGGCCACTTGCGTCCAGCCGCTGCTCACACTCTCGGCAGTTCGCATTCAAGACGAGCTGGCGAGAGCCGCGGCGATTGCTGCCGATGCCGCAGCGTACCGCCAGAAGACAGTTCGCCTCATTCTTGTTTGCATCGCCGACTACGTGGCAGGTTTGGCCATAGTTGGCTTCAGCCTTCACATGTCTGACGGCGACCTGGCTCCGGTGCTGTTCTACGCCGGCCTCCTGCGTGCTCTGTGCGGACCAATGTGGACCGTCCTCCTCACGCTGTGGCTCGAGGAGAATGGATGAGCAAGCGGGGTGTTGTGCTCTGACGGAGCGCGGCCTGTCGTCGAACGGCCTTGCGCAGGCGGGCGAGTAGCCCCCAGCTTAGGCGCGATCCGTTAGGCTGCCGCGACACACTCTGGCTATGACCGCAACCGACGAGCTCCAGGTCAGGAGGGAGGAGAGAGCGCACCTCGTGCCCCCGCCTCGGTGGCCTCCCACCGCCTTGGGCGCGGGAGTATTCCCGCTACCACCGCCACGAGGGCAGCCGCCACGGACGCCTCGGCGCGTCTACCGAGTCGTCGCCTTTGAGCTGTGGTTGCGACGAGCGGCGGCCTAACCAGCGCTTGACGCTAGCGGCTGCCTCTCCATCTCCCGATTGAAACGCATTCTCGTAATCGGCACCGGTGGATCTGGGAAGACCACCGTCGCTCGATGGCTGGCCGAGCGCAGTGGACTCCCTCTCATCCACCTCGATGCCCTCTACTGGCGAGCTGGGTGGCAACCGACACCGGCGGAGGAGTGGTGCGGAAAGGTCCGACAGCTTGTCAGTCGCGCCGCGTGGATCATCGATGGCAACTATGGCGGCACGCTGGACCTGCGTCTCGAAGCCTGTGACACCGTTGTGTTTCTCGATCTCCCCCGCATCCTGTGTCTCTGGCGCGTGCTCAAGCGCCAAGTGCGCCACTTCCGCCAGGCCCGCCCCGAGCTTCCGCCCAGCTGTCGGGAGCGCTTGAGCTGGGCGTTTCTCATGTGGATTTGGACCTATCCCTCACGCCGCCGCGGCGACGTTCTGAGGCGGCTGGCGGCCGTCGCCCAGCGAAAGCGCGTGGTCATTCTCCGCTCATCGCCCGCGATCGACACGTTTCTGGCTACCGTGCCTGACGCCGCCGCCCGACCAGCGCCTGCAGCCGACGGGTGGTGATCGCTCTCAGGGAAGCAAGAGTGTTGTGCGCTGGCGCGCACGAACTATCGTTCAACGACACGGTGCTCAGCGGACGGGTCGCCTGCAGCTTCAGCAAATGATCCGCCAGGCAGCGACCAACCCATGATGACAAGGAGATTCACATGCCAGAGAGCGTCTACAAAATCATCGAGTTGGTCGGGACCAGCACACAGTCCTGGGAGCAAGCGGCTGCGGCGGCCGTTAAGCGAGCCGCGCAGACACTGCGCGACCTGCGCGTGGCCGAGATCTCGCAACTCGACATGCAGCTGAAGGACGGCAAGGTCGAGAGCTATCGTGCGAAGGTCAAGGTTTCCTTCAAGTACGAAGGCGAGTAATCATCCGTTAGGCCGAGCGTGAGCTATGAGAAAAGGCAAGAAGCCTGACACCAAGAAGCCCGACACGAAGCGGCACCCGGGCAAGGATAAGGATTCGGGAAGCGAAGCGGAGTTCGAGCGCCAGACGCAGGAGAAAGCTGAGCTCGTCCCTCCGGCGCGCCGGCCGCCTACCGCCGTCGGGGCAGGGACGCCGCCACGTCCGCCCCGCCCTTCGCGCCCGTCCCCATCCGCCCCGGAACCGCATCGTCGGCCGGCCCTGTTCCGCGCGCTCCAGGCGGTTCGGGCCGCCCTTGGAGCCCTGCTGGACGCGGCAGATGCTGCTGCCGATGCCGTGACCAAACGTGCACAACCTCCAGCATGAGTGCGCCGCCGGCCTAACAAGCGCTATGGAGCGAATCGGATGAACGAGTCGAGGAACCGCGCCGCACAGTTCAAAGGAAGCGGTGTTGTGCGCTGGCGCCCACGCGTGCCCCGACCACTTAAGGAGTCCGAGCCATGGCCGAGTCTGCCGCCGCTCATGCTGCAGCGATTGCTCAGGCCATCAAGGCCTCGGGTGTAGTCGTGAGGCTTGAGGCTGGGGAGTTCTTGCGAATCCTCCATCGCCAGGACGAGCCACTCATCGTGCTGGCTCGGGGCGGTTTCTTCCAAGCCAAATGGCGGTACCTTACAACTTACAAGGGCTTGGCATTCTTCGCGGAATCACCCGATTTGCTGCCTATGCCGGGGCGAGCCCAAGTCATCGAAGCCAAGACGATCTGGATCCCGCGCTAGCAGCTAGGCGCACGACAATGAAAGCCACGCGGACCATCACACTCGCGCTGACGGGAGCTCGTGCTATGTCACGCCCTGTCATAGGCATCGCCTTCGCCACTCTTGTCCTGGCCTGCGGTGACACGCTCGGCCCGGTTACCGGTCCGTACGAGATGACCAACGTGGATAGCGTCGCAGTGCCTCATCTGGTTGCTGCGACTCTTGTGTGCGATGAGCTTATCCTCCGAGGCTCGCTTGACCTCGGGACCAAGGCCTCCTTCTTGCTCCAAGTCACCCAGGCGCAAGACTGCGCTCGGGCGGGCGGCACCATCGACACGTTTACAACCACGCTCACCGGGTCTTTCCTCGTCAACGGAACACAACTCACACTGCGTCCGGCCGGCACCGGACTCACGTATGACGGGGTCATTTCGCCGGGCGCCGTCGAGCTGCAACTCCCGCCGCTACCCTTTCTCACTCCGCCCCAACATTCGGCAAAGTTCGTCAAGTTCCCGCTCTAATGATCAAAGCTGCCGCCCTAACGCGGTTCGCCGGACTCTGCGGCGCATGGGCCAGGCTGGTGGGTCGGCATTTTCTGGCAGCCTTGCGCCGGCGGGCGGGTCGCCCGCAGCTTAACCGCGGTACGTCAGGCGGCCAGGTAACATCCCGGTTCTGACCTCCGAGCGGCAAGCGTGGGGGAGGAACACACCATGTCGGGGCAGGTGCCGCGCCATCGCGGGGACCCGTTTCCGCTCACCGGCCAGGTGGTGGGCGACCGCGTGGTGATCCGGTATCCCTGGATCCTGCAGGACGCGAGGGCGGACACGTTGGCCCCTGGGAACAGCGATGTATCGTTGTGCACTGCTTGAGCCTGGCCGCCTAACAAGAGCTACCACGCTCGACGCCTGTGTCAGCAGCGCGTAAACCTGGGACGTCGATCACACGGCACGAACGCATGGCCTCATGTCGAAAGTGAGATTCGGGATCATCGGCTCACGGTTTCAGGCGGATTGCATCGCGGGGGCCGTGCAAGCCATGCCGGACGAAGGCGAGGTCGTGGCCGTGGCCTCGCCGACCAGGGCACACGCGGCAGGCTTCGCGAAGCGGCACGGCATCCCGCGCGCCTATACCGACTACCGCGAGCTCCTGCGCGATCCTGAAGTCGAAACGATCTCGATCACGGCGCCCAATCGGCTGCACGCCCAGATCACGATCGACGCCGCCCAGGCCGGCAAGCATGTGGTGTGCGAGAAGCCGCTGTGCCTGACGATCGAGGAAGCCGACGCGATGATCGACGCGTGCCGCAAGGCGGGCGTGCTGCTGCTCTACGCCGAAGAACTGTTCTTCGCGCCGAAATATGTGAAGGCGAAGCAGCTGGCGGACGAAGGGGCATTCGGTCGCGTGCACTTGGTGAAGCAGGGCGAGAAGCACTCGGGTCCGCACTCGGAGTGGTTTTGGGACGTGGAGCAGTCGGGCGGCGGCGCGGTCATGGACCTGGGGTGTCACGGGATCGCATTCTGCTGGTGGTTTCTCGGCAAGCCGAAGATCAAGAGCGTGTACTCTCAGATGGCGACGCAGGTGCACCAAGAGCGCACGCAGGGCGACGACGAAGCGGTCACGATCATCGAATTCGAGACCGGCGCCATCGGCATGGTGGAGAGCAGCTGGAACCGGCCGGGCGGGATGGACGACAGCATCGAGGTGTTCGGCGACAAGGGGCAGACCTACGCCGACCTGCTCATGGGCAACGCCCTCCCGACGTACTCGGAAGTCGGGTTCGGCTACGCAGTCGAAAAAGCGGCGACCACCCGGGGCTGGACGTATCCTGTGTTCGAGGAGCACTGGAACTACGGCTTCCCGCAGGAGATGCGGCATTTCGCGCGCTGTATCCGCGGCAAGGAGACGCCGATCGCCGACGGCGAGACCGGACGCGTGGTGCAAGAGGTCCTCTATGCCGCGTACGCATCGGCCGGACTGGGCCGAAAGGTCATGCTGCCCTTCCGCCCCCAAGGCATCGCGAAGCCGATCGACCTCTGGAAGATGCCGGAACGCGCCCAGGCGGCGCGCTGAATGCGCCTCGCCGGTGCCATCGACCTCCCCCACTCACAAGGCACTCGGTCGAACTAACCAGGAGATCGCACGCTATGGCAAGGTTCCTCATCGAGGTCACGCACGACAACCAGGCGGCGGAGTGTGCCCGGGCCGCCGAGATCTTCCTGCGAACCGGGTCCCACTTCCTGACGCGTGCCGACTGGGGCTGCATGGACGGGGAGCACCGGGCATGGATCATTGTCGAGGTCGAGAGCAAAGATGAGGCGCGGGGCATTGTGCCACCGGCATTCCGCTCCCAGGCGAGGATAGTACAGCTCAACACCTTCACGCTCGAGCAGGTCGACGAGCTGCGTCGCCATCACGACTCCTAGGTGTGACCGGGAAGCCCGTCTGCGCAGGCCGCCGTGATGACGCAATCGATCGCGACGTCGTCGATGGTCCGCCGCTTCGGCCTGATGCACGCCACGGCGCTGAACATGACGAACATGATCGGCATCGGACCGTTCATCACGATCCCGCTGCTCATGTCCGCGCTGGGCGGTCCGCAAGCGATGCTCGGCTGGGTCGTCGCACTGGTGATCGTCATTTGCGACGGGATGGTCTGGAGCGAGCTCGGGGCGGCGATGCCGGGATCCGGCGGCTCGTTCGCGTATCTGCGCCAAGGCTACGGCGCGGAGACGGTCGGCCGCCTGATGGGCTTTCTCTTCGTCTGGCAGTTCGTGCTCAGTGGCCCCCTCGAGATCGCCTCCGGGTACATCGGCTTCTCGCAGTACCTCGGCTACATATGGAAGGGGATCACGGCGCGCCAGACGATCCTCGTCGTGACGATCATCGGGCTCGCGAACTTGGCACTCCTGTACCGGCGGATCACGTCGATCGCGACGATCACCGTCGCGCTCTGGATTGGAACGATCGTCACCGTGATCGTGGTCATCGTGACCGGTGTCCGCCACTTCGACCCCGGGGTCGCCTTCGACTTTCCGCCAGGCGCGTTCAACTTCTCCTTAGGCTTTCTGCTGGGCCTCGGCGCCGCGTCGCGGATCGGCGTCTACGACTACCTCGGCTACTACGATGTCTGTTACATCGGCGACGAAGTCCAGAATCCCGGCCGGGTGATCCCCCGGTCGATTCTCATCAGCACCGCCCTCGTCGCGGTGATCTACCTCGCCGTCAATCTCTCGATCATCGGCGTCGTCCCGTGGCGGGACTTCGTCCCGGCCGAGTCACGCCCGCAGTCCCACTTCATCGTCTCGCTCTTCATGGAACGGATGTACGGTCCGGGCGTCGCGACGCTGTTCACGGCGATGATCCTCTGGACCGCGTTCGGCTCGGTGTTCGCCCTCTTGCTGGGGTACTCGCGCGTGCCGTATGCGGCGGCGAAAGACGGCTACTTCTTCAAAGTGTTCGCGCGCCTCCATCCGACCCAGGGATTCCCACACGTCTCGCTCGTCGTGCTGGGCATCCTCTCGATCCTCGCCGGTTTCGTGTCGCTGGGCATGGTTATCGATGCCTTGATCACGACGCGGATTCTCGTGCAGTTCATCGGGCAGATCGGCGCGGTGACGTTGCTGCGGCGGCGCGCGCCGGACATGCCGCGGCCGTATCGGATGTGGCTCTATCCGGTGCCGAGCCTGGTCGCTCTGCTTGGGTGGATCTTCATCTTCGCGACGACGCCGCCAACGGTGGTCGGGTTTGGACTGGGCGCGCTGGTGCTGGGTGCGGTGTGTTTCGGAGCGTGGTCGTGGAAAGGACGAACGTGGCCGTTCGCGGCACGACGCCTGGCGGCCTGACTTAGCGTTGCGCACGACCCTTGAGCGCGCCGCTGCGCACGCACTATCGTTCAACTGCAGTTGCGCCGACGCGCGGTGATCGTGTAGGGGAACACGTCCAATGACGATCCGCTGGCTTCTGGCTGCCGTTCATTTGCTGGCGCTCGGACTTGGACTCGGGGCAATCTGGGCGCGTGGTCGCGCGCTGCGTGGTGAGCTCGATCCAGCTGGATTACGCAGGGCCTTCTATGCCGACACCTGGTGGGGCGTCGCTGCGGTCCTTTGGATCGGCACTGGCCTGGTACGGGCCTTTGGCGGATTCGAGAAGGGCAGCTTCTACTATCTCCACAATCACTTCTTCTGGGGAAAGATGGGCCTACTCGCCGCGATTCTCATACTCGAGCTGCGGCCGATGATCGCGTTGATTCAGTGGCGCCGCGTCGTGGCCCGCGGCGGCGTACCGGACACTGGGGCGGCGAGCCGTTTCGGGCAGATCAGCTTCGTACAGGCCGCGCTCGTGGTGCTCATGGTGCTGGCTGCCACGGGGATGGCCCGCGGGTACGGGGTGCCAGCGCCATGAACGCTCTCCATCTCGTCGCTCTGCTGCTCGCCACGCAGGCTCCCGAGTCGTTTCCAGGGCGCACGGCGCTGTCGACACCACGTGCCGAGCTCGGCGCGATCGCTTCGCAGATCCTCAGCGTGCAAGACAGCGAGGCACGCGTGCTGCTCCGGTTGGAAGATGATTGGGCTGTGGCCTTGATCCGGCGTGATGCTGCGGTGTTTCGGCGACTCCTCGCGGACGGATTCATTTACACCGAGAACGATCGCACCGTCGGTCGCGATGACGTGTTACACGACATCGTTGCCGGCCCGGACACGGTTGAGACCGCGCACAACGAAGCCATGCAGGTTCATCGTTTCGGTACGACGGCGGTCGTCACCGGATGGCTGGTCGTCTCCGGCTACGGGCCGAGTGGTCCGTTTGATCGCCGGTACCGGTTCACTGACACGTGGGTACGTGGGGGCGGGCGTTGGCAGATCGTCGCCGCGCACGACTATCTTGTGCCCACCAGGCAGCGGTAGACCGCTCGACTCCCTCCATGCCAGGTAGGTCTGCCGGCCCGATCGTCCTAGTGACGGGTGCAAGTGGCCACATCGGATCGAAAGTCTGCGCATTACTCCGGGCGGCTGGGCGTGAGGTCCTCGCTGTAGACGTTCACGCACACGCTCAGGAGGGCATTGAGCCCTGCGATGTCAAGAGCAATGATCAGATCGTCCAGTTATTCGAGTCCCATGCCATTGGAACGGTGATTCACCTCGCGGCGGTTCTTCCTACTGCATTCCGCGCAGATCCGATCGCTGCAGCCGAGGTGAACCTCACCGGCACCCTCAGCTTGCTGCGGGAGGCGGCAACACACCGGGTAGACCGCTTCGTCTTCGGCAGCTCCATGAGCGTGTACGGGTCAGCGCACCCGTCTCGCGCCCTCAACGAACGCGATCTAACCGTACCCGACGAACCCTATGGCGCTGCGAAGCGTATCGTGGAACTGCTCGGCGAGAATCTCGCTGCGGCGAGACGTCTGAGCTTCGTGTCCCTTCGAATCGCCCGTGTGGTGGGCCCTGGTGCCAGGAATACCGCGTCGAGTTGGCGTTCGCAAATCTTCAGCACCGCGGATTCCGCTGACCAACCTGCTATTTCGATCCCCTTCGCTCCTTCAGCCCGGCTATCACTGGTGCACGTCGATGAGGTGGCCCGCATGTTGCAGCTGCTGGCGGAAGCAGCGGACCTTCCCCGGCCGATCTACAACAGTCCGGCAGAGGCGTGGGAAACACAACAGCTCGTGCAACTGGTCCAGCGGGTGAGCCACGTTCGAGTTCAGATGGCGGAGGCTCAAGGGGGACCACTTTCCGACGGGACCCTGTTTACCCAGGACTTCGCGTTTCGTCTCAAGGGCCTCGCCGACTATCTTTCGACGGGCCGCCGCCTAACAAGCGCCTAAAGGTGCCGGACCGTGATCACTCGGAGGCTCCCTGACCCACCGTTCCGCCGTCACTAGGGCGAGCTGAGCGCGGGGCGCGCCTTGGCCCTGCGGCGACTCTCCCCCGCCACCTCCGCTTGAGGACAGTTTCATGCGCCGCCAGATCTTGGTGCTCCTCACACTCCTCTTCTGGCCCACCGTTGTCCCAGCCCAGGCGCAGAATCGCCAGGCACTGGCCCGGCAGGTTTTCGAAGCCGAGAGCGCTTTTGCGCAGACGCTCGCCGCGCGCGATTCCCAAGCGTTCGCGATGTACGTGGCTGTCGACGCTGTCTTCTTGGGTCGCCTAGGTACGCTGCATGGGAGAGCGGCGGTCGTGGCAGGCTGGCGCCCCTTCTTCGAGGGCCGTGCCGCTCCATTCTCCTGGAGCCCCGAAATCGTCGAAGTCCTCGAGTCCGGCACCCTTGCCCTGAGCAGCGGGCCGGTGCGGGATCCCACCGGTCGCCAAATCGGCACCTTCAACTCGATCTGGCGTCGCGATCCCGATGGCCACTGGCGGGTCGTATTCGACAAGGGCTGTCCAGCATGTGACTGTTCGCGTAGCCGATAACGAAACACCGGACGGCCTTGCGCCGGCCAGGGAGTCGCCCGCACCTTAAGCGCGGTCCGGTAGAGCGTGTTGCGCCATGCTGAGCTTCTCGACCTTCACCTTCGAGCGTGCAATGAAGAGCACCCGTCGCCACTCTGTGCGTCCGCGCGGCATCAGCCGCATTGACCAGCCCTCGACACGCACCCATGGTTGGTTCGTGCGCGCCGGCTTCTATGCACGGCCGAATGGCACCTACGCGCCGCGCCATCGCCGCTTCTTCGGCGACTTCACCTACGGCGGCAAGCGCCGCGCCTTGCGCGCTGCCGAGGCATACCTCGCTAAGCTGCCACGCGGCGGCCGCAAGCCGCGGTCGCGCGCTACGGCGCGCCGTCTGAGAAGCGCTTGAAGCCTGTCCTGAACCTTATGCTGCTGCTCCCCCTCGCTGCGGGCATCGCCGTAGGCATCCGCGGCGCGTCAGGGCCGTGGCATCAGGCCGTGCGAACGGCCGCCGTGTGGGGCGCTGGCCTTGGCTTGCTGTTCGGACTGTTGCTAGCCTTGACCTCCGTCCACGTTCCTTTTGTTCGCACCGTCTGGAACTCGGCACTGGTAGGGGCCGTCGAGGGCGCTCTCGCAGCGGGGCTGGTGCTGCTGCTTGCGTTCGTGGTCCGTTTCACCCGCTAGGTCAGCGAAGGACGATCACGGCCCTCAGCCTTTGATGCCTTTCGCGGCCTCGTCCCAAGACACAGCGTTCTTACGAAAGTACGACTCATTCGCCATGTGGCAGGCCAGAGCCGCATGGTGACCGAACACGACGTCCTCCACCACCGGCTTCCGCGTGCGCACCGCCTCGAAGAACGTCCACAGATGTGGTCGCACGTCGTCGAAGTCAGGCCCGCTGAATGAGATCGTCTCCGGCATCGCCACCTGCTGGCCGATCTTCGGATCGTTGTCCTGGTGCCATTTCGCGAGGTAAGCATCCCGCAGCGCGCGCGGGTAGCTGCCGGTGTAATAGCTGGGGTATTGATCCTTGCCGGTTTGGGGCGTGAAGCTCAGGCTGGATCCCGTGACCTCGAGCAGGCCCTTCGAACCCTGGATGCGATACATCTCCGGCATCTCGGTTCCCAGGTTCAGCCGCATGTACACCGGCAGGCCGTCGTAGTCGTACACGACGGCGTGGACGTCGGGCATGTTGCGGCCGTCTTTCCAGCGTCGGATGCCGCCGACCGCGCTCGCCTGTTTGGGCGGGGCGTTGATCCCGACCATGAACATCATCCCGCTGATCAGGTGCACCAACAGGTCGCCGGCCACTCCGGTGCCGTACTCCTTCCAGCAGCGCCAGCGCGCGAAGATGAAGGGATCGAATGGCCGCTTGGGGACGGTCCCCTGCCAGGTGTCCCATCGGGCGGCGGCGGATACTCCCACGCGCCGGTGGGATCGTTGCGCCCGAGCCAGCCTTCGACGAGCATCAGCTCGCCGAGCGTGCCCTGCGCGATCAGCTCCTTGGCCTTGGCGCAGATCTGGGAGCTGACGCGCTGCGACCCGATCTGCACAATGCGTCCGGTCTGTTTCCCTGCGGTGACCATGGCCACGCCGTCGGCGGCGCTGTGCGACATCGGCTTCTCGCAGTAGATGTCCTTCCCCGCGGAGACCGCGTCCACCACCACCTGCTTGTGCCAGTGATCGGGCACCGCCGCCACGATGCAGTCGATGTCCTTGTTGTCCAGCAGCTCCTGATAGCGGCGCGTCACCGGCAGGTCCGGGCGCACGATCTCCCGCGCCAGCGTGTGCCGGCCGTCGTACAAGTCGCACGCGGCAGCACATTCCACACCCGGCAGCGAGATGGATTCGCGGAGCAGTCCCGAACCCTGCATGCCGATGCCGATCATGCCGAAGCGGACCCGGTCGCTGGCGGCTACGGCTCTCAGATCGGGCAGGGAAGTGGGTGGGAGTGGCCCGAGCGTACTCCGGCGAGCGATGCGCCGGCGGCCACCGCACTCAGGCCGACGAATTCGCGGCGCGAATAGTTGTGCGTCTTCACGGCGTCTCCAGGTATCGCGTGAGGTTGACGGCGTCGCACCAGCAGTGTCGGCCTATTATGCAGGGTCGCCGCGAGGCACGGTAGGGAGGCCGCTGTTGCGTCACTTTGTATCATAAAGTACACTGTATGGCGAGGTCCGAGGGGCGGCCGTGCTCGACTGGGTCCTACCCTTGCTGCATATCGGGCCTTAGACCGTGACGCAACCCTGTTCGAGAGGTGCACTATGGCGCAGCGCCGCTGGTTCGTTGCATGGGGCTGGGTGTACCGGCCGGTCACCTGGCAGGCCTTCGGGCTCGTTCTCCTCGCCGCCCTCTTCTGTGTGCAGGTGTTTTGGGCGGTCGATCGCCACGCGCACTCGGTGAGTGACACACTGTACGGGATTTTTCCATACGTCGTGCCGTGCCTCATGCTGCTGAACTGGGCGGCGTCGAAGACCAGCGGGGGCGCCGCGGCCTGAGCGGCGAAGCGCCACGGAGCAGGGTGCACCCACCTTGCCCGACGCGCGCGTCGCCCGCAGCTTTAGCGCGCGTGGTCAACAGAGGGTCGAGCCGCATGACGAGAGCGTGCGTGATCGGGGCCGGGGTGCTAGCCCTCATCGCGACCAAGGCGCAGGGCCAGGCCGACAGCGCCCGCCCCCGGTACAGCGCGGCGGACGTGCAGTTCATGGCCGGCATGATCGCCCACCACGCGCAGGCGGTGCTGATCGCCGGCTGGGCGCCCGCGCACGGCGCGAGTCCGGCCCTGCGCGCCCTGTGTGAGCGCATCGTCGTCGGGCAACGCGACGAGATCGCCGTCATGCAGCGCTGGCTGCGGGAGCGCCATCAGCCAGTGCCGGACCCTGACCCGCACGGCTTAATGATGCCGGGCATGGATCACCCCATGCCCATGCCGGGCATGCTGACCCAGGAGCAGCTGGCGCAGCTCGACGCCGCCCGCGGCCCTGAGTTCGACCGGCTGTTCCTCACCTTCATGATCCAGCACCACCGCGGTGCGCTCACGATGGTGCGCGAGCTGGTCGACACCCCTGGCGCCGCCCGGGACGGGCCGTTGTTTCAGATCGCCTCCGACGTGAGCGCCGATCAGACAACGGAGATCGACCGCATGACCCGGATGCTCGATGGCCTGTCTCAACCCCCTCAACGGAGCCCCCAGTGAGATCCAAGCTCGTCTTGCTCGCGATCGGCACGGTCGTCGCCGCCTGCGCCACCGCCACGAAGTTCGATATGTCTCCCACGGCTCCCAGCCCCGATCGGCGCGTCGGGCTGCGTGCGGGGTGGATGAACGCCGCCGATGCGGCGTGGAACCTGCGCCTCGTATCCGCGGCGCCGAAGCCGGCGCAGTTCACCGACGATACCAATCCGGGCGACTTCGGCTTCCTCAACTCGGATATCGCTTTCACCGGGCACTACGTCATCCAGGGCAACTTCCACGGGTTGCAGGTGTGGGACATCGCGCAGCCGAGCCATCCCACGCTGGTCACGACCTACGTCTGCCCCGACGCGCAGAACGACGTCTCGGTGTACCGTAACCTGCTGTTCACGTCGGGCGAGGACTTCAACGGCCGGCTCGACTGCGGCACCCAGGGCGTGCCCGATTCGGTGAGCAAGGACCGCATGCGCGGCATCCGCATCTTCGACATCTCCGACATCGCGCGCCCCAAGCCCGTCACCAGCGTGCAGACCTGCCGCGGCTCGCACACGCACACCGTGGTGACCGACCCGAACGACACGGCGAATCTCTATATCTACGTGTCGGGCTCGGCCCCGGTCCGCTCGCCTAATGAGCTCGCGGGATGCTCGGGGCTCACCCCCGACAAGGATCCGAACAGCGAGCTGTTCCGGATCGAGGTGATCCAGGTGCCGCTGGCCCATCCTGAGCAGGCGCACGTGGTGAGCAAGCCGGCGATCCTCGCCGACCTGGCCGCGCGGGAATCGCACGGCGAGGCGCCGGAGGATATCGCCGCCGCGGCCAAGGCGGCCGCGGAGGCGCGTGCCAAGGGCGGGTTCACCGCGACCGTGCGCGGCACGGAAATCGTGGTGGGGCCCAGATTCGTGGCGGCGCGGCTCGACAGCATCGTGAAGGCGCGCGGGGGGAGCGGGGCACCGACCGGCGCCGACAGCGCGGCGCTGCGTGCCGGCCTGCAAGGAATTGTGGATCGCATAGTCAACCCGCCCACCCCCGGTAACGCGCCCCGGCCCGGGCCTGTCCAGTGCCATGACATCACCGTCTACCCGGCTCTGGGCGTGGCGGGCGGCGCGTGCGCCGGGTACGGCGTGCTGCTCGACATTCGTGACCCGGCCCACCCGCGGCGCGTCGCCGCGGTGGCCGACTCGAACTTCGCGTTCTGGCATTCGGCGACGTTCAACAACGACGGCACCAAACTGCTGTTCACCGACGAGTGGGGCGGAGGTCTAGCGCCCAAGTGCCGCGTCACCGACAAGCCCGAGTGGGGAGCCGACGCGATCTTCACGGTGGCCCACGACACGATGACGTTCCGGAGCTACTACAAGCTGCCCGCGCCGCAGACGTCGAACGAAAACTGCGTGGCCCACAACGGCTCGCTCCTCCCGGTCCCGGGGCGCGACATCATGGTGCAGGGCTGGTATCAGGGCGGCGTCTCGGTGTTCGACTGGACCGATCCGGTGCATCCCAAAGAAATAGCGTATTTCGATCGCGGCCCGATGGACTCGACCAAGCTCGTCGGCGCCGGCTCGTGGTCCGCGTACTGGTACAACGGGTACATCGTGAGCTCGGAAATCGGGCGCGGGCTCGACCTATTCGAGCTCGTGCCGAGCGGTTTGCTGTCGCAGAACGAGATCGACGCGGCGAAGCTGGTGCACTTCGACTACTTGAACGTCCAGGATCAGCCGAAGCTGGTGTGGCCCGCGAGCTTCGTGGTGGCACGCGCCTACCTGGACCAGCTGGCGCGCTCTAACGGCTTGGCCCCTGATAGAGTGTCTGCCGCACGGACGGCGCTCGCCCGCGCGGAACGCTTTGCCGGGCAGCAGCGCCGGGATGCGCTGACGCAGCTGGCGACGCAGCTGAACGGTGATTCCCAGGGAGCCGCTGATCAGGGGAAGGTGCGGGCGCTCGCCGCAGCGGTGACGGATCTGGCCAACGGGGGGGGCGCGGGCCGGGCCGGGCTGTAGGTGGGGGGCGAATGAGGACGACATCCCTCGTCTTCATCGCCGCTGCGGCGTGCGCCACGACCACCCACCAGGCGCCGTCGCAGCACAGCGCCTCACCCGCGGCGCAGGCTCGGCCTGACAGCGGTCGGCCCCCCTACACGTCAGCCGACGTGCACTTCATGGCCGGCATGATCGGCCACCACGCGCAGGCGGTGCTGATCGCCGGCTGGGCGCCGTCGCATGATGCGAGTGCGGCCCTGCGTGCGCTGTGCGAGCGCATCGTCGTAGGCCAACGCGACGAGATCGCCCTCATGCAGCGCTGGCTCCGGGAGCGGCATGAGCCCGTTCCGGAGGCGGATGCCGCTCACTACGCGATGCCGGGCATGGATCCTTCCATGCTGATGCCCGGAATGTTGACCGCCGAGCAACTGGCGCAGCTGGATCGGGCGCGGGGCCCCGAGTTCGACCGATTGTTCCTGACGCTCATGATCCAGCACCACCAGGGTGCCATCACCATGGTGAATCAGCTGTTCGGCTCGCAGGGTGGGGGAGAACAAGAGACGGTCTTCCGGTTCGCCTCCGACGTATTCGCCGATCAGTCCACCGAAATTGACCGCATGAACCGCATGCTCGAAGCCTTCCACCGGAGCCCACAGTGAAATCTGCATCGTTGTCTGTGTCGCTTGCGACACTCGCGCTGTCCCTCGCCGCGTGCGCCACCGCGAAGCTCGATATGTCCACGACGGCGCCCACCCCCGACCGGCGGGTCGGCCTGCGCGCGGGAGAGATGGACGCCGGCGAAGCGACCTGGAACCTGCGGGTGGTCTCGAAAACGCGACCGTCGGAGAAGTTCGCCGGGGTCACCAACTCCGATCTCTCGTTCTCCGGGAATCATGTCATTCAAGGGAATTACAACGGCTTTCAGGTCTGGGACATTTCCAACCCGAAGCAACCGCGACTGACGGTCGGGTATCTCTGCCCGGCATCACAGAGCGACGTCTCCGTCTACAAGAACCTGCTCTTCGTCTCGGGTGAAGGCATGTCGGGCCGCCTCGATTGCGGCACGCAAGGGGTGCACGACTCGGTCAGCGCGGACCGGTTACGGGGCATTCGGATCTTCGACATCAGCGATATCGCCAATGCGAAGTACATCGGGAATGTGCAGACCTGTCGTGGCTCGCACACCCACACGGTGGTCGACGATCCGAACGACAAGGAGAACGTGTACCTCTACGTGTCCGGATCGGCAGGTGTGCGGTCGCCGAACGAGCTCTCGGGGTGCTCAAAGCTGGCGCCGGACCAGGACCCGAACTCCGCGCTGTTCCGGATCGAGGTCATCAAGGTGCCGTTGGCCCACCCCGAGCTGGCGAGCATCGTCAGCTCCCCGCGGATTTTCGCTGATCTTACCGAGGCGGCCACGCACGCGGAGACGCCGCAAGATATCGCCGCCGCGGCCACCGCGGCCGCCACGGCGCGTGCCGCGGGCGGGTTCACGGCGAAAGTGCGGGGCATGGAGTTCGTCCTGCCCTCGGGATTCGTCCAGCCGATGCTGGACAGCATCGTCAAGGCGCGGCAGGGGACCGGTGCGCCGACGGGCGCGGACAGCACCGCGCTGCGGGGCGCCATCCAGAGCATCGTCGATGCGCTCGTCGGCGGGCCCCCGCCCGGGACACGTAACGGCGTGCGCCCCGGGCCCACCCAGTGCCACGACATCACCGTCTACCCCGCCATCGGATTGGCCGGCGGCGCCTGCGGCGGGTACGGCCTCCTGCTGGACATCCGTGACGCGTCCCATCCGAAGCGGATCGGCGCCGTGGCCGATTCGAACTTCTCTTTCTGGCACTCGGCGACGTTCAACAACGATGGTACCAAGCTCCTGTTCACCGACGAGTGGGGCGGCGGCGGGCAGCCCCGGTGCCGAGCGACGGACAAGTACGAGTGGGGCGCCGACGCGATCTTCACGCTGGTCCACGACACGATGACGTTCCAGAGCTACTACAAGATGCCCGCCCCGCAGACGGCGAACGAAAACTGCGTGGCCCACAACGGTTCGTTGATTCCCATCCCCGGGCGCGACATCATGGTCCAGGCCTGGTATCAGGGCGGCGTGTCGGTGTTCGACTGGACGGATCCGGCGCACCCGAAGGAGATCGCGTACTTCGACCGCGGCCCGATGGACTCGACCAAGTTTGTCGGCGCCGGCTCCTGGTCCGCGTATTGGTACAACGGCTACATCGTGAGCTCCGAGATCGCGCGGGGGCTCGATATCCTCGAGCTGCAGCCGAGCGGGTTCCTCTCGCAGAACGAGATCGACGCGGCGAAGCTCGTGCACTTCGACTATTTGAACGTCCAGGATCAGCCGAAGCTGGTGTGGCCCGCGAGCTTCGTGGTAGCGCGCGCCTACCTGGACCAGCTCGCCCGCTCCAACGGCTTGGCGCCCGACAAGCTCGCGGCCGCCCGGACCGCGCTCGCCCGAGCGGAACGCCTTGCAGGGCAGCAGCGCCGGGATGCGCTGACGCAGCTGGCGACGCAACTGAACCCCGATTCTCAGGGAGGGCCGCAGATCGTGGTCAACGGGCAACCGATCGACTCGCGAGCGGGCGATCAGGCGAAGGTGGGAGCCCTCACCGCGGCGGTGAAGGATCTGGCCAACGCGACGCGCTAAGAACGGAAGCATCAGTGGGGGTCAATCAGTACACGTCCGCACACGTCTTTGAAGACTCGTTCCAACGCGGCGCCCATCGTGCGTCGGGGCACGATGGGCAGAAGGAGTGAGCAGCCCCCATGACCATCGCCGAATCGCTCTTACCAGAATTCGATCATGAAATGGCGACGACGCGGAAGTTGCTGGAGCGCGTGCCGAGCGACAAGGCAACATGGAAGCCGCATCCGAAGTCGTTTGCCCTCGGACATCTCGCGCAGCTGGTGGCACGAATGCCGGGCTGGATGACCGCCATGCTGCGGGACACCGAGATCAACTTGGCGACCTACCCGGGATACAGCTTCGAGACGACGCCGGCGCTGATGGCCGAGTTCGACAAGAACGTCCGCGCCGCCCGCCAGGCGCTCGCTGCTGCCAAGGACGCCGACTTCGCGGTGGTCTGGTCGCTCAAGCATGGCGACCGTGTCCTCATGGCCCTGCCGCGCAGCGCCGTGCTGCGCACACACATCAACCATCTCGTCCATCATCGCGGGCAGCTCAGCGTGTACCTCCGCCTCAACGACATCCCACTCCCGTCGATCTACGGCCCCACAGCGGATGAGCGCGGGTGACAGGGGCGGCCGAGCAGAGGGCTTGTCAAGCCGCGTGAGCCGCTCTTCCGTTCTCGCGCCCTCGCCGCCATCTTGCCGGCACCCACTCATGACCCTCGGAGGTCTTATGCGCGTCCCTGCTGTTTCGGCGTGCCTCCTTCTCGTTGTTGCTCCTGCCGCTCGTGCTCAAGCTGCCCCAGCGGCGGAGCCCACCCCGCGGCACTGGGGCCCCGCACCCGCGGTCTTCCCCACGGGCGCGAGGATGGCGGTGGTGAGCGGTGACCCCAGCAAGGCGGGGCCGTTTACAGTCGAGCTCGCCATGCCGAGCGGGTACAAGATCCCGCCGCATTTCCATCCCACGGATGAAGCCGTGGAAGTCAAGAAAGGCACGCTCCTCGTCGGTATGGGTGATCGCTTCGATGCAGCGAAAGCGAAACCGATGGCGGCCGGGGAGAAGGGGTCGCTGCCGGCGAACGCGCATCACTTCGCGGCGGCGAAGGGCACCACGCTTATTTCCGTGAGCGCGATGGGCCCGTTTGCCATGACCTACGTGAATCCGGCGGACGATCCCCGGAAGCAGTCCGCCAAGCCGTAACGTCTTCGGGCGGCTCCTGTGCAGCTGATGGGCGGGCTCCTCGGCTTCAGCCTCCTGCTCGGCTGCTGCACTAAGGTCGCGGCTCAAGCCACCCGGGCCTTCACCCGCGCCGACACGCTCCGCGGCTCGTTCACGACGCCAGGACGGGCGTGGTGGGACGTGGCGTTCTACGACCTGCACGTGGCCATCCATCCGGCGGACAGCAGTGTCACCGGGTACAACGGCATCACCTACCGCGTGCTCTCGCCGCCGCGGGAGATGCAAATCGACCTGATGGTGCCGCTCGATGTCGACAGCATGGTGCAGGACGGCCGGGCGGTGGGATTCCGGCGGGAAGGGAACGCCTTCTTCGCCGCCTTGAGCGCCCGCCAGCGCGCCGGCGACCGCAAGACGATCACCGTCTACTATCACGGCAAGCCGCAGCCGGCCAAGCGGCCGCCGTGGCAGGGCGGGTTTACCTGGACCACGGACAGCCTGGGCCGGCCGTGGATCGTCACCACGGACCAGGGGATGGGCGCGAGCGTGTGGTGGCCCAACAAGGACACGCAGGCCGACGAGCCCGATAGCCAGCGCGTGGCGCTCACCGTGCCGGATCCGATGATCGACGTCTCCAACGGGCGGCTGCGCCGCGTGACCCATCATCCGGACGGCACGACGACATACGAGTGGTTCGTGGTGAATCCGATCAATAACTACGCCATCGCGGTCGGGGCCGGTAGCTACGAGCACTACTCCGACCTGTTCATGGGCGAATTGGGGCCGCTGACGCTCGACTTCTGGCCCCTCACCTATCACCTCGACGCGGCGAGGCGACAGTTCACCCAGGCCAAGTCGATGCTGCAATGCTTCGAGCATTGGTTCGGACCGTATCCCTGGTACGAGGACGGCTACAAACTGTTGGAGGTGCCGAATACGGGAATGGAGCACCAGAGCGCCGTCGCCTACGGCAACTGGTACGCGAACGGCTATCGCGGGCGCGACGCCTCGGGCACCGGCCTCGGCCTGAAGTGGGATTTCATCATCGTGCACGAAAGCGCCCACGAATGGTTCGGAAACAACATCACGGCGAAAGACAACGCCGATATGTGGGTGCACGAGAGCTTCGCCAACTACGCCGAAGGGCTCTACACCGAGTGCCTCTTCGGGAAGGAGGCCGGCGCCGGTTACACCATCGGGACGCGCCGCGGCATCCGTAACGACCGGCCGATCATGCCCGCCTACGGAGTCAACGATCAAGGCTCTGGCGACATGTATCCCAAGGGCGGGAACATGCTGCACACCATCCGGCAGATCGTCGGCGATGACGAGAAGTGGCGGGGCATCCTGCGCGGGCTCAATCAGACCTTCTGGCACCAGACGGTGATGGGCAAGCAGGTCGAGGACTATATCAGCGCGCACGCGGGGACCGATCTGACTAAGCTGTTCGATCAGTACCTGCGCACTACCCAGGTGCCGGTGCTGGAATACACGCTCGCGAGAGCGACGCTGTCCTACCGCTGGACCGACGTGGTGCCCGGCTTCGACATGCCGCTCAAGGTCATTGTGTCGCCGGACAGCTTCAGGGTGGTGCACCCGACCGAAGCGTGGCAGACGGTGACGCTGCCGCTGGCGACCCCGGTCGATTTCAAGGTGGATCCCAACTACTACGTGATCGCGCGCAGCGTGACTGCGGGCAGTCGGGACCGATGAAGCTGCCGCGCCCAACCCCCTTACCGGCATGGAGGAGCTAGCATGCCTCCCCGCATCCGCCTCCTGTATTCGACTCTCATGGTGACCCTGTTCCTCATTGCCGCCGTCCCGCTGTACACGGAACTGACTCGGCGCAGCGACATCTGGTGGACGCCGCATGCCATGCTGGTGCCGCTGGCGGAGAGTGCGGATCGGGTGGAGATCTACGCTCGCGGCAGGCCGCTGGCAGCGCTGCTCGAGGCTGGGCAGCTTCGGGTTCAGCAGGACGCCGGCTCGACCGCCCTCAGCAGCGGCGATATCGGCCTCCGGTTCAACAACTGGGATCGGGTCCGAGCGGAGCGCCTGCCGCGGCTGCTCATATACGCTGCGGGTTGCGGCGTCACGGCGCTGATGTTTCTGCTGGTCGTGACGGGGCGCCTCGTCTACGGCGCGGAAAAAAACCGGTTGTCGCCCTAGCGCTGATAGCCGTCGGCCCGCAGCTTAAGCGCGATCCGTCAGGCAGCCAACCGCTCTCGAACCAACGGGTCGAGCCATACCACGAAGGGAGAAAGTGCCGATGACCCTGCTGAGGGTTCCCCCACCGCTTGAGCAGGACGTCGATCTGTCCAAGACCTACGACGCGGTGATCGTGGGCTCGGGCGCCGCCGGTGGCATGGCCGCCCACGTCCTCACGTCGCGGGGCCTGCAGGTGCTGATGCTCGAAGCCGGGAAGAAGCTGCCCATCGAGCAGGAGCTGCGCTCGATGCAATGGCCCTACGATCATCCCCGCCGGGGCGACGCGCCTCCGGGATACCATTCCCTGTCGTTCAATGAGTACAACATCCGGACGCCTCCCTACGCGAAAGGGAGCACGTTCAAGCACGTCATGTCCTACGTCGGCGGGTGGGGCGGGTCCGACTACGTCAAGAACATCCTCGTCGACGAGAAGGATCATCCCTACACCGGAACGAAATACGCCTGGGTGCGTGCTCGCGCGCTCGGGGGCAAGACGAACATCTGGGGCCGCCTGGCGCTGCGCCTGTCCGACTACGATTTCAAGGCGAAGACGCACGACGGGTACGGCGACGACTGGCCGATCTCGTACGCGGACCTGCAGCCCTACTACGACAAGGTCGATCTCTACCTCGGCATCTCCGGGGTCAAGGAAAACCTGCCGCACCTGCCGGACAGCCTGTTTCAACGCCCCAACAAGCTCACCCTGGGCGAGGTGCGGATGCGCGAGAGCCTGAAGAATATGGGGCGCGTCCTGACGCCGTACCGCGCCGGCGTCACCACAGACGGCTTGAAGCACAACCGGTACCGGAGTAAGTGTTACGGCCGCGGCGCCTGCGACCGGCGGCCGGGCGGCTGCGACATCCACGCCGCATTTGATTCGCCGACGGGTCTGATCTACCCCGCCATGGACACCGGGCACCTGACGATCCGCACCAACTCGATCGCGCACGAAGTGCTCGTCGACCGGAACACCGGCAAGGCGCGCGGGATCGCCTTTATCGACAGCGCCACGCACAAATCCTACGAGGCCAAGGCGAAGGTCGTGATTCTCGCCGCGTCGACGCTCGAGTCGGCGCGGCTGCTGCTGCTGTCGCGCTCTCCCCAGCATCCCAACGGGATCGGCAACTCGAGCGGGCACGTGGGTCACAACTTCTGCGAGCACGTGATGGGCCCCGGGGTCACCGGGCTCGTGAAGGACCTCGTCGGCAAGCCGCCCACCCTCGATGACGGCCGGCCGGGCGGGTTCTACATCCCGCGGTTCCGCAACCTGCAGGATCGTCAACCGGGATTCGTACGCGGCTACGGCTTCGAGGGGAGCGGTGGCTTTTCGATTTTCCCGGGGAATGCCATGGGGACCCCGGGATTCGGCGCGCAATTCAAGAAAGAGGTACGTGACCACGCTGGGGCGTTCATCGGGATGGGCGGCTTCGGCGAAGTGCTGGCACGCTACGAGAATTACGTCGATCTCGATCCCGACGCGAAGGACGCGTGGGGGATCCCCACACTGCGCTTCCATTATCAGTTCGGCGACAACGAGCGCAAGATGTGCGAGGACATGGTGGTCGCCGGGCGCGAGATGTTCGAGGCCGCGGGGATCGAGGTCGTGGGCACGGACGATAAGATGCTCACCGAGGGGTGGTCGATTCACGAGCTGGGCACGGCCCGGATGGGCAGCGACCCCAAGACGTCGGTGCTGAATCAGTTCCAGCAGTCGCACGACGTGAAGAATCTGTTTGTCGTCGACGGGTCCAGTCATGTGAGCGCGTCGTGCCAGAATCCCACGTGGACCATCATGGCGCTGGCGTGGCGCTCCTGCGAGTATCTGGCGGACGGATTCCGGAAGGGGACTCTATGACCGACGCGACCGATCGCCCTGAATTGCTCTCGCGCCGCGAGATGATCGAAGCCACCGCGGCAGCGCTGGCTGCCCCGTTGCTCCCAGCCCAGGCGGTGACGGCGCCGGCCGCGGTCGCCCTGCCCGGCAAGTTCCTGACGGCGGCGGAGCTCGCGTTGCTGGACGCGCTCACCGACCTGATCATCCCCACCGACGACCACTCGCCCGGGGCGCGCGCCGCGCTGGTGTCCGGCTACATCGACGGCCGGCTGGCGGAGTCCCTCGACCCCGAGTTGCAGGCGCGGTGGCGGTCCGGCCTCGAGGCCGTGGATGGCCTTTCGCAGGAGCTCAACGGGAAGCCGTTCATGCAGGCCGCACCGGACCCGCGGGTCGCGGTCCTCACCCGCATGGCGGCCGGTGAGGCGGACCCCAAGACGCCGGCGGAGCGCTTTTTCACGGAGCTCAAGCGGTGGACGGTGCGCGCGTACTACACGTCCAAGGTCGGCATCCAGGTCGACCAGGAATACAAGGGCAACGTGTACCAGCGGGGGGAATACGCAGGGTACGACGCGAAGTGAGGCCGGTGCCCTCGCTCCCACGCACGGGAGTAGGACCAGCGAGCCTCGCGGTTCGCGATCCGGGTGCGGCCCGGGCCGGCGGCTACGTGCTCGCCGTGGCCACCGTGCTCGTGGCCTTGGGGCTGCTGTTCCACCCGGTTCCAGCCGGTGGATTCGAGGAGCGGCCCTCCGTGTTGCAGAACACCCCCTGGTGGGGTCCGATTCACGTGGCTATTGCGGCCGGCTTCGTGCTGTGTGTCCTGGGCACGCTGCTGCTGCTCGTCGCGGGCGGTGCGCTCACCCGACGGTGGGGCCTGGCCCTCGCCTGGGGTGCGATGGCGGTAGGGATGATCTTTTTCACGGGAGTCGCGCTGATCAACGGGTGGGTTATGCATTTCCTCGTGGCGCGCGGCGCCGCGACGACCGACCCCCTCCTGTACGCCGCGTTCAACCGCCTGCTGATCGGCTACGGTTGGCTGGGCAATCCCCTGTTCCTTCTTGGTCTGACGCTGTTGGGCGCGCTCGAGCTGCGTCATCCCTGGCTGGGGTTGCGGCGTTCGGTGGCGTGGGCTGGCTTGGTGTTCAGCTTGCTGTCATGGGGGCGGGGCGTCGGATCCGCCACGGGGCTCTATTTTCTCGAGCCGCTCATCTTCGCCAACGTCCCGGCGTTCCTGTGGCTCGGCTACGTTGGCCTCACGATCGCGAGGGTGGCACGCCCTGAGCTGGCGTCCGACGTGGCAGACTAGCGTCGCCGCTGGGCGGCGCCGCGACCGACACAACCTTCACCTCCGCTGGCGCGTGCAACAAGACACCGGCATCACCGCCGTCGCCCACGCCATCCAGCTCGCCGTCGCGCCAGTCGCGCCATCAGCCTCTGCACGGTGACCGCGCTGCTCGTGTGCACTGTCATCGCGACGCTGTTCGTGGGGGCGTTCCTGGGCTTCGACGCCTCAGTGCCCATCGCCTTGTTGTTCGTCGCGGCTATGGTCGCCTTTTTCGTGGGCCTGCTGTCATTACTGCGCGAGATTCTGATCGCTACCACAAACCTCCGCATCGGCCCGCACTAGGTCGTCCTCGCGCGGCGCCGCAGCGGCTTGACGAGCGCCGGAAGCTGACGGCGCCGGGCGAAGTGAGCTAGAATTCCCTTGGCACGGTCGGCGGGACACGGGTCGGGACAACCTCATGACTGACGAGAGCATCGCGAAGCTGCACTCGCTGCTGACGGCGTTCGCCGAGAAGAAGGCGAGCGCGCAGCCCCCGGTGAAGACCGGGCACGGCGCGGCGGAGCGAAAGAGACGAGCTTGCGCCGACTGCCTGCGAAACATCGTGCGGCCCGTGCTGGACGGCTTCATGGCCGAGCTCAAGAACGCCGGGCACGAGGCGTCGACCCGAGACCATACCGATAGGGACGACGCGTATCCGAGCGTCGCCCTGTCGTTCACTCCTCGGGCCCGCACCGCCAACAGCCCGGAGACCGCCCTCGCTTCGGCGCTCATGTTCAAGTACGACCCCCGGCGCGGCATCTTGGTGCAGCGCGAGGTCAAGCCCTCTCCTACGAAAGGACGAGTCGTGACGGCCACCAGCGACCGTATCGGGACGATCGGCGTGGACGCCGTTTCCGCACAATGGGTCGAGACCAAGACGCTGACCTTCATCGAGGACGTGCTCAAGGCCAACTGAGGGCGAGGTTTCGCATGATCAAGGGCAGCATCTCGCGGCGCGATTTCACCCAGGCGGCTGCCTGCGCGCTGGCGGGGCCCCTGGTGCAGTCGCCCAGCAGGCTCGAGCCGAGCTCGCGGCCCCGACCCTCGCCGTCGCAGCTCGCGTGGCAGCGTGACGAGCTGGCGTTGTTCCTCCACTTCGGCGTCAATACGTTCACCGACCGCGAGTGGGGGGACGGGCGGGAGGACCCCGCGGTGTTCGACCCGACGCGGCTGGACGCAAGACAGTGGGCCCGTGCCGCCAAGGCAGCTGGCGCTCGCGCGTTGATCTTGACCGCCAAGCACCACGACGGCTTCTGCTTGTGGCCCAGCCGGCTCACGCAGCACTCCGTGGCGCGGAGCCCGTGGCGCGGCGGCGCGGGCGACGTGGTGCGCGAATTCAGCGACGCCTGCAAAAGTGAGGGGTTACGCGCCGGTCTCTACCTGTCTCCGTGGGATCGCAACGCGCCGGTCTACGGCGACTCGCCGCGCTACAACGACTTCTATTGCGACCAGCTCACCGAATTGCTCACGCGCTACGGGCCCATCGCCGAGGTGTGGTTCGACGGCGCCAACGGGGAAGGGCCCAACGGGCGTCGCCAAGTGTACGATTGGCCGCGCATCTTCCAGCTCGTGCGGCGGCTCCAGCCTCGAGCGGTGATGTTCTCCGACGCCGGCCCCGATGTGCGCTGGTGCGGCAACGAGGCCGGCGCGGCGGGCGATCCGAACTGGTCCACGGTGGACCCGGCCGCCGTCCCGTACCCCGGTGCGTCGGGCGATGGCGTCATCGCCGCCCTTCAGCACGGCCATCCCGGCGGCGCGGTGTGGCGACCCGCGGAGACCGACACGTCGATCCGCCCCGGGTGGTTCTATCACCCGGCGGAGGACGACCGCGTGAAATCGGTCGACGCGCTGACCGACATCTGGTTCACGTCGGTGGGGCGGAACTCGAAGCTGCTCCTCAACGTGCCGCCCACGCGCGAGGGGCCGCTCCACCGGACCGACGCCGCACGACTCGCCGCGCTGCGGGAGCGGGTGACGACGCTGTTCGCCCAGGACTTCGCGGCAGGCCACCAGGTCCACTGGCACTCCACGGGGCCGGTTGCGGCAGTCGGCGAAGTGGACCTGGGGAGGACCGTGCCGGTTGCCATCGCCCGGCTCGAGGAAGACATCTCCCGCGGGCAGTGTGTGGCGCGCTATGCCGTGCACGGCACGGTGGCCGGGGACGGGAACTGGCGCGAGCTGGCGCGCGGCACCACGATCGGCTACCGCAAGCTGGACCGATTCGAGCCCGTGCCGGTGCGCTTGGTGCGCGTCGTGGTGGAGGACGGCGTTGCCACGCCGCGCCCGTTGCGCATCGGGCTGTTTGGCGGCGTGTGAGCGGTTGTGCACTGACGTGCGTGCTCCCAACCGGGTGTTGAGTGACTCCTGAGGTCGTCAGGCTCAGACAGCCGCGCCCGGTGCGCGGCCTTGCCGTGCGTACCACCAACGCCGACGAGGCGGACCCCACTCGGGCGCGCATCCCCGCGCTCTGGCAGCGCTTCCGGCAGAGCAGCGTGGCCGCACAGCTCGCCGGCCAGCCTGTGTACGGCGTTTACACGGATTACGCGACGGACGCCACCGGTGCGTACACATTGGTGGTCGGGGGAGCGCTGCCACCTGACATCCCCTCGCGCCCGGAACTTGTGTCCGTGCTCATCCCCGCCGGCCAGTACCTCGTCTTCACCGGCAGCGGGGACATCCCCGCCGCGGTTTTGGGTGCCTGGCGACAAGTCTGGGCGTATTTTGCCCGTGCGGATGCCTCGGCGCGAGCCTTTTCCACCGATTTCGAGCAATACGACCCAGCCGATCCGACACACGTGCGCATCCATATCGCACTCTCCGCGGCCGCTCAACAGGCGCTTGCATAGGTCTCTGCGTACCAACCCGGCGGGGTTCGTCGTCTCCTATCCAGACTTTTGGGAGGCCGTACATTCAGGGCCAGCCGCCCACCAACGGAGGTCGTTATGACTGGGTTGTCCGCGCTGTGGCTGCCGATCCTGCTGTCATCGGTGATCGTCTTCGTCGTGAGCTCCGCGATCCACATGGCGTCGCCCTGGCACAAGAGCGACTACCCCAAGGTGCCGAATGAAGACAGGGTGAGAGACGCGCTTCGCGCGCTCGCCATCCCGCCGGGCGACTACAGGATCCCCCGCCCATCCAGCCGAGAGGAGATGCGCTCCCCGGAGTTTGCCGCGAAGGTGAAGCAGGGCCCGGTCATGGTGTTGACCGTCATGCCGAACGGCCCTATGGCGATGGGAAGGAGCCTCGTCCTTTGGTTCCTCTACGCCGCTGTGGTGGGGTGCTTCGCTGGGTACGTCGCGGGGCGCGCGCTGCCCGCCGGCGCGGAATCTTTTCGCGTCTTCCGGTTCGTCGGAGTGACCGCGTTCATCGGATACTCGGCTGCGCTGTGGCAGATGTCGATCTGGTACCGCCGTGCCTGGACCACGACGCTCAAGGCGACGGTGGATGGGTTGATCTACGCTCTCCTCACGGCTGGCGCGTTCGTGTGGCTGTGGCCGCACTAGCAGCGACCGGTCACTGACCTCCGGGGCGTCGCGCGCGCATCTCGGCCACGTTCTTGTCCCAGATTTTTTGCTGGTCGGCCGTCAGCACCGCGCGAATCTCGTCGTCCTGGCGGCGGAACAAGTCGCGCATCTTTGCCCGCGTCGCCGAATCGGGCGGGCTGCCTGGCGTGAACGCCGGCATCTGGGTGCTGTAGCGCGCCCGGATAGAATCGACCTTCGCCTGTTGCGCGGGCGTCAGGGTGATCTCTTTGAAGAGCGCCTGCATGCGCCGCTCGGCGAATCCCTGCCGTCCAGGGCCACCTCCCGACGGTGGACTCTGCGCCAGCGCGGCGGACGCTGCAAATGCCAGGACCGCCATGGGCACAAGTGCGATGCGCAGCTTCATGTTCCCTCCTGTGGGTGGGGTGGGTGGGATAGCTCCAGCTTCACCCAGATCGTACGGCTGACGGCCCGAAATCGTTGGGCCTTGTGCCGAGCGCGGGGGTCCCCCTCACTTGCCTGGGGGCCCCTCCGGTGCGCAGTTTATGCTGTCCGTGACACACGCTCGGCGGCTGGCCCGAGCAGGTGATTCTTGCACCGGAGGGAATAGCGATGTCCAAGAGTGACGACCAGAAAATTGCCGCCCTGGCGAAGAAGAACGCCGCCAAGGCGGCCAAGGCGAAGCCGAGCCGGCGTCGCCGCTACGACGACACGCTTCCTCCGGAGCGAGAGGACGACGTGGATCTGCGCGACTTCTTTTCGGAGATGAAGAAGCGGGAGTTCTAGACGCCCGATTGACCCGTCTGGGCCGCGCCGCTTAAGTTCTTGTCCGATGCCCACCTACGAGTACAAATGCCCGGCGGGGCACATGTTCGAGAAGTTCTTTCCGTCGATGCACGACAAGCGCCGGGAGAAGTGTCCCACGTGTGGCAAGCTGGCCGAGCGACAGATCTCCGGCGGGGCGGGTCTCGTCTTCAAGGGGACCGGCTTCTACACCACCGACTACAAGCGGGCCGGTGAAAAGCAGGACCAGGGTGAAAAGCAGGACCAGAAGGATCAAAAGGAACAGAAGGAACAGAAGGATCAGAAGAAAGACGCCAAGCCCGCGGCCGAGTCGAAGCCCGCCGGGAGCGCCAAGCAGAAAAAAGACTCCGGCGACAAGTGACGGCGCACGAGGCGATCGTCCGCGCCTTACGTGACGCGGCGCACGCGATCGGCGTGTCTGCGCTGCCGGAGTTCAAGTACGAAACGCCCCGGGACCCCGCGCACGGTGACGGCGCCACGAACCTGGCGCTGGTGATCGCGAGGATTCAGGGAAAGCCGCCGCGCGCCGTCGCCGAGCAGCTGGTGCGGGCGCTGCAGCTGCCGGCGGGCCTCGTCAAGAAGGTCGAAATCGCCGGGCCCGGGTTCATCAATTTCTTCCTCGCCGAAGCGCAGCTCGCCGCCGTGCTGCCGGCCGTGCTGGCTGCGGGCGAGCGCTACGGCTGCAGCGACGTGGGCCGCGGGCAGCGGGTCAACGTCGAATTCGTCTCCGCCAATCCGACGGGCCCGCTGCACGTGGGGCACGGCCGCGGCGCCGCTCTGGGGGACGCGATCGCGTCGCTGCTCGACTGGACCGGCCACGTCGTGACGCGCGAGTTCTACGTCAACGACGCGGGCACGCAGATCGACCGGCTCGCCAGCTCACTGTGGGCACGGGTCCAGCAGGCAGCCGGCCGGCGGGCGGAGATCCCGGAGGGCGGTTACCACGGAGAGTATCTCGTCGAGGTCGCCGAGAGGATCCTGGCGCGTGAAGGCCGGGCATTCGCCGACCTTTCCGAGCCGGAAGGCCTGCGCCGCTGTCGCGTCATCGGCGTCCAGTCCCTGCGCGCCGAGCAGGAGGAGGACCTGCGGCAGTTTGGGGTCCGGTTCGACGTGATCTTCCTCGAGTCCCGGCTCTACCAGGAACAGCTCATCGAGCAGACGCTCGCCGATCTCGCCAAGCGGCAGTACACGTACGAGCAGGACGGCGCGCTGTGGCTCAAGTCCACCGCGTTCGGAGACGACAAGGACCGCGTGCTGCGCAAGTCGGATGGCACCTACACCTACCTCATGCCCGACATCGCTTACCACCGCCACAAGCGGGAGCGCGGCTTCGAGCGCGCCATCGACATCTGGGGCGCGGATCACCACGGTTACGTGGCTCGTGTGCAGGCTGCGATGCACGCGCTGGGCTACCCCGCCGATTTCTTTCATGCCGAGCTGGTCCAGCTCGTGCGAGTGATGCGGGGTGGGGAAGAGGTGCGCTTCTCCAAGCGCACGGGCGAGTTCGTGTCGCTGCGCGACCTGGTTCAGGAAACTGGAGTGGACGCGGCGCGCTACTTCTTCTTGATGCGGCGGGGTGACTCGCAGTTCGTGTTCGACGTCGATCTCGCGAAGAGCCAGAAGGACGAGAACCCCGTGTACTACGTGCAAATGGCTCATGCGCGGATGAGCGGCATCTTCAAGGTGGCCGCGCGTGATCCAGGGTCTGTCACGCC